>Ga0247611_10000191_pt1 | contig 126557 bp, 103 predicted proteins | sample 177DNAGHGhighgp2_FD_192422 | JGI IMG/M metagenome (GOLD analysis project Ga0247611, IMG submission 192422) | Sheep rumen microbial communities from Palmerston North, Manawatu-Wanganui, New Zealand - 1770 DNA GHGhigh gp2 | ecosystem: Host-associated > Mammals > Digestive system > Stomach >...
GGGACTACGCCCAGAAGTGCGTCACCTACAAGGACAACCTCATCGACAAGAAGGCCAACGTCAAGAACAGCCAGTTCGCACAGCCCCTGTTCGAGTTCAGCGGCGCCTGCGCCGGCTGCGGCGAGACCCCGTACCTCAAGTGCATCACCCAGCTCTTCGGCGAGCAGATGATGGTGGCCAACGCCACGGGCTGCTCCTCCATCTACGGCGGCTCGGCTCCTGCCACTCCTTACTGCCGCAACTACCGCAGCGGCTTCGGTCCCGCCTGGGCCAACTCGCTGTTTGAGGACAACGCTGAGTTCGGCCTCGGTATGGCCACCGCCACCCGCCAGATGCGCGACCGCGTGGAGCGCATTATGAAGGAAGGCCTCGCCTGCGACTGCTGCAGCGCCGAAATCAAGGCCCTCTTCACCGAGTGGATCGAGAACCGCGAGTGCACCCTCAAGACCAAAGAGATTGCCGACAAGCTCATACCGCTGATGGAGAAGTGCGGCTGCGACATCTGCAAGCAGCTCCTCGAACTCCGCCACAGCCTCGTCAAGAAGAGCCAATGGATCTTCGGCGGCGACGGTTGGGGCTATGATATCGGATTCGGCGGCCTCGACCACGTGCTGGCCAGCGGCGAGGATGTCAACGTCGTCGTCGTCGACACCGAGGTGTACTCCAACACCGGCGGACAGAGCTCGAAGGCCACCCCGGCCGGCGCTGTCGCCAAGTTCGCCACCAGCGGTAAGAAGATCCGCAAGAAAGACCTCGGTATGATTGCCAAGAGCTACGGCTACGTCTATGTGGCGCAGGTGGCTATGGGCGCCAGCCAGGCCCAGTACTTCAACGTCATCAAGGAGGCCGAGGCCTACCACGGCCCGTCGCTCATCATCTGCTACGCGCCCTGCATCAACCACGGCATCAAGATCGGTATGGGTCGCACGCAGAACGAGGAGAAGAAAGCCGTCGAGTGCGGCTACTGGCACCTCTGGCACTTCAATCCCGCCGAGGAAGACGCCGGCAAGAACGGCTTCCACCTCGACTCGAAGGAGCCCGACTGGAGCAAGTTCCGCGACTTCATTATGGGCGAGGTCCGCTACAACTCGCTGATGAAGACCTTCCCCTCCGAGGCCGAAGAACTTTTCGTCGCCACTGAGCGCAATGCCAAGCTGCGCTACGAAGGCTATAAGAAACTCGCTGAATAATACAATAGCGAGTTCGATGTCGGTGTAATCCGACACTAAATAAACTAAGGTGGAGGATGCCTAACGGTTCCTCCATCTTCTAAAGATAATTTTTGAATTATGAATACAATTATACAAAACATTGATAGGCAATGGGATCCTGAAGCATCAAATGAGCCGGATGATATTTATTTCTATTCTCCTTCTTATATTGACAAATTATTTGATGGACGATGCTATTATGTAATAGGAAGAAAGGGAACAGGAAAAACAGCTATTAGTAGGTATATAGAATTACACAGCAACAGAGTGAATGGTTCTTTTTCAGAGAAACTATCATTTAAAAACTTTCCATTTAATCTATTGTATGAGTCTGGAGATTGTGCTTTCACTCCGCAACATCAGTATATCACATTGTGGACTCAACTGATTTATATGAATGTATGTAAAATGTTCATCAAAAATCCTAATATAGATAAGAATATAGTGAGTCGATTACAACAATGTTTCCCTTGTTATCTCGGCGGAAAATTAGAAGATGAGGTTAAACAGATGAAGGATAAGAATTTCACATTGAATCTTAATGCAACTATTGCTGGAACAGGTGGAGGTTTTGAGTTTGGTAGGGGCGCTACTACTAATTCAATTGAGCCTTCATGGACGGATAATATTTCAATACTAGAAACAATAATTAAAGATAATTGTGATAAATCAAAGTATTATATTGTTTTTGATGAGCTAGATGAGGATTATACCAATGTTTCAGATGGTAATTGCTGGAATTCCTATATTCCATTATTGACAGGTCTTTTTAAAGCTGTTCAAAAGGTGAGATCGGAGATGCGTGAACTTCAGATATTTCCTATCATATTTCTTCGCGACGATATTTACGATTTAATTAAAGACAATGATAAAAACAAATGGAAAAGCAAAACCATAACATTACAATGGGAGAAAGACTCACTGAAAGCAATGTTTGCTCATCGTATTTCTGTAGATTCACAAGAAATGGGACTTAATTTCAAAAATGCATGGGGCAAAATTGCTAATCCCTTTCAGATGCCTTATGGTTCATTGAAAAAAAAGATGATTGAGCCATTCGATTACATATTAGAAAAAAGTTTATTGCGTCCACGTGATATAGTTACGTACACTAAATATTGTAGTGATTTATTGGTTAAAAATAATTCTGATTCAATAACAGAGGACACAATTAAGCAAGCAGAAAAAGAGTATTCAAAGGCGTTGAAAGATGAATTTAGTGATGAATTGCGAGGTTTAGTTCCCAATATAGAAATAGTGTGGTCTATATTAACTCAAATCAGGAAACAAATCTTCTCATATCAGGATTTTGAACAATGGTTTAAATACAGAGTAACGTATTTTGCTGATATAGGATGCATTAAATTGTTAGAGATATTGTTTGATTTTAGTATTATTGGTAATCAAGATAGAGCAAATAAAGCAAAGTTCTATTTTAAATACAAGGATTCTGATTTGGAAATGTCAACTAATGTAAACTTTGTTGTCAATGGAGGACTATTGAAAGCTTTAAAAATTTCATGATCCGTCGTGGCGGATGATCCCAGTTGCGGCAGATATGAAATCTGACGCAAAATATTATAAGGATTTGCAATCCGAAATACAATAATCTTTATCCAATTACTCAGAATATGCAAAGAAAGCAATAGAGGTTGCCATTGAACTAAAATATTCCCAGTGCCCTCAAACCTTTCTAAATTACAAGCATACATACGAAAACCAAAATTGTCGCGTTATTTGAAGAAAAGTAGATTATTATGAACCGCAAAACGGTATTCATCAGCAGTGTTCAAAGCGAGTTTGCCAAGGAGCGTAAACTATTGGCCGAGTATATTCGTCAGGATGCATTGTTCTCAATGTATTTTGAACCGTTCATATTCGAAGAGCTACCCGCTCAAGATAGGTCTGCCCAAACGGCTTATCTTGAACAAGCCGCCAATGCTGAAGTTTACCTGTTATTGATGGGTGAGAAATATGGATATGAAGATGGTGAGGGTATTTCCCCCACCGAAGTTTGGAACCCCGGCAAGTTGCCACAGGGGATGACCATTGCCAAGTTGAACAAAGAGCATACCTCCAATCCTGTCAACCCTGTACTTGGCAATCCCGTATATCTTGCGGGTTATATTGAGCAAATGGGGACAGGAACTACTGATATTATTGATAGATGTGTCGAAAATGGTCTTCGCAAACCTGAATTCCATCGAGATGAAGATTTTAGGGCTGTTCTATGGAGACCAGAAGCGCAAGAAGGAGGTACAGAAAGAGGTACAGAAACTTTGCCTGTTGATAAAAAAATAATTAGAATAATACAGGCTATTCGTGGTGATACGAAAACCGACCGTGAAATAATGGCGACAATGCAATTAAAAGGAGAAGACAATTTCAGGAAACGCTATCTGCATCCATCAATTGATTTCGGTTACGTAAGAAGCCTTTATCCTGATGCATATAAACGTCGCGACCAAGCGTACTATCTTACCGAAAAAGGCTTACAACTGCTTTCCGAATTGCTGAAGAAATAGCATTACCCGCATCAAACATATTATCAAGAAAACTAAAGAAAATGTCCAAGTCGCAGGTGAAAAAACTGCTCTCAGGGATGAGCAAGGAGGATGTCATCAATGTCGTATTGGAACTCTATGATGCCAGAAAAGAGGCACGGGAATACCTCGACTACTTTGTCAACCCCAATGAGACGGGTGAACTAGAGAAGTTCAAGAAAATAGTCCTCAAGGAGTTTGACGATAATGGTACACGTATGCCCCAGTGCCGTTTCAGCGTGTGCCGAAAAGCTTTGTCTGACTTCAAGAAACTGGCTCCATCAGCCGACACGTTAGCTGAAGCAATGGTCTTCTATGTAGAGCGTATCTATGAGTTTTCGTTCTGCAATGGCGACCTGTGGGAACAATACTATGATTCCGGTATCAGCAATTTCCGCTCAACGTTGAAATTCCTAATAAAGAACAAACTACTGGAATCCATGATGCCGCGCATAGTACAGATAATGGCTTGGAGTTGGCCGTGTGGATACGGTTTTCACGACATGACAGGCGTCACTTTCTACGAACTCGCTCCTCCGCAATACCACAGCAAGGTAGAAGAAGCAGATGCCTTGGGTGAGGCGCAATACTACGCCATGCATCCAAGCCTCAAGCATTGGTAACGCTTCTGTACGGTCACTTCCTGTATGCCTCAACCTTTACTTGCCTTATTGTCAACACCTGCCAAACCTAAATTCCCGTTATAAGTGCAACACAATATTTTCAACTTCCCAACGTTAATAAGGAAAAGTAATGATTATGGCATCGGACAAGGCACAATATATAGTGGCGCTAATTGCGGAGTTCGCCGAACAATATGGGCTTACGACAACGGAGGCGGCAAGGTACCTGAGCCAGTATAAGGCTTTGGAACTTTTCGACCGTCAGTATGGCTATCTGCACACGCAGTCGTTTGCCTCCAATGTGCGCGACCTCTCCACCTATTGTCGCAGAATGGGAGGTACGCTATGAATTCCAGAACAATCTCATTATATCCTAAAACCACGCAGCATGTGCGACCCTAAACAACAATCCAAGATAGAATTTGTCTCATTTTGTATCGAGCAGTACAAGAAGGCTAACAAGTTGGGCGGCGCAGAGACAGAACAGATGTTTCTGCAAAGGGGTGTGATTGACTTCCTGTTGGAGCATTATGAGGTGCTGCACACTCAGGGAGAAAAGGCTATATTGAGCGAGATTGACGAATATCTAAAACACCACCAGCTATGACACTCTATCACGGAAGCCTTGAAATAGTAGAAAAGCCGCAGATACTCCAGGCCAACCGTCCATTAGACTTCGGCACAGGATTCTACACTACCACCAGCCGGCAACAAGCACGCAGATGGGTGAAGCTGCGTATGGAGCAGACAGGAGCCACCGTAGGATATATCAACACATACGAATACACCCCCATCAAAGGATTACTTACCCGTCGTTTCCAATCTGCCAATGAGGCATGGGTCGACTTCGTGCACGCCAACCGAACAATTCAAAACTTTAACCACGACTATGATATCGTCACTGGTCCTGTGGCCAACGACAATGTCTACCTCAGTTTCAACCTCTATGAATCGGGAATCATCAGCAAGCGCGAACATATCCGCCGTTTAAAGACATATAAACTTGTCGACCAACTGTTTTTCCATACCGAACGGTCTTTAGATACACTTGAATATATCGGGAATAAGGAGGTAAAAAAATGAAGCAACCGAAGATAACCCAGGACAATGTACATCTACTGATGCCCAACAAGATAGCTCAATTGGCCAGCCGCCTTTTGCAGAACGGAGATGCCAAAGATATAGCAAACGCGCTTACGATGATTTACACCTCACCAGTATATGCAAAATTAGAGCAAGAGAAGACCAAATACTGGTGGTTAGGAATAAATACACTCTATCAAGAAATCAAAGATGTTATTTAAAAACAAATACTGGATATTATGAAATACAAATGCACCATTTGCAAGTATGAGTACGACCCGGCACAGGGCGACCCCACGCAGGGCATAACCCCTGGAACACCTTTTGAGGCACTGCCTGCTGACTGGAAATGTCCGCGCTGCAAGCAGGGCAAGGAGAAGTTCGAAACCATCGGGGAACCGAAACCCGCCAACCCCTACGCTGGCACACAGACCGAGAAGAACCTGCATGCTGCCTTTGCCGGTGAGAGCGAGGCTCGCAACAAGTACACCTACTTCGCCTCCAAGGCCAAGAAGGAAGGCTATGAGCAGATTGCCGCACTCTTCCTACAGACCGCCGAGAACGAGAAGGAGCACGCCAAGCTGTGGTTCAAGGAACTGAATGGCATCGGCTCCACCGCTGAGAACCTGGCTGCTGCCGCCGCAGGCGAGAACTACGAATGGACGGACATGTACGAAGGCTTTGCCCGCACCGCCGAAGCCGAAGGCTTCCCTGAGTTGGCTGCCAAGTTTCGTGGTGTGGCCGCCATCGAGAAACACCACGAGGAACGTTACCGCGCACTGCTTCATAACGTCGAAGCCAAGGAAGTCTTCGCCAAGAGCGAAGTGAAAGTGTGGGAATGCCGCAACTGTGGCCACATCGTCGTCGGCACCCAGGCCCCCGATGTCTGCCCCGTCTGCAACCACCCCCAGGCCTACTTCGAAATCAACCAGCAGAACTACTAATAGCGGTACGCCTTTATCTCCACCACCCATAATAACAGAAGCAGCTATGACGAAAAAGACTAACTCTTCCATATCGAAAAACTGGGTAGATCTCACACATCATCAAAATCCTTCGCCGGATAAAATGATGACAGATTTCTTCAAGATGCTCCGTGCCGTGGTCGACGGTGACGAAAAAGCCCGTGAGGATCTACGCACATTTCTGGATATGTTCGACAAATACGGCTACACCCTGCCAAGCGAGATGATGTCTATGCCTGATGAGAATGAGGACAATGAGAACGTTGACAGCGAGGACATACCACTCACTCTTCCCCGCACCCATGTCCGTGAGATGCACCTACGTATCAAGATAAACAGGACAGACTTGAAAATATGGCGCGAAATCAAGGTTCCCTCCAATCTTACGTTGACGGCCTTGGGCGAGGTGCTACAGGACGCTATGGGGTGGATGCACGAGCATCTGTATCAGTTCCGCAAAGGCGATGTCTATTTTGTGGACCGCGAGCAGATGGAGGATTCTTTTGGTTTCGACCGTTTCTCTTATCACGATATGGCAAAATGCACCGTCGACGATATGCTGACCGAGAAAGGCAAACGTGTAGTGTTCGAATACGACTTCGGCGACAGCTGGGAGCACGACGTGTGGTGCAAAGGCGAACGCGAGTATAATCCCGGTGAAAAGCCATCCATCACCTTTGTCAAAGGCCAGGGCGCCTGCCCTCCCGAAGACTGCGGTGGCATCTGGGGATACGAAGACTTTCTGGAAATCAGAAAGAAGAAGAAACTCACCCAAGAGGAACGCGAAAGCCTGGAGTGGTATGCTATGGATGGCGACTTCGACCCCGACACTTGCGATGACGAGGAGATAGCTGAAATGATGCAGGAGTGGACTTGTCGTCTCCAGCAGTCAATTAGCAATTAGCGAATGCGCTCTCTATGAACCGGTGAGTGGCTAATACCAACAATCAAACCTTACAATCCCAAAGAAACATGCGCATCAAGCAAACCATCGGCAACAAAGAGCTTTGGCAGCGGGAGAAGACGCTTTTCTTGACGTCAAGGATGGCGCCGCTGGGGTGTTATGAGAAGGTGTTCCGGTGGGTGGAGGAGTTCGACAAGTGGCAGTGCGCGGTGTGCTTCAACACGTCGGAACTGGAAGAGGAGGTGCTGAAGGCGCTGCTGGTGTGCCAGGTGCCGACGGTACTGGTAGTGACGGGTAAATTCCGCAACACATACAATGTGCAGATTGAGCAGGCGCTGAAAGAGAACCGCCTGCTTGTCCTCGTGTTGCAATGCGAGGAGAGTGACGGCAAAGGCTTCGAGGCGCGTCTACGCAACCAATGGACCCTCGGCTAGGTGCAGCACATCGTCTGCGGCTATATCAACCCCAACGGCAGCATTTTCGGCCTGCTGGCGGGACACAACAATGTCACCCACCTGCTCGACAATACCGACCTGAAAGTGGCAGAACCCATCGAGAAACCCTATCGCTGGACGGTGGCCGAGGACAAACGGCTGCTGCGCATGTACTACGAAGACATGGGCATCCACGCCATCCACAAGGCCATCGACCGCCCCTACAGCACTGTCTACCTACGCATCAAGTCGCTCACCATGAACGACAAGGTGCTGAAAGGCCGCGAGTTCGAAGACCACGTGCTGGAGCTGCTGGGCGTGGCAAACAACGACAAACTGACTCTCAAGGAATGGCGAGGCGACAAAAGCCTGCCCGGCATCTACCCCGAAGGCAACAGCAACCCCGACCTGGTGCTCGAATACAACGGCAAACCCTTCGCCATCGAGTGCAAATGGAGGAGCCACATGCCAGAAGACCTCAGCAAAGAATTATTGCCTCCAGCCAGAGCCACCCTCTTTGCGAGATTTGCCAAGGAACACCACATGCCCGTCTTTATCCTCCTCGGCATAGGCGGCCTGCCCTGTGACCCGGACGAACTTTACATCATGAGTGACTTTAAAGCCCCCGTGCCGGATATTATCCAGCCGGAACACCTGCTCGAAAACCTTGCGAAACTGATCTCTACACTTAACAAGAAAGAGCGAGACACCCGACCGCTAATCGAGCTTTACCCCAATGCCTACTCTCCGTGGAGTATGGAGGACGACAAACTGCTGGAAAAACTATTTGAAACCGGCAAGTCTGTTAGTGAGCTTGAAAAGGTTTTCGGTCGCAACAGCGGGGGCATTAAATCCAGACTACGCAAACTGAACCTTATTTAAAGGAAAACACCTGTTTACTCCCCCTCTCCATTTCCCAAAGGGGTACGGCGCAGCCGGGGCAATGTTCCCCATCCCAAACAAGAAAGTGGACACCACCGAACCGCACTCCCGCGCCTCGCCATCATCTAAAGCGGCGTCACCGCCGAAAACTGTCACACGAAGAACGCCTTCAACCACTGACTCTTCATGCGCAAACAAAACTAAATGCCCCGACACCATTTGCCATTTGAATTATTCTTCGTATCTTTGCATTTTGAAATACACAAGTAAAACTACAGATTATGACAGAACTCCTTATCCTTTTCGCAGTATCGCTCGCGGTGAGTGCCGTGGGCTGGAAGTATTTCATCTATTTCTTCAGTCTGGGCTACGGCTATGGTATCGTGGCGCTGGCGGTGGCTATGATGGTGATGTTTGGCGGCGTGCTCTCGGCCCCCACAGCGGTTTTATGCTGTCTGCTCATCGTCTTCGGAATGCGGCTGGGCACCTTCCTGCTGATGCGTGAGCGCAAGGCTACGGCCTACCGCAAAATCCTCTACGACCCCTCCCTCCAAAAGAAAAAACCTACTGGCGTTGTCGTCACCGTATGGCTCTTCTGCGCCATCCTCTATGTGCTACAGGTCAGCCCTGTTGCCTTCCGCCTGATGAACACCCAGGATGGAGCCGCAGTCAGCGACCTCTGGGCTTGGATTGGTGCCGCCATGGTGCTTTGCGGCATCCTGCTCGAAGCCTTTGCCGACATGCAGAAAAGCGCCGCCAAGAAGCGCAACCCCAAGCGTTTTGTGGACACCGGCCTCTACCGCATCGTGCGCTGCCCCAACTATCTTGGCGAAGTCACCATCTGGACCGGAGTCCTGCTCAGCGGCATCGGCGCTGGTCTCACCTGGTGGCAATGGCTCATCGCCGCCTTCGGCTACATCGGCATCGTCTACGTCATGTTCAGCGGTGCCCGCCGTTTGGAGCTGCGCCAAAACGAGGTCTATGGCTCTGACCCCGAATACCAGGCCTACGTCAAGAAGACCCCCATACTGATTCCCCTGCTGCCTATCTACAGCGTCGAACGCTACAAATGGCTCCAGGCCTGATTCTTGGTCTCAACATCTTTCTTGTTCAAACACTCATAAGCCAATCTTTGGTATCATTACCGAGAGAAGTGTGGAGAGAAAGACTTCCAAGGACAAAATGCCTCGGGCCATCCGGATAATTGTGCGTAAAACAAACAGCACAGTAATTAGCGATTTATGACCATCAAGCAATTTTCACCAAACAGAATAGATGATGTGGCGTAAATGGCTGCGGGAGGGTGGGGCAAAGAGCAAGTAGCCCATGCTGCCAAAGCCGTCCGCCTGTTCTGTCAGCATCTGTCACTATACAGTCCTTGGGCTTTGCCGATAGAGAATGACGAGGGGCTTCAAGCCATCGCCTTTGCATGGTTGCCGGCCGACACCAACGTTGCTGGCCAATGGCTCAGGGAGCGGTTTCCCTTGATAACTGAAGAACAGCGGCGCACACTGCTCACCAACGAAGGCTACTTGATGCGGACAGACAAGGAGCGGCAGAAGATGATTTTGCCCGACTCAGCCAAACACTCTTTCTTCATCAGCTGCAAGCCAGGGTATGGCACCCCCCCCGTATTGGAATCCCTTTTCGAGCGGTCGCGCCAACGTGGCGTGGCATGTCTCTATCGCTGGACCGACTGCACCTGCAACTGGCAGTACTATCCAAAACAAGAAATCGGAGGGAACGAACAGATATTTTCGTTGTTCCTGAACGCAGATAGCAAAGGGGACGGCTACAGCCCAAAAACCGTCTTGAAAAAATCCACCGTGTGTGCTACCACCACCTTGCGCTTACGGGTTATAGTGTGGTTCTCGCCTCCACCACGCTGAGCTTTGCCTGTTGGCCGTAAGTCTGCAAATACTTCTCGCTGCACCACATGGGCACAATCCCGTCACGGTCGCCATGTAGCAGCAACACCGGCCCGTCGTAGGAAGCGGCCGTGCCGTAAATATCCAGCTGTTGGGTCGACACCAGATATTCCCTTCCTAACTTCATGGTGCCCCAGCAGCGCACATACTCCGGAGGGCCCTTGGGGTCGAAACGGGCGTTGAAAAACTTGCCGCCCTGACAAGCCTCCTTTATAACCGAGCCGGGAGCAATCAGCACCATCCCGGCCGGAGCCATCCCCTCCAAGGCCAGCCGTCCCGCCGCCATCGAGGCCACCACACCCCCCTGCGAATGCCCCAGCAACCCCACAGCACTCACATACGGCAGCCCTGCCACATAATCCCACACCGCCCGCGCATCGGCTAACTCTCGCTCAATAGTCATGTCCTGCATCCGGCCTTCACTCTTGCCGTGACCATTGAAATCGAAACGCACAGAGCCGATGCCCGCTGCCGCCAGCCCTTTGGCAATCTGTGGCATAGGTATATAATCCTTGCTCGAAAATATACCATGCATCAGTATCACCATCGGACAATGCCCGGTGTTGGTGTCAAACCCGTCGGGCAGGGTGACCTTGTAAGCAATCTCTCCACCGGGACCTGCCAATGTGGTCTTCTGTGCCTGACTCGACGAAAAAGCCATCACGGCAAGCAATAACAAAAATACAGTCTTCTTCATGTTTCTTTCAATGCATTGATTTGAATATCTTTATTCCCATTGTTCCACCTATTTTTCATCGACTTCACATCGCAAAGATACACATTTTTTTCAACCTTTTCTTGCTAATTCAAATTTTCTTCGTAACTTTGCAGCACAAAGTACTCTTGAAAAACATGGACAACAACGACGCAATCAACACACTCAGAGAGATAAAGGACATAATGAACAAGTCCTCCCGGTTCCAGACAATCAGCGGTCTCTCTATCGTCATCATAGGAATCTACGCCTCAGTAGTCTCGCTCGGGGCATGGCTGCTGCTGGGCAGCCACCAGCCCATCGGCTGGCTGCCGGAGTGGTGTTCGGGCCTTTCCATCAACAGTCCCTCGCGCACATGGCTTGCCGTGCTCTGTGCCGCCGTGCTGGTGGTAGTCTCGTTCGGCACCGTCAGCCTCATGTCCTATCGCAAAACCGTGCGTGTCAACCGCCGCTTTGTTTTCGACCGCACCGTGCGGCGGTCATTGCTGAACTTTTTCATTCCCGCCGCCACCGGGGGCCTCGTCTGCCTTGCCCTCCTCATGCAAGGCCACTACGGTCTCACCTCCACCTTCATGCTGGTCTTCTACGGTCTGGCCCTCATCAACTGTTCCCATTCCACCACCTCCGACCTCGCCCTTCTGGGCTACGGCCAGCTCCTGCTCGGCATCGTCGATTGCTTTGTGGTCAGCCACGGCATCCTCTTCTGGTTCCTGGGCTTTGGCCTTTGGCACATCATCTTCGGCATCTTCTTCACCCTCAAAAACCGCCGCGCATGAAACCCCTCGACCCCCTCCAGCACCTCGGCGGCCTCAACAAAGCTTTCGAAAGCAAAGCCCGACTCGGCATCATGTCCATCTTGATGGTCAACGAGTCAGCCGACTTCGCCACCCTCAAGCAGCTACTCGCCCTCACCGACGGCAACTTGGCCAGCCACACCCGCGCCCTTGAAGAGCTGGGCTACATCCAGTGCGAGAAACGCTTCATCGGCCGCAAACCCAACACCTCCTACTCCGTCACCCAGGCCGGGAGCCAAGCCTTCAAAGCCCACCTCAAAGCCCTTGAAAGTTTCTTGGCTCAGACAGCCACATAATTTTTTTTACCCTTCATGCTTTGTATTTCAAAGTTCTTTTGAACATAATAAACAATTAATTCATCAATAAAAACAAACAACAATGGAAAACACCAATCCCCAAATCGCCCCCGCCAATACGGGCCGAAACAATCTCCGCTTAGGCATCAAGCTCTCCATCATCCTGGTCATCAGCCTGCTGCTGCTCATTCCCCAAGCCATCATCATGAATGTGGTGGACGAGCGGGCAAGCACCGAACAGAATGCCGACCTCGAAGTGTCCGAGAAATGGGGCACCGGCCAGACCCTCACCGGCCCCGTGCTCTTCATTCCTGGCGACAGCGCCAAAAACAACGTCTACATCCTGCCCGAGACCCTCGACATCGACGGCGACATCAGCTCCCGCACCCTCCGGCGCGGAATCTACGACTTCACCGTCTACGAGTCCACCCTCACCCTCGCGGGCCGTTTCGTCCTCCCCAAGGAGCTAAAATCCGGTCAGCTGCGCCACCTGCGCACCGGCCAGGCCAAACTCCTCTTCGCCATCAGCGACTTCAAAGGCTTTGCGGACAATCCCAGCCTGCAACTCGGCGGCCAGCGGGCCGAACTCACTGCCGAAGACCTCGCTCTCGGTTCCGACAAAGCCCTCTCGTGCAGTGTCGACCTACAGCAGCTGCTGAGCGGCGGCACCGTCGACTATCGGCTCACCGTCCCCATCAAAGGCTCCAACCACCTCTACTTCCTCCCAGTGGGGCGCACCACCTCGGTGCAACTGCGCTCCGACTGCGCCACTCCCAGCTTCACCGGCCGCTACCTCCCTGCCGACCGCGAGGTGACCGACCAAGGTTTCACCGCCCAGTGGAAGGTGCTGGCTCTGAACCGCGACTTTGCCCAAGTGTTCAACTCGCACACTGCGTTGCGCAATGCACAGTCGTTCGGTGTCGACCTCAAAGTACCCGTCATGCAATACCAGCAAACCACCCGCAGCATCAAATATGCCTACCTCATCATCCTCCTCACCTTTGCCGTGGTCTTCTTTGTCGAGATCCGCCGCCAGACGCCCATCCACCCCGTCCAGTATGCCCTTGTGGGCATAGCCCTCATGCTTTTCTACACCCTCCTGCTCTCCTTCTCGGAGCACCTCTCCTTCCTCCTCTCCTATCTCATCGCCTCCGTCATGACCATCGGGCTCATCACCCTCTTTATGCGTGCCCTGTTGCGCAACACGCGGCCGGCCCTCTTCGTGGCCCTGCTGTTGACGGTGCTCTACCTCTTCATCTACATCATCATGCAGCTCGAGAGCTACGCCCTGCTCGTGGGCAGTCTGGGACTCTTCGCCATCCTGGCCGCCGCCATGTATGCCTCGCGCAAAATCAACTGGTACCAAAAGCCGCTCTAACCCCCACGGCCGTCGGCCGGAAATGCCATGCCGCGTCCCCGCCTTGGCGGGGACGCGGCTATTGTATACATATCCATCGGAATATCAACACCCTGCCCTCTGCATTGCCGCTCATTTGCATTGCTGCACGGGCTCCGCGCTTGGCAAGCCTTTTACTTTGCATTTATTTTCTATTTTATTTCTTGTTATTTTGTATTTTATCTCTGTATAAGAAATAAAATGCTGGATAAGCGCTGAACAACAAGAAGGCAACAGTCGGCATGATGAGGTGCGACCCGTGGTTTGGCTGGCAGGAAGGGATGCCATCAGGTAAATACCCAGCCGCCGGAGAGGAAGCAGTTGAAGAGGTTGGCTGTCCAGAAGATGTTGAGCAACAACGCCACGGCAAGCACCACGCGGTCCACCAGCTTGGGTTTGAGGGGGGCGAAAAGCACCAGCGTCAGGAAAAGGAAGGTGATGATACAGCCCAAGGTCAGCCCCTTGAAGAGCATGCGGCGGCAAAGCACGGCGGCCAGCACCATGAAGCCGACCACAACCCAGCGCCACACCTTGGCCGCGCGATCCGGACGGCGCAAGGCGCCTTCGAAGTCGATGGCCAGGAAGAAGAAGAAGGGTGTGCAGGTGAGCAGACGCGCCTGCGAAAACATACAGCCCTTCTGGGTGAAGAGGGCCAGCACCACATTGCCCACGAAGAAGAGGACCGACAGCACCCTCACCACCCACTGGGCACGGGCGGTTGAGCTGTCGGTTGCGTCAGGGCTATCCTGCCGATTTGCGGCGGCTGCGCCGCCGCGAAGTGCCTTGACCAGCTCTACACACAGCCAGCCTAACGCGGGCAGGAAGAGGGTGAAGAGCAGCGGATGGGTGACGCTTCTGCCCTCATCGCTCCAGTCGGTGAAGGGCCACGAGGGCAGCGACCACTCTTTGCCCCACTCGGACTGCGCACGGGCAAAGTCGAACGGACTGCCGCCACCACTGAGGACCTGGATGGCCACAACCACCGCCACACCAGCCACCACGGGGGCCAGATGCAGGGCCAGACTGCGGAGCATCTCGCGCCAGGAGGTGCGGTAGCGCAGAGCGTAGAGCACATCGGCTATGACCCAGGCCACGAGCAGTATGCTGCCCGCCGCCCGCGTCATGCAGCCCAGCATGAAGCCAACGAAGAAAAGCCAGTAGCGACGACGGAGCAGGCCATAAAGCCCCAGACTGATGCAGAGGAAGAAGAGTCCCTCGCTATAGGGGATAAAAAAGATGACCAGAAAGGGCATGCAGAGCAGCACCAGCAGCCGGCGCAGGGAGTCGGTACCGCCAATCGGCGTCGGCCCGGCGCCGAGGCCGGAAAGCCCCTTGCAGGCTTTGAACAACAGGAGCAGCCCTGCCACAAAGAGCAGGAAGTTGAGCACGCACACACCTATCGGCGAAAGGCCGGTCAGCCGCCACAGAAGGGGAAAGAGGGGGAAGAAAGCTTTGTAGCCGGGCCAGACGTACTGGGGGTCGTAGAGATGGTCGGATATGAGTTTGTAGTGCGCGGCGTCCCAATGGAGGAGCAGGTCGTTTTGTACCGGGTTGAAGGGTATGCTCTCGCGCCTGACTTCCATAGGGCTGTCGGCGTGTTTCTCAACGCGATAGGTTTTGGCCACACCTCGCACGGCATGGTAGACGGTGGGGTTGTGCAGCAGGGCAAAGCACAAGGCCACGGCACAACACCATGCGGCACAAATTGATATGGCAATCAGAGGGGTACGTTGTTTCATGGGTGGTATATTTATGATGCAAATATACGTAATCTTTTTTATTGCAGAGAAAATATTTTTGGGAAGAGGGGAAACGCGCCGCACGGAAAACCAAGAGGCAACCCCCGCCCACTTTTCGTGAAAGCACGGGAGGGCGGCATAAATACAAGCAAAGCGACGGTAAAAAGAAAGCATCAGGGGAGTTAGAGTGACATTGAGAAGGGGGGAAAAAACAGGGTGGAAGGTTTTTCTTTCAAACGGCAAGTGTTGACAAGATGATGTGTCAGCACACTGCAACAGTGCATGTTGGATATAATAGGAAAGGGAGTCGAGGCGGAAAGTGGAGGGCGGAAGGGCAAACTTTTTTTGTTCAAACGGAGAAAAAAGCGTATTTTTGCACCGCTTTTTGTAGTATAAACTGACATGGTTATGTTTGACTTTGAAGCCACAGTGGTAGAAATAGAACGTAAGGTTCGGAAGTTGGTGGGAGAAAACCAACGGTTGCGTGTGGAGGCGGAGAAGGCAAGCGAGCAGTGCCGGCAGCTGCAAGAGCAAGTGGACAAACAAAATATAGTAATAAATAATTTAAAGGAAGAAAACAACATTTTAAAATTAGGGAACACGCTGACTCAAAAGGGCGATTCTGTAGAGATTAAACTGAAGATCAACCAACTGATACGAAGCATAGATAAAAGTTTGGCATTAATCAACAAAACTGAACAGTCATAGAAGCAAATCAAGAGGCATAACGATGAGCGAACTACCAGCCACAATAAGGATACTGGAAAGGCCATACAGGATGAGGATCAACGCGGAAGACGAACAATATCTGCGTCAAGCCGCTGCATTGATAGACTCGCAGGCCAACAGTTACGCAAAAAGGTATGCCTACAATGACCGCCAGGACTTGTTGGCAATGGTGGCCCTGACACAGGTTACACAGTTCCTCAAGCTGCAGACCACACACCGGTTTGAGGACACTCAGCTGGAGGAAAGGCTCACCGAGATAAACCGGCTGCTCGACAGCGTTGACTGAGCCATGGCCCGGAGGGCGCCTCACTGCCGCAAAGGGGGCTGTCAAGGGTCATGAACTATTCAGAGAAATAATCTGCATCGAATCTGAAACAGTTTGTAAACTCAACACCATTTACAAACCGAGTAAGCTCAGGGGTGGGTAGGTTGTATGGCTGAGACACCCGGCACTCAAATCCTAATGTTCCAGAGTTTACCATAACTCCCGGAGGATTCGGTGCAGATTTTTTTAAGAGACTAAGATTGAACTGAAAGACCCATAGGCGGAAGGCCGTTCCCCAAAAACAAAAACAACTCAACATCACACTATGATTGTAATAGGAATCATTATCGGAATTGTTGTTGGCGGCGGCGTAGGAGTATGGCTGGCCACCAACACACTGCGCAACCGCTTGCTGGCCAAGAGCCAACAGGTGCTGAAAGACGCCGAAGAGAAAGGCGAGATGATTAAGAAAGACAAAATCCTGCAAGCCAAGGAGAAGTTTCTGCAACTGAAGGGTGAGCACGACAAGCAGGTGAACGAGAAGAACAGCGCCATCCGCGAGCAGGAGCAAAAACTAAAGCAACGCGAGCAGTCGCTGAACCAGAAGGTGGAGGACCTGCAGAAGAAGAGCAACGAGCTGAAACAGGTGAGCGAAAACCTGAACGGCCAGATAGAGGTGCTCCGCAAAAGGCAGGCCGAGGTGGAGAAGGTGTATAACGAAAGCATCGAGAAGCTGGAGCACATAGCCGGGATGACCGCCGACGAGGCCAAGCAGCACCTCATCGAGATGATGACCGACGAAGCCAAGTCGGAGGCCGCCAGCAACATTATGGACATTGTGGAGGAAGCTAAAATCACCGCCAACGAGCAGGCTAAGAAGATTGTCATCCAGTCCATCCAGCGCACCGCCACCGAGAACGCCATCGAGAACACGGTGAGCGTCTTCAACCTGGAGAACGAGGAGGTGAAAGGCCGCATCATCGGCCGCGAGGGCCGCAATATCCGCGCCCTCGAAAGCTTGACGGGTGTGGAGATTATCATCGACGATTCGCCCGACGCCATCATCATCAGTGGTTTCGACCCCGTGCGCCGCGAGATAGCACGCCTGTCGCTGCATAAGCTGGTGACCGACGGCCGTATCCATCCCGCCCGCATCGAGGAGGTGGTGGCCAAGACCCGCCGCCAGATTGAGCAGGAGATTGCCGAGGTGGGCAAACGCACCTGCATCGACCTTGGCATCAACAACATGAACCATGAGCTGATGCGCATGGTGGGCCGCATGAAATACCGTTCCAGCTATGGGCAGAACCTGCTGCAGCACAGCCGCGAGGTGGCCAACCTGGCCGCCACGATGGCCTCGGAGCTGGGCCTGAACCCCAAACTGGCCAAGCGCGCCGGTCTGCTGCACGACATCGGCAAGGTGCCTGAGACCGACCCCGAGCTGCCACATGCAATCTTCGGCATGAAACTGGCCGAGAAGTATAAGGAGCATCCCGATGTGTGCAACGCTATCGGAGCCCACCACGACGAGACTGAGATGACCAACCTGATTTCGCCCATCATACAAGTGTGCGACGCCATTAGCGGTGCCCGTCCCGGAGCCCGCCGCGAGGTGGTGGAGGCTTATATCAACCGCCTGAAGAAGCTGGAGGATATGGCCATGACCTACCCCGGAGTGGTAAAGACCTACGCCATTCAGGCTGGCCGCGAGCTGCGCGTGATTGTGGGAGCCGAAAAGGTGAGCGATGCCGAGGCCACGAAGCTGAGTTTCGACCTTTCGCGCCAGATTCAGAACGAGATGACCTATCCCGGCCAAATCAAGGTGACCGTCATCCGCGAGACCCGCGCCGTCAACTACGCAAAATAACACAGTTGTAATACCTTGCATTAAAAGTCATGCTGCTGAATTTCATCAATTGGAATGTAGACCCGGTGATGTTTCACATCGGCTCGTTCGCTGTGCGCTACTACTCACTGGGGTTCCTCTTCGCCTTCGCGTTGGGATACATGATTTTCGCCAACATGTTCAAGCGGGAGAAGGTGGACTCGAAATATCTGGAAAACCTTCTGCTGTGGATGTTCGTAGCCACGCTGGTGGGTGCCCGACTGGGCCACTGCCTCTTCTATCAGCCGGACTATTTCCTCACCGCTGCCCACTGGCCGGAGATTTTCCTGCCTATCGACATGACTACGGGCAATTTCACCGGCTATGAGGGACTGGCCAGCCATGGGGCCGCCATCGCCATCCTGCTGACCATTTGGCTCTATTGCCGCAAGAACAAGTTCAACGCCTGGTGGCTGCTGGACCGCTTGGTGATAGTGGTGGCCCTGGGCGGAGCCTTCATCCGTCTGGGCAACCTCTTCAACAGCGAAATCTACGGCGTGCAGACATCGCTGCCATGGGGCTTCATCTTTGAGCGCAACGGCGAGACTGTTCCCAAGCACCCCACACAGATCTATGAGTCTCTCTCCTACTTCATCATCTTCGCGGCATGCTACATCACCTACCTCCGCAAGGAAGGCAAGCTGCACAACGGCCGCCTGTTCGGGTGGTGGATGATAGCACTGTGGGGCGTGCGCTTCATTGTAGAGTTTGTGAAGGAGGAACAGGTGGACTTTGAGAAAGGCATGACCCTCGACATGGGGCAGTGGCTCAGCATTCCTATGATCCTGGCCGGAGTGCTGATTGTGGTGCTGTCGCACAAAGGGCTGCTCAAAGAAGGAATCTTCACAGTTGACTATAAACAACAAAGCAAGAAAAAATAATCTTATCACACATGAAGAAACTTATCTTAGTACGCCACGGCGAAAGCGAGTGGAATAAAATGAATCTTTTTACTGGCTGGACGGATGTGGACCTCACCCCCTACGGCATGTGCGAGGCCTATATGGCTGGCCGCCTGCTGAAGGATGAGGGCTACCGCCCCACAATGTGCTACACCTCCTACCTGAAACGGGCCGTCAAAACCCTGAACCAGATACTGGACGCCATGGACATGGACTACCTCCCCGTGGAGAAAAGCTGGCGCCTCAACGAGAAGAGCTACGGAGCCCTACAAGGTGCCAACAAGGCCGAGACCCTGCTGAAATACGGCGAAGAGAAACTGATGCAATGGCGCCGCAGCTACGACGTGCAGCCCCCCGCACTGGACATCGACGACAAGCGCAACCCCCGCAAGGACCCCCGCTACGCCGAAGTAAGCGACGCCGAACTGCCCGCCACCGAGGCCCTGTGCGACACCATAGCACGCCTTATGCCCTACTATGAGGGAACCATCCTGCCCGCCTTCCGTCAGCACGACGAGGTGATGGTGGTAGCCCACGGCAACAGCTTGCGCGGTATCGTAAAAACCCTCAAAGGGATAAGCGACGCCGACATCGTCGGCTTCAACATCCCCACCGCCGTACCCTATATTTTTGAATTTGACGACCAGATGAACCTCAAAAATGACTTCTATCTGGGCAATCAGGAAGAAATTCGCAAGAAAATAGAAGGCGTTAAGAATCAGGCTAAAAAGAAATAATCGAAAGCTGAAAAGTGCAAAAAACGAAAAAAGTTTTGTCCAATTCAAAAAAAGTTCGTACTTTTGCACCCGATTTCGCTGAAAGAAACACAGGTTTTTGAGTAGAAATCGAACAGCTACGGAGAGGTGGGTGAGTGGCTGAAACCAACAGTTTGCTAAACTGTCGTACTCGATTAGGGTACCGGGGGTTCGAATCCCCCCTTCTCCGCCAAGCAAGAGAGAAAGACGTCCGTGAGGCGTCTTTTTTCTTAAAGGCAACGGGATATGGCGTAGTCCGGTTAGCGCGCCTGCTTTGGGAGCAGGAGATCGCCTGTTCGAATCAGGCTATCCCGACAACAATAAATTGAACGGTTCCGTAGCTCAGCTGGATAGAGCAACTGCCTTCTAAGCAGTAGGTCCTGCGTTCGAATCGCAGCGGAATCACTTCCAGCTAAGCCTTCACCCCCTGTGAGGGCTTTTTTTCTTCCCCGCTGCCCAAAGCCGTCCGGCTCCCAGTCCTCCCGCCACCTCCCCAACGCTCCCCTACTTTTTTTGCACAAAACATGTCTGCCGAGTGTAGTTTTTTCAGGGAGAGTAGTGTCTAAGGGGCAAAACCGAGACTCGGAAAGAATAAAAAAGCAACAACAATGAACAAGAAACAACAAAGAGAACTCGACTTCGAGCAGCTGGTAGAACGGCAGCGACAGACCATCTACTCCGTCTGCTACCTCTTCGCCGACGAGCGGCAGCAAGCCGACGACCTGTTCCAGGAGACACTCATACGCCTCTGGCAGGGCTTCGACACCTTCGAAGGCCGCAGCCAGGAAAAGACATGGGTATACCGCATAGCCCTGAACACCTGCATCAACCTCGACCGCAAGCACCGCCGCCGCAAAGACACCTCGCCCTTGGAACTGAGCGTCGACTACTTCGACGAATCCTCCACCTGGGACAGCGGCGAAGAGCGCAACCCAGCAGCACAACGCCTCCACCGCCGCATAGGCAAACTCCACCCCTTCGACCGCGCCCTTATCCTCCTCTGGCTCGAGGACCTCCCCTACGACGAAATCGCTGCCATCCTGGGCATCACCGTCAAAAACGTAAGTGTGCGCCTGGTGCGCATTCGCGAAAAACTCAAATCAATAACCGACTAAAACAAGCAACCATGGAAAACAATCTCGATTTTAAACAAGAACTGCAGCGCGACCTCCGCGACCTGCAACAAGACATAGCCCAACACAGCACCTTCAACAACGACCTCTGGCGCCGCTCCGTGCAACGCTCATCCCGCCGCCTGTACCGCGTCAACCTCATCTCCTCCATAATCTTGACAATATTCGTGCTGGTATACACCCCCTTCATGCTTCTCGGCCACCAATGGCCCTGGTGGTTCGTCCTGCTGTTCGACCTCTTAATGGGCTACCTGATAGTCCGAAGCCTCATAGCCCTGCGCGGCATGCGCCGTCCCGATGTGCACACCCAGGCAGGCCTCCTCTCCCTGCGCGACAGCGTCCGACAGGCCAGCAAACCCTTCCCCCTCCGCGAACGGATTCCCTACATGGCCCTGAGCACAGTGCTCCTGATCCTGTTCTTTATGCTGCTATACAAAACAGAACCCGACATCTTCAAGCCCGTCCTGTTCGCAACACTGCTCTCCCTCCCCACCGGCTACCTCGCCGCACTGAGGACCAAGAAAAAAATCAAAAACCTCAGCAAAGAGATCGACGAACTCCTGAAAGAAGAATAACCTCTGCACACCGCCGCCACCTCATGCAGGGGACACGGGGCAAGACAACCCCCTGTCCCCTTTATTATTATATCCCACACCGCAACCCTTTCCCCCACAGCCAACAACCTCAAAAACCACCCATCTCACCCTCCAACAAACACCAATCGCAGAAAAAGATGTATCTTTGCAAAAAAATAAACACTTATTACCAATCCCAAAGCACAAAAACACAATGAAAACCAACACCCACCCCACCATCAGGCTTTTCCTCATCCTCACCCTTTGCATCTCGACGCTCTCGGCGGCCTGCACCAAAGAACGCGTCACCCCCATCCCGGACAGGGTCGAAGCCATTGCCGACCGTGTGTGGACCTACAGCCAGAGCCACCCCGACGGCTTCACCCTCAACATCCACACCATGGCCGCTCCCACCGAGGGCATAGCCGTCAGCTATGCCGCCACCCAGCACAGCCACTCCCGCTCCCAGCTCACCTCCGTGGTGCGCCACGCCCTGCGCCACGACGGCTATGTGGGCGGCTGGCTCAACACCGACGACAGCCTCTACTACTTCGACAGCTCCCGCCTCTTCCCCGAGGACTCGCTCCCGGCGGCCATCCGTTTCGGCAAAGACAACAACCAACACTCCGTCTTCATCATCTCCACCTCCACCGACATTCCCCTCGACGGCACAGTGGCCCAAATCGTGAGCCGCGACACCCTCAGGGTGGGCACCACCGGCGACTACCGCCCTCTCTCCTTCTACGAGACCACCACCGGCCAGTATTGGGGCTTTGGCATCGAAATGGCCCAGACCATCGCCCGGCGCATGGGCGTGGCCATCCGGTTCGTACCCACCTCCTGGCCCTCGCTCTCGGCCGACGTCTCGGCCGAACCCCAGCTGTTCGACTTCGCCATAGGCGGCATCACCATCACCCCCACCCGGTTAGAGACCATGGCCATGAGCGACGGCTACCTGGCCAACGGCAAAACCATCCTCTGCCGCACCGCCGACACGGCTCTCTACCACTCGCTGGCCGACATCGACCGGCCCGGCGTGTGCGTCATGGTGAATCCCGGCGGCCTCAACGAGCAGTTTGCCCGTCAGCACCTCACCCAGGCCACCATCATCGTCCACCCCCGCAACGAGGAAATCCCATCCCTCATTGCCGAAGGCCAGGCCGACATCATGATCACCGAAATAACCGAAGCCCCCTACTATGTGCAGCACGACGCCCGACTGGCAGCCCCGCTGCTGCACGAGCCCTTCACCCACGGCGAAATCGGGGTGCTGATGCGCCGCGGCCAGGACGACCTGATGGACTTCATCAACGGCATCATCGGCCAGATGAAGGCGGACGGCTCCCTCCGCGCCCTGCACCAAAAGTACGGCCTGGTGTACAGCTACTGACCCCGCCTCCCCAACCACAGAAGCACACCCACCGCAATCGGGCCACCCCAACCCACCGGCACTTATGACCCTTGGTGACGCTCCAGCCCGCGCCGACGGCTGCGTAGCTCCAGGCAGACCCAATACCTGATTCCCATTTCCACACTCTATTCCCTGCATATATTTTGTGCCGGAGAGACAAACAAGAAAGAAAAAAGAAAAGAAACAGAAACAAAATACAAACCAAATACCGCTATCGGGGACTTGCAATTTCTGATGCTGGAAGCAGAGGAGCACAGCCTGCGGCCTCGGCATGGGCGGCGCAGGGAGACTCCGGGAGCGGACGGCTCCTGCCCAAACGGCGGGCTGAAGCGGCGGCAATGCCCTCACTCGGCGGCGTGGCCGGCCAGGAGGCCACAGGCGGCCATGATGTCCTCGCCACGGGAGGCCCGGATGGTGCAGGTGATGCCGTGGGCGTTGAGATAATCGCGGAAGCGCTCCATGGCTTGGGGCGTGGAGGTGCGGAAGGGAGTGTCGGGCGAGGAGTGGAAGCGGATGAGGTTGACACGGCAGAAGAGGCCTTTGAGCAGGCGCACCAGCTCGGCGGCATGGCGGGTGTCGTCGTTGAGGTTGCGGAACATGGTGTACTCGAATGATATGCGGCGCTGGCCGCTCCAGTCGTACTGACGGAGCAAATCCACCACACTGGCGATGGGGTAGGCACGCTGCATGGGCATAATCTGCTCCCGCTCGGCGGCGAAGGGGTTGTGGAGACTGACGGCCACATGGCACTGGCTTTGGTCGAGGAACCGTTTCAGACCGGGGATGATGCCCACGGTGGAGACGGTGATGCGGCGGGGGCTCCAGCCCAGCCCCCAGGGAGCGGTGAGCACCTCGGTGGCGCGCAGCACGTGGTCCAGATTGTCCATAGGCTCGCCCATGCCCATGAAAACGATGTTGGTGAGCTGGCGCGACTCGGGGATAGAGAATATCTGGTTGAGGATGTCGGCGGCGGAGAGGTTGCCGTGGAAGCCCTGCTGGCCTGTGACGCAGAAGCGACAGCCCATCCGGCAGCCCGCCTGGCAGGAGACGCAGAGGGTGGCGCGGTCGGCATCGGGGATGTAGACACTTTCGATGTACTGCGAGGGGTCGTCGCTTTTTTGGAAGAGGTATTTCTTGGTGCCGTCGGCGGACACTTGGCAGTTGACCGGGGTGTGGCGTCCGATGGCAACGATTTCCTGCAGCCGACTGCGGGCTTTGAGGGAGAGGTTGGTCATGGCGCCGATGTCGTCGACCTGTTTGTTGTAAAGCCAGTCGGCTATCTGTTTGGCTGCGAAACGGGGCATTCCCTCGGCGGCGCAGAGGTGCTGCAGCTGGTCGAGGGTCATGCCCAGCAGGGGCTGGAGGGGCTGTGAGCTGGGCGAGGGTTGGGGGGCGGTGTGGTCCATAGGGCGGTTAGAAATCGTATTCGGGGGTCTCGTTCATGATTTCCTGCTGGAAGACGGAGCAGTCCATCTCCACGTCGAGTGGCACGTTGGGGCGGTCGAAGTCGCCGCGCGGGAACTTGAGCGACTTGTCGGTGTAGATGCTGCGCATGTAGTGGCCGAAGATGGGCAGCGCCTGGGCGGCACCCTGGCCGTAGGTCATGTTGCGGAAATGGATGCTGCGCACCTCGCCGCCGGTCCAGATGGCGGTGGCCAGTTTGGGGGTGATGCCCACAAACCAGCAGTCGGAGTTGTTCTGAGTGGTGCCGGTCTTGCCCGCAATGGCGTTGCTGAACTCGTTGAGGCGGTACTTGTAATTGAGGCGAACGCCAGTGCCGCTCTGCACCACGCCTTTCATCAGCTCAATCATCATGTAGGCTGTGCGCTCGCTGATGGCTTCGTGGCGGTCGGGAGTGAAGCGGTCGAGCACAGTGCCCTTCTTGTCTTCGATGCGGGTGATGAAGATGGGCTCCACATATTCGCCCTTGTTGGCGAAAGTGGCCATGGCGCCAGCCATTTCGTAGACGGTGATTTCGGGGGTGCCGACGCAGATGGCTGGCACGGCGTCAATATCGCTGGTGATGCCCATCTTGCGGGCGATGGCTATCACCTGCTCGGGCGAGCCTTGTTTCATGAGATAGGCGGAGACCCAGTTGATGGAGTGGGCCAAGGCCCATTTGAGGGTGACCATTTGGTTTTCGCGCTCGTGCGAGGAGTTTTTGGGACACCAGTCGGGCTGTCCCCAAACCTCGAAACAGACTTCGGAGTTGGGCACCTGGGTGCAGGGGTACATGCCGAGGTCCTGGAGGGCCATGGTGTAGACAAAGGGTTTGAAGGTGGAACCCACCTGGCGGTGGCTCATCACGTTGTCGTATTTAAAGTAGCGGTAGTTGATGCCGCCCACGTATGCTTTGACGAAGCCGGTGCCTGGTTCGACGGACATGAGACCTACGTTGAGGAATTTCTTGTAGTAAAGAAGGGAATCCCAGGGCGACATGGTGGTGTCAATATTGCCTTTCCACGAGAAGACTCTCATCTTGACCTTTTCTTTGAATATCTTACGGCATTCTTTCTCGCTCTTGCCCTGCACTTTGTGGAGCTGGTAGTAGCGGTCGGAGCCTTTCATGGCCTGGACGAGGATTTTTTCCTGCTGCTCGGGCGATATGTCGCAGAAGGGGTTGCCGCCACGGGCTCGGAGTTCGCGGTTGAACTGTGGCTGCACCTCTTTGCTCATGTGCTCGCGGACGGCGGCCTCGGCATAGCGCTGCATGCGGGAGTCGATGGTGGTGTAGATGCGGAGGCCGTCCTTGTGCACATCGTAGTGCTCACCGTCGTTGTTGCGGTGGTGCTTGCACCAGTCTTTCATGTAGTTGCGGATATATTCGCGCAGATAGGTGGCCAAGCCGTCATTGTGGCTTTGGGGCGAATAGTGCGACACGTCTATTTTCTCCTCCTTGAATTTGTCGAAGTCCTCCTGGCTGAGGTAGTCGTAGCGCAGCATCTGCGACAGCACGGTGTTGCGGCGGCCCAGAGCGGCCTCGGGATGGAGGATGGGGCTGTAGGCCGTGGGGGCTTTGAGCAAGCCCACCAGCATGGCCGACTCGGTCACCGAGAGCTCGGCAGGGGTTTTGTCGAAGAAGGTCTTGGCGGCGGTTTTGATGCCGAAGGAATTGCTGCCGAAGTCTACGGTGTTGAAATACATGGCAATAATTTCCTGTTTGGAGTAATTGTGCTCCAGTTTGACGGCCACCACCCATTCTTTCAACTTGGAGAAGACGGTGCCCAGCTTGCTTTTATGCTCGCGGGGGAAAAGGTTTTTGGCCAGCTGTTGTGTGATGGTGCTGCCGCCGCCGCTGCTGCGGTTGCGGCCCAGAAGGGTCTTGAAAAAGACGCGCACCAGGCTGCGGGGGTCGATGCCCGAATGTTTGTAGAACCTCACATCCTCGGTGGCTATGAGGGCGTTGACCAGGTTGGGAGAGAGCTCGTCATAGGTGACGTTAGAGCGATTCTCGATGCCGATGAAGCCCAGAATCTCACCGTCGGCGGAGAGGACCTCAGTGGCCTGGTTGCTTTGGGGGTTCTCCAACTCTTCGAACGAGGGCATGAATCCCAGCCATCCCAACGACAGCAGGGTGAAAAACAGGAATATGAATATCCACACTCCTGCGAAAATCTTCCACGCTGTGCGGATGGTCTTGCTACTGTTGTTGCTCTTTTTCTTTGCCATATTCAGATTGTGTAGGTTTTGGGGACTGGGTGGTTCACCAACCGTGCCGGGGTGTGTGAGCCTCAGGCCCGGTCCCTGTGATTATTGCTGTCTTGTTTACTGCCCGCCAAACTTCACGATATGGAGTCCCACGCTCTTCAGCCCTGCCACGTTGGTGTCGCGCATGCCGTGGGTCAGCTCGAAATGGTAGTTGCCCGTGCGGGGGAAGATGACGTGGCGGCGGAACACATAGCGGCTGTCGACATAGCGGCCGGTACGGCGACCGTACCAATGGCCCTCCACGTCGGCCAGGGGGCACTCCAGTGTGTCGTAGGCCACGCTCCCGTCGGGGAAGGTGGTGTTGATGAAGAAGAAGACGTTGGCCTTGGGGTAATGGACGCTGTTGCGCACATCGACAAAGAAGTCAAACACCTGCAGGGTGTCTTCCACCTCCACATCGAAGGCCACCTTGTCGTTCATGTTCCAGCCCGTCTCGTCCACGTCGCGCTGGGCTGTGTAGTAAACGTTCTTGTCGCACGATGCGGCCAAGACCGCAACTCCCAGCAGCAAGGCCGGGACGACAAAATGCCTCATCTTTATCATTTTTCTCATATTGTGGGTTCTAAACTATAAGCTTGAATGTGATAAACATCTTATTATGTCGCATGGTGACAGGGGGTCGGGGGCTACTCCTTGCCTTCGTGGCGGTCTCTGCCCGAGGCACGGCGGCCAGAATGACGGCCCGAGCCGGGGTTGTTGCGCGGACGCTGGTACTCGTCGCGGCGTGCCGAATTGGCATTGGAGTTCAACCTGCGCTCAGCCTGGTCCTGAGCGCCACGGCCCTGGTTGGGGCGACGCTCCTGCCGCTCAGGCCGCTCGGTTCTTTCCTGCCGCTCGGCCGGACGCTGGCGGTTGCGCTGCTTGTCGTTGCGCTGGCGGCGGTCGGCGGGCTGCTCCTTGGGGGCGGACTGGGTCTCGTCGTCGCCCATGTCGTCGGCCATGCGCTTCAGCTCGCGTTCAAACTCGGCATTGTCGGTTTCCTGAGCCAGGGCAGCCGTCGACATCAGCTCGACTTGGTAGTCCTCCAGTTTCTCGGCATACTCCTGGTTGCGGTTCATCTCAATCAGTTTCTTGACGCTCTCGGCGGGGATGGCATAGAGGTCGTTCTCGCCCTCATAGGCATACCACATGATGCCGCGGAACACATCGGTTTTCTTATACTGCGCCAAACCTTTCTTGAACCGGATGGAGATATTGGCCGGAGGGAACTTCTTCAGCGCATCGGCATACACCTCGCACTCAAAGTTGAGACAGCATTTCAGCTTGCCACATTGTCCGGCCAGTTTCTGCGGGTTGGGGAGAATCTGCTGGGTCTTGGCGGCACTGGTGGTCACGGACTTGAAGTTGGTGAGCCATGTGCTGCAACACAGCTCGCGCCCGCAGGTGCCCAGGCCGCCCACCTTGCCAGCCTCCTGACGCACACCAATCTGTTTCATCTCGATGCGCACATGGAACTCTTCGGCCAGCACCTTGATCAGCGTGCGGAAATCGACGCGGTCGTCGGCGGTGTAGTAAAATATTGCCTTGGCGTTGTCGCCTTGGTATTCTACATCGTTCACCTTCATCTCCAGGTTCAGCTCCTGGGCTATGCGGCGTGTTTTGAGCAGGGCCTCATGCTCGTTGTTGAGGCTTGCCACCCACCGTTCCAGGTCCGAACTCTTGGCTCGGCGGAACAGCTTGCGGATGCTCTCGTCTTCGGGGTTCACGTGGCGTTTCTTCATCTGGATACGACACACCTCGCCCGTCAGGCTCACAATGCCGATGTCGTGGCCCGGAGTGCCCTCCACCGCCACCACATCGCCCTCGGTCACATCCAGTCCGTCGGGCAGACGGAAAAACTCTTTGCGATTGTTCTTGAACCTCACCTCGACACAGTCGAAAGGCTTGATGCCGGGCTGGCGGATGCCGCGCATCCAGTTACACGACGTAACCTTGCTGCAACTGCGCGTCTCCGTCTCGCTGACCGGCACATACGACTCGGGGCAGCGCTTGCATCCGCGCGACAGAAACACACTCTCCTCATACTTGACCCACGGCAGCGTGGGGTCAGGCTCCAGGTAGGGGTCTATCGAATTCTCCGGGGCCATGTGCTCCCCAAAGATATCCACATCCTCATCCTTGGCGCGTTCCTTTTTCTCCTTCTTCTCGCGCTCGCGGCGGTCGCGGATAAATGCCGCCACATCCTCAGCGGTTGCCACATCATCGTCCTCTTCGGGGGCTGGCTGGGGCTGCGCGGCCACGGGCGTTTCTTTCTCTAACGATTTTTCATTATATTTCTTCTCGTCGGTTTTCTTCTCTTCCATAAACTTACATTATTCTAAATTGGAAATACTCAAATCAATTGTTGGCGGCCGGTTTCCGCAAAAAACGGCTCATCCTGAACGAAAGCTGCATGAAGGCAATCTTGGCATTGGCGTTTCGCTCTATGGCATACATGGCCTCGTTGAGCGCCTCGTTCATCTGCTCAATGTTGCGGGGAGCTATCATGGCGGGGAACGCCTGGTCGAACTTGGGGTCGCCAAACTCCAGCTCACCTCCCAGGCTGATGCCCGCAGCGGTCTTCAGGAAACAGGCGCGCAGCGACTCCTGCACATATTGCAGAAACAACTTCTGCGTTTCGCGACCGGCGGCGGCAATCTTGTCCACCCAGTCCGACAGGGGTTTCATGTTCAACTTGAACAGCAGCCGCATCCACTGCACAAACAGGGCGGAGAACTCGGCCCTGCGGGCATCAGACATGCCGACCCCCAAATCGGGCACCACCACCTGCTGCACTCTCGACACGATGGTGGACAGAAGCCTGTCGCGGCTCTCAGCCACCAGCATCAACAGTGTCCTCCCCTCGGGCTCCTCGAGCGTTTTCAGCAGCGTGTTGGCCGTCACCACGTTCATCCTTTCGGCCATCCACACCACCAGCACCTTATAGCCACCCTCATACGACTTCAGCCCCAAGGTGCGGATGATATTGTCGGCATCCCGCTCGCGGATCATGCCCTGCTTGTTCTCCACTCCCAGCCGCTCATACCAATCGTCCTCCGTGCCGCGCTGCCCGAACTCCTCCATGAAACTGCGGAACTCCTCCTGGAAATCGTCGGCGCAGGGCTTGCTGGTCACAGTGGCCGTAGTGGTGGTGGGGAACACCAGATGCAAATCGGGGTGCACCAGCCTGGCATACTTCCGGCAACTGGAACACTGGCCACAGCTGTCGGCCCTCAACACCGAGCCTTCGGGGAAATGCTGACGGTTTTCACAGCCAAGATATTGGGCATAGGCAATGGCCAACGCCAAACTGCCACTGGCCGTTGGACCAAGGAACAATTGGGCATGGCTGATGCGTCCCGAATCAATAATTTCCGTCAGCCTGTTTGCCAGAATCTGCTGACCCTCAATATCTTTAAACTGCATAGTACGGTCAAATTAATCTACAAATATATGAAATATATCTGACATTGCGACTTTTTGGCCAAAAAAAGCCACTTTGCCCACCCCGCCTTGGTGGCATCCCCGCTCCCTGCACCCCACTTCGACGGCTTTTATTCGCCATTTTCACAATGACGCAGAAACAAAATAGAAACAAAATAGAAACAAAATAGAAAATATGAGGCGAGCATAATCTGGACAAACAGCGGCTCCGGAGCAGGCCAGTCTTGCGCTGAAAAAGGTTGACAGAAAAGTCAGCAAAAATGCAAAAGAGAAGAAATGGAGCACAAAAGAAACGGCTAAAACAAGCCGAAAGGATGGAGACAGTGAAAGGCTATCCGTTGTCAGCCGCAACCGCGCGCGACTGACAACAAAAAACAGTCGATAATTATTAACCTGTCAACCCAATCCAGTCGCAGGACACAAAAGTGACAACCTGAATCAGCAAATCACAATTTTGTATCATGCTCTATTGTGAATTCAAGGCGTCACCCACGTGAAGACAACGCCGGAAGTGGGTAGGTCTGTTCCATTTTCCAAGGCTGTTCGCACTGCAGTCGGGCAGGTGATGGTGCAGGCACCCGAATTGGTGGAAAGGTCACTGCACATAAAAATTTTATATGTCACATTACTCATATCAAAGTTAGAGAGATTCAGATTTGTCATGTTTCGGCAGAAAAGAAACATGCTGCTCATCCCTGTCACATTCGAAGTGTTGAAATTAGAGAGATCCAAGTTCGTCAGGCCAGTGCATCCACTGAACATTTCGCTCATGTATATCACATTCGAGGTATTGAAATTGGTGAGATCCAAGTTCGTCAGGCCAGAGCATCCATAGAACATGCCGCTTATATCTGTCACATTCTCGGTATTGAAATTGGTGATATTCAAGTTCGTCAGGCCAGAGCATCCATAGAACATGCCGCTCATATCTGTAACATTCTCGGTATTGAAGCTTGAGACGTCTAATCTGGTCAAATTCCTGCAATTCGCAAACATATTATACATGTCCGTCACTTTACTGGTGTTGAAGTTGGAGAGATCCAGGCTCGTCAGGCCAAAGCAGCCACTGAACATATTGTTCATGTCTGTCACATTCGAGGTGTTGAAATTGGAGGGGTTCAAGCTCGTCAGTTTGTCGCACTGAGTAAACATACCTTTCATATTTGTCACATTATCAGTGTTGAAGTTTGAAACGTCCAACTCCGTCAATTTCTCGCAACTGAAAAACATATAGCTCATGTCTGTCACTTTACTGGTGTTGAAGTTAGAGACATCCAGGCTCGTCAGACTCCAGCATCCAGCGAACAGTTGTTTCATGTCTGTTACGTTCTCGGTGTTGAAGCTTGAGACGTCCAACCCCGTTAATTCCTGGCCATTGACAAACATATTCCTCATATTCGTCACACTGTCGGTATTGAATCCGTTCCCAAAATTGATTCTTTTTAGTAAAAGATGTACTCTTCTCTCTCTCCCGTAATGAGTCTGATAATACGTCCATGAGCTCATAAACATGGAGGAACAATTGGGGTTTGCGCAAATCTGGCTGGCTCTTGTCGATACCCTCCATGTGGTTCCATCAAGATTGCCATAGATGGGGACAGGGGAGTCTGGAGTAGAGAGCAGGACGCCCGACATAACGGGACTGTTATATTCGAACACCACCGACTTTGTCTTGTTGTCTTTTGGGATTGTGGCATTAAAGTCCGGACCGCTTATTAATTTGGCACGTGGGGCTTCGGTCAGCTCCGCCACATTCAGCATCACCGTGTCGATGGCATTTTGAGCCAATGCAACCTTCTCTTTCCCTACTTCGCACATGTATCCGTCTGTGGTGTAGAGCGTGAGTGTCATGTCGTCGGTAGTGAAAGGCGGCACCACGATGTCGAAGGTGCCTAAACCCTGAGCCTCCACCATAGCGGGACAGTCGTCGGTGAAGGCCAGAAACACGTTATTAGTCGCGTTGCTGGACATGTCGAGGTGTCCGAATTCCTGTCTTACCACCGTTGCAATACCAGCCCCGCTAAGTTTGGCCGTCTGTGCCCGAAGTTCCATACTGGCCAACGGAAGCGCTCTGGCCAACGGGTTTGAAACCGTCACTCGCACGATGGAGCAAAGGTTGTAGAACCGCAGCGTGTTGCCATTAGTCAGGTGTGCAGCCATCGGCAGTTCCACCCTTTGGCGGCCGTCAGCTAATAACCGGTAGGTCTGGCTCGTGGGGAGGTTGACAGGAAGACTGCTGCTATTGCTGCTTTTGTTGTCTCCGGTCACGATACCGGCGGGATAGATGGCTTGGTAGGACTTAGCAGGCGCCACATTCTCAATCTGTGCCAGTGCACCCGATGCACCCGTGACAGGGTAGGAGGCGTTGTTGACAAACACCTTGTCGCCGTTACGCCAGTACAGCGCCGATTCGTCAATATACAGCCTGTCGTTGCCATTCATGGGTTTCTGTATTTCGGCGACCAGTGTGACGGTCTCCTCATCTTTCTGGCAGCCTGCTGCCAGCATGGCCATAACAGCCACAATAAGTGTCAGTATTGCATGGTGTCGTTTCATGGTGTCGTGTATGTTGTGTGTCCTATCTGGTTTTTATTGTCGTATGCGTCTACAAAGATATGAATTATTTTTCAAATATGGGCTATTTTGCAGATGTTGATTTGTTTGTCTTTGTGTATCATACTATTGGATTTTTGATGCTGCCGGTTTGTGAGGATATTTGGACTTGTTCCCCTTGTATGAGAGTCCCTGAATTCAAGTTACAAGTGCAACACTGAAAATAAAAACATTGCGTTGTGAAGGTAAACAATACATATCATGGCAACAATTACACTATCCTATGACGGCTGCGACAAGATTGCAAGGTGTGTGGTGGATTTTATCTGTTCGCTTGATTTTTTCACCTTCACTGAGCAGCCCACCAGCAAGGGCAGCTACCATCTTTCGCAGGAGGATATTCGCGCCGGCCGCATTGATGCCTTCGCCTCGTCGTGCGATATGTTCCAGTCTTTAGGCATTTGAGTATGTATTCCATTCGAATGACCAACACCTTCCGCTGCGACAACGAATGGTGCCACAAGCGGGAATAATGTGGTATTCGCAGTCTTCGGCACGATAGTGTAGCGGAGAACAAAAAAATCCTCTTTGTTTTTAACTCATTTACCCGCTCCTACCGCGAGGAAAAGGTAAGTGCCGATAAGAAATGCAACTTTTGAGAGAAAAAATTAGGATTCAACTTGCCGTATCGGTAGTTTTTTTTATCTTTGCAATCATAAGTTGCGTTTTAGTCTGGGATTTATCATTCATGGCCAAAACAAATTATTGGAGCCTACCTTGAGTTTTTTTTGTATCTTTGTAAATTGGTTGTTCCAACAAGTATCGATAAAATTAGTTGGGTATGAAGAAAATAGCAATAGCGCTCATCATATTTTCCGCAGCTTGCGGGCTGCTTTCGTGTGCCAAACAAGGATTTCCGTCGGGCGGTCCCAAGGACGAGACCCCTCCCGTGGTGCAGGGTACCGAGCCCCCCAATGGCACGTTGAATTTCAATGCCAAGGAATTTGTCATTCTGTTCGACGAGTATGTGACCATGAAGGATGTGTCGGGCGTGCTGGTGTCGCCCACCATGGGCAAGAAGGCCGAGTTCGGCACCAAGGGCCACGGACTGGTGGTGAAAATCAAGGACACCCTCCAGCCCTCGACCACCTATCTGTTCCAGTTCAAGAACGCCATTGCCGACTTCAACGAGGGCAACCTGCTGCCCAGTTTCGAGTATGTGTTTTCGACCGGCGGCAGCATCGACAGCATGACCCTGCGCGGGCAGGTGGTGGACGCCTTCAGCCAGAAACCCCTCAGCGAGAATATTACGGTGGCGGCATGGGCCGAGAGCCAGCTGGCCGACAGCGTGGGGGACAGCATCGTGGCCAAAGTGCAGCCGATGTATATGACCCGTCCGGACAAGGAGGGCCGTTTTGAGCTGAACCACCTGCGCGAAGGTCGCTACCTGCTGCTGGCCATCGAGGACGGCGACAAGAACATGCGTCTGGGCAAGGAGGAGGCTGTGGCTTTTCTCGACACACTGGTGACCGCCGTGAAGATGCCCGCGCCGCCCGACACAACCGCCGCCGATTCGGCCGGGCGGGACAGCACCAGGGTCGCGACAGCCGCCGCCGACAGCGTCCAGCACCCCTCGGCGACCACGCCTCCTGCACCGGCCAACCTCTCCACACCCACCGACAGCGCCCTCCACGCCGCCAACCGGACGACCGACTCGTTGCCCAAAAGCAGCCTCACGCTGCTAATGTCGCAGACGAAGAAGACGGCTCAACGCATCACGAAGAGTTCCTTCACACAACGTGGCCGGATTGAGATTGCCACCGCTGCCCCGTTGTCAAAGCACTATAAACTGCGGCACCTGCCCGCCGACTCGGCTTCGCAACCCGTCCGGCTATGGCACACCACCAACAGCAAGGGCGACACGCTGCATGTGTGGGTGGCCGACAAGGAGTGCGACTCGCTGCGGCTGGTGCTGTCCGACACGACAGGCCTGCATGACACCCTGAACCTACAGATGAAACGCAGCGCCGCCTCCAACCGCAGCAAGCAGACTAAAAGCAAAATTCCCAATGCCCGGATGCCGAAAGTCAAGCCGTCTGTGATGGTGAGCCGTGTGGCCGCCCAACATCCATATTTCGACACACTGTGGCTGCGGTTTGTCAATCCCGCCGCCGGAGTGTGCAGCGCGTGGCGGCCCGTGGACTCGGTGTCCCGTCCCCTCGACACGGCTGTGCAGGTGCTTGCGCTGAAGGATAGCAGCACCACCCGCTGCGGCATACGGCTGCTGGCCGACAGCACGATGGCTCCAGCCGTGGGCATGAAGGCCTACATAGCGTTCGACGGCAAAGCGGGCGAGAATTATCAGTTTAAAGTGCCGGCCGGCTTGTTCTACGACATCTGGGACAACGTGAGCGACTCCATTACCATTACCACGGAATACACTAAGAGCGAGAGCTACGGCAATATCGCGCTGACCCTCATAGCCGACAGCCTTGGGGAGGGCAGACCCTTCCCCCGCCTCATAGTCCAGCTCACCAACGAGAAAGGCGAGACGGTCAAAGAGCTGACGGTAACCCAACCGGGCAAATGTCCGTTCCCCCACCTGAAAGGGGGCAAATACGGCGTCCGCGCCATCGTGGACAGCGACGGCAACGGGGCCTGGACCCCGGGCGACTGGTGGCAGCGCCGCCAACCGGAGCGGGTGCTGACCTTTGGCAAGACACTCGAACTGCGCGAAAACTGGGACATGGAGGAGAAATGGGCCATCCCGGCGCTATGAATATACCGACATGCGAATGCGGTGGAGCCTGAAAGGCTGCCACAGTCGACGCCGACACTGCAGCGCAACCTAAAAAGATAGAGAACTCTTGTATGCAAAAGAAACTACTGTCAGGCCTAATCTGGATTCTGCTGCTCAACCTGCTCATCAAGCCATTCTGGATTCTGGGCATTGAGACGGGGGTGCAGAATGCCGTGGGGTCGGACGAGTACGGATTCTATTTCTCTATCTTCAACCTGGCCTACATCTTCAACATATTGCTCGACCTGGGGGTCACCAACTTCAATGTGCGCAACATAGCCCGCCACCCCAAGCTGATTGACAAACATCTGCCCGATGTGCTGGGCATCAAACTGGCGTTGCTGTTGCTGTATGTGGTTGTGACGTTCACGGTGGGGCTTTTGGCAGGCTACGGGTCACGACAGTTCGTGCTGCTGGCCGTGCTATCGTTCAACCAGTTCCTGAACTCTATGATCCTTTACCTGCGCAGCAATTTCGAAGGGCTGATGCTCTTCAAGTGGGACAGTGTCATCAGCATCCTCGACCGCGTGGTGATGATAGTCATTTGTGCGCTCATGCTGTGGGGACCGGGACCCGATGTGACAGTGGAGCGTTTTGCCCTGGCCCAAACTGCCGCCTATGTAGCCACGGCGCTGACGGCGCTGGCAGTGCTGAGCCTCCGCATAAAGCGCAAACATAATCCCCTCTTCACACTGAGGGCGGTGCGCCTGAAGGCTCCCTTTGCGATAGTGATGCTGCGCAAAAGTTTCCCGTTTGCCCTGCTGGTGCTGCTGATGGCTTCGTACAACCGAATTGACCCGCTGCTGCTTTCGTGGATTCACCCCGAAGGCTACCACCAGTCGGGCATCTATGCCGGGGCGTTCCGCCTGCTGGACGCACTGACCATGGTGGGGTATCTGGTGTCGGTGCCGTTGCTGCCCGTCTTCTCACGCATGACAGCCGAAGGCGACAGCCAGCTGGGTTCCACCGTCAAGATAGTGACGGGGCTGATGGTGGTCTTCTCGTTCACGGCCGCCGCCGTGTTCTCACACCACAGCCACACTTTCATGCAACTGCTCTACAACAATCATGTGGTCGAATATGCCGGAGTGTTTGCGGTGCTGGTGTGGGGCATAGTGCCGATATCGATGACCTACGTCTATGGCACCCTCCTCACTGCCGCGGGCCAGCTGCGCCAGCTCAATATCCTTGCCGCTATCACCTTGGCCATCAACATCGGCATCAACTTGATAGCCATTCCGCGCTACGGCGCTGTAGGGTCCGCGTGGGCTGCCCTTACGGCACAGGCTTTCATGGCCGTCACCCAAATGATTCTGGCCTTGCGCTCGTTCCATCTGCGTCCCCGCTGGGACTATATATTGCGGCTGGCGCTGTTTTGTGCTGCCGCTGTGGTGGTGGCGGTGCTGCTGCCCGCCATGGCGTGGTGGGCGCTGCTGCTGGCCGCCGGTGCCACAGCCTTAGCCGCAGCCCTGCTCCTGCGCCTCATCGACTTGAAACAACTGCTGCAAATCATCAACGAAAAATAATTCCTATCCATGAAAAAGACAGCTCCTTTTCTCTTCGCACTGTTTTTGATCGCCACCGGTCTGCTCCACCCTGTCTCGGCACAGGTATATATTGGTCTGCACGGCGGCATCACCCTGCCCCAAGGCCAATATGCCGACTCGCGCATGAGCGACAACGAATGGATGTTCACCCAAGGGCACCAGCACAAGGCTGGAGCCGGACGGGGATGGTCGGCGGGGGTAGACGTGAGCTACGCCATGCCTTTCCACACCAATCTGGAGGCCGTGCTGGAGGCCGACTATATGCAAAGCGACGTGAGCGACGATGTGCAGTCATACTACGATATCAGCTTTGCGCACCGCTACAGCCAATGCCCTGCCTACAGCATGCAGCTGCCCCGCTTCCGCAACATCCCTGTTTTGCTGGGCGTGCGCTACAGATTCCCCCTCACCAAAACCATCTACCTCTACGGCGAGGCCTTGGGCGGCGTGAGCCTGCGGCTCATCAGCCCTTGGACGCTCTACTTTGCCGACGCCAACTGGCCCTACTCCTATCGTGAAGACGAAATGCAGTTCAACAACCTCAAACGGAGCACCTACTCCAACGCCACCACGGCAGCCCTGCGCCTTGGGGGAGGATTTATGGTAAAGGACCTGGTGACCATCGGATTCGGATTCAACCTGATGGGGGCAGCCCCGCTCGTGTGGGACGAGGAGGAGACCGTCCGCTACGACATCTACGGAACTGTCAAGGAAATACAGAATAGCTACCATGTGGACTATCACGACATCCAGCCCCTGTTGGTGACGGTGTCGGTGGGGCTGCGCCTCAAGGCCTTCAGCGGCGCCCGCCATGTGCAGGACTGGTAGGACAGCCGCACTAAAAATCCCAGGTGAAACCCCGGAAGGGATGGCTGCGGTCGGCGTTCTGCTGTTGCGACAGGTCTTGCAGATGCTGGATGCGCCGCACTCCCCATTTCCACATCTTCACGTCGAACCACAGCAGCACCACAAAGAGCACGGTCGAGACAAGGCCCTCGCCCTGGCCCATGCTTTCGGGAATCATAAGCAACGCATCGAAAGTGCCGTGCATCAACATGGGCACCACAAAGGCCAGCAACAAATAGCGGCCCCGGTGGGTGGGGTCGAACTTGGCTAAGGCCACATAGTAGCCCATCATCACCCCGAACAGGAAATGGCCCGGCACGGAAAGCACAGCCCTCACCGAACCCGTCACCAACGCACCGACAAACGAGCCCTGCCCGAAGACGTATGAGATGTTCTCGAAACAGGCAAAACCCAACGACACAAAACAGGCGTACACGATACCGTCGTAATACTCGTCAAACTCGCGGCTCTTCCAAATGGCCAGCAGCAGCAACAGCAGTTTCCAGAGTTCCTCGCTGCACCCAGCCACCACAAAGCCCGTATACACCCCGCTCACGACGGGCAGCGGTGGGGTGAAGACAGACAAAAATCCCTCCATCATGGCGGCGGGAGGGATGGACAGTGCCCCAAAAATGAAAGCTTTCAGCAACGTCCCGAAAGGCTCTTTCCCAAATTTATCACCCCTATAAACCACTAACGCCAACACAATCACGGGCAGCACAGCAACGGCTATCAGATAGATATTCATAGTTTTCGACTCTATTTATTATCACAAGTGGAGGTACCCCACCCTTATTAATCATAATCATCCCATCTATTAAGAGAACTACAAACGCACAACCCTTCATCAGTTCCAAAATGCAAAAATACAAAAAAAACACGACGTATCAACAGAATTCACTTTCACAAATCGCAGCGCACCGAATTAAATATTAAAATACAATAAATTCTTATTAAATTTTTGCATGGTTAAATTATTATTCCTATATTTGCAGCAAGGAATATCTGTCAAATATATATATATTATTCATTACTAAAAAATTACAGTTTGTTATGTATTCAAAAAATAAAAGAAACGCATTCGTAGCAATGTTTGCCGTGACATTATCACACGGAAAATGTGGACGCAGTCTCTCTTAGACAGCAGATGGACATCCGGACACTGCCTTCGGGATGCTATTATGCTGTAGTGACAGCTAATGGAAACAGGATTGTCAAATGTATCGTCAAACAATAAAACATACAAATTGTCAAACAATAAAAACTTGTAAACCATGAAGAAATTATTCATTTTAATAGCCGTGTTGGCAACAATGAGTGTGGCGGGGTGCTACAAGCATTGTGCAGGATTCGATAAAGAGTTCATCCAACACTACTTTCCATATACCCCTGGGCAGGGACTAACTTTTGCCAGCAGCACGGGAGAACCGATACCGCTTGTAGTCTCAAAAATAAGTTATCCCCCACATCCGTACGATATTGGATTTGGAGTAAAAGAGGATTGCACTCAAACCTTGGAGGTTATAATAACCGATACCGCGAGCAGGCATGACTTTGATTTGAATTTTGTGATTGGAAATTATGGTACGGCTGACATGATTAACAGAGCACCCAGTTTGAACAACCCATACCACTTTTTCGTGGTGGAATTCACTAATTCATCCGCTATTCGTGACTATTATCACATTGATCCTCCCGATTCCAATTATATTGATTTTGCTATTCAGAATAATATAAATGCTTATGAAAACTCATTGTGTAGTTATATTGATACCATCAACTTTACCATCCGTAGCAATAACGATATTAGACGCTCGGAAGAAGTAGGGTGCAAGTATGTTATCGACACTTTTGTTGTGGTGAAGGACAAAGGGTTGGTGAGATTTGTCACACACGACGGCTGCCGGTACGAGCTGGTGGATTAATATTCTCCCACTCAAAACTATTCAGTCCTCTCACCTGCATGAATGGTGGGAGGACTTTTTAGTTGGCCGTGGCAGCCCCCTGCTGGTTATAATCAAAGGCCAGCAGCAGTGCGCCGCAGCTCTCTGCCAAAACAGAATCAGATGGATTATTCTGAGATACCTACAAAAAGAGTTAAAATATCATGCACTTTAAATACTTTTTCGTATCTTTGCATATTGGTGGGAAAAGGCTTTTTCGCACCACTTAGATAAATAACAACACATTACATCAAATTCAACAACATAAAACCTATGGCAAGAGAGATAAAATTCAGTCTGGTGTACCGCGACATGTGGCAGTCGTCGGGCAAATACCAACCCCGCATGGACCAACTGGTGCAGGTGGCCCCCGCCATCGTCAAGATGGGATGTTTCGACCGCATCGAAACCAACGGCGGCGCATTCGAGCAGGTAAACCTCATGTATGGCGAAAACCCCAACAAGTCCGTCCGTGCCTGGACCAAGGAATTCAACAAGGCAGGCATCCAGACCCACATGCTGGAACGCGCCCTGAACGGCCTGCGCATGTACGGCGTGCCCAAAGACGTGCGCCAGCTTATGCCCAAAGTGAAGAAAGCCCAAGGTGTCGACATCATGCGCTCATTCTGCGGGCTGAACGATGTGCGCAACCTCGAACTCTCAGTGAAATACGCCAAAGAGGCCGGCATGATCAGCCAGGCCGCACTCAGCATCACCTATTCTCCCATCCACACCGTCGAATACTACATGGGCATCGTCGACAAGCTCGTCGAGTTCGGCGCCGACGAGATAGCCCTGAAAGACATGGCCGGCATCGGCCGTCCCACCATGCTGGGCAAACTCGTCTACCAGATTAAGAAGAAATACCCCCACATCATCGTCCAGTACCACGGCCACTCCGGTCCCGGCTTCGCCATGGCCTCCGTGCTCGAAGTAGCCCGCGCCGGCGCCGATGTCATCGACACCGCCATGGAACCCCTCGCCTGGGGCATGGTCCATCCCGGCATCATCGCCGTGCAAGCCATGCTCAAAGAAGACGGCTTCCTGGTCAAGGACATCAACATGAGCGCCTACATGGAAACCCGCGCCCTCACCCAGTCCTTCCTCGACGACTTCCTCGGCCTCTACGTCAACCCCGCCAACCGCATCTGCACCTCCATGCTGGTGGGCTGCGGACTGCCCGGCGGCATGATGGGCAGCATGATGAGCGACCTCAAAGGCGTCCACCACGCCATCAACATGGCCCTCAAAAAGAACGGCAAACCCGAAGTCACCTTCGACGAACTCACCATCCAGCTCTTCCAAGAGGTGGCCTACATCTGGCCCATGCTCGGCTATCCCCCACTGGTGACCCCCTTCAGCCAGTACACCAAAAACATCGCCCTAATGAACATCATGGCACTGGCCCAAGGCAAACCCCGCTTCAGCCAGATTGACAAAGACAGCTGGAACATGATCCTCGGCCGCGCCGGCAAACTGCCCGGACCCCTGGCACCCGAAATCATCGAGCTGGCCAAGAAGAACAACCTCGAATTCTACGACGGCAACCCCCAAGATGCCTACCCCGACGCCCTGCCCGAATACATCAAGGAAATGGAAGACAACGGCTGGGACCGCGGCGAGGACGACGAAGAACTCTTCGAACTGGCCATGCACGACCGCCAATACCGCGACTACAAATCCGGCCTGGCCAAAGAACGCTTCGAGAAAGAAGTGGCACAGCTGCGCGCCGAAAAAGGCGTGTCCGCCGTCAAGAACGCCACCCCCGGCGCGGCAGGAGCCGTGTCGCTCACACCCAACTACATCACCAAAGAGCATGCCAACGCCACACCCATCGTGGCCACCGAGGACGGCCAACTGCTGTGGGAGCTCGACTTCAACCGCTCCGTACCCCCCGCTCCCGGCCGCGAATACAAGCAGGGCGACGTCTTCTGCATCATCCAGGCCAACTACGCCCTCGTAAACGAATACATGGTCAAGGGCGGCCGCCTGGTCGACACCTGCGTCAAGCAAGGCCAGATCGTGAAAAAAGGCGACATCCTCGGCTGGATAGAATAACCCCCCTAAGGGCAGCCCCGCCCCAGGCTTTGACGCCGACGGCGCGCCATCGCGCCACAGGACACAGACAACAGAGGTGTCGCGGCAATAGCCGCGACACCTCTGTTTTTTGCAACACAGCGTCACAAAAACCACACCCCTCCCGCAACGCAACCGCCCACGGCACACCACATACTTTGTATTTTATTTCTGTTTTGTTTCTGTATACATTCTACATTGTCTCTAATCAACAAACAAAATAAAGGGCAACCAGTGTGCAAAAAGAAGAATAGGAGCGGCGCGGAAAAAGCATCGCCGCTACGTTGAAAAAAGTTCGTATCTTTGCACCCAGAAAAATACACCGCAGTATGAAACAGTCCTCTCATCCCCTCCTTGCCGTGGCCATGCTGGCAGCAATGGCCTGCGGCCTTTGTAACCCTTGCTTCGCCCAGACCCACACTGAGGGCGGCGGCATGCAATGGGTCAACGTCTTTATCGGCACCAGCGGCATGGGCCACACCTTCCCCGGAGCGTGCTACCCATACGGGTTTGTGCAGCTCAGCCCCGACACGGACACCATCCCCCACAACATCAACGGCGTCTACCAGCCGCGAGTCTACGACTATTGCGCCGGCTACCAGTACAGGGACAGCAGCATAGTGGGCTTCAGCCACACTCACTTCAGCGGCACGGGACACAGCGACCTGGGCGACCTGCTCATCATGCCCTACAGCGGCAAGACGCAGCTCAACCCCGGCACGGCCACCAACCCCGACGGGGGCTACCGCCAGCGTTTCCGCCACGAGACGGAGGAGGCACGGCCGGGCTACTATGCCGTCACGCTGGAGGACGACCATATACGCTGCGAGCTCACGGCCACGGCACACTGCGGCGTGCACCGCTATGTATTTCCCAAGGGGGCGGCGCAGAAGCTCATCCTCGACCTGAACCACGGCATCTACAACTACGACGGCAAGGTGCTGTGGGCGCGGTGCAACGTGCTGTCGCCCTACTCGCTGAACGGGTGGCGGATGACCAGCGGATGGAACCGCGAGCGCAAGCTGTACTACCACATTTCGTTCAACAAACCCATCAAGCACTATGGCTACCGCGACTTTGCGCCGCAGACCTACAAGGGTTTCTGGCACCGTTTTGATGTGGAGCACGATTTCCCCGAGATGGCGGGACGCAAGCCGGTGTGCTGGTTTGAGTTTGAGGATGACGGGAGCGACACGCTGGAGGTGATAGTGGGTCTATCGGCCGAAAGCGTGGAAGGCGCGCGGACAAGCATCGTCCGCGAGGGGGCCTTGTATTCGCACAGCGCCTGGCGCACCATCTACCGCGACCGACCGGAGGGCGACACCCTGCTCATCGTCGACCAGGATGACCCCCGCTACCGCAGCCATTTCGACGTGGCAAACGAGCTGACGCGCCGGGCGTGGGAGCGGATACTGGGTCGCATCGAGGCACAAGGGCCGGAGGATGCTTTGGCTATGCTTTATACCTCGCTGTACCATACGATGATCAACCCTTCGCTCTATCAGGATGTGTATCAGGAGTGGCAGGGCCGCCGCACGTATACTATCTTCTCGCTTTGGGACACTTACCGCGCCCTGCATCCCCTCATCAACCTGATGGACACCGCCTTGAGCCGCGACATGGTTTACTCGCTGCTGAAACATTATCACCGCAGCCCCCACCACATGCTGCCAGTGTGGAGCCACCACGGAGGCGAGAACTGGTGCATGATTGGCTACCATGGGGTGTCGGTGCTGGTGGACGCGGTGCTGAACAATCTGGGTGTGGACACGGAGCAGGAGCTGGAAACGATGGATGCGGTGTTCAGCACTTCGAATGTGGACTATTATGACTATACGGGGCTGTATAAGCAGCTGGGGTATGTGCCTTTCGACAAGAGCCGCAACGGCACTTCCGTCACGCTGGAGAACGCATACGAGGACTGGTGTATCTACTACGCCCTGGAGCGGGGTGTAGAGAACACGCTGCCCGATGTGGTGGGCTTAGAGGACTCGGTGCGCGAGAGCTACCGCCAGCGGGCATTGAGCTATCGCAATGTGTTTAAGGACGGCTTTGTGCGCGCCCGCCTCGCAGACGGGAGCTGGAAAACACCCTACTCCCTGCTGTCGACCAGCGGCGAGGGACTGATAGAGGGCAACGCGTGGAACTACAGCTTCTACGTGCCGCACGATGTGAACGGCATGATGCAGATGATGGGCGGCGAGAAAGCCTTTGTGCGCAAGCTGGACACACTGTTCACCATGCATGTGCCCGACGAGTTTTTCGCCGAGACGGAGGACGTGACCCGCGAGGGGATGCTGGGTGGCTATGTGCACGGCAACGAGCCCTCGCACCATATCCCCTACCTCTATATGTGGACGTCGCAGCCGTGGAAGACGCAGTATTGGGTGCGCGAGGTGATGAACCGCATGTATGGAGCAACCCTGTGCGGAAACGACGACTGCGGGCAGATGTCAGCGTGGTACATCTTCAGCGCCATGGGTTTCTACCCCGTCTGCCCCGGCAGCGGGCAGTATGTGATTGGGGCGCCCTACCTGCCCTATATGCGGGTGAGGATGGGCAGCGGGAAATATCTTGAGATAAAAGCCCCCAAGGTGAGCGACAAAAATCGCTACATACAGCGCGTGCGATGGAACGGCAAGCCCCACGACAAAGCCTACCTCACCTACAGCCAGCTGATGGAAGGCGGCACACTGGAGTTCGAAATGGCCCCCCACCCCAACAAGAAACTCTTCCAATCCCCCGCCACCAAACCCTACAGCCTGACGAAGTGAACACGTAAATAAGGAAAAGTGTATTTTTGACTTGCCTATTTTGTAGGAAATGTGTATTTTGCATCACGAAAGAGGTTCATCCGCAAAATGGTAGTTGGAATCGTGCAGGAATGTGTGTCTTTTACTGATTTTAGTTGATTGTTTCGCTTGTCAAAAAACACCCTTCTTCCTCCCTTCTTCAATCCTTCTTCCCACCCTCCTCAAAACCATTGAAAATCAAACTATTCTTATAAAATTGCATACATCTACTTTAATACACTGAAAATTAGTCATAACAATCTGGCCGAGAACTTTTTTTCCTGTAATCCTTCAGCAATTCAAAGCACCCTATGAAATATTTTTTATCAACTCAATCTTTTTTCGTATTTTTGCAGATTAGTAATTCTTTACAAGAATGTTCTACCAACTGATAAAGAATAAAAGAGATATCTGGTTTCAATCACCATATTGTCCCGTCACGGAGCTCATCCAATATATTGAGTGTCGTGGAATGATGCGTGATGCCCAGGTAGAAGCTATCAAGACCTATCTCTTTTTGAAGATTGCTTGCCAAAACAAACCTCTTTGGGAACTATTCTATTATGGCATATTGTCTTCTTCTGAAAACATCGCACTTACTGGTTCTGAACGCAGTATAATGGGTGACAACATACCTGCATTGGCTTTGATAGAATATGCTAGTTTGCCTAATAAGAATGGGAAAACGTTGGCACCTGAGCTTGTGAGATTTATCAAAGCCAACCCTGAGGCTATTGATTACCAACAAGTATTTCGGCAGTTGTTCTATAACGTCAATTACCCCGACTATCTTTTCAGCCTCCCGATGGGTGCAGGCAAAACCTACTTGATGGCAGCATTCATCTATCTCGACTTATACTTTGCACAAAATGAACTGGACAATCCAGTCTTTGCCCATAATTTTATGATTTTGGCACCATCTGGGTTGAAGTCTTCAATTATTCCTTCTCTGAAGAAGATACAGAAGTTCGACCCATCATGGGTCTTGCCAGAGCCTGCAGCAAGCAATATTCGACGTCTCATTAAGTTCGAGATTCTCGATGAACAGAAGAGTGCAAAGAAGAGCAACCGAACAAAAAATCCCAATGCACAGAAAGTCTCTATGCACCTCAATTGTGGGGGAGAGAGTTTGATGGGTTTGGTGGCTGTGACTAATGCGGAAAAAGTGATATTAGACCGTTGGGATAAAGATAAAGACCCCAAGCTATTTGACCAGAATGACATAATAGCCAATGAACTCCGTCAAACCATTGGCAAAATTCCACATCTGGCTGTATTTATCGACGAGGTACACCATGCTGCTGACAGTGAAATTAAACTCCGTCAGGTGGTGTCAAAGTGGGCAACAGGTAGTACCTTTAATGGCATGTTGGGTTTCTCGGGCACACCGTATCTTGAGAAAGCGGAGAAGGTGCAAATGACGGATACTATTAGTGTCAGCAACACCGACCTTTCCAATGTGGTTTACCATTACCCGCTGATAGACGGCATAGGCAATTTCCTTAAGTATCCCGACATCCGCATTGCCGATGCCGATAGCAATACCATCATCCGAAATGGTTTGACCCATTTTCTTGACAAATTCAAAAATACTGTATACGAAGGCGGGCTCTGTGCTAAAATAGCCATCTATTGTGGTAAGATTGAAACACTGGAAGAAAGGGTATATCCCATTGCATCCGAAATACTACAGATGTATGGCATAAATCCCACTGAGGCCATATTGAAATATCATGATGGGAATAGTCAGTATCATGCACCCGAAGGGGCAGAAGCCGCCTTTGCTGCCCTTGATACCGCTCTTTCCAAAGTGCGCGTAGTGCTATTAGTTCAAATTGGCAAGGAGGGATGGGACTGTCGTAGCTTGACTGGAGTCATTCTATCCCAACAAGGCGACTGTCCCAAAAACATGGTGCTGCAAACCAGCTGCCGTTGTCTGCGGCAAGTGGAGCGAGGCAAGGCAGAGGAAGCTGTTATCTGGCTCAATAAATACAACGCTGATACCCTCAACACTCAATTGAGCAAAACGCAGAACACGTCGGTTAAGGAAATTAATGCCAAGCACCAAGAAGAGCCTATGACGCTCAATCGCTTTTCACGCATGGAGGTGCAAAAGGTTCCACCCATTGATTTCTACCAACTGAAAGTTGTATATAATACGTTGATGATTGAGGAGAACCCAGACACTGAACTTCGACTGCAAACAGAGTGTATCGTAAAACGAGATAGCACGCTCGTCAGTGTCCAAGACGTGAAAGGCAACGTGAAGAAAACCTATGCGATTGACCCCAATCCAGGCGAGATGATTACTTATCGCGAGTGGCTGCATCAGATTACCAAAGAAAGTTTTGGCACGCTCAACATCCAACAATTGTCACCCTTTGATAAGTATCTGCACAGCATTTTCGACACAATAACGGTGACCACTACTGACGGACGTCTTACCGATGAGCATTATGACCAGCAACGCATACGGTCGTTGATACGGCAGGCTTTTGTTCCCCGTCGCGATTTCGAGACACGTGAGGAAATCATCTCAACCGAAGCAAGCCTGCTCCAAATAGAGAAACTCACACCTACAATCGAAACATTCTACCCTGAACGATACTACCCTGACCAATTAGCCGTCCGTGAGATAATAGAAGAAGATTCTCGCCCACAAATAGTCACCCCCAAGATACAAAAGATAATTGAGGCATACCAATCAGCTGGTCTCCCAATCCCTCCATCTTTGCAGGGGAAAGATGAACATCCGGAACGACATCATTCATTCCACTATATTCCTTATCGCTTCGACAGCGGGTTGGAACGAGAATACCTGCTACAGGCGTTGGCTTGCATCGACAATCAAAAACTGGAGGTATATTACAACGGCGACGACCAACTGACCGACTTCAAGATTGACTGCTTCAAAAAGAGTGGTCGGCATTGGGTGCGCATAGGCAAGTATGTACCCGACTTTCTTGTCCTCAGTCGCAATGCCGAAGGTAGCATCCACAATGTGATTATTGTAGAGACCAAAGGCGAGGGTTTTGCTGCCAAGTTCGCCGACCGTCGCCATTTTATGGAGACCCAATTCCTCAAACAGAACAACGAGAAGTTTGGATATAAACGCTTCGAGTTCCTCTATATTGAGGACACCCTTAAGCCTGAGCAGCGTAAGCAGAAAATATTTGAGTCCATTAACAGTTTCTTTCAAGAATCATGAAGAAGAACGAGATACAAAAGAATCAGCATAGCATTGTCCTTTATCAGGATGACAACACAAACGTATGCGTAAGTGTATATTACAATCATGAAACTTTCTGGCTGACACAAAAGGCTATGGCTGAGTTGTTCGGTTGTTCAACTGATAATATCTCTTTCCATTTGAAGAATATTTATGCGGAGGGGGAACTAAAAGAAGGGGCAACTACCGAGTTTTTCTCGGTAGTTCAAAAAGAAGGCAACCGCGAGGTGTCTCGCAATATAAAGTTCTTCAACCTCGATGCCGTAATCGCCGTTGGCTACCGCGTTAACTCTCATCAGGCAACCGCCTTCCGTATTTGGGCAACCCAAACCTTGAAAGAATACATCACTAAGGGCTTTGTGCTGAACGATGACATGCTCAAGAACGGACAGCCTTTCGGGAAAGACTATTTCGACGAATTGCTGGAACGTATCCGAGAGATTCGTGCTAGCGAACGTCGCGCCTACCAAAAGATTGCCGATGTGTTTGAACAATGCAGCTATGACTATGATAAGAAAAGTGAGACGACCAAGGCCTTTTACTCCTTCGTTCAAAACAAACTGCATTTTGCTGTGACGGGAAAGACCGCAGCGGAACTTATCTACGAACGTGCTGATTCAAACCAGCCCACTATGGGTCTGACCACATGGAGCGCAGCACCCGACGGCAAGATACTAAAACGTGATGTCACCATTGCCAAGAACTATCTAAACGAGAAAGAACTGTCGAGGCTCAATCGCTTAGTGACAATGTTCATCGATTATGCTGAACTGATGGCCGAGGATGAGATATTGATGAGCATGGCCGACTGGCTGAAACAGACCAATGTCTTCCTCTCCACCAACCGCCGCAACATCCTTGCCGATAAGGGTACTGTGTCGCATGACCAGGCCGTTGACAAAGCCACCAAAGAATACGAGATATTCCGTGTCCGCCAAGACCGCGAATATATCTCCGACTTTGACCGTGAAACTGAAAAATATCTGAAAGGAGAATAAATATGAAACTGAAACGAGTAATTATAGAGAACTATAAAGGAATAAATACTCCAGTATCAATTGAAATAAATGATTTTAACTGCATTGTTGGCAAAAATGATGTTGGAAAGTCTACAATACTTAAAGCAATTGATGCGTTTATCAACGACAACAACCCTGTTATAGAAGATAAAAATATATACAATGGTAGTAATGAGATTTCTATAGAATTACAATTCGATTCGGAAGGGGCATCATGCATTATTGACGGCACTATTCCTGTTACTTTTGAAGATGAAGAATTGGTTGGGGGAGATGGTTTTCTATGTATAGTAAAAAAATGGGATGTTACATCAAAAACGATAAAACCTAAATGGTATATTCGACGCAAGAAATATGCTGAAGGAGACTTTGTCATGTTGGTTGATCGTGATCTGAAAAGGATGTGCGAACATTATAATATTGAGGTTGTTGAAGGTAATGGGAATGGTGATATGCGCAATAACTTACGCATACATCATAGGGAGAATCATGTAGAATTTGATTATTGTGAGGATGAGTTACCGTCAACAGGGCAGACCCGTCCCAAAAAAATATTGGATGCTATAAAAGTATTGTTGCCTGGTTTTGAATATTTTAGGGCCGATAAATCCTTGTCTGATAGTGACGCTGCCGTGCAAAAATACTTCAAGGAGAAAGCATTTTCTCTGCTTAGAGAAGAAATTGACACGGATGATATTGAGGCGAATATTAAAGAGAGGATTGGAGTATCTTTTACAAAAATAACAAACAAGATTAATAGCGTTTTAGCTGAGAATGAACAGATAACTGCTCAGATTGATTTTGACTGGTCAAAACTCATCTCTACCTCCTTTAAATGCAAAAAGGAAGAGGCAAATATTCCATTGTCATCTCGAGGCGACGGATTTAGACGCATTACCATGATGTCCTATTTTGAGATGCTAGCAGAGGAGAAGAAAGGAGATAAAGATATTATATTTGGTTTCGAAGAGCCAGAAACGTTTTTGCATCCAGGAACACAAAAGCTATTGTATCAGAAACTATATGACTTATCTCAAAATGGATATCAAGTGCTAATTACAACTCACTCCCCAAACTTGGTTTCAGAAACTAATATAAACGATGTAATATTTGTTACTAAAGATAGAGATTATCATATTTCACAAGGTGTAGAGATTGACACAAAAGGAATTGTTGAAGAGTTAGGGATAAAAGCTGACAATTCATTATTGTCACTTTTTGATACAGTAAAAGGCTTATTACTAGTGGAAGGTCCAGATGATGTATTGGCGATGAATCATTTGGCAAAAAAATATAAAGAAAATGGGAAAATTGAGAAAACATTTGATGAATTGAGTGTAATTCTCATTCCCGTAGGTGGATGTGGCTCAATAAAGCATTGGACAAACTATAGTATTATTAGTAAATTAGGGAAACCTTTCTTCATTTTTTTAGATTCTGACAAGCTATCTGAAACGGAAGTATCCCCAAACATGGAAAAACTAATTGAGTATGGATATAGTACAGACAGTTGCGCGGTGTCAAGAAAACGGGAAATTGAATGTTACATTCCCTGTTCTTATTTCCAAAGACTCACACCACCTATTACTCTTAACTATGGAGATTGGGATGATGTAAAATCAATATGTAAAACTCATGTGGATGCTGGTCGGCTTGGTGGAAAAAATGTATGTGAACGGCACTTTGACAAACTATCATTTAGCGAATTACGAACAACATTCTGTCCTGATGGTAACGATGTTAATGATGAATTCTTGACAATCTACAACAAGATATTATCGAAAATTCAATAATTTATGGCAATAAAATATATACCTTATTATCCTAATACCCTTGAGGGGCAGGCGTTGTTGTACAATTTTGTTCGGACGCGGAGGATGCTTTCTTATCGGGACAGCAATGTAGTGGTGGAGCATATACAGCGGGGGATGCCGCTGTATGAGGTGCAGCAGGTAGAGCATGTTGGTACAGAGAGCAATAGCAATATGCTGTTACGGGGAGAATGCTTATCGGCTTGTGCCTATCTGAAAGAACAGGGTATCGAAGTGGACTTGGTCTATATCGACCCACCGTTTGCATCGGGTGCCGACTATGCCAAGAAGGTGTATTTGCGTCGCAATCCCAAGGTGGCGGAAGCCATCAGTCAGGCTGAAAGCGAATTGGATGTAGAGGAGTTGAAAGCCTTTGAGGAAAAGATGTATGGCGACGTGTGGGACAAAGAGCGTTACCTGAACTGGATGTACGAGAACTTGATGGCCATCAAAAGTGTGATGAGCGAGCGTGCCAGCATCTATATGCATCTTGACTACCATATAGGCCACTACGTCAAGGTTCTGATGGACGAGATATTTGGTGAGGATAACTTCAGAAATGAGATAATATGGAAACGAGCCACCGCACATGCGGATGCTGAATTCTATGGTAACAACTTTGATTGCATTTACTTCTATACTAAGTCTCAATCTGATTACATCTTTAACAATGTCTTTCAACCATACGATGACGCATACATTGCACGATTCACACAAACCGACCCCGATGGGCGGAAATGGGATAGTGGCAATCTGACTGCAAAAGGTCTGCAAGGAGGAGGCTATGAATACGAATATAAGGGATACAAATCACTTTGGCGCATGCCAAAAGAGACAATGGAACGGTTAGATAAGGAGGGACGGCTGCATTATACAAAGACCGGAGGCATTCGTTCCAAGGTTTATCTCGACGAACTGCCTGGAATGCCTACTCAATCGCTGTGGATTGATATTAACCCCGTAAATTCTCAGGCACAAGAGCGCGTTGACTATTCCACCCAAAAACCAGAAGCTTTATTGGAACGCATTATAAAAGCCAGTAGCAATGAGGGTACGTTGGTGGCAGACTTCTTTGGAGGCAGCGGGGTGACTGCTGCTGTCGCACAAAAACTGGGACGACATTTTATCCACAACGATATTGGAATTAATAGTATCCAAACCACCCGCGACCGGCTACAAGCTCTCGGTGCTAGCTTCGACATCAAGGAGGTGCGTGATGGTGTGTCGCTCTACCGCAACCCAGTCCAGACGATGGAGAAACTGCGCAGCCTTATCCTCGGCTTACGCAATGAGGATAAACTCGACAAGTTCTGGGAAGGCAGTATCCACGACAGCCAATTCGGCATGATGCCCGTCTATCTGCCCAACCTGATGGATGGCACTACCCGTTTGCTTGACCGCCCGCTGATGAACCGCATCATCCATGAGGCGATGCCCGACTTGCCCGATGATGTACGCAAGGTTATCGTTTATTATATCGACATCACCGACAAGCAGGACATAGAAGCCTTCATCCGTGAGAATAATGATGTCTCGATGGCAGAGATAGAACTGCGCGACCTGAAACAAGTGCTCGACAATGTGGTGGTGGAAGACGAAGCTGAGTTCAGTGTGAGTCAGGTGCAGGATGGCATTCTCGAAAAATGGCAGGTAAGCATTGAGCGATTCCATAGTGACCGCGTGAAGCGCAAGATTGATGACTACAACATCAACGGCCAGACACAGGCCTCAGCCAAAGGGAAAGAGTTCAAGCCCATTCTCATCAGCGAAGAAGGCTTGGAAACCATCGAGTGGCTTTCTGTTGACTGTAGCAATGCCGACAAGAATGCCCCGTGGCACAGCGACGCAGAAATCAAAATAGACCGCCTCGGCTACGTCATTGAGAACGGCAAGAAAACCACCCGTTTCTGGGACGGAACCATCCGCACCGACACCCAACCTCTCCGCCTCAAAATCCGCAACATCTGCGGCGACGGAAGTGTGTTTGAAATCGAAGAATAACGTCAATTATCATTTCAAATAAACTAAAATGAGTTCAAAAGGTAAAAACAAAACAAATAATCAATTCCATTCTGGAGTTAAAGAAGCCCAAATCAAAGTATTGGAACGTAAGATAGATAATCTTGGCAATTTGATTAAAAGTCATCAAATCGCTTATGAGTCATACATCCAAATGCTCTCTTCGATGGTTGGTCACGATATGAAAAATTGTTTGATTACAATTGATGGATTACTTTACAATAAAAAGAATAATGAAAATTGGACTCCTGATGAAATGCAAGCATTAGAACAATCATTAAAGATGATGCATGATTCAATTCTACAATTTCAAAATGTCTCTATGGTTTCAGATACTACAAAATTTGAACTTAAAAAATTAGTATCGGCTATTACCTCTATACATAGAAATGTTTTTCAGAAGGAGAAGATTGATTTTGTCACACACTATAGTGATAATAACATTGTAATAGAACAGCCATACCATATTATACAGATAATAATAAACAATCTAATAATAAATGCTGTAAAGGCAATGTCCAATGTTGATCAAAAGAAGCTGGCTTTAGATATTGATATAAAGGAAGGACTATGTCATTTAAAAGTCCGAGATAATGGCTGTATTATTGATGAAAATATTTCCCGTAATATATTCAAATATGGATTCTCAACAACAGGAGGTTCAGGTATAGGTCTATTTCAGGTCAATGAATGTTTAAAGCGAATGAATGGTGGGATATCTGTTGTTAATGAGCCCGAAGATTCAGAATATGTAAAATCATTCGCTATATATTTCCCTCTCAATTCAAAGATTTAAAAAAGAAAGCAATATGTATAAAAGTATTTTAATTATTGATGATGAAGAACAACAGGCAAAAAACCTAAAAGAAGCATTGTCAAAAAGTCTTCCTGATTGTAAATTCGAAATTGCATCTTCCGAAGAAGAGATTGAGTCTAAAATCAATCATTACTTTTTTCTCATTGCCATCGTTGACCTTCGAATGGATGGTCGGCAAAAAGAAGGCATTGATATAATACAGGAGATTAATGAACGCAATCCTATCGCAAAAGTAATAGCTGTATCTGCTTTTTCATCAGAATATGCAGTAGCATTAAAAAAATTAATTGACGGCCGGAATATTTTTAGATTCAGTTCCAAATCATCATTTAGTACTTGGTTGCCTGAACTTGAACAAATAATCAAGGATTGTTTTTGGCAGTTTGAAGACAACCACTATATTGGACAACGTGCATTATTGTCGTATTATAATGATGCAAAAAATGAAACCGATACATATAAAAAGGGGCAAAGTTTCGAGTATTTTATATCTACTTTATTCAGTAATATGGGGTATAGTAGGATTCGAATGAGGGTAAAAGACCGTAGTTCTAATGAGGTCGATTTGATAGTAAGAAACGAAACGACAGATTTATTTCTTAACAAATTTGGGAAATATTTTTTAGTGGAATGTAAAAACAAACCCAATGAAGCTGTTGGTAAAAATGATTTTATAGTATTTTACAACAAACTGCGTAATGCATCTTCAATGTCTGAACTGGGAATTCTCTGTACATCAGGATACATTGCAAGAACCACCTATTTAGAGGCCATGAGAGAAAGCCATGGTGAGAAAAAAGTGATTTTTCTATCAAATCCTGAGATCGTCAGAATGATCACTTCAGACAATATCCGAGAAGAATTCAAGAATATCCTTGATGAGCAAGTGAAAGACAATTAATAATCGTCCTCCCCCCTGTGCACTATTCAGTTACAACAGAACAACTATAAATGATTTATACGGAAAATATCAATGCTGTCAATAAGTGGATATGTAAATGAGTATGTAAATGAAGGATACTAGTAAATATTGGAACAAAAACATATCTCAGCGTTCAAATTGACCATGCAAGTGCATCTGAAAACGCAACTGAAAATGGTACAAAAAAACGAAAGCAAACAATAGACATCAAAAGATATTTTTAAAGAACAGATTCATTAAAAGCATACAGTATCAGCCAATATGGAATCACAAAATACACACGACAAAAAGGCTATTGCCCCCCAAGAGATAGTCATCTATCAGACTGAAGACGGAGCCGTGAATGTGGATGTACAGATGGCTGATGAAACAGTATGGTTGACTATGGACAGTATGGCCAAACTTTTTGATAAGTCTCGTTCTACTATCAACGAGCATATCTTGAACATCTTTGAAGAGGGAGAACTGACACAAGAGGAGTCGGTAAGAAAAATCGGACATTCCGATTTTTCTACTAAGCCCACCAACTACTATAATCTGGATGCTATCATTTCGGTTGGATACAGGGTGAAATCCCTGCAGGGTACCCAATTCCGCAAATGGGCCACAAAGAGGTTGAACGAATATATACGAAAAGGGGTTACGCTTGACGATAACCGCCTGAAAAATCTCAGCGGTGGTGGTTATTGGAAAGAACTACTTGAGCGCATCCGAGACATCCGTTCTTCGGAAAAGGTGTTCTATCGGCAGGTGCTTGACATCTATGCCACAAGCATAGACTATAATCCACTGTGGAAGCAATGCCGGAGACAACTTTCGACCAGATAGTAGACAAATACGTGGAGATGAACCGACGCCAAACCGAGAGACATCAAGCTTGCTTGAATGGCCGAGGTGCGAAGGAGGTGGACGGAGTCAACGCGGCGCACCCATTCATGGAAGGCAACGGACGCTCGACACGTATCTGGCTTGATATGATTTTCAAGAAACGGATGAGGATGTGTGTCGACTGGAGCAAGATAGACAAACGGGATTACCTCAACGCCATGATAGCCAGCCAGACCGACAGCAGCCGTATCCGCGAACTGCTGAAAGGTGCCCTAACCGACCGCATCGACGACCGCGAAATCTTTATGAAAGGCATCGACTATTCCTATTACTACGAACAAGAAGAATAACCCAATGGAATACATCATAGAAGAGAACAGGATATACGCCGTCGAGGGCGGCAATGAGGTGGACGGAGGGATGCCAGTGGCATTCGTCTCATTCCCTCAAAGAGAAGGCATTTTCGTCATCAACCACACCTACGTGGACGAGCGTCTGCGGGGACAGGGCATCGCAAGCGAGCTGGTGCGGCGGGCCGTGGAGGAGATTGAACGCCGCGGCGGTCAATACAAAGCCACCTGTAGCTACGCCCAGTTATGGCTCGCAAGAAACCGTGGCTGTGAAATCACAAATCCACTGAGTTGCCCAATAAATTGAAACAAACAAAAAAAAAAGTGACATGAAAAAACTAACTATCATCACCCTGGCCGCCTTGCTTTTGGCGGCGTGCACGAACACTGAAGAGCAACTGAAGCAGCGGGCTGCCGAGCTCTGCCGTCACATCCCCGATCACGAGCTGCGGGAGGAGTCCAAGGACTACATGACGGCCGACTTCTACGCCGTGCTGGACACCATGTTCAACCGCCTGCCCGACCACGAGGCCATGGACCACGAATGGCTCTACTACTTTGTGACCGGCAACGGCGGCACCATCGCCAACTACACCGTGACCGCCGTAGAGCTTACTGACGACGACCATGCCGTGGCCACCATCAGCGTGCGGCAACAGTGGGAGGACGGCTCCTTCGACGAAAACACCGACGTGGAGGAGCACCGCCTCTACATGGAGCGTGTGGACGGGCAATGGCTCATGTCCGATTTCGACGGGCATAAAGCCGACTGCATCCGCCACATTGCACTGAGCCGCCGCGAAGAAGCCCTGCGCGGTGCAATCATCGGCTATCTGAAAGACCAAATCGGCTCGCAATACCTGCAAGGCGAGCTCTGCGTCCCGACGCTGATGATGGTACAAGAAGAGGAGCAGGGCGACAGCCTGATGCTGGCCTGGTGCGACTGCTGGATATACTGGTACAATCCTGCGGGCGACACCCTCAAATGCATCTCCGGCGGCAACCACAGCGGCCTCTTCACCCTGCGCCGCACAGGCGGCAACCTCACAGTGACCTCCTTCGACCAGACCACCGATGGCGCCAGCTTCACCCCCAGCGCCCGCCGCATCTTCGGCCCCCACTACGACCTCTTCTGCAACATGCACTCCAACGCCGACGTCCGCGAAGCCGTCCGCCGGGAGCAGCTGCGCCAACTCATCCAGACCCAAAAACTCCCCTTCCGCTACTATCAAGACTACGGCTGGCCCGCCGTGAAAATCGAAGATTAAGCATCAAGAGCTGCGCGAGCGGCCAAACGTGGCCCGATATTCGCGCAGCTTCCTCTCCAAGAAGAACGTATCGTAGAGGTCTGGTGTAATGCGGTAGACAATGCCGCCAGCGGCATGGAGCCATATCCAGCGGCGAGTAAACAAAGGGATAATGTTCGTCTCGCTTGTTTTGCTGAACGCCTTGATGTCGCGCCATTCCAGCCACACATTCCTCTCTGCCGCCCACTTGCCACCCTCCCTCTTCCGCTCGGCCCAGGTAATGTGCAGACCCCTGTCGAAAACCTCAATCCTGTCGCCTACGTGCCGAAGCCACGTGACGGACATATACAGCAACCCCGCAACCATCGACAGCATCAACACCCAAAACCACCACTGGACATCGACCGCAAACAGCGCATACAAAAAAAATGCGGCCAGGCCGACGGGCGGCAGCGACATCATCGCGACGCACCACCACGTCCTGTACACCTTGACGGGCCTGCCCCCACAACTGCTCATCCGATCCATAATCAATCTTTGTGTCATTTCAGCGTGCAAAAATACGCATTTTCCCCCACATGCAAAAAATATTTTTGCTAATTGAAAGTAAATGTGTATCTTTGCAGCCGAATTTCAACCCCTGCAAACTATGGACACCCTGATTGCCTTCTGTGGTCTGGACTGCGCCAAGTGCGACGCCTACACAGCCACAAAGAACGACGACCAAGCCCTGCGCGAGCGGACGGCACGCCTATGGAGCGAACTGAACCACGTCGACATCCTGCCCCATCACATCCACTGCGAGGGATGCCGCGCCGACGGGGCAAAGACCTACTATTGCAGCACCCTCTGCCCCATACGCCAATGCGCACTGCTGAAAGGTGTCGACACCTGTGGCCGCTGCCCCGAACTGAACCACTGCCCCACCGTCGGCGCGCTGCACCGGAACAACCCTGCGGCAAGGGATAACCTCGTGCAGCCCGTAATGGAAACCGAAAGAATACTGCTGCGCCCGTGGTGCGACGACGATGCGCCGGCCCTCTTCCGCCATGCCTCCGACCCCGAGGTGGGACCCCGCGCGGGCTGGCCGCCACACCAGTGCCTCGACGAAAGCCGCGCCGTAATCCGCACCCTCTTCAACAACGACCACACCTGGGCCATCATCCTCAAACAAAACGCCGAACCCATAGGCTGCATCTGCTACTACACCCCGTCGGAGAGCAACATCAGCATCGGCCCCCGCGACGCCGAGGCGGGCTACTGGGTGGCGCGGCCCTATTGGAACCGCGGCATAGCCACCGAGGCCCTCCGGCTGCTGATAGACCACTGCTTCCGCCAACTGGGCATCCGCACCCTCTGGGCCGACCACCTGCCCGACAACCCCGCCAGCGGCCGCGTGATGCAAAAAAGCGGCTTCCGCGACAGCGGCCTCGTCAACCGCAGCAGCCACCTCCTCACGGGCAGCGACCACCCCGTCAAGGTCATGCGGCTTGACAACCCCTTCACGGCATAGCACGCCGCCGCATGCGGCACACTGCCAAGCAATTTCGGCAATACACCCTCCGCTCCTTCGCCACCACCCACACTGCACTTCCCCGTTACTTCTTCGATAAATAACGATGAAGTAACGGGGAACGACGGGTAAAAGATAGTTAAAATATCGTAACTATATGGCGGAGGGTGGCGGTGAGGCTGGCGGCGTCAGTCGGTGCTGATCGAGCGGGTGGTGGCGCGGCGCAGCTCGAAGTCGCGGCCCAGGTATTTTTCGCGCACGTCGGGGTCGGCGGCCATCTCCTCGGGGGTGCCGTGGTGGAGCACTCTGCCTTCGTAGAGGAGGTAGGCGCGGTCGGTGATGGAGAGGGTTTCGTGGACGTTGTGGTCGGTGATGAGGATGCCGATGTTGCGGTCCTTGAGGTGGGCTACGATGTCCTGGATGTCCTGCACGGCAATGGGGTCGACGCCGGCGAAGGGTTCGTCGAGCAGGAGGAAATGGGGGTCGTTGGCCAGTGCGCGGGCTATCTCGGTGCGGCGGCGCTCGCCGCCGGAGAGCTGGATGCCCTTGCTGCGGCGTATTTTCTGCAGGCCGAATTCGTCGATGAGGGATTCGAGTTTCTCGCTGCGTTGCTCTTTGTCGAGGTCGTGGCGGAACTCGAGGATGGACATGATGTTGTCCTCCACGGTCATGTGGCGGAAGACGGAGGCTTCCTGAGCCAGGTATCCCACGCCGAGCTGTGCGCGGCGGTACATGGGCATTTTGGTGATTTCGCGGTCGTCGAGAAACACGCGGCCGGAGTAGGGCTTGATGATGCCCACGATCATGTAGAAGGTGGTGGTTTTGCCGGCTCCGTTGGGGCCGAGAAGGCCTACGATTTCGCCTTGATTGACGCTGACGCTTACTTGTTTGACTACGGTGCGTGAGCGGTAGATTTTTACTATGTTGTCGGTTCGCAGTTGCATGGTGACGGGTATTTGTGTGACGGGAGGGTGGTGACTAAATGATGCCTTCGCGCAGGATGTCGTGGATGTGGAGTACGCCGAGGTAGAGGCCTTGGCTGTCGACCACGACGAGTTGTGTGATGCTGTGGGTGCGCATCAGGTGGAGGGCGTTGACGGCGTATTCGGTGTCGAGTATGGTTTTGGGGTTGTGGGTCATGATGTCGGCGGCGGTGAGGCTGTCGAAGGAGGTGTTGGCCTTGATCATCCGGCGGAGGTCGCCGTCGGTGACGATGCCTTGGGCCACGAGGCCGCCCTGGGCGGGTACTGCCACTACGGCGCAGCCAAGGCGTCGGGAGGTCATTTCGAGGATGGTGTCGCGCACGGGTGTGGAGGGTGCCACTTGGGGTTTCTCGTTTTGTGGGTAGAGGTCGCTGACGCGCATGTAGAGCTGTTTGCCCAGGGCTCCGCCGGGATGGAAGCGTGCGAAGTCGGAGGCCGAGAAGTTGCGGCAGGCCATGAGTGCTATGGCGAGGGCGTCGCCCATGACGAGTTGGGCGGTGGTGCTGCTGGTGGGGGCAAGGTTGTTGGGGCAGGCTTCGTGGGCCACGGTGGTGTTGAGCACTATGTCGGCTTGCTGGGCGAGGAAGGACTGGGTGTTGCCGACGATGGCGATGAGTTTGTTGCCGAAGTTTTTGACGAGGGGTATGAGGACTTTGATTTCGGGGGTGTTGCCGCTTTTGGAGATGCAGACCACCACGTCGGCGGGCTGGATCATGCCGAGGTCGCCATGGATGGCGTCGGCGGCGTGCATGAAGAGGGCCGGGGTGCCGGTGCTGTTGAGGGTGGAGACCACTTTGGAGGCTATGTTGGCGCTCTTGCCGATGCCGGTGAAAATGACGCGGCCGGAGGTGCGAAAAATGGTTTCCACGGCTGCGGAGAAACTGTTATCGATGTGTGCGGAAAGGCTTTCGACTGCCTTTTTTTCTTCTGCAATTACTTCTATTGCAATTTGCTGTATTTCTTCTGGTGTCTTCAATGGAGTTTTTTTTTTGCCATTTAAAAAAAAAATGCTATCTTTGAAATGCAAAATTACAGTTTTTTTTTGGATTATGACAGTTTTGCAGACACATTTAAAGGAAATATTCGGCTTCGACCATTTCAAGGGGGAGCAGGAGGCTATCATTAACAGTGTGTTGGATGGCAATGATACTTTCGTCATCATGCCTACGGGCGGAGGGAAGTCGCTGTGCTACCAGCTGCCGGCAATGATTAGCCGAGGCACGGCTATAGTGGTTTCGCCGCTGATTGCGCTGATGAAGAATCAGGTGGACGCGGTGCGCTATACGGCCGGGAGGGATTGTGTGGCCCACTTTCTGAACTCGTCGCTGTCGAAGGTGCAGACCCGCGAAGTGAAGGAGGATTTGCTGAAGGGGGGCACGAAGCTGCTGTATGTGGCTCCGGAGACCCTCTCGAAGGAGGAGACCGTGGAATTTCTGCAGCAATTGGACATCTCGTTTTTTGCCATCGACGAGGCGCACTGCATATCGGAATGGGGGCACGATTTCCGCCCCGAATACCGCAAGCTGCGTGCGGCGGTGGACCTGATCAACCCCAAGGTGCCGATTCTGGCGCTTACGGCTTCGGCAACGCCCAAGGTGCAGCAGGACATTATAAAGAATCTGCGGATGGAGGATGCACGGCTTTTTATCTCGTCGTTCAACCGCCCGAATCTTTATTATGAGGTGCGCCCCAAGCCGTCGGAGCCCATAGAGCTGCACAAGGAGATTGTGAAGTTTGTGAGGCAGAACGAGGGCAAGAGCGGCATCATCTATTGTCTGACGCGCAAGCGGGTGGAGGAGCTGGCAGAGCTGTTGCAGCTCAACGGTATCAAGGCCCTGCCCTACCACGCGGGATTGGACAACAAGGTGCGGGCCGAGAATCAGGACAAGTTCCTGATGGAGGAGGTGGATGTGATTGTGGCCACGATTGCGTTCGGGATGGGGATTGACAAGCCCGATGTGCGGTTTGTGATTCATCACGACATTCCGAAGAGTCTGGAGGGCTACTATCAGGAGACCGGGCGCGCCGGACGCGACGGCGGCGAGGGGCAGTGCATTGCCTTCTACTCGGAGCAGGATGTGGAGAAGCTGTACAAGTTTTTCACCGACAAGAATATCACCGAGCAGGAGCTGGCCAACCAGCTGGTGCAGGAGGTGGTGAGCTATGCCGAGTCGTCGGTTTGCCGGAGGCTGAATCTGCTGCGCTATTTTGGTGAGGATTATAATGAGGAGAACTGCGGATGCTGCGACAATTGTCTGCATCCCAAGCCCCGTGTGCCGGCACGCGAGGAGATGCAGTATGCGCTCGAGACGGTGCTGGCCACGAAGCAGGCCTTCAAGGCGCAGGATATAGTGGATGTGATGCTGGGCAAGAAGAACAGCAACACGAAGATTTACCACCAGGACGAGCTGGAGCAGTGGGGACAGGGAACGGACCACGACGCGCTGTTCTGGAAAGCGGTGTTGCGCCAGGCGCTGTTCGAGAAACTGCTGACCAAGGAGATTGAGCTGTACGGCGTGCTGAAGCTTACGCCCGCAGGCCACCGTTTCATCAAGAAGCCTTACGACATCATGGTGGCATGCGACCATGATTTCAGCCAGGGCTCGACGGACGACGATGCCCCTGCCCCGTCGGGATCGGCCGCGGTGGGCGACGAGGCATTGTATGCCCAGCTCAAGAGTCTGCTGCGCAATATGGCACGCCACCAAAAGCTGCCGCTGCATGTGATTTTCGAGGACCGCTCGCTGAACGATATGACTATCCAATATCCCTGCACGGTAGAGGAGCTGAGCCGCTGTGTGGGTGTGGGCATTGCCAAGGCCCAGAAGTACGGCCCCCCGTTTGTGGACCTCATCAAGAAATATGTTGAGGAAAACGACATTGAGCGCCCGCAGGATATCGTGGTGCACTCGGCTGCCCGCCGTTCGGAGAACAAGATTTATATCATTCAGGCTATAGACCGCCGCAAGTCGCTGGACGATATAGCCCGCGGCAAGGGGCTGTCGCTCGACGAGCTGCTGGCCGAGATTGAACGCATCATCTCGTCAGGCACCAAGCTGAACATCGACTACTATATCGACGAGAACATTGAGCCAGAGCATCAGGAGGTGCTGATGGAGTATTGGCGCGAGTCGGAGAGTGGCGATATGCAGCAGGCTCTGCAAGAGGCCTACGCAGAGTTTGAAGACGACGAGGATTACACCCCCGAGGAGATACGCCTGATGCGCATCAAGTTTCTGGCCGACTATGGACACTAACTTGAATGTGTGAATGTGTGAATGCTTGAATAAGACTAACACATTAACGAATTAACGAATTAACACATTAGAATTATGATATCTCCAGGAATAACCAATCGGTTGACCCAGACGGTCACCGACCAGATGACTGCCGACCGCGTGGGCAGCGGTCTGGCTAAGGTGTTTGCCACACCCATGATGATAGCCCTGATGGAAAAGACTTGCGCCGACAGTGTTGCCCCGCTGCTGCCCGAAGGTCAAAGCACCGTTGGCACACATATTAATGTGTCGCATTGCTCGGCCACACCCGTCGGCTTGGATGTGTGGTGCGACAGCGAACTGATCGAGGTCGACCGCCGGCGGCTGCTCTTCACCGTGAAAGCCTACGACCCCTGCGGTCTTATCGGCGAAGGGCAGCACGAACGGTTCATCGTCGACAACGCCAGGTTCCAGGCCAACACCGAGAACAAGGCGAAACAAACAAGTTGATGAACCCTGACTCCCACCACAAAGTCCCTCTCTTCAGACGAAGAGTGGACCACTCGGTATTTCGTCATTCCTCCAATTCTCCCTCCATCAAAGCTCTCTCCGACATAGCCTCCTGTCAAAAACACACCATTCTCCCATACATGAGCAAACACCTATATCCCATAATAGCATCTATCCTATTGCTGTGCGGATGCGCCTCCGTCAAACCCCCGTCGCCCTACGGCCCCTGCCCTACCGAGGCACAGGTGCGCTGGCAGCGGATGGAGATGAACATGTTCTGCCATTTCGGCCCCAATACCTTCTCGGGACGTGAATGGGGCGAAGGCTCAGAACCGGAAGACATGTTTTGCCCCACCGCACTGGACTGCCGCCAGTGGGCACGCACAGCCAAAGCCTCCGGCATGAAAGGCATCATCATCACAGCCAAACATCACGACGGTTTCTGCCTATGGCCCAACCCTGTTTCTGACCACACGGTGGCCCAGAGCCAATGGCGCGGGGGCAAGGGCGATGTGCTGCAAGAGCTGTCCGAAGCCTGCCAGTCAGAAGGCATCGGAATGGGTGTGTACATCTCGCCTTGGGACCGCAACGCCCCCACCTACGGCACCCCAGCCTATAACGAAACATTCCGACAGACCCTCCAGCATGCGCTGAGCCACTATGGTCCCATCTTTGAGCAATGGTTCGACGGAGCCAACGGCGAGGGCCCTAACGGACGCAAACAGCAATACGACTGGCCACTGTTCAACAGCACTGTGGCCACACTCCACCCCCAAGCCCTTGTCTTTAGCGATGTGGGCCCAGGATGCCGTTGGGTGGGCAACGAGGCCGGGGAGTGCGGCGAAACCTGCTGGTCAACCCTCGACACGGCAGGATTCACCCCCGGAGCAGGCGCCCCACCACAGTCCACACTCAATCAAGGCAACCCCCACGGCCAGGCATGGATTCCGGCCGAGACCGATGTGTCAATCCGTCCGGGATGGTTCTTCCATGCCGACCAGCAGCCCAAAAGCTTGCAAGAACTGCTGAAGATTTATTACACCAGCGTAGGGCGCAACTCGCTGCTGCTGCTCAATGTGCCACCCGACACCCGAGGGCTTATACCCGCCGCCGACTCGCTGCGTCTGATGGAATTCCGATCCGCTTTAGACAGCATTTTCCACCACAACCTGGCCCTGCAGGCCACCATCACCGCCTCACATTGCCGAGGGTCACAATTCGCCCCACAGAATGTAGTAGACACCCACTATCACACCTACTGGGCCGTACCCGACAGCTGCCACACTCCGGTGCTCTGTCTCGATTTCCCCCACGCCGTCACCTTCAACCGCATCCTTTTGCAAGAGTACATCCCCTTAGGACAACGAGTAGAACGGTTCCGCGTCGAGGCCTACGACCCCGTCAGGGGATGGCTGACCATAAGCCGTGCCACCACCATCGGCTACAAACGCATACTGCGCCTCACCCAATGCACAACACAGCGACTGCGTGTGGTAATCGAAAGCGCCGCAGCATGTCCTGTAATCAACGGCCTTGGTCTCTACCAGGACAATATACTTCACGAAAGCACTTCTCTTCCCCAAGGCGACACCATTAACGTCGGGCATTTTGGAGCCGTGGGCGACGGGGTGACCCTCAACACGCGACCGCTACAGGCGGCCATAGACAGTGCCGCCGCCCGACACGTCCGCACCGGCAGAGCCACCGTGGTACAAATTCCCCGCGGCCAATTCGTCACCGGAAGCCTTTACCTCAAAACCGGCGTCACCCTCCATATAGACAGCGGGGCAGTACTGCTCGGTTCGCTCAACCCGCTCGACTATGTCAAAGACCCCGTCTGCCGCTGGACAGCCCTCCTCTTTGCCATAGGGCAGCACCACATCGGACTCTCCGGCTCCGGCACCATCGACTGCCGGGGCTGGCAAGTGGCCAACAACACCGTCGACCTCATCCACCTCGGCTTGATACAGGACCCCCTCAAATACGACCGCCCCAACGAAGGCAACCGCCCGGAGATTATCCATTTCCGCCAGTGCCACAATGTCACCCTGCGCGGCATCACCCTCCGCAACCCCGCCTCGTGGTGCCAGCAATATGACCAGTGCGAAAACCTCCTTATCGAAGGCATCACTGTCGACGCCAAATGCTATTGGAACAACGACGGACTGGACATTGTGGACTGCCGCAACGTCGTGGTGCGGAACTGCAACATCGACGCCGCGGACGATGCCTATTGTTTCAAAAGCCACAGCACACAGGGCATCTCTGAAAACGTCCTGGTGGAAAACTGCATCGGGCGCAGCAGTGCCAACGGTATCAAGTTCGGCACCGTCACACGGGGAGCCTTCCGCCACTTCCGTTTCCGAAACATCCTTATCCACGACACCTACCGCAGCGCGCTGACCATTGCCAGTGTGGACGGAGCCATCATCGAGGACGTGACCGTCGACAGCCTCCGCAGCCTCAACACCGGCAACCCCCTCTTCCTCCGCCTCGCCTCGCGCAACAAGGCCACTGGACACCAACCCTGCCTGCGCGACATCACCATCAAGAACCTTTACGCCGAAGTGCCTTACTCCAAACCCGACGCAGGCTACCCCTACGAAGGACCTGTCGAGGATCAACCACGCAACATCTCCCCCTCCATCATAGCCGGAACCCCTGACCTCCGAATCAGCAACATAACCCTACAGAACATCGAACTTGTCTATCCCGGCCTGGCCGACACGACCTACGCCTACCGTGGCACCAGCCCTGCCGAGCTGGCCGCCATCCCTGAGCACGAACGCCGCTATCCCGAATTTTCCATGTGGAAGGAACTCCCCGCCTGGGGACTCTACCTGCGCCATGCCGACAGCGTCACCCTCAGCAATGTCACCTTCCGCCTGCTCCATCCCGACTACCGACCCGCCATCGTGGCCGACGATGCCGACCGCCTCACCCTCATCACCACCACCGCCACCGCCCCACTCGTGGCCAACAACATCAGCCACCTGAAACTCATCCGAAGCCACATCACCACCCGTCGTCAAACCGCCACCCCCACCCTGCAGCCAGCGCCACTCGCGGAACCGCAGGACACCCTGCCTCAGCCCATCTACCGAGCCTCGCTCTTCGGCTGCAAAAGCAACGGCACCACCCTCAACACCAACTCTATCCAGTTTGCCGTCGACCACATTGCCGCCCACGGAGGCGGAACACTCCTCTTCGAGGTGGGACGCTACCTTACAGGCACCATCCACCTGCCCCCCTCCGTCCACATCCACCTCAACGAGGGGGCCATCCTTGTCGGCTCCCCCAACCTTTACGACTACGACACCGACTCGCAAGGCCGCCACAACCTCCTGATCTACTCAGCCCCACCCGAACCTAATACACCCATGGGGCTTGGCTGCATCGAACTGCCCCAAAACCTCAATGTCCACGCTCTCCGTGTTGAATAATAATACGATTAGCCTCGGGGAGGCTTAATTTCAATAACACTGTGAAGAAAGTCCAGTGGACTTTCGATAGCGAAGCGGAGTATTTAGCGCAGTGCGGTGGTTGAAAACCTGCACACTGCCAGCGTCTCGGAGAGACGCGACATATTGCACATGCCAATTGCGTACTACGATACTAACCTCCCGTTGTAGGCGCCAGGCGGAGCAAGGGCTGGCCATCAGAGTCTATCCGCTCGGCCCTCACACCGAACACCGTCCTGATATTCTCCGGCGTCAGGCCTTCGGCTATGGCGCCCTGAAAGAGTACTCCGCCACGATGCAGCAACAGCAACTTGTCGCAATAGCGCAGCGCCATATTCAAGTCATGCACCACCAGCAGGATAGTCTTCCCCTCCTCGTGGTTCACCCGCCGCAGCAACTCCAGAATCTCAAACTGATGGGCAATATCAAGATTCGAGATAGGCTCGTCCAGCAACATCACCGGCGTGCGCTGGGCCAACGCCCGCGCCAGCATCACCCGCTGCAACTCGCCGCCGCTCATCTCGCCTGGCATCGCAAAACGCAAATGCCACGTATTCGTCTGCCGCATACACTCCTCTACAATGTGCCAATCCTCCTCCGACTCATTCTGCAACCGCCGCTGATACGGGTTGCGCCCCATCAGCACCGTCTCGAAAGCCGAGAACTCAAAATCCGTCTGAGGCTGCTGCCTCACAAAAGCCATACGCTGGGCCAACTCGCGTGCCGCGAAATGCCTCACATCGCGCCCCTCCACAGTCACACTCCCCGTCTGCGGAGCCAGCATCCCTGCCACCAACCGCAACAACGTTGTCTTTCCACATCCGTTCGCACCCATCACGGCATAAAAACCTCCCCGCTCGAACCGCGCATCCACATGCTCAAGCACAGGCCGCACCCGCCCGCGGTCGGCGCCCCGGCCTCCAAAACCATACGTCACATCACGCAGCACAATCATAGATAGATAGATTTTGGGATTGTTTGATTAGCACATTCAAAATGTCTTGATTCACACATTAACACATTATCACATTCACACATTCAGAATCTCCGTTTATTTCTATATAGCAAGTAGATAAACAACGGCGCACCCGCCAGCGAAGTCAAACTGCCCACAGGCAGCTCGGCGGGCATCAGCACCGTCCGGGCCAGCGTGTCGCACACCAGCAGGAACAGCCCGCCGGCAAAGATGGAACACGGAACCACACGCCTGTTATCCGAACCCACCACTAACCGCACACAATGTGGCACCACAAGCCCCACAAAACCTATCACACCGCACGCCGCCACGCAGAACGCCACCATCAACGTAGTGGCAACCAACAGCGCCCTCTTCACCTTCTCCACCTCCACGCCCAGACTCTGGGCCGTCTCGCTCCCAGTCAGCAGCAGATTCAGATCACGACAATAAAACAGAACCAGCAGCACACCCGCCACCACCACCGGACCCACAATGGCCACATCCGTCCACGACGCCGAAGCAAAACTGCCCATCGTCCAGAAAATAATACTGTCCATCTTGTCCTGCCGCAGTACCATCAAGAACGAAATCACCGCCGACATCAGGAACGTAATGCACACACCCGTCAACAACAGCGTGGTCGTATGCATCCGGTTGCCCGTCGAGGCTATGCGGTAAATAGCCGCCACCGTCAGCAGCCCCGTCAACAAGGCGCAGCCTCCCACTCCCACTCTGAAAGCCTCCAGACCCAGCACAATGGCCACCGCAGCGCCCAGCGACGCACCCGACGACACACCCAACACATAAGGGTCCGTCAACGCATTGCGGAACACAGACTGATACACCGCGCCGCAAACCGACAGCCCCGTACCCACCAGCACCGCAAGCACCACCCTGGGCGCTCGCAGATTCAGGAATATGGACGACTGCCACAACTCTCCCCATCCGAACCGCACCACACCCACCATCGAACACACCACCATCGCGCCAACCAGCGCCAGCGCCAGCACAGCCACGGCTATCCATCCCCTGCGGTCAAACCTGCCTCGCTCCATCACACCCTCAACACTGGTCTAACATCTCGCGCATCGTGTAATACCCTTTGCGGCCCTCCAGAAACTCAGCCGCCAGCACCGCACCTACCGCCAGTCCGCGACGGCTCTTGGCCTCATGCCTCAGCGTGATGCGGTCAATATCGCTGTCATACACCACCTCATGCACACCCGGCACCTCACCCTCGCGCACCGACACAATAGGCACCTCATCTTTATCAGCCTTCTTCCCCTCACGCAACAGACACCAGTCGTTCTTACCGTCCAGCTCATCGATAATATCGCGGGCCAGGGCGATAGCCGTGCCGCTCGGCGCGTCGAGCTTATGCACATGGTGTATCTCTGTAATCCCCACCCCGTACTCACCACGGCCATTCATCAATTGAGCCAACCGCCGGTTCAAGTCGAACACAATATTCATGCCGATGCTGAAATTCGAAGCCACAAAGAGCGACTTGCCACGCTGCTCGCAGTCGTGCACCACACTCTCCAGCTGGTCGTACCACCCCGTGGTGCCGACCACCACCGGCAGGTCAAGGTCAAAACAACGCATGATGTTGCTCACCGCCGTGGCGGGAGTGGAGAAATCCACAGCCATGTCGCAACCCCTGAGAGCCTCGACGCTGGCCATCCAGTCATCCTCATCGTCGATGGTCACACCCACCGTGTGACCCCTTTCGCAGGCAATAGCCTCAATGGCCTTGCCCATCTTTCCATATCCTAAAAGAGCTAATTTCATAGATTATATTTATTATTTATAACGGACATATAGGCGGAATATTGCATCCGGAGGCGGACCTGGCCAGTAAAAAAGCCCAGCGGCCTCAGCGAACATGCTGAGGCCGCTGGTTTAGCCTGTCCCAAAAATCAGTCTTGAGCCCACGCACAACTCCCTTCACTACCTCTTCAAGACTCATCTGTTGTGGAGTATACGGGAGTCGAACCCGTTACCTTTTGATTGCGAACCAAATGCTCTACCAAATGAGCTAATACCCCTCTCTAACAAAAGAGGGCCGTGTTTTTTACGACCCTCTTTGTGGAGTATATCGGAGTCGAACCGATGACCTTTTGACTGCCAGTCAAACGCTCTAGCCACCTGAGCTAATACCCCTTTGTTTCTCTCGAAATCGGGTGCAAAGGTACAACCTTTTTTCGAACTGACCAAATTTTTTTTTCTTTTCATTGATAATCAATGCTGTTTATTTCGAATATGGTGCTGCAAAATGGCTTTTTTGGGGCATTTTTATGGCTTTTTTGGGGGATGTTTGCATCGTATGAAAAGGGTATTTTGGGGTGCGGGGACCACCGGCTGCCGAAAGTGACTGGGCAGAAAGCTGATACTATCATTGTACACTTATATATTCACTATTTACTTTATATTTATTCACTATTTATTTTGCATTTTATTTCTTGGCAAGAAATAAAGAAGTGACCAAGAGTAGAAGAAATGGTGGAGAAGGATGGGAGCGGCACCCTTGCGGGAGGGAGGGCCGGAGCCGGACGGGAAGACGGGAGGGGGTGGAATGAAAGGCGGTACCCGGAGCGTGGCTAAATTCCTGCCACAATCCGGGTACCGCCTGAGACCGGCAACTGGCGGTTGCCGATGGGGGATTATTTGACGAGAGTCATCTCGTCGATAAGATGCTTGGCCCCGGCAAACTTGTCGATGATAAAGAGACAGTAGCGGATGTCGAGGCTGATGTTGCGGCAGTAGGCGGGGTCGAAGAGGAGGTCGCTCATGGTGCCTTCCCAGCAGCGGTCGAAGTTGATGCCGATCAGCTGGCCGTCGGCGTTGAGGACGGGGCTGCCGCTGTTGCCGCCGGTGGTGTGGTTGGTGGCTATGAAGGCTACGGGCATTTCGCCTTTGGCGTTGGCATAGGGGCCGAAATCGCGGGTGTTGTAGAGCTCCTTGAGGCGGGGTTCAACAACGTAGTCGTATATGTCGGGGTTTTCCTTTTCGATAATGCCCTCGAGAGTGGTGTAGGGGGTGTAGTAGACGGCATCTTTGGGGGCGAAGCCTTGCACATGGCCGTAGGCCACACGGAGGGTGAGGTTGGCGTCGGGGAAGAAGTTAGAGTCGGGGTATTGCTGCATCATGCCACGCACATAGGTGCGCATAAGGCAGTTGATTTCGCGGCGGTTGACATCGTAGTCGGTTTCTTTGTCGGCAGTGTAGGCATAGGTGTAGGCGATGTTGAAGAGGTCGACGGCGGGGTCGGCACCTTCGAGGACTTTCATCCAGTCCTTGGCTTTGTATTTCTTGAGGAACTTGTCGTACTTGGCTTTGTTGTTAAGCATCGACTTGTCGTAGATGTTTTCGAGCATTTTCTGCACCCCGGCCTCGTCTTTGCCTTTCTTGTCGAGATAGGGGGCGTAGCCAGCGCGCCACATGTAGAGGAAAGTTTCGACGAAGATGGCGCGGTCGACGGGCGAGTGGAGTTCGAAGTCGGAGAAATATTTCTCGTTGGCGGCGATGAGTTTGTCGCATTCGATGCGGGCGGCACTGTCGTCGGTGGTGGTGGTGCGGGCCATGCTGTAGAGCTTATAGGCGCGGTTCATGAAGTCGGAGGCCATGACGGCTTCGTTGAAGTAGGTCCACTCAAGCTCGATGGGGCGGATGCGTTCGTAGGCGCGGCCCATGTCGCGGAGGACGTTTTTGTACTCAGGACGTTTGTCGGCCCAGGCCTGGAAGGAGGCCTCCTGGGCTTTTTTCTGCTCGACGCCTTTGAGGCGCTGGATGCCGAGGGTTTCGCCCTGCCATTTTTTCCAGCCGTTGGCGATGGAGGCCACCTTGGAGGCGTATTTGAGGCGCTGGGCGGGCGACTGGTTCATGGCGGCGTTGTAGTGGCGCAGACGGATGTCGCGCAGGGCTATGCGGACGGGGTTTTCCTGCAGGGCCTGGAGGTCAACCTGCTGGTGGGTGACGTAGCGCTGGGTGCTGCCGGGATAGCCGAAGACAAAGGTGAAGTCGCCTTCGTCCACACCTTTCAGGGAGATGTCGAGGTGTTTGAGGGGTTTGTAGGGCACGTTGGTTTTGGAATATGTGGCGGGTTTGCCGTCACGACCCACATAGACACGGAACATGGAGAAGTCGCCTGTGTGGCGGGGCCACATCCAGTTGTCGGTGTCGCCGCCGAATTTGCCTATGTTGCTTGGGGGTGCGCCCACGAGGCGGACATCGGTGAAGACCTCGTTGATGTACATGAAGTACTGGTTGCCGTAGTAGAAGGGTTTGATGACGGCTTTGTAGTGAGTGCCGGCGACGGCCTCGACGGAGAGGATGGCAATGTTTTGCTTGACGATGCGTTCGCGTTCGGCCTCGGGGGTTTTGTCGTCGATGCCGTCAAGGACGCGGTTGGTGACATCCTCCATGCGGACGAGGCGTGTGGCGGTGAGGCCGCGGCAGGGGATTTCCTGGCTGCGGTCCATGGCCCAGAAGCCGTGGGTGAGGTAGTCGTGCTCGACGGTGCTGTTGCTGGTTATGTAATAGTAGCCGCAGTGGTGGTTGGTGAGGAAGAGGCCTTGGTCGGAGACGAACTCGCCGGTGCAGCCCTGGTTGAAGAGGATGACGGCGTCTTTGAGACAGGCGTTGTTGATGTCGTAGATGTCTTGGGCGGTGATGTGCATGCCGGCCCTTTGCATGGCGGCCTGGTTTTTACCCAGGAGCATGGGGATCCACATGCCCTCGTCGGCAAAGGCCATGGGGGCGAGGAGGATGATGGATGCGATAAGGGATAAGGTTTTTTTCATGGGGTTTATAAAGTTTAAAGTTTATCGGATTGAGGGTGTTAGTGAGCTTGGGCGGACAATTGGTCGAGAGCCCGGGATGTGGCGTCGAGGAGCGGCTGGGCTGAGACCTCGGAGCCGACGGCGTGGCGCATCCAGTGCTGGGGGGTGAGACGGCCGGCGGGATAGATGCGTTGTATTTCGTCGGCTATGTTCTTGCCGCTGAGCTGCTGCTCGAGCTGGAACTGGATGATGTGGCCGTAGGGGTAGTTGGCAAGGTAGAGGGGGGAGTCGATCATGTGGCTGTAGATGGCCAGGATGGGGCTGTCGTGATGGCCGAGGGTGGGTTCGAAGTATTGGTTCCACACCTGCCGGGCTATGAGCATGACTTGTTCTTTGAGCTGGGCGGCGGTGGCGTCGGGGTGGTCGTAGAGCCAATGCCATGAGTACATGTCGACCAGCGCTACACCCATGATTTCGCAGCAGCCCCAGAAGATGTCGAGTGTTTCGAGGGCATCCCTTTGTGGGTCGTTGTTGCGGAAGCCGAGGAAGTCAAGGTCGCGGGCCTGGAAGACGAAGGCCAGGGCTTCGGTGAAGGCGGTGTTGGGGACGCCTTTCATGATGTAGTTGTCGACATCGTGCAGGGTGATGGTTTGCTCGACGTTGTGGCCAAACTCGTGGACGGCAATATTGTAGCCCTTATAGTCCATGCCGTCGGGGGCGATGCGGGTGCGGAGACGGGCATTGTCGGAGCGCATGTTGCTTTCCCAGGCATGGCCGGCTCCGCGCGAGGGGTCGACGGTGACGTGGGAGCAGATGAATTGTATTTTGTCGGGTTTGAATCCGAGCTGACGGAGGATGGAGGGCATGCCCTGCGAGGCAAAGGCCTGGCGGTCGGGATAGAGGCGGCGGGTGAGGGCGGAGAGGTCGTCCTCGTTGAGGGTGCTGCGGCTTTTGAAGCCGTCGTACCAGATGTCGAAGGGCTGGAGGTTGCGGCCGAGGCGCTGGGCGATGAGGCCAGCCACCTGCCCCATTTGTGGCGAGGAGAGGAAGGAGGTGAAGAGACGTTCAATCTCGTCGTAGCTGACCTCCATGTCTTGGTCGAAGGCACGGGCTATGGCGGTGGGATAGCGGGGGTTGTAGCGGTCTATCTGCTGCATGGCATGGAAGTTGTCGAGAAAATACCCGTAGCGGGTGTCGGGCTCGGAGGCGGGGTTGGCGACCTGATGGCCCGCGCTGTCGAGAACGGTGTTGGCGTAGGGATTCCAGGTGAAGTGGGCATTATTGATGACGCACTGGGGGATGCTCTGGTCAATGATGCGACACATGACTTGGTATATCATTTGCTGCTTGGCCAGGCCGGTGTCGCCCTCGTTGTAGTGGGTCTTGAGTTCGTCGCGCAAGCCCCAGTGGGTGATGAGGGCCATTGGGGAGAAAAGAGTTTTGCCTTGGTTGTCGACCAGGTTGCCCATCATGATGTTGTAGTTGGATATGTAGTTGTCGGCGGCGGCCAGCTGGCCAGCCAGCTGCTGGTTGGCCGAGGCGGGCACCCGGGAGGTGAAGAGGTCGCCCAGGCGTGCATAGGCCCACTGGCGACGGGTCCACTGGCTGCCCAGCTGGTTTTTCTCTTCAAGGGTGTAGAACGGGAAGTTGAGGACAACGGCAAAGGCTATTTTTTGTTGGTACATGTCGTCGTCGAAATGGGCTGAGGGGTCGAACCCGCCGAACATCTCGTCGAGGGTGGTGGGCTCGGGTCCATCAACATGGAGGGGGAGTTTGAGGTCGACACTGATTTTGTTGAAACAGCCCCAGAGGCTTTCCATGTTGGCCTGGAGGGTCTGGGCCATGCGCCACAGAGCTACGGTGTCGGCCACAAAATGGTCGAGGCAGAAGGCGGTGAACTGGGCCGGGGTGCCATCGGCTGGGGTCCAGAGGGCTGCCGTCTGGGGCACACTGCGTTCGGCACGCGCCATGGCTTGGTCGCCATAACGGTGGTGCAGGCTGTCGAGGGTGGTCTGAATGGTTGTGGAGTCGATGTTGCTCATGGTTTGGGTGGGATTATTTTCGTGCCTGCACGACACTCCTAACATCAGGGAGGCGGCCAGGATGAGGATCAACGTGGGTTTGTTTTTGCGGGATGGGACTGAATGATAGTGATACATGCTCGTCAAATTAATAATTCAAAATGCAAAGATACAAATATTTTTTCGTATCTTTGCAAATTATTTTGACAAGGAGACTGTGATGCAAGTTTTTTTTGACTATCCGTGGTACTTTGTGCCGCTTTGTTTGGTGGCGGGGGCTCTCTATAGCGCAGCGCTGTATTGGCCCCGGCGCCGTACTCCCCTTTTGAAAGGGGACGGGGGTAAGCCCGCTGTGGCGAGACCGGTAATACTGCTCTCGGTGGTGCGGTTTGTGACGGTGTCTGCCCTGGCTTTCCTGTTGCTGGGCCCGGTGGTGCGGCGCAATGTGAGCCAGCGGGAGCGTCCGCTGGTAGTGGTGACCCGCGATGTGAGCGGGTCGATTGCCGAAGCCGAACGGAGACTGCCGGACGGGGTGGCTGATTTGGAGAAGAGCTATGATGTGGTTTACGACTCGTTCGGGGCTGGCAGCACGGACATTGCCGCAGCACTGGCGGAGATAGGCGACCGCTACGCGGGGTGCAACCTGGGGGCGGTGGTGCTGGTGAGCGACGGCATCCACAACCAGGGGGCCAACCCAGAGGCCGCAGCCTCGGCTTTGGGGGCACCGATATACACTATTGCCTTGGGCGATACGACAACACGGCGCGACGCCTGGGTGACCACGGTGCGATGCAACCGCACGGCCTATGCGGGCAGCCAGCTGCCGGTGGAGGTGACGGTTAGGGCCACAGGGCTGCAGGGACAGCAGGCAACCCTCACGGTGGCGAACAAGGGCAAGGTGGTGGCAAGCATGCCGGTTAATTATACCGACAACGTTTTTGCCCAAACGTTGTCGTTCTCCATCAGTCTCGACAAGGCTGGTCTGCAGACTTTCACTCTCAGCCTGACCCCGAAGGCGGGCGAGCTGACAGAGGCCAACAACAACCGAACGGTGACGGTGGAGGTGCTGGAGGGAAGACGGCGGGTGGCGATAGTGGCACCTGCCGCACATCCCGACCTTGGAGCCTTGAAACAAAGTATTGAGTCCAATCCCAACTATCAGGTGCGGGTGGCCGTAGGCTCGCAAGCGGTGGCCCAATGGAACAAGGACACGCTGGCCAAGATGGATATGGTTATCCTGCATGGTCTGCCAGCCGACGCTGGGTGGGTGAAATGGATAAAGGGATTGCCCAACAGTCTGCCTCGTATCTACATCATTGGAGCCAAGACCGATTTGGGTCGTTTCAATTCGCTGCACAGCGGATTGGAGATAACGGCCAAGAAGGCCGTGGCTGAACAGGTGACGGCTTCGCCCAACGGAGCTTTCACCTTGTTTGCGATGCCGGCCGACGCAGCCACACGGATGGCCAGTCTGCCCCCTTTGACAGCTCCTTTTGGCACCTACCGCACCACGGCAGGGATGCAGAGCCTGTTCTATGCCATGGTGGGCGGCCAGGCTACCGACCGGCCGTTGATGGCTTTCGGAAGCCAGGAGGGGACCCGCTGCGCTTTTGTGGCGGGCGAAGGGCTGTGGCGCTGGCGACTGCACAGCTACCTGATGACGGGGAACCACGACGATTTCGACCAGCTGGTGGAAAAGATGGTGGTGTATACCGCCACCCAGTCGCGTCGCGACCGGCTGCACGTAACTGCTGAACGCATCTACCGCCAGGACGAGCCTATCACACTCCATGCCGAGTTCTATGACGACAACTGGCAGCCCACCAACAGCCCCTCAGTCGGCTGCACCCTGACAAACGCTGACAGCAAGGAGTCGTCGAAATACGATTTCCACCCCTCGGGCACGGGCTACGCACTGCCGCTCGGGACCCTCCCTCCGGGCCGATACCAGCTACAGGCCAACACCAATTTCGGGGGAAAGGAATACGCTTGGTCCGGCACTTTTGTGGTTGAAGCATACGACTTGGAACATCTCAACCTTGTGGCCGACCACTCGCTGCTCAACACCATCAGCCAGACCACTGGAGGCGAAATGTTGCCCCCGTCGCAAGCGGGCCGACTGAACCAACTGCTTGCCGACCGCGACGACCTGAAGGAAGTAATCTATTCCCACACCCGCTACACTCCCCTTGTCTCCCTGCCATGGCTGTTGGCCCTGCTGGTGTTGCTGCTGGGTGTGGAATGGGCTGGACGCAAATATTACGCCGACCACTTCACGTATTGACCACATAGCAGCTCCCCTCGCCATGGCCTCGCATTTTATCAAAAACTCAGGCACACTGCTCACCGGCAATATCATCGCCCAGGGGATAGCTTTTGTGACCTACACCCTGCTGCTGCGGCTCTTCACCCCCGACGACTTCGGCCTCTGCAACGTATTCTTCAGCTACACCGAGGTTCTCATCATCCTCTCCACCTGCAAATACGAGATGGCCATCGTCGTAGCCGACACCGACCGCGAAGCCTCAGACCTGGCACGCCTCTCTTTCCGTATCAATGCACTGCTGTCGCTGCTGCTGGTGGCCGTGGCCGCCACGATGGCCCTCACCGGCCTTACGGTCTCCAAACTGCCTCCCGCGCTGCTGCTGCTCATCCCCCTGCTTGTCTATTTCACCGGCACCTACCGCGTATACGCCTTTCTCTGCAACCGCCACAAAGATTACAACCCACTGGCTACGGGTGAGGTGGTCTCCGTCGGCGCATCCACCACCACACGCATCCTTTTCGGCCTTCTGGCTCCCGTCGTGAACCTCCTCCACACCATCGGCCTTCCCCTTGGCTCAGTGCTGGGCAAAGTGGGCGGCCACCTCTACCTGCACCACATAGTATATCACAAACAGGGCTACTACCAGCCCACCCCTACCCCTCTGCGCCCCCTGGCCCGCAAATACATCAACTTTGCCCGCTACGTCATGCCGCGCGAACTTGTCAGCAGCTTCTCCTCCAACCTTCCCCTCATGTGGCTGAGCATCCATTTCGACAAACCTCTCCTTGGCCTTTTCTCCCTGGCCCTCACCTTCACCCAACGCCCGGTCGGCGTCCTGGCCAACACCTTCGAGAAAGTGCTCTACCAGAACATAACCGCCAAAGTGCAGCAACAACTCCCCATCCAACGTGACGTGAACCGCTTTGTGCTGCTGCTGGGAGGAGCCGTCATTATAGGCGGCCCCATCATTTTCTTCTATGCCGAACCGCTGTTTGTCTGGCTGTTCGGCAACCAATGGGTAGGGACAGGCTATTATGTGCAATGCCTGCTGCCCTGGATGTCACTATTGGTCGTAGGCAATTCACTCTCGTTCATCAGCAACATATTTGGGACACAGCACGTAGACTTCATCATCCAAGTGGTGCAGCTGCTGTTGCGGGCTGCTGCCCTGTATATCGGCATCAGCAAGGGCGACTTTCAACTGGCCATATTGCTTTTTGCGGCCGTCAGTGCGGCGATACAGGTTGTATCGTTGGGCTGGTATCTGTTCCAGATACACCGCTATGGCAAGCGTCTCAGCCCTGACCAACATAATGCCCCTCACCAATAACCCCTCTAAAAATGCGCCTGAAACACTGCATATTTGCATTGTACATGCTCGCGGTCACAGCCACAGCCCAGCCACCTGCCGACACCACCACCCGGCCTTTTGTGCGCTGGTGGTGGAACGGCAACAAGGTGGACAGCTCTGAGATAGTCCGCGAGTTGGACTTACTGCACAATGCAGGCATTGGCGGCGTAGAGATCAACCCCATCGAATTCCCTGCCAAGCGGTGCGACTCGCTGGGCATCCCCTCACTTGTCCTGCTCAGCGACGAGTGGCTTGACATGCTCCACACCGCCCTGAGCCACGCCAAGCGGCTCGACATGCAGTGCGACCTCCTGGTGGGGTCCGGATGGCCCTTTGGGGCCGAAGACATCCCCATGCAACAGCGCGCCCAAGTGATGCTCACCTACGCCGCCCCCCTCACCGGCGAAGTGCTGACCGTAGACCAACTCTTCCGCGCAGTCGACCCTCAAGTGACAGTCCCCAACAGCGAACGTCAATTCGAGCTGGTGGCCCTCTGGGTGGCTCCAGACTCTATCACCAGCATCGAAGAGATGGAAGCACTGCCGCTGCCCCAAGGCGACACCCTCACTCCGTCACGCGACAGCGGGATGCTCTATGCCCTAATCCGGTGCCGCTCCTTTGCCAGCGTCATCAACGGAGCCCCTGGCGCATCAGGTCCTATCGTGGACCACCTGAACGCTCAAGCCGTTCGCAGCTACCTGGAGCGCGTGCAGCACGCCCTCGAAAACCGCCTCGGCCCCATGCGCCACTGGATCAGAGCCTATTTTGCCGACAGCATGGAGCTGGAAGGGAGCAACTGGACTGACGACTTCGCCCAAGAGTTCCGTCAGCGACGGGGCTATGACCTCATGCCTTGGCTCCCCCTCACCATGTTCAAGACCGGCCGCCTGGGCGAAGTGGTGGACTACCGCTACGGCTCCCGCCTGTCGCCCACAATGAAGACAACCGTAGCGCGTGTGCGCCACGACTTCGAACTCACCAAAGCCGAACTCCTGCACGAGCGCTACACACTCACCTTCCTCGACTGGTGCCACAGCCAAGGCGTCAAGGCCCGGGCCCAAGCTTACGGCCGCGGTTTCTTCCCCCTCGAATCATCGCTGCAATACGACATACCCGAAGGCGAAAGCTGGACCACCAACTACCTGCGCCACCGTATAGGCCAAGAGATGCCCGACAGCGACTACCGCCGCGGCCGTGCCTACACAATGATCAACAAAGTGGTCTCCTCCGCTGCCCACCAAAGCGGCCGCCGCCTTGTCAGCGCCGAAGAGATGACCAACACCTACCGCCTCTTCGAAACCACCCTCGAACTGCTCAAACTGGGCAGCGACATGAGCGCCATCAGCGGCACCACCCACTCCGTGTGGCACGGCTTCAACTACTCTCCCCCCTCCGCTGGATTCCCCGGCTGGGTGCAATACGGCAGCTTCCTCAACGAGCAGAACCCCTGGTGGCCCTATTTCCACCTCCTCAACGAGTACCGCAGCCGCACCAGCGCCATCCTCCAACAGGCCGACATGCAGACCCCCATTGCCATCCTCCTGCCCTACGACAGCCTCTGGGCACAATACGGCGTCCAGACCGAACCCTTCCCCAACTACCCCAAAGGCAGCCCCTACGACATCCCCTTCCTCCTCTGGGAAGCGGTGCACAAAAACGGCGCGGGCTGCGACTTCGTCTCCCGCCGCCAGCTCGACACCGCAACCATCCGCGACGGCAAACTCATCGTAGGCTGCAAAAGCTACTCCCTCCTGCTCACCCCTCCTCCCGACACATGCGCCCCCATCTTCAATACCCCCCATCCCCAACTCCCCGTCGTCACCGTCCCCGACCTCCCCGACCGCAACTACCTCGACTGGTACCGCCTGACACAACAAAAACTCAACCTTCCCCATGCCGTCTCCATCAACGAACCCAACCCCTACCTGCTGCAAAACCACTACCGCAACGACCGTGGCGACGACATCTTCTTCTTCGTCAACGCCTGTCTCCGCTGCGCCGTCAGTTCCACCATCGCCTTCCCCAACGCCATCCACCAAGGCCGCACCGCATGGGTCTACAACGCCGCATCCAACCAAAAACAAAAACTGCCCCTCCTAAACGGCTCCTTCTGGCTCTACCTCCCACCCGCCGAAAGCCTTTTCATCCTTTTCGAAAACCCCGACTCCGACACCTCTGACCATTCCACCACTTGGAACCCACCCTACTACGAAGGCATGGACTACCACCCCCTCCAGACCGAATGGCACCTCACTCTCAACCATGCCATCGAGGGATGGACCCGCGACACCACCATCCAACAACTCTGCGACCTCCGCCAAACCCAGTTTAAAGACTTCTCCGGCACACTCATCTACACCGCCCATATCCCCTACGACAGCCTCGGCCCCGACCCCATCATCGACCTCGGCCAAGTCTACGACATCTGCGAGCTGAAAATCAACGGCACCAGCTGTGGCGTAAAATGGTATGGACAACGGATATACGACAACATCGGTCCGCTGCTCCACCCCGGCAACAACACCATAGAAATCAAAGTCACCACCACCCTCAACAACTACGTCCATACCCTCACCGACAACAAAGTCGTCCAACACTTCGTCCTCAAACGCAACATCCCCACCACCCCTGTCGGCCTTGTCGGCATCGAAGGCCATCTGTCTTTTTTCTGAATCCCCTCCCATCTGCCACTCTCCAACGGCTCCCGCGCCAGAGCCTTTCTCTTGCCGAAAACCAATCCCCCATGAAAAAGCACCCCTTTCCATGACTTTCTAAAAGAAAAATATTGTTTATATTTGCACAGAGTAAATATAACAAAAACGTCTTACGGCAAACACTAAAAGCCCATCCCATCAACTATTTATACCATACGTACTTCACCTCCTCAGCACACCTAAAACACAACACTATAAAAAAGATACTTTTATTAAGCATTGCCCTGTCATTTATGGGCATAGAGCTCCAGGCCCAGACCACCGACACTCTCCCCTCCTCTTCTCCCTCAACCCCAACCCCTCCAACGGCGAGGTACTCCTCTCGCTCTCTCAGCCCCTCGGCTCCAGCGCCACCCTCTCCCTCCGCGACGCCGCCGGCCACGAACTCCTCGTCCGCTCCCTCCCGCCCAACTCCACCTCCCTCTCCCTCTCGCTCCGTCACCTCCCAGCCGGCCCCTACTTCCTCACCCTCTCCTCACCCCAAGGCTCCTCCACACAGAAACTCATCATCCAGTAAAGCCCCGTCGGCATAACCCCCGCGAGCGCCGCCGCCTTGCTCACAAGGCGGCGGCGCTCATGTTTCCCCCATACGGCTCCCGGCCTCAACCCCGCGACGGCTGGTAGGCCAAATCCATTGTAAGGGGAAGGTCTATCGTTGCTGAAATCCCACCCCTTCGGGGTGGCTTCCCTTTGCCTCTTAATCACCGCTCTGCCCTTTCGGCTGGCGCGGTGTTGCTGAAATCCCTCTCCTCAAGGGAGTACAGAGGCTTCCTCTATATATACTCTATTTATACTCTATTTATATTCCATTTATTTTCTACTTTGTCTATGTAGGATAAACAAAATAGAGACAACATGTAAAAAATCCTGTGCTAAAAGGATGGGGACAGGCGGGTGGCGTCAACTGCGGGGAGGCAGGCCTCCCCAGCCCAGTTTTTGATGAATGGCGCTGAAAAAGCTTTGGTCGCCCAGTCGGACAAGGCGGATGGAGAATTTTTCGCGCGAGAGGGTGACCTCGGCGCCGTGGGGCAAGGGCTGCCGACGGGAGTCCATGCCGAGGCTGAACTGCTGGGGCTGGGCATGGGTGACGAGTCGCAGCTGGGCCGTGTCGGGTACTATGATGGGGCGGAGGGTGAGGTTATGCACCCCGATGGGTGTGATGACCAGACAGCCGCTGTCGGGGGTGAGGATGGGGCCTCCGCAACTAAGGGAGTAGGCCGTGGAGCCGGTGGGGGTGGCCACGATGATACCGTCGCCGGCATAGGTGGCCACAAAGTCGCCGGAGACATAAAGGTCGGTGCGGAGCAGGGGCTGCTCGACAAAACGATGGAGACTCACTTCGTTGAGTGCAAAGGTGGCGAAGCTGCCGCTTGCGGCGGTGGCTACGACGTGGAGGAGCGAACGGGACTCGAGGGTGTAGCGGCCGGCCAGGAGGTCGGAGACGAGGCTGTCGATGTTGTCGCGCCCGGCGGTGGTGAGGAAACCGAGGTGGCCGAAATTGACTCCCAGGACAGGGATGTCGCGGTCGGCAATGAGGTGGACGGAACTGAGGAGGGTGCCATCGCCACCGATGGAGAGGAGAAAGTCGAGCTGGCATTGGGGCAGCTGGTCTTGGACAATGTGGGTTTGCACACCCCGGCTGTTGAGGAGGGTGATGAGGCGCTGGAGCGAATGCTGGTTCTGATGGTCGATGTGGCGGATGTAAAGTGCTATGTTCATGGGGATGATGATTACATGTTTAGTGGCTGGGCCGTGTTACCGGAGGAGGGTTACTGTGCCGGCATAGGTTTTGAGTGTGCCGTCGGTATGGCGGCAGGTGGCCCGGTAGGCATAAACGCCTTGGGGCAGGGGGCGGTGGTGGGAGTCGGTGCCGTCCCAGCAGTGGCCGAGGCTGTGGGTGACGAACACCCGCTGCCCCCAGCGGGTGTAGATTTCGAGGCGGAAGTCCTGGGCCAACAGGGTCGGGGACGAGATGCAAAAGAGACCCACCGAGGGGTCGCCCGGCCTGAAGATGTTGGGTATCCAGACGGCGGGCTCGACGGAGGGCGGGAGGAACACAACAGCGGTGTCGGACAGGAGGTGGCGCTGGGCACAACGGTCGGGGACGGAAAGCCGATAGGAATAGGCTTCGGCACTGCGGCTGATGTCGTGGTCGGTGTGGTGGAAAAGCTGTTGGGGGTCGGGGGAGCCGGAGGGATGGAGGGTGGCGATGTGCTGGAAAGGCAACCACTGGAGTGAGGAGGGGGAAGAGGGTGAGGGCATGGCGGTGGCGCGGAGGAGGCTGCAGCTGTCGACAGGGAAGGCGGGGTCGACTTGGAAAGAGAGGTCGACGGCGGAGAGGGAGTCGACATAGTGGGCAGCCAGAATGCGGACGAACTGGGGGGTGTCGGGCTGAGGGAAGGCGAAGGCAACGACCGAGGAGAAGGCAGCCAGACTGTCGGGACGGTTGTGGACAGAGAGATAGGCGGTGATGCGGGAGATGGAGAGGTCGGCAAAAAGGGTGTCGAACCGGAAGGGGCCTTGGGGGCCGACGGTGTGGGTGCGCCAGAGGGTGTCGGGGCCTACGCGGTAGTGGAGCACGTAGCGCGCCACGCTGTCGGGCATGTTGACGTAGTTGTTCCACGAGCAGGAGAGCTGTCGCGAACAGTGGGGCGCGGAAAGGCGGAGGGCGGGGTTGTGGAAATAGGGTGTGAGGGGGCTGGCCTGGAGACAGCTGTCGAAGGCGAAGACGCGGAAGTCGTGGTGCTGGCCCGAATCGACGGCGAGGGTGGCGGGACAGAGGTAGGAGGTGTTGAGCCTTCCCCACACGGTGTCGAGCGAGAGGCAGGGGGAGCCCATGCAGATGCAGTAGCCCATGACGTCGGTGTCGGGGCTGGGGTACCAGCTGAGGCGGAGGCGGCGGAGGAGGGTGTCGACGGTGCAAAGGCGGAGGCGGCAGGCGGCGGTGGGGATATTGTCCTGGAAGAAGAGGCCGGCGGTGTCGGAGGTGAGGAGGGTGTCGGGGAGTTGGGCAAGCACGCGGTAGCTGACGGTGTCGGCACAGATGACGCGGCGGAGGGTGTCGAAATAGTGGGTGGCGAGGAGTGTGGCAAGGGGGGCAAAGGCCTCTTGTCCCGGATAACGGCGCTGCACTTGGTAGTGCAGGGCCTGGGGGACGCTGTCCCAGCTGAGGCGGCCCACATGGTGGTCCACTACGGCAACATCGGTGAAGCGGGGCGAGGGGACAGGCTGGGCATGGGCGCCGCAGGGCAGCAGGGCAGCAGCCAGACAGAGCAGAAGCAGTGCCAGGGGCCTGGGGATGGGAGGCAACAGGGGGGCAATATGTGGGCGCGGGGTTTTCAAGCGGGCAAAGATGATGGGCTGTCGGTTAGGAGAGCGGAGTTCTTGACAAGCTGAGCATAGCGCCCTTGGAGCTGCATGAGCTGGGCATGGGTGCCCGTCTCGACGATACGGCCTTTTTCGAGTACCACGATTTGCTGAGCTGCCGCCACGGTGGAGAGGCGGTGGGCAATGACCAGGGCTGTGCGTCCGGAAAGGAGGGACTGCAACGACTGGCGGACGAGGGCTTCGCTTTCGGTGTCGAGGGCGCTGGTGGCTTCGTCGAGTATGAGGAGGTCGGGCTGGAGCAGGAGTGCACGGGCGATACTGATGCGCTGGCGCTGGCCGCCGCTGAGGAGGGTGCCGCTGTCGCCGACGGGGGTGTCGTAGGCCTGGGGCAACTGCTGTATGAAATCATGGGCTTGGGCCACACTGGCGGCCTGGACTACTTGCTGGCGGGAGGCACTGGGGGCTCCGTAGGCGATATTGTTGCGGACGGTGTCGTTGAAGAGGAAGGTGTGCTGGTCGACCACCCCTATATGCTGGCGCAGAGAGTGTGTGGTGAAGGACTGAATGGGCTGGCCATCGATGAGTATCTGGCCTGAGGTAGGCTCGTAGAAGCGAAGGAGCAAACTGGCAAGGGTGGTTTTGCCTGAGCCCGAACTGCCCACCAGGGCCACGGTGGACCCTTTGGGGATGGTGAGGTTGATGTCGGAGAGGACTTCTTTGTCCGGCTCGTAGCCGAAGTGGAGGTGGCGTATCTCTATCTGATGGTTCAGGCCAGTGAAGGGTTTTGCCCCGCTGCAGTCGGGCTGTGCTTCGGGCAATCGGAGGAAGTGGGCAATCCTTTCAGTGCAGGCGCGGCCTTTTTTGATTTGGGAGATGGCTGTGGTGAGTTCCTTGGCGGGGGGAATCATGAGGACGAACAGCATAATGTAGGAGACAAAAAGGTCGGGGGTGATGCCTACATCGCCTTTGATGACCAGGGAGGAGCCAAAAAGGAGGATGCCGATTACAACACAGTTGCCAAGGAAGTCGCTGACGGGCGAGGCGAGGTCGACACGGCGGAACACGCGGGTGCGGAGCCGGGTGTGGAGGGCGGAGGCCTGGCGGAAACGGCGGTTGGAGAAGTCGATGGCAGTGTATGCCTTGATGACTTTGAGGCCGACGATGGTTTCTTCCATGAGCGACATGAGGAAGGAGTTGCGCTGCTGGAGTTCGGCCGACTCGCGTCGGAGACGGTGGGAGATGCCCGAAATGACAAAGGCCACTATGGGGAACATGCACATGACAAAAAGCGTGAGTTTCACGCTGATGTAAAAAAGCATGACAATGTAGAGAACCAGGCTCACGACAGATGCCAGCAACTGCTGGAGCGAGCCGAGGGTGCTTTGGTCGTATTCGGTGGTGTCGCCCGCAAAACGGGCGAGGATGTCGCCCCGCCGGTGGGTGCCGAAATAGGAGATGGGGAGTTTGAGGACTTTGCGGAAAAGGCTGTTGCGGAGGTCGCGCACTATGTTGGCCCGGACGATGGAGATCTGGACCAGTGAGAGGTAGTTGAAGATGTTTTTAAAAGCATAGAGACCCAGCAGCAACAGGGAGAAATAGACCAGGGCATGCTTGGGGCCGAAGACTATCAGTCTGTCGTAGAGGGCTTGCAAGGCCTGAGAGAGCAAGGAGGCGCCAGCCGCCGAACCGACGGGGGCCGCAGAGGCCGGAGGGAAGAGGATTTTGACGAAATCGGCCACGGAGAGGGCTGTGGCCATGGTGAACAGCACCGAGAGCACCACAAGCAACCCGTATGCCACCAGTCGGGCGGCATAGGGGCGTGCATGGTGAAGAGTGAACGACATGGGCCAGCAAAGAGTTTAACTCAGTTTATAGCCTATGTAGTTGTGGGGGGTGATATTGCGGATCCTTTCTTTGACAGCCGGCTCAACATTGAGCGTCTCGACAAAGTCGGCTATCGTCTGTGCGGTCACTTTCTGATTGGTGCGGGTGAGCTGCTTGAGGGTTTCGTAGGGGTTGGGGTAACCAACGGAACGAAGGATGGTCTGAATGGCTTCGGCCACGACAGCCCAGTTGTTCTCCAGGTCGTTATAGATGGCTTGCTCGTTGAGGAGCAGTTTGCCCATGCCCTTTTCGAGTGAGGCAAGGGAAATGAGGGTGTGGGCTACGGGGACACCTATGTTGCGGCTGACCGTGGAGTCGGTGAGGTCGCGTTGCAGACGTGAGATGGGGAGTTTATGGCTGAGGTGCTCGAAAATGGCATTGGCCAGACCGAGGTTGCCTTCGGCATTCTCGAAATCGATGGGGTTCACCTTGTGGGGCATGGCCGACGATCCCACCTCACCTGCCTTGATTTGCTGTTTGAAATACTCCATGGAGATGTAGGTCCACATATCGCGACAGAGATCAATGAGGATAACATTGATGCGTTTGCAGTTGTCGAAATAGGCCGCCATGTTGTCGTAGTTCTCAATCTGGGTGGTGTACTGAAGGCGTTCCAATCCTAAATGCTGAGCCACAAACCGGTTGCCGAACTCGCGCCAATCAACGTCAGGGTAGGCCACCAGATGGGCATTGAAATTGCCCGTGGCTCCGCCGAATTTGGCGGAGAACGGGATGTGTTGGAATTGTTCCATCTGCCGCTGCATGCGGTAGGCGAAAACCATGATTTCCTTGCCCAGGGAGGTGGGCGATGCCGGCTGGCCGTGAGTATGGGCCAGCATGGGGATGTCTGCCCATTGTCTGGCCCGCTCCTCCAGCAGAGAGAGGATGGCCTGATAACGGGGTTTGAGCACCTGTTCGTGGCACTCCTTCAGCAACAGGGGGACCGAAGTGTTGTTGATGTCCTGCGAGGTGAGACCGAAATGTATAAACTCTTTATATTGCTCCAAGCCCAGGGCGTCGAACCGGCGTTTGATGAAATATTCCACTGCCTTTACGTCATGGTTGGTGGTTTTCTCTATCTCCTTCACCTCAAGGGCGTCCTGCTCGGAAAAATTGCGATAGATATTGCGCAGCTGTTCTTGAAGTTCGGGCTTTTGGGCAAAAAGAGACTGCATGGGCAACTGTGAGAGACTGCCCAGGGCGATGAAATATTCTATTTCAATGCGGACACGGTAGCATATCAAAGCTCCCTCTGAGAAATAGGCGGCCAACGGCTCCACTTTGCTGCGGTAGCGACCGTCGATCGGGGAGATGGCATTAAGACTATTCATATCAAATTTTATTGGTTTTAATAGGCTCTAAACTGTCAACTTGGTTGTTTAAAAACTTCTGCTTCTCCATAAGTTTGATGATTTTGCGGTCGTGGGAAGCATCAATCAGTGCCTGGGCATAAAGGGTGTTATGCATATCTGTTCCTAAAAACTCCACCCACCCCTTCTCTATCATCTCAAAGGCTTTCCGTTTCGGGCCTTCGCCATAGAAACCTATCAACGAGAGTATGTTGACTTGGAAATAGACTCCCATGTCTTTGAGGTGCTGGAGCTTGGACGACGCACTGCTGTAATACGGGTACCGCTCAGGGTGGGCAAGGATGATTTCGTAGTTCTTCATCTGGAGGTCGAACATGACTTGGTCGAGCCCTATGACCTGCTGGTGGAGCGAGAACTCTGTGAGAAGGTATTTGCCCCCGACCAGCAGAAACTTGTTCTGCTTGACGCGGTCGGCAAAACCGCTGTCAACTCGGTACTCGCCAGCCACTCCCTTGAGTTGGGGAATGCCATGGGCGTTGGCGCTGACAAAGTCGAGCTTCATGTTCTCATAGCGCTGAATAATATCTTCCTCGATATTGGGGAACCGGGGATACTGGTAGTGGGGGGTACATATCATGCGTTCAAAACCGGCATCGTGCATCACCTTCATACAGGCCAACGACTCCTCATTGCTTTTGGAGCCGTCGTCCACTCCGGGCAACATGTGACAATGGATGTCAATGCCCAGCGGGGCGAAAGTAGGAAGCGCGGTTTTGGGCTTAGGTTTTAAAAAATCAAACATATAATATCTTGTATTACGGAATTTTACTAATCTATACGGGTTATTTCTGCCCCCAGCAAACGCAGACGCTGGTCTATGTGCTGGTAGCCACGATCTATCTGTTCTATGTTGTCGATACGGCTTTTCCCGTCGGCCGAGAGGGCAGCAATGAGCAGCGCCACGCCAGCCCGGATGTCGGGCGACGACATGCGGACCCCACGGAGCCTGTGCTGCTGATCCAGTCCGATAACCGTTGCGCGGTGGGGATCGCACAGGATAATCTGTGCCCCCATATCAATCAGTTTATCGACAAAGAAAAGTCTGCTCTCAAACATTTTTTGGTGTATCAACACACTGCCGCGCGCCTGGGTGGCCACCACCAGCGCAATACTGATGAGGTCGGGGGTGAAACCCGGCCAGGGAGCATCGGCAATAGTCATAATCGAGCCATCCATGAAACGCTCAATCTCATAGTGCTCCTGCGATGGCACGAAGAGGTCGTCCCCTCGCTGCCACACTTCTATTCCCAACCGGCGGAACACTTTAGGTATCAGTCCGAGATGCTCAATTCCCACATTGGGGATGGTGATGTCGCTCTGCGTCATGGCGGCCATGCCTATGAATGAGCCCACCTCAATCATATCGGGCAAGAGACGGTGCTTACATCCTTTCAGCTCCGACACACCGTGAATGGTGAGCAGGTTGGACCCCACACCGCTGATGTCAGCCCCCATGCGGTTGAGCATTGAGCAAAGCTGGTAAACATAAGGCTCGCAGGCTGCATTCATTATAGTTGTGGTACCCTGTGCCATGACCGACGCCATGATGATATTGGCCGTGCCGGTCACCGACGCCTCGTCCAGCAGCATATAGCAGCCCTGCAAACTCTTGGCCTCTACACGATAGCCCCCACGCCGATATGTCACCGTGGCCCCCAGCTTTTCCATTCCGAGGAAATGAGTGTCCAGCCTACGGCGCCCAATCTTGTCGCCTCCCGGCTGGGGCACCACCGCCTTGCCATAGCGCGCCAGCAAAGGCCCCACAATCATGATTGACCCACGGAGAGCCGCTGCCTGTTGGGCAAAATCTTCGCTCTCCAACACATCCAAATTCACTTCATCGGCCTGAAACTCGTAGCTGCGGCCTTGCGTGAGCAGCTCACTGTCGTCGTTAAGGCGGCGCACCTTCACTCCCAGTAACTGGAGAAGACCGATAAGCTTGTTGACATCGCGAATGTCGGGAACATTATCAATAACAACAACATCGCTCGTCAATAGGACGGCACATATCACCTGCAAGGCCTCGTTCTTAGCGCCCTGTGGATGGATGGTGCCATGCAGCTTATAGCCGCCTGTTATTTCGAATGAAGACATGACTGGCAGGGGTTTGTGTTATTTCTTTTTCTTCTTTTTCTTACGGGTGCCGTTGGCCCGGCGCTCCTCGTCGGTGCCTTTCAGATACTCGCGGAAATCTTTAAACTGGAAATCGCTGGGCAGGTGCAGCTGCTGGTCGGAGAGACTCTCGAGCTGCTGCTTGATTACATCGTCCTCGACCGTGTCGCTGTTCCAAAGCAGATAGTCGCGCTTCATGGCGTGGGCCATCAGCCTCACCAGCTCGTCACGCTCATCCCCTTCCGGATACTCGGCCACTCGCTTTATCATCTTCTCCATTATCGAACCGTAATGACGGAAATGAAACTTCTCATGATGGTACTTCACCGTGTGTGGCTCAAATTCCACTGTCTCCTCCTGAGTGATTTCGTAAGGCACATCCACATCCAACTCCCAGTTGGCCAAAATCATCAAATGAACCCAAAACTTGCGTTTATAATCTTCCGCATCCTTGGCATCGGGGCTGTTCTGGGCCATGATGTCCACTATGGCCGACGCCATCGAATTGCGTTTTTCGCGATCCTCAACGGTCTTGGTGTACTGTATCAGCTTGTATATATTACGCCCGTAATCGCTTATTTTTAACTTTGTACGTTGGGTGTTGTATTCCATTATGTCTTTTATAATTACTATTCTTGTTTATCGCAGAAACGTTTATTGCTTTAAAAAAAATCGCCCATATAGTAGGGATTGAACGGCATGGCCATGCGGTAGTAATCCGTTGGGGAAGCATACAAGCCCCACGGGCCGAAACCTCCGTGCATCCATGTGTCGTGATACATATAGGGCAGGGTGCCGTAATGGTCGCGAACCACCGTGAACGAAAGGTGCAGAAAACTCTCGTCGTTGAACCGGAACGCCGCAGCAGCCGAAATGGCCGTGGCCGAAACATTCAGTACATCGCCATTGGCAAATCCATAGAACGGGGCATAGCTGCCGCCCACATGATACAGCGCGGCACCCAACCACACATTCTGCCCGGCGCGATACACTGCTTCCACATGTGCCGAAGCAAGGCCCGTGCCCCCATTACGCTTATACGGAATCAAACTTTTCTCCGGCTTGGAAAGCGTAAAGTTTGGGTTGAGACCCATGTCGGACGTGATGCGGAATCCTGCATTCACCGCCCACTTGTCGCTGGGCCGGTACGTCAACGACGGTGCCACCGATGTGAAAAGACGGTTGTCGCCGTTCGACGAACCCCAGAAACCAGAAGTCACCGACAGGTGAGGCTCCCACTTGGGCGGCTGAACACTGTCGTTGCCAGCCGTAATCGACGGCAAGAACTGCGCCTGGGCCTGATGGACCATCAACACCCCGACCAACAGCACTATGTATCTAAAACTTTTCATCGCACATTTTCTTTAAATATAATAACAACGCACGCGAACTTATTTTATTGTGCTTACAACTCCATTAATTTCAAAAACGACGCAGGATAGGGAGTCTTAAACTCCATCCGCTTGCCCGTAACAGGGTGTACGAAACCCAATTTGAAAGCATGGAGAGCCAATCGGCCTATGGGCGAAACATCATCCTTATAGCCATACATTGGGTCGTGCACCACAGGGTGCTTCTCCTCGCGCAGATGCACTCTGATTTGGTTCCGTCGGCCAGTCTCCAACCGCAACTCCAACAACGAATACCGGCGGCTCCGCTTCACCACTTTGTAGTGAGTCACGGCCAACTTGCCGCCATTGTCAGTCGGCGACGACAGCACACAATACTCCCCATCCGTCAGCCACGACCTTATGGTTCCCTCCGTCGGCTCCACCTTGCCCCACGCCACGGCAACATAAGCCCGGTCGTAGACAATGCCCTTCCAATCCGCCTCAAACTGCTGCGACACCTGCTTCGATTTCGACACAACCATCAAGCCCGATGTGTCGCGGTCCAGCCGATGCACGATATGCGCATGGCTCCGCTGATGAGTAAGATACAAATACTTGTTCAACACCGTAATCACAGTGTTGTCGCTCACATTTTTACTGTACGAAAGCAGTCCCTCATGCTTATTAACCACCAACAGATAGGCATCCTCATACACAATATCCAGCTCGCGGGGACGGTACTTCTCCCTGAAGCCCACTTTCTCTATCGACACATTCATGCCTGGCTGTAGTTGGAAATTAAACTGGCTGTTCCTTCTTCCATCCACAAAGACATTGTGGGCAAGTATATCTTTCAACTTTGTCCTGCTGCTGTCGGGCATCTTCTGTTCAAGAAACTCGAGCAAGCCACAAGCCGCTTCAACCTTATATTCTACGTGTTTCACGTGAAACATTTATTTTGGGTTATCAACAATATTTTTCAACTTATCAACAGCCTCTCCCCTACCCTTTGCCGCTCGCTCGAAAGGTCAATATAAATCCAAATATTCATACCTGTTCCCTATCTGCTCGATGAACTTCACCATGTCCTCGCGGCTTATTACCAACGAGGCAGTATTATCGTTGGGATGAAAGCTCACCTTCTCAGCTTGCAGCAACTTGTCATCGACAAACAAAATCACCTCGTGGTTCACATCGTTCACCAAGGTGAACAGCGACACCGAACCAGGTTTCACCCCCAAATATCGCATCATCCTTTCGGCCGACGCGAACGACAGTTTTCCTTGGTGCAGCCGATGCTCTATGTCGTGTATATTCATGTTGTGGCGGGCATCCATGATTACCAGGTAATGCTTATCTCCCTTATGGTTGCGGAAAAAAAGATTCTTGCACAACACCGTGCCTTCCCCACGATAAAACTGCGAAGCAATTTCGATGGTGGGCGCCTCGGGGTGCTCATAATAATCGAACGCTATGCCCAGCTGCTGCAAATAGTCGTATACCTGCTGCTGACCTCTCATTTTATTATGCCCAACTGTTTCGACATTTCGAGCATACGCACGATGGGGCGGGCCGCGGCCTCGATGATTTCGTTGCTCAACTCAATTTCGGGGGTCTCATCACGCATACACAAATATAATTTTTCCAGCGTGTTTTGCTTCATGTATGAGCAGTCGGCGCAATTACACCCCTCCTTAGCCGAGACGGTGATGAACTCCTTGTCGGGATTGTTCTTCTTCATCTCGTAAAGGATACCTGTTTCGGTGGCTACGATAAACTTCTTGTGACCCGACTTTTCGATATAAGTGAGCATGGCCTTGGTACTACCCACAAAGTCTGCCACTTGCAACAATGCCGAGTTGCACTCGGGGTGGGCTATCACGGCTGCATCCGGGTGCTGCATTTTGAGCTGCATCACGGTTTCGGCCCGCATGGCATCATGCACCATGCAAACACCGTCCCACAGCAACATGTTCCGGCCGGTAACACTGTTGATATAACCTCCGAGATTCTTGTCGGGCGCAAAAATAATCTTTTGCTCCTCCGGCAACGAGCGTACCAGCTTCTCGGCATTGCCCGAGGTACAAATCAAATCGCTCATAGCCTTGATTTCGGCAGTGCAGTTGACGTATGAAATGACCATGTGGTCTGGATGCTCGGCTTTGAAACGGGCAAAATCGGCACCAGGACACGACTCGGCCAACGAGCAGCTGGCCGTCAAGTCGGGCAGCAGCACTTTACGCGAAGGATTAAGTATCTTGGCTGTCTCTGCCATGAAATGCACACCACAGAAGACAATGATGTCATTGTCGCACTGCTGTGCTTTTTGGGCCAATGCCAAACTGTCGCCTATATAGTCCGACAGGTCTTGGATCTCGTCGCGCTGATAATAATGACCCAAAATGACGGCGTTTTTTTCTTTTTTGAGCCGAGCAATCTCGTTTTTATAAAATTCGTTGTCCATAAAGGCTGTATTTAAGTAATTTTCAAACACTCCAGTTGTTGAAACGGGTGTGGTTGCACTTTGCAAATATACGAATTTTTTTTATTGTAGGCATCTTAATATTTGCAAGATATACTGTGGGAATGAAACGGGTAATTAATGGCAAACAACAGCTTCGCTCTGCCTTCGCTGTAGGTTCGCTCTTTGTCTCCTTCAAAAAGTATCGTTTGTCACTTGTTATACCCTCTAAAGATAATCAAAGATAAATAAACAATAAACTAAATATCGGACATGGTGCGATCTTGCTTCTTGGCTACAATGATGTTGCGGACGGGGAAGGTCGACTAATGGGCTTAAATATATCTTTATATTAGGTTTTATATCTTATTTTTTATATTATGTTTGTCGGTTTTGTTGAAAAGTAATTATCTGGTTTGTTTGGTTGTTTCGAGGTGAACATATTTTTAACACTGCGCCAACATGGTTATAGTTGTAGCTCAGTGTTGTGGGTGGTTATAAACATGTTGTTGAAAGTGGTGTGAACAGCATGTTGTTGAAAGAGGAAAATGAAGTTAGGGGCCATGGGCGATGTTGAAAAGTGATGAATATATTTGTTCTTTTCAACAGTTTCGGGGCTGCGGTTTTTCTATCAACTTTTATTGACAGGGTTGTCAGCCGATTGTGAACAAATGATGTTGATATTTAATATGTGGTTGATTTTCTTGGATGTGCAGCGGTGGTTAAAAAGTTGTGTATAATTAAATGGCCTTTGGTGTCAGAAGATTACGTTTTTTGTGGTATCTTTGCACTCTGAAAAAGTTTTAAACATCCTTTGATATGAAAGAAATTATTCCTATAGCTTGCGACCACGCAGGATATGAGTTGAAAGAAGTGGTTAAAAAACACCTTGAAGAAAGAGGTTTTGAGGTGAAGGATTTCGGCACCAACAGTAGTGAAAGTGTTGATTATCCAGATTATGCGCATCAGTTGGGATATGCTATCGACTGTGGCCAGTATCGCCGTGGCATTGTGATTTGCGGCAGTGGCAACGGGGTTCAGATGACTGTGAATAAATATCCCAATGTGCGTTGCGCTTTGTGCTGGAATGTGGAGATTGCCCATCTTGGTCGGCAGCATAATGATTGCAATGTGGTTTCGCTTCCGGCACGTTTTATTCCTCAGGAGCTCGCTTTGCAGATTGTTGATGAGTTTTTAGACACTCCTTTCGAAGGCGGCCGGCATCAGCGCCGTGTTGAGAAGATTAATCAGTTGATAAAGAAATAGGCTGGTTGATTATGATGTCCGATAGCATTTCGGCTGAGGAGTGGGAAGAATTGCGGCAGGTTTTTTCGTGCATCGACAATACGACGCTCGAGGGTTCGGACAACCGCGAAAAGATTGAGAAACTGTGTTGCAGGTCGTTGCAGATGGTCGATGAGAGCAAAGGCATCGGTCATGTTGCCGCGGTGTGTGTGTACCCTGTGTTTGTGCGTCAGGCATCGAGGTTGTTGAGTGGAAGTGGCATAAAGGTGGCTTCGGTGGCGGGAACTTTTCCGTCGGGACAGTCTCCCCTACCCCTCCGGTTGCAGGAGGTGAGATATGCTTTGGATGAGGGAGCCGATGAGATTGATACTGTTATATCGCGAGGGGCTTTGCTCGAGGGTGATTATAACAGGGTGTTTGACGAGATTGCAGCTATTAGAAATGAGTCGAAGGGTCGCACACTGAAGGTCATCCTCGAAACGGGTGAGTTGCAGACGGCGCAGAATATTGCGAAGGCTTCGGAATTGGCTATCGAGGCGGGTGCGGACTTTATCAAGACGTCCACAGGCAAGATTGGCGTTTCGGCCACGCCGGAGGCGTCGGAGGTGATGTTAAACGCTATAAAACAACATTACAATATTTCTGGAAAACTGGTCGGATTTAAAGCCGCTGGCGGCATTTCGACCCCCGAAGAAGTGTTAAAATATTACGACCTGTATGTGCGTTTGTTCGGAAAAAAAGAAATTAAAAACCAATTTTTTAGAATCGGAGCAAGCCGACTGACGGAAAGACTCTTTTCTTTTTTAACAGAGCGGAATTTTGTGATATGAATTTTTTTTTGTTACTTTGCATTTTTATAGTTAGATACGTTAGATGAAACCTTTACAAAAGAAACTGGCTCGTTACACAGCTCCACAAGAAGCTAAGGCTAAGGGTATTTATCCTTATTTTACCCCTATTTCGTCCGAACAGGATACCGAAGTTCTTGTCCAAGACAAGAAGGTTTTAATGTTTGGATCTAATTCTTATCTTGGTCTTACCAACCACCCTAAAATCAAGGAGGCAGCAAAGGCCGCAATTGATAAGTATGGCACTGGATGTGCCGGGTCGCCTTTCCTCAACGGAACACTTGATATTCATATTCAGTTGCAGGATGAGTTGGCAGAATTTTTGGGCAAGGATGGCGTGATGCTCTTCTCGGCCGGGTTCCAGGCTAATTCAGGCACAATTCCCTGCGTCACAGGACGCAGCGACTATGTCCTTTTCGACGAGTTGGACCATGCTTCTATCATAGAAGGCAAGCAGATAACCTTTGCCACCACCATGAAATATAAGCATTGCAATATGGATGATCTTGAGCGCCAGTTGCAGAAGTGTCCTATCGAGGCCAGCAAACTTGTTGTCACAGACGGTGTTTTCTCCATGGAAGGAGATGTGGCACCTATCGATAAGTTGGTTGATTTGTGCAATAAGTACCAGGCTACGTTGATGGTTGATGAGGCCCATGGTCTGGGTGTGTTTGGACGCGAAGGGCGTGGTACTTGCGATCACTTCGGCAAGCTGGATGATGTGGAGATTGTGATGGGTACGTTCTCGAAATCGTTAGCCTCAATCGGTGGTTTCATTGCCGCCGACAAGGAGACTATCAACTACATGAAACATAACGTCCGTCCTTATATTTTCACCGCGTCGATTTCGCCTGCATCCACTGCTTCAGTGCTTGCCGCTCTGCATATTATGCGCACAGAGCCCGAACGCAATGCCGCGCTGTGGGACAATACGAACTACGCGATGAAGGCTTTCAGGGATTTGGGATTTGAAATAGGTCATACACAAACTCCTATTATTCCTTTGTTTATCCGCGACGCGGAGAAGACGTTCATCCTCACGCACATGATTTTCGAGGAGGGTGTGTTTGTGACACCGGTCATTCCTCCGGCTGTTCCTTCCGAGGACACACTGATACGTTTTGCCCTCATGGCCACCCATACACATCAACAAATTGATTTTGCAGTCGAAAAAATCTACAAATGCTTTAAAAAAGTGTCTGTGTTGTAATATTTTTGTCTGTTATGGAATCTATCGTAATTAAAGAAGTTTCAAGCCGTTCTGAGTTACGTGCTTTCATCAAGTTCCCGAACATACTGTTTAAGGAGGTGCCTACTTATATTCCCCCTCTGATGAACGATGAGATAGGATTGTTGAGCGAGAAGAATCCATCATTGGAACATTGTGAGCGGCGACTGTGGCTTGCCTATCGCGGCAAAACTATCGTAGGCCGTGTTGCGGGTATTATAAACCACTCAGTAAATGAAGTTTGGAATAAGAAAGCTGTTCGGTTCGGTTGGTTTGACTTCATAGAAGATTATGATGTATTCACGAAGCTGCTTGATACGGTGGTGGCCTATGGCCGGGAGAAGGGTATGACCGAGGTTGAGGGTCCTTTTGGTTTCACCGATATGGACAAGGAGTGTTGGGTGATAGAAGGTTTCGATCAGAGACAGAACCTTAGCACTCTGTATAATCCAAAGTATTATATAGACTTTATCCAAAAGGCTGGTTATGACATTCCATGCCAGTGGGCGCAATATCAAATCCATGCGTCACAGCCCATACCCGATAAAGTGGCCCGTATCAATCAACTTATCATCCAAAAATATAATTTGAAGTTGTTGAAGTTCAAGTCGCGGAAAGAGGTTTACCCTTATGCGCGCAAGTTCTTCTACACTATCAACGCAGCATTTAAGGATTTATATGATTTTGTGCCGCTTACAGAGAAGGAGATTGATACATATATAAGCGAGTATTTTCCTTTCATTAATCTTGATTTTGCCACCTTTGTGGTGGACCAGGATGATAATCTCGTCGCTTTTGGTTTGAGCATCCCCGATCTTAATGCAGCTTATAAGAAGGCCAATGGTCATTTGTTCCCGTTTGGCTGGTATCATCTGCTCAAAGCCTTGCATAAATTCAAGGATATCGATTTATTGCTGAACGGTGTACATCCCGATTGGCAGAAACGCGGCGTACACTCTATATACTACGCCGAAATGAATACCAATGCCATCAAGCACAATGTCCAGTGGGCTTATTCCAATCCTCAAATCATTGGGAATGAAGCCCAGAGAATATGGGATACGACCTATAAGTCAACGCCCATCATCAAAAGAGCAATCTTTAAGAAGAGTATCTAATTTGTTTGGAGCGAACAATAATGAAAGCGGGGGTTGTAAACTACTTACAACCCCCGCTTTTTGTTCAAGGCTTGGTTTTATAATAGCCGACCAGAATATCGACAAACCAGTTTCCTGGCAGGATTCGTTTGAGCACTACGGAGAGCCATTGTTCGAGATTGGCCACAACGTAGCGGAGTTGGGGGTGTTTGGAGTCGACAATTTTCTCTATTTTGCGGGCAAGGACTTCGGGTTTGAGTCCCCCATTTTCTTCTTTTTCAATCAGTGACAGAGTGCGTTTGAATATTGGGCCATAGTCGGGGTCGCTCAACGTGGCTTCGGAGTTGCGACGGCTGGCAGTGAAATTGGTTGCGAAGTCGCCAGGCTCGACCATGGAGACAGAGATTCCGAACCCCTTCACTTCGGCGCTCAGAGCCTCAGAAAAGCCCTCTATAGCGAATTTCGAGGCCGAGTAATACCCTTGGTAGGGCAAACCCATAATGCCGCCAATAGAGCTCAAATTTATGATTTTTCCATCGCGCTGACGGCGCATGTGGGGAAGAGTCTGCTGGCACATGTTCACACACCCCATGAAGTTGACTCCCATCTGGGTTTGTATTTCATCGAGCGATGCCATTTCTAACGAACCTCCTATGCCCATGCCGGCATTGTTGATGAGTACGTCGATTCGCTTTTCGGCTGCTATTACCTCATCAACAATCTGTTTTACCCGTTCGGCATTCCGTATGTCGCACTGCTTGTAATGAATGGTTGGATGGCTCATTTCGCGGCGGCAGATACCATACACGGTATGACCTTTTGCAGCAAGACGTTCGGCTATCACTTTTCCAAAACCGGATGATGCTCCTGTTATAATGATTACTTTGTTCATGACAATTGTTTTTGAAGTGCAAAGGTACGATTTTTTATTGAATTGGCGATATACAATTTTTTTTTTGTATCTTTGCAAGTTATTTTTATTCTGTGAGAAATATGGGATCAATAATTGATAATCTAAATAGCTTCATCCGTAAGTATTATAAAAACAGGATGATAAAAGGATTATTGTATTCCCTCACGCTGCTCTTGTCATTGTTTATTTTGGTTTCATTGCTTGAATATTTTGGGTACTTTGGCAGTGTAGTGAGAGCTATCCTTTTTTGGACTTATTTAGTTGCAGCTATTGTTGTATTGGGATATTATGTGGTTGTTCCTTTGGCCAAGATGTTTAGGCTGGGGAAGGTTATGTCGTATGAAGATGCTGCGAAGATTGTCGGAGAACATTTCCCGGAAATCAAAGATAAGTTATTAAATCTGTTGCAACTACAAGCTCTTGAGAAGTCAGGTGAAGATAGTTTATTGGCATCTGCCATCGCCCAAAAAACCGCTCAGCTCAGTCCTATTCCTTTTCATAATGCCGTGAACTTGAAGTCGAACAGGAAGTATGTGAAGTTTGCTTTGGTGCCAACGTTTGTCATATTGATACTTCTGGTGGTCTCCCCTACCCTACTTCTCTCCTCTTCGCATCGTATTACCCACTATAATACCTATTTCGAAAGACCAGCACCTTTCTTTTTCAAGATTGAGAATCCTCAACTCCAAGCTGTACAATATGAAGACTTTGAGTTGATGGTTTCAGTCCAGGGTTCTTCTGTACCTTCGGAGGCCTTCATTGTTATTGACGGTAATCGGTTTAAGATGCGCCAGGTGAATAAAAGTCAGTACTCATACATTTTCAAATCATTACAGCGCACGTGCTCTTTCTATTTACAAGGAGCTGATGTTCGTTCTACTGATTATGAGTTGCTGGTCAAGCCTAAGCCGTCTATTGTCGACTTTCAGGCAGTTGTCACTTATCCTTCTTATATCCAAAAACCTTCGGAAACTTTTGCAAATGAAGGCGATTTGGTAGTGCCTGAAGGTTCTGTTGTGAAGTGGATTCTCAATACTCAAAATATTGATACCCTTTATTTTGAACTTGACAATGCGGTCAGTTCTATTATCCCTGCCGCCAACAATAGGTCTACCATCTCCCACAGGGCTATGCGCTCGTTTAGTTATAGCTTTTTCGGTGTCAGTGGTTTCAAAGCTTACTCGGACTCTTTGAAATATTCAGTATCAACAATTAGTGATGGGCATCCTGTCATTTCAGTTGTGGAGACACGTGACTCAATGATCGATGATAGATTCTTTTTCCAAGGACGAATCAAGGACGATTATGGATTCACCAAATTGGTGTTTAAGACAATAAAAACCAACGAACAAGATACATCTATCAAGTCGACAACGACTACGGAGATAGGCATCCTGAAAGAACCTGTTCAGGATTTTTATTATACGGCTGACTTGTCTGAATTGAATTTGCAGCCCGGTGAAAAACTGGTTTATTATTTCGAAATATGGGATAACGATGCGATTCATGGCCCCAAATCAGCTACTTCCCAACGCTTTGAAGTGTCTATTCCTACCGAAAAGGAATTGGAGAATATGATCGATTATAACTCCACTGAGGCACAGCATAATATGCAAAAGTCCATTTCCGAGCTCAGACAAATGCAGGAAGATATTAATAATCTCATGCGTAAATTGGTTGATAAAAAAGAGTTGGACTGGCAGGATAAGAAAGATTTTCAAGAGCTTGTAAAAAAGCAAGAGAGCATAAAACAGATGATGCAGCAGATGCAGAAGCAGCTGCGCGAGAATAAGCAACTTGAACAAAGGTACAAGGATCAAAGTGAGCATTTGTTGGAAAAACAGCGTGAACTGGATAGGTTGCTCAATGAAGTCCTGAATGATGAGATGAAGGAAATGATGAAGGAAATGGAAAAACTGATGAATGAGGTGGATAAGAAAAAAGTCCAAGAGCAACTTGAAAAGATTAAAACTGATAATGAAAGTCTTGAAAAACAATTAGATCAAAACATTGAATTGATGAAGCGTCTTGAGTTGGAGAAAGATGTAGAAGACGCTATAAGAAAAACAGAGGAACTTGCTCAAAAGCAGCGCGAATTGTCCGAACAAAATAGCCAATCTAAAAAGAAAGAGGATAAGGAAAAAGCAGTTGAAGCACAACAGAAATTATCCCGTCAATTTGATCAGTTGAAGCAGGATATAAAAGACATTCAATCTCGATACAAAAACCTTGAGGAAAAGCTTGATTTTAAAGTTGATGATAAACAGTTGAATAATATCAAACAGAATCAACAAGGAGCCGAAGATAATCTAAATAAAGGGAAAAATAAAGATGCGTCAAAACAACAGAAAGATGCAGCAGATCAGTTAGATGAATTGTCAGAACAGCTGGCATCCGCCGCTCAGGATATCGAACAGCAGGACTTGGCTGAGGATTCTGAAGCCATACGTAAGCTTTTGAAGAATCTGGTGCGCTTGTCATTTAATCAGGAGTCTTTAATCCAACAGGTTAATTCGGTTTATATACAAGACCCTAAATACCAAGGTATCATCACGTTCCAAAACAGAATCAAAGATGATTTTAGGAGTGTTGAGGACTCTCTCCGAGCTATTGCGAAACGTCAAGTGGCAGTTGCCAAAGTTCTGAATAAAGGGATTAGTGAAATCAATCATAATCTGTCACGCTCGTTGTCTGGTCTGCTGGATATGAATCAGACTTTCTATGGATCTTATAAAAATGTCCAGTCTTCACAATCAATGCAATATGCTATGACTTCCTTTAATAATCTTGCTTTAGTCATGGCAGAGTCACTTGATCAGATGCAGAACCAGATGCGTCAGAATCAGCAGAAGAAAAATAATGGTAGCTGTAAAAACCCGGGTATGAAAATGAAAGGTAATTGCAGCAATCCTGGGAAGGGGAAACCTTCTGCAAAGTCGATAAAACAACTGCAACAAGAGTTGAATAAGCAGATGGAAGCTCTCAAGAAACAGCTCGATAAGCAGGGGAAAGATAAAAGTAATGGAAGGAAAAAGATTGGGGATCGGTCAAGCATGCAAATGAGTGAAGAGTTTGCACGTATGGCGGCTCAACAAGAAATGATTCGCCGAATGATGCAACAATATGGTCAGGAGCTAAAACAAGGCGCTGCTGGTGATGCAAAACTGTCCAGAGAGATAGATAGACTTTTAAAACAGATGGAACAGACTGAAACAGATCTTGTTAATCGGGTAATTTCTCAGCAAACTATCAATAGGCAACAGCAGATACTTACTCGTTTGTTGGAACATGAGAAAGCAGAGATGCAGCGCGAAAAAGAAGAGCGTCGCGAAAGCAAGGAAGGCAAAGATATGCCCCACAACCCTTCACAAGATGAGATAGATAAGTATAAGCGTTTTCAAAAAGAAAATAGCGATTTATTCCGAACAGTACCACCCTCGCTTTCTCCCTATTATAGGAACAAAGTGCAGGACTATTTTTATAGCCTATAAACATATTAAGTTTTTTTCGTATCTTTGCAAGGTGTTATCATACGTATTATAGATGGAAAAGATTGTTATTCAGAATGATGGTTTGGCATTGAATCGTGTCGAAGATTTCATTGCCGCTTTGTGCTATGAAAATCATCTTGATAATTATCATGCAACCATTTCAGTTCCCGTTATGCAAATGGTACAAACCTTACTTGCTGATTTAAAATTTAAGCAAGATGATACTCTTACAATTAGTAGTGGATTATGTCGTAAAGGGCTTTTTTTTAATATCACAAGTGGATACGATCTTTTAAATACATGCTCCATCGATTCCGAGCCCTCCCCTACCCTATTTTCAGTCTCTTTTTCTTTAGCACATCTTTTGGCTGATGAAGTCTCCATTCACGATGAAGGAAAGACTATCCAGTTTCTCTTTTATCTCCGAGGCATACCAATGGTCGAATCCGAGAGGCGTAAACAGGTCATAGCATCTTTTGATAATAAAATGTCCCTTGTCCAAGTATAAATGCCTTTTTTATGTTTACGAGATTTCCTCGCTTAGGCCAACTTATCAGTACCGATTCATTTAGGCCAAGGAAATCAGGCAATAATTGACATGATAAAGGAATAACGTTTTGATAAACTGACATTTATTCCCCTTTCTCACTAAACAGTCATTCGGCTCTAAAAAATAGTTACAACACTTTTATTATCTCTCAGATGGCAATTTCTTTTTATTTACATGATGTAGACTTCCTGTTGGAAGATGAAGCAAAAATAAAACAATGGATTTCTTTAGTCATCCATAATCACCATAAGGAAGTCGGAGTGATATCTTATTTATTTTGCAACGATGAATACATTTTGCAAAATAACCAGTCATTCTTAAATCATGACACCTACACCGATATTATTACCTTTGATTATGTCGAGGGGGACATTATATCGGGAGATATTATGATTAGCATAGACCGTGTAAAAGAGAATGCCTCCACTTTCGCTGTCCCCTTCAGTTACGAACTTAGAAGGGTAGTCATACATGGTATCCTTCATTTATTAGGTCAGGGGGACAAGACAGATTCAGAAGCTTTGCAAATGAGAAAACGTGAAGACGACGCATTAGCTCTATGGGATACAATAGTTTAACGGGTTGGTTCCTTGCGAAACATAACCTGCAGTCTTCATCCTCTCTCATATTAAATATGTATATATAAATGGAAAACTCCTCTTTTGATATAGTGGTCGTAGGCGGTGGCCATGCTGGTGCCGAGGCTTCTGCGGCCTCTGCCAATCTCGGTGCTAAGACTTTGCTGGTAACAATGAATGTTGACACAATATGTCAAATGTCATGCAACCCGGCCATGGGAGGAGTGGCCAAAGGGCAAATCGTCCGTGAGATTGATGCTTTAGGGGGCTATTCTGGTATCGTGACAGATTCTTCGATGATCCAATTCAGAATGCTCAATCTGTCCAAAGGACCTGCCATGTGGAGTCCCAGAGCCCAGTGCGACAAAATGCAGTTCTCGCTCAATTGGCGACATGTTTTAGAAAACATCCCCAATCTTTCTATATGGCAAGATGAGGTAGTGGGTCTTCTTATTAAGGAAGGAGTAGTTTGCGGAGTGAAGACCCGGCTGGGTCTTGATATTCATGCCCGTGCTGTAATATTGACAAATGGAACTTTTCTCAACGGGAGTATCTTTATTGGTCAGGGTTCATGGGATGGTGGTAGGATAGGGGAGAGGTCCTCAGTCGGCCTTTCCGATTTTCTCCGCGATTATGGTTTTTCTGTCGAGAGGCTCAAGACCGGTACCCCAGTGCGTATAGATGGTAGGACCATCAATTTCGAAATATTGACAGTTCAACCAGGCGACGACCATCCCCAGTCTTTTTCTTTTCTTGAAGGCAAACACTTGGAGTCCCAGCGCAGCTGTTATCTCGCATACACTAACGAGCATACACATCAGATCCTTCGAACTGGTTTCGACCGCTCTCCTCTTTATACTGGGATTATCCAAGGCCATGGACCTCGCTATTGTCCCTCCATCGAAGACAAGATAGTCAGATTTGCCGGTAAAGACAAACACCAACTCTTTGTCGAACCCGAGGGGTGGAATACAAATTCATACTATCTTAATGGTTTCTCCTCCTCTCTTCCCCTCGATGTGCAGTTACAGGCGCTCCACTCCATACAGGGCTTTGAACACGCTCAAATCATCAAACCCGGCTATGCCATCGAGTACGATTATTTTCCGCCGACACAGCTCAAATACACACTTGAAACCAAGCAAATCGAAAATCTCTATTTCGCCGGCCAAATCAATGGAACTACCGGATATGAAGAGGCTGCATGTCAAGGTTTGATGGCCGGTATCAATGCGGCGTTAAAACTTAAAGGAAAGAGCCCCTTTATCCTTAATCGAACGCAAGCATATATAGGCGTGCTTATCGACGACCTGATTACTAAAGGGGTCGACGAGCCCTATAGAATGTTTACATCACGGGCCGAATATAGAATTTTGCTCCGACAGGACAATGCCGACATTCGTCTCACGCCGCTCTCACATGCCATAGGGCTGGCCTCTGATGAGAGGATGAAGAGGGTAGGGGAGAAGTCCCAGTACTCTGCCCAGCTGGTGCAAGAAATACAAGACACGCCAGTTCTACCCAGCGAAGCCAATGCCCTTTTGGAATCTCTGAACACCCCGTCCATTCAACAGCGGGTAAAGCTCGTCAATCTGCTTTTACGCCCTGAAATTCGACTCGACAACCTTTTGACCATCTCCCCCCATCTAAAAGCAGTTGTTGATGCCATCCCCACATATTTAAGAGAGATGGTTGCAAACGATGCTGAGATATTTCTCAAGTACCAACGTTATATCGAAAAAGAAAAAGACGTAGCCGACCGAATCTTAAAATTCGAAGACATCCTATTGCCGGCCAACTTCGATTACTTCTCCATCACGTCGCTCTCCTATGAGGCCCGCGAAAAACTAAGCAAGCAACAACCCCACACCCTCGGTCAAGCCTCTCGCATCAGTGGCGTTTCCCCAGCCGATATCTCGGTTCTTTTAATCTATCTTCAACATGCTAATTAGCGTCTCGTTTCACGAGAAACCGACAGTTTAAACATCATGTTCCATGCGTTTTATGCCTTTCGGTAGAGAAACCAGCGTCCGCTAAAAGCACCTTCCATCTTTTGCTTACACCCGTTGCAATCTACCGTCCAGGCTATGCTCCAATCAGGCACAATAGTGGCCTCATAGCCGCCTATTTCTCTCTATGGCCTACGGAGATTTCTTATCACTGATAAGAAACAGATATGCCCACATGCCCGCACTTTGCCATCCCTTCCGAACAAGATTGCTGGCACCCTTTTGGGTCCACAGGCTTAACTTGAAACCAGACAGTTTCAGATTTCCAATTGGGACAAACCGCACAAGTAAGAATGAGCCTCGGGGCCCAAATTAAACAATAAATCGATCACGCTGAGATTAGGCTTAAACCCATAGCGGCTGTCGAACACTTGGCTATAGGGTGGGAGCGAAGCCATCACCGAGTCATTCTTCTTTTTTGAAGACAGCGAATAGCGTAAGTCCATCGGTTCCCCGTTCGCGGGCAAGTAATCTTGGCTATATTCCGTGTGGCACGTTATTTTCAGCTTTGAAAGCAAATACTGCATCAAGTCATCGTTCAAATCAACCAGTCGGTCGTATTTCGCCATGATGATTCGCTCCAGCCCATCCCTATAGTATAAAAAGTACGGTGCTGCGTTATAGGCCGATTCTATGGCCCTCCAGTGCCGTTTGTTCCAAGGTTCGTGGTAGCTGATTATAATATCACTCGTGCGGGTGTGGTTCCCATCTGGTTTCGAAACAGGCACATTCAACATCAACACCCCATTGCCGGTTGCTACCTCGGCCCTGTTGCGGAAAGTCTGTTTCGGAAAAGTCTCATGCTGCTCTATCACCACCCTCTCATGTGCCGCAAGACACGACATATAGTGGATCGATGGCAGATAAGCAGTCGAAAGCAGAGGCGCTGCTGATGTCATATAGTTTATTTTCCTATGATAGCGGACAGCAATTCGTCATCCTCGAAATAGAAATCAATGTTCCCCTCACCAAATGTCACGCGCCGCTCTCCCCATTCCTCATTGTCCACATCCTGTTCAAAATATTGGTTATCAACCATTAGCTTCACAATCTCCTTTTCGCCCATCTCAAATATCTTTTGGCCGAACAGCGTTGCCTCCTCATCTGCTATATCAATACACGATAGGGTAGGGCAGTCCCCCTCGAAAAAGAGTGTCAATGTATCTTCATATCGAAGTACAGTAGTAGTTTCGTCAGCGGCATTTTCTATAGTCTCCACCCCATTGGGCTCGCCTAATACAGCCACCACCTCTTCTATGGGCATATCAAATTTTATATCCCCGAAACCTTGCTTTATTTTAATCTCTGAGTTCATTTTTTTGCGGTAATTTGAGAAAACAAAGTTACGAATTATTTGTTGATTGGCCAAATATTTAATTCTTAAAAAAAATATTCTACCTTTTATTCTTCTGTATTGCAGTACATTGGGATTACAATGAGATTTTTGAAAGCAAAAACTTTTTGCTGAAAGAGAAAAAAGTTGTACTTTTGCAAACTCAAATTTGAGACGACTAAGTAGCTCAGCAGGTAGAGCACATCCCTTTTAAGGATGGGGTCCTGGGTTCGAATCCCAGCTTAGTCACACTTCTTAATTGGTCCGACTAAGTAGCTCAGCAGGTAGAGCACATCCCTTTTAAGGATGGGGTCCTGGGTTCGAATCCCAGCTTAGTCACTCACGCAACACCGGGAACCCCCTTTCCGGTGTTTTTTATAAGTTATGCACATGACAACGGTCCTGATTCATAAGCGATGGTTGCTATGCTTGGCCTTCGTGCTCTGTTCCCTCGCTCCCTGCCGTGCCCAGCAGACGCAGGAACAGTTGGCCGCGCACTATTATTCCAGCGGTCAGTTCGAACAGGCTGCCGAGTGCTACGAAGCCCTCTACGCGCGTGCGCCCAACAAGTTTTATTACCAGATGCTCTTCCGTTCCTTCGTCGAACTCAAGGAGTACAAAGAAGCCCAGCGCCTTGTCGAAAAACGCATCAAGCAATACCCCAACGACCTCTATCTCCATGTCGACTTAGGCCACCTCCACGAGCTGCGCTCCGAGCGCCGCAAAGCCTCCCGCACCTACGAAGCCGCCATCCAGAAAATCGGCTACGACTCCAAGCAAATCAGCGAGCTCACACAAGCATTCGAATCCGTAGGCCATCCCGAATACGCCATCCAGGTCTACCTCCTCGCTCGTAAGAAGGCCAACAACGAATTCCTCTTCGTCAACGAGCTGGCCACCCTCTACCAACGGGTCGGCGACTACCAAGCCATGATGCAGGAATACTTCGACCTCCTCGACAAATCCCCCAACATGCTTGGTTCCATCCAGATCTCCCTCCAGCGCATCCTCAACGAAACCTCCAACCCCAAGCTCGTCGACGGCCTCCGTCAGGCCCTCATCCAGCGTGTCCAGCAACACCCCGACAACAAGCAGTACATCGAGATGATGCTCTGGTTCTCCCTGCAGCAGAAAGATTTCCAGTTTGCCATGGTGCAGGCCAAAGCCATCGACGCCCGTTTCCCCGACCTCGGTGGCGAGCCACTCATGCGTGTCGCCTCCATCGCCCGTTCCAACCAGGCCTACGACATAGCCGAGCAATGCTACTCCCTCGTCGTACGCAAAGGCCCTGACGGCCCCAATTACTTCACCGCAAGGGTAGGGGGTCTCGAAGTGGCTTTCGAGCGCCTAAACCGCCATTTCCCCATCGAAAACCAGCTCCTCTCCCGGCTCCTCCGCGACTACCGTGCCGCCTTGGCCGAGCTGGGCAAAACCACCAGCACTGTCCAGCTCATGCGCAACTACGCCGACCTCCTTGCCTACCATGCCGACAGTGTCCAGGCCGCCGCCGACATCCTTTACGACATCCTCGACCTCCCCAAACTCTCCCCCAAACACCGCGACGAGACCAAACTCGCCCTGGCCGATCTCCTCCTCTTTGCTGGCGAAGTGTGGGACGCCTCCCTCCTCTACATGCAAGTCGAGAAAGCCAACAAAAACGACATCCTGGGCTCCCTTGCCAAATTCAAGAATGCCAAACTCTCCTACTACAACAACGACTTCCTCTGGGCCAAAACCCAGCTCGACGTCCTCCGCGCCTCCACCTCCAAACTCATCGCCAACGACGCCATGGAGCTCTCCCTCCTCATCAGCGACAACATGGAAGACGACAGCACCTTCGACATGCTTGCCCGCTATGCCGCTGCCGACCTCCTGCTCTATCGCAACCTCCTCGACTCCGCCTGGCATGCCTTCGACGACATCGCCCACAGCGCTCTCTCCCATCCCCTTTTCGACGAAGTACTCTACCAGAAAGCGCGCATCCGCATCCGCCAGCAGCGCTACGCCGAAGCCGACTCCCTCCTCCAGCAGCTCGTCGACTTCTATCCCAACGACCTCTTGGCCGACGATGCGCTCCACCTCCTCGCCCAACTCAACGAAGACCGCCTCAACAACCCCCAGCGTGCCCGCGACTGCTACGAAAAACTCATCCTCGACTATCCCGCCAGCCTCTACATCGACCAAGCACGCAAACGCTATCGCCTCCTCTCCGACACCCTCCCGCCCCCATCCGTCCAATAACCCCCCTATCCCCATGCTACACTCTTTTCCACCCCCTCAAGTTATTTATCCCCTTCTGGATGCACCTAACTATATGTTCACCATCATGTAATAAAAAAATATATAAATAGACCATACCATTATGAAATTACCCCGACTCTCATTCCTCCTCTCCTTCTTGGCCTTGTTGTCCCTCGCCCCCTGCCAGGCGCAGGACACCGTCCTTTTCGACAATGCCTCCACCGTCTATGTCGACGGCACCACCAGCCTCTCAGGCTACATCTTAGACAACGGTGGCCCCTCGGCCAACTACTCCAACCAGTTTGCCGGAATGGTAATCATCACTGCCCGCCTGGGCGACACCATCGAGCTGTCGGGCAACTACGCCACCGAGTGGATGAACGACTATCTCTATGTCTACAACGGCAACGGCCGCACAGGCACCACCCTCGGCATCTACAGCGGCTCCGGCAGCCTCCATTGCATCTCCGTCACCGGCGTCATGACCCTCTATTTCTCCTCCGACGCCTTCACCTCCCGCTCTGGCTTCCAACTCCTCTACACCATCCATCCCTCCCCCTGCCAGAACTTCATCGCCCACTTCTCCTACACCGACCTCACCGCCACCTCCCTGACCCTCTCATGGGTAGCCCATAACGACACCTCCTCCTTCCTCCTCTCCGGCTCTCTGCCCGACACCCTCATCACTGGCAACTATTGCACCCTCTCCAACCTCTCCCCCAACACCGACTACACTTTCACCCTCTCCGCCGCCTCCGACACCGCCACCGCCGACTGCCTCCGCCATCTCACCGTCCACACCCCTTGCTTCAACGCCTTCATCCGTGGCGCACAGCCCATTTGCGACAACGACACCATCCTCCTCACTGCCGACAGCGCCGACTCCTACTTCTGGTCCACCGGCCACACCACGCGCTCCATATCCGTCACCCAGCCGGGCGTCTACTCCCTCATTGTCGGTTCCAGCAGCGGTTGCACCGACACCGACCAAGTCACCATCCACGAGCGCCGCATGGACCTCGTCACCACAATCCCCTCCTCCCTCTGTCCCGGCGACTCCGCCAACATCTGGGTGGGTTTTGGCCACGATGCACCCGTCCGGGTCAACCTCGGCCAGAACGTCCTCTCCGAGGCCGAACGCATCTTCCTCCCCGACGGCGTCTACTGCCCTCCCTTTGGCTGTGCCTACCGTTCCGAACTCGAATTCTCCGACTTCCCCCACGATGCCCGCATCACCGATGTCAACGACATCCGCTACGTCATGCTCCAAATCGAGCACTCCTACGCCGGCGACATCTACATCAACATCACCTGCCCCAACACCCAGAAAGCCGACATCCTGCGCTACGGCGGCACAGGCACCTCCAACTGCAACAGCTCCATCGCCGACTCCAGCCGGGGCTGGCAGTCGGGCAACAACGCCCATACCTCCACCAACTTTGGCAATCCCGTTCCCGGCGAAGCCGTCAATGAATGCGACTCCACCGCCTACAGCAACCGTCCCGGCACCGGATGGCGCTACTGCTGGTCCAATGCCACCGACGCCGGCTACACCTATGCCCCCGGCGACGGCCTCATCTACCGTTCAGGCAATGTCCATTCCTCCAGCTTCGACTCCTCCAACGTGGCCTTAGGCACACAGTTCTATCACCCCGACGAGTCCCTCGCCGCCCTTGTCGGCTGTCCCATGAACGGCACATGGTTCATCGAAGTCATCGACGGCTGGACCGGCGACAATGGCTACATCTTCGGCTGGACCCTCGCCCTCAACCCCGAACGCCTCTCCCGCTACGAGTATACCCCCACCGTCCAGTCAGCCGACCTCCTCGGCCCCTGGCAGGAGCGCCGCTCCGACACCTCCTTCTGCATCCATGCCCCCACTTCCCTCCTCGCCGACACCACCGTCACCTACCTCCTCCACATCTTCGACAGCAACGGCTGCCGCCACGATACCTCCTTCTCCATCACCTTCTTCGCAGCCTATAACGATACCATCTTCGACACCGTCTTAGAGAATAACCTCCCCCGCACCGTCCGTGGGCAGTCCTTCACCTCCGACGTGTCCAACCACCTCTTCTCCAGCCCCAACAGCCACGGCTGTGACAGCCTCATTGTCTACAACCTCCACGTCCTCCGCAACTCCCGCTCCACCCAGTTCGTCACCATCTGCGCCGACCAGCTCCCTTACCTCTGGAACGACACACCCCTCACTGCCGCCGGTGCCTACCGCGACACCATCCCCAACGCCATCGGGGCCGATAGCATCATGTCGCTCACGCTCACCGTCCTGCCCTCCTATAGCCTCACCCTCTTCGACACCATCTGCCAGGGCCAGACCTATCCCTTCAACGACACCCTCCTCTCCTCATCCGGCTCCTATTCCTACTCCGGCCACACCGCCTCCAACCCCCAGTGCGACAGCTCCACCACCCTCCACCTCACTGTCCATCCCACCTCCATCGGCTATATTGATCTCAGCGCCTGCGACAGCCTCAGCTGGCAAGGCACCATCTATCGCCACACCGTGGTCGACACCGTCCTCAGCACCACTCCTAACATCTTCGGATGCGACAGCACCGTCATTATCAACCTCACCGTAAATACCTCGCCCACAACCTCTTTCTTCGACACCTGCACCGAGAACCAGCTCCCCCGACACTTCCGCGACTCCATCTTCTACACCGACATCACCGCCGTCCCCGTCCTCGTCCCCTCCGACTCCCTCTGCGACAGCGTCATCATCTACAGCCTCCACGTCCTCCGCAACGTCTTCACCCATTTCGACACCACCGTCTGTCTCAACCACTTGCCACTCACCTGGCACGGCCATCTCTTCTCCGACAGCGCCACCTTCGTCGACACCCTCACCTGCCAAAGCGGTGCCGACAGCATCATTATCTCCTCCCTCCACACCCTTCCCTTCTTCTCTCTTCAGCACTACGACACCATCTGCCAAGGCCAGTCCTACTCCTTTGGCAATCAGCAACTCTCTCTCCCTGGCCTCTATGCCGACACCCTCGCCGCCCTCAACCAGTGCGACAGCATCATCAACCTCCACCTCCAGGTGGTCGACACCATCCACATCCAGCTCTCCTGGGACCACACCTGCCTCTCCCCAGCCCATTATCTCATCTCCTCCGACACCTCCTCCCGCTGGCGTTACCAGTGGTCCTCCGACCCTGCCGACCCCTCTCTCCCCATCCAGCAGCACCTCAGCCAAATACAGGTCAACCCCACCGTTCCCACCACCTACCTCCTCACCGTCAGCCATGAAGGCACCTCCCGCTGTGCCGCCACCGACAGCCTCCTCCTCCAGCCCATCGTACCCCTCCACATCGATTGGGAAATCAACAAAAGCACCCAGCAAGTCGAAATCATCAACAACAGCACAGGCTTCACCTCCCAAACCTGGTTCGTCGACGGCCAGCCCTCCGACAACCACTCCTCGCGCCTTATCTTCTATGCCGATGAAGAGACCGACTCCATCCTCGTCACGCTCATCATCTCCAACGACTTGTGTGCCGACACCCTCACCCAGTCCATCTCCCTCCTCAACAGCTCCATCTATTTCCCCAACGTCTTCACCCCCGGAGCCGACATCAACAACCGCTTCGTTGCCATCGGCCGCGGCATCCTCGAATACGAGATATGGATTTTCGACCGCCAGGGCGCCAAAGTCTACCACAGCACCGACATGTCCGAAGGCTGGGACGGCACCTCTCAGGGCATCCCCTGCCGCCAAGCCGCCTATGTCTATCTCTGCCGCTATCGCCTGGCCGAGTCACCCAAAGGCTACCAAACCGCCAAAGGCACCGTTGTCCTGCTCCGTTAATATAGCTCATTCTATGGAACATACACGCACCCACTCCCCATCTCGCCGTCCCGCCGCCGACGGCTCCGTCAGGGCCAAAAAAGCGCTCGGCCAGCATTTCCTCACCGACGAGTCCATCGCCCGCCGCATCGCCGACGCTCTCACCGGACTCACCCCCCACGTGTTGGAGATTGGCCCAGGCATGGGCGTCCTCACCAAATACCTCTGCAGCAAAGAGGGCATCGACTTCCACGCCATCGAAATCGACCACGAGTCGGTGGACTATCTCCATGCTCATTATCCCGGCCTCCATGTCATCGAAGGCGACTTCCTGGCGCTCGACCCCTCCGCACTCTTCGCCCAGCCCTTCGCCGTCATCGGCAATTTCCCCTACAACATCTCCTCCCAAATCCTTTTCAAAGTTTTCGACAACCGCAACCGTGTGCCAGAGGTCGTCGGCATGTTCCAGAAGGAGGTGGCCGAACGCGTGGCCGCACAGCCGGGCAGCAAAACTTACGGCATTCTGAGTGTCTTGTTATCAGCTTTTTACGACATCGAATATCTCTTCACTGTCCATGAGCATGTCTTCAACCCCCCGCCCAAAGTCAAATCCGCCGTCATCCGGCTGCGCCGCAACGCCGTAACTGCCTTGGAATGCGACGAGAACCTCTTTGTCAAAGTGGTCAAGACTGGCTTCAACCAGCGGCGCAAAACCCTCCGCAATGCCCTGCGGCAGCTCGACACACCCCTCGACGCCGTGCCCGAGCGGTTCCTCTCTCTCCGCGCCGAGCAACTCTCCGTCAGCGACTTCATAACAATTACTCAATCATTATCATAACGCCATGTCAGTTTTAGAATACATCATCCTTGCCTTTGCTCTTTCAGTCCCGGTCATGCTCTCAATGCGTGCCTGCGCACTCCAAAACCCCGTCCGTCTCACCCACGGCCTGGCCGTCTCGCTCCTCATCGCCGTTATCCACACACTGCTCTTGCTTGCAGGACTTTATGTAGGTAATCTGCTCCGTTTCAACCTGCCCGAATACGACAGCCTCATCTATCTCGGTTTGCTTGTTGCGGTGGCCCTCCGCATGTTCTTCCCCGCCTTCCGCAAAAAGGAGAAGGAGCTTCCAGCCTACGACATATCGCGCTGGCTCACCGTCCTCCTGCTCGGCCTCGCCACCGGCACCAACACCCTCTTTGTCGGTCTCGGTTTGGGTTTCCGCGTGGAGCTGTCCGCCGACCTCTGGCGGGCTGCCATCCCCATGGTCGTGGTCCTGTTCCTATTGTCCTACTTGGGCATCATGCTGGGCCGCACCCGTCGGCCTGTCCGCGCCCGTCGTTGGCAGCTCATCGCCGTGCTTTTCCTCCTTGTTTTCGCCATCAAGGGAGCCTTCTTCGCCAGTTGACTATTGCGCCACCATCGCCCCTTAAAGCTCATGCTTTCAGTCTTATCCGGGTGTGATGAAAGGGGCTTTCGTCAGGCCGCCGTAGCTCTCGGCTGCACGCAGCAGGGCCTCCTCGGTCATGTATTGTTCATACAGCGTGCTGCGGGTCAACACCCCTTGGCTTGAACTGCTCTCCCCCCGCGTGTGCACCAGCGCCCAACCCCGCGAGGGGTCGTCAATCGCACTGCCGGCCAAGGCCAGTCGGTTTCCCACCCTCCGGGGTGCCAGCTCGGCAAAGCCCCATTCGGAGTCTCCATGGTTGAGCCACGCCTCCTCCATCGTCACATACACTTTAGGTACCATGTTCTCAATCTTTTGCACCAAAGTGTATAGTCTCAGTCCGTCGCCCTCTCGCCAGTCCTCGTTCCGATAGCAAAGTGCACGTACCATGTCTGTTCCACTGGCTGCGGTCGGCAGCGGCCTCCACACCCTGACGGTGGTGACCAGTGCCGGAAGCCCCCCGGCCTCACCCCAGGTGTAGCCGATGTCCGGCAATATGCCGTCGCTCACCGGCATGCCTGGCAGCAGCAATGCGCCATAGTTGCGATACTCCTCCTTGGTCATAAACACCTTGGGCATCTTGCACATCAGCGAGTTGAAGCGTGCGTAGGCTGTCCGGCTGCCCGCAAACAGGGGTTTGCCGCTTGCCCTCAGGGCTTTCCATAGGTTTGTGCTGTGCGCCACGCGCTGCCGGTTTACAAACTGGCCGCGTGTTCGTTGCAGCGGCATATCACTCGTGGAAGTCCGCATGATGATTTTGCCACAGCGGGTGTACATCGTCACATTGTCCTTTTTTAGGCTTCCGCTGACCGTGATGCCCTTTTTTTTCATTTGTGCCATTTTTCTTTCCTCCCTTGCTTTTTTCCCTCGCGTTCCCCGTTCCTTCTTCGTTCATTTATCGAAGAAGGAACGGGGAACTCGATGGGATTAATTGATTAAAATATTTGTTTACACGATTTTATCTGTTTTGTATTTCTTTTTTCTCGATGGCAAATATACGCCGCCGCTTGGTGATGACCGACTATCATCACTTTGTGCTGCGCGTTTTTTCTGCAATTGTCCCAATAGCTTCGTGGTTTTCTACTTGGCGCGCTCCCCGCCTGTTCCTTTTGGTGCCGGTGACGCAGGTGCAAAGGTATTGCCTTCTCAGGGGTGGCTCCTGTGGGGTAATGGACACAGAGCCAGATGACATACCTCCCTAAAAGAGTCATCCCCTCCGGGGAATCGATCTCGCTTTGTTCTCTTTTCTATTGAGTGCCATCCCCTCCGGGGAATCCAGTCGCTACAAGATAGCCCGTAGGGCTTGGCTCTTAATAGCAACTCCTTATTCCATCCTCTCAATACTCCGTAGGAGTTTTCTCTATTGTCGCGTCCCTTCGGGACGCAGGTAACATGTTGCCGTGCGGCACCGCACTGCGCCTTCGGCTTGTACGGTGTTATTGATGGTCTCACCTCTCCGAGGTGAATGCCAGCAGCTGACCTATAGAGAGCCATCCCCTCCGGGGAATCCAGTGGCTACAAGATAGCCCGTAGGGCTTTGCTCTTAATAGCAGCCCCTTATTCTATCCTCTTAATACTCCGTAGGAGTTTTCTCTATTGTCGCGTCCCTTCGGGACGCAGGTAACATGTTGTCGTGTAGCACCGCACTGCGCCTTCGGCTTGTACAGTGTTATTAATGGTCTCATCTCTCCGAGGTGAATACCAGCAACTAACCTATTGATAGCCATCCCCTCTGGGGAATCCAATCGCTACAAGATAGCCCGTAGGGCTTGGCTCTTAATAGCAAACCCTTTTACAACCTATCCGAGAACTCGCTGAAGAGGCTCTTCATCCCGTCTATCACAATCCCCTTTATGGTGTATCAACGCTCTTCGATGCTGCGTACGGCGTCCACATAGTCCTGCACCCTCTCGTGTGCGATGAACGCCAGGTAGAGAGGCTTTCCGGAACTTTCGTCTGTTGCAAGCATCACTCCCCAGTTGTGCCCCCATTAAGTGGCATCGAGGTGCACGAAACTGCTCCCCTCCAGCGGTGGCTGCACCCAGTCCTTTTCTATCTCGCGCAACCGCCACTTGCTGGTGGAGTTGCTCACTCCAAAGGCTGCGGCCAGCTCCGATATGGTCTGCTTGCCATCCTGATAACTCCTCCACAAAGTATCGTGTTTGAGGCCAGGATTGTTCCGGAACTGGTATCCACATTCCTTGCATAAATAGGTCTGGACAGCGTGGAGGCCGAGAGCGCGATAGGGCGCGCTACGTTGAGGTGGAGCGGAGGTGAGGGGCATCAGGTGTGGCAGATGGCGGCAGATAGCACGGGAGCCGAGCCCGACAGCGCGGCACCTATCTTTTGAAACTGGTGGTGGAGCATTAGTGCCCGGAAACGCCATGGCTATATCGGCGGGGACGATTGGCGCTGGGCGCGACTGTCCCCGCTGGTGCAATAAATGAGGCGAGACGGCGTTATGGCTGTATGTTAGAACAGTTGGGCCTGTTGGGCCTTTTTATAGGGTGTATGTTGGCGGCGACGGTGGTGCCGTTCTCGTCGGAGGCTTTGCTGGCGGGGGCACTGGCGTTGGGTTATGACAAATGGGTGGTGGCGGCTGTGGCCACGGCGGGCAATACGGCGGGGGGGATGATAAGCTTTTTGCTGGGATGGTTGTGCAAGTGGGAGTGGATTGAGCGGTATCTGAGAGTGAAGCGGGAGAAGTTGGAGGCTGTGCATGAGCGAGTGGGCAGATACGGTGTGTGGGCGGCATTGCTCACATGGCTGCCGATAGTGGGGGATTTGATAGCGATTGCTATGGGTCTGCTCAGGACTAACCCATGGGGTACGGTGGTGCTGATGGCTATAGGCAAGTTGACGCGCTATCTGATAGCGACGGGCCTGTTGGGATTGACGGGCTGGTTTTAGTTTAGTTGGTATTTTTTCTTCAGGGTGCGGATGCGCTCGGCGGAGGCATGGATTTGGTCGGCCGAGAGTGTGCCGTCTTTGACCAATCGGAATATGGTCTGCACGGCGCGGGGGACCACGTCGGCGTCATAGCTGTTGCCGTTGTTGGAGAGGCAGAGGAGGTCGCATCCGGCCTGGATGGCCATGCGGAGGGTTTCTTCGAAGCCATAGTGGCGTGCGATGGCGCCCATGGCGAGGTCGTCGGTGACGATGACACCGTCGAAACCGAGCTGGGTACGCAGTATTTCTTTTACGATGGAGGGTGAGAGGGAGGCGGGTAGGTCGTCGCCGAGGTTGCGGTTGATGACGTGGGCCACCATCACCATGTCGACGATGCCTTTGTCGATGAGTGTGCGGTAGGGTTGGAGTTCTTTGTCCTGCCAGGTCTTGGTTACGTCGACGAGGCCGGCATGGGTGTCGCCGGAGGCGCTGCCGTGGCCGGGAAAGTGTTTGAGGCAGCCGATGACGTGCTTGCGGTGCAGTTGGTTGAGCCAAAGGGTGGCGCAGTGGGTGACGGTGGTGGGGTCGGCCGAGAAGCTGCGCCCCAGTTTGCCAATCACGGGGCAGGAGGGGTTGATGTTGACGTCTACGCAGGGGGCGAAGTTGAGGTTGAGGCCAGCGGCATGGAGTTGGTCGGCTATGAGGGCGGCATAGCGGGTTACGCTGTCGTCGCCCCCTTGGGCGGTGGCTTGTGCGCTTTTGGTGGCGGGGAAGCCGTCGCGGGCACGCATCCGGACTACGTTGCCCCCTTCTTGGTCGATGCCGATGAGGAGGTGGCCGTCGGCATATTTCTGGAGGTCGGCGCAGAGGTTGCGGAGTTGGAGAGGCGACTGGACGTTGCGGTGGCGGGTGCCTGTGGGGGCATCGTATTCGAAAAGGATGACGCCTCCAATGTGGTATTGCTGGATGTCGCGGATGATGTGGTTTGTCTCGTTGAGGGTGGTGCCACGGAAACCGACAAGGAGCATCTCGCCGATGTCGCGCAGGAGCTGCTCGTCGGATGAGGAGACGGTGGACAGGATGGGTTGCGGCACGGGAGTGCTGCTCTGGCCACAGGCGGTGGTGGTCAGGACGATGAAAAGGAGGACGAGAAAGGAATGTTTCATGTGAGGGAATATGGTGTTTTGGGGTTGTTATGCAAAGGGGATGCGGTTGACAATGCTGCGGCCGAGGGTGATTTCGTCGGCGTATTCGAGGTTGTCGCCGATGGCTATTCCGCGTGCGATGGTGGTGATGCGGACGCCGAGGGGTTGCAGCTGTTTATTGAGATAGAAGGAGGTGGTGTCGCCTTCCATGGTGGTGGGGAGTGCGAGGATGACTTCGTCGACAGGGGAGGGGATGCCTTGCTCAACGCGCTGGAGGAGCGTGCTGATGTTGAGGTCGCGGATGCCGATGCCGTCGATGGGGGAGATGACGCCTCCGAGGACATGGTAGAGGCCTTGGTACTGCTGTGTGTTTTCGATGGCCATGACGTCCTGCACGTTTTCCACCACGCAGACGATGCTTTGGTTGCGCTTGGGGCTGGAGCAAATGGGGCAGGTGTCGGTGTCGCTGAGGCAGTGGCAGATGTGGCAATAGTGGATGTCGGTGGTGAGCCGATGGATGGCGTCGGCCAGCTGGAGGGTCTCGTCGGCGGGCTGTCGGAGCAGGTGGAGGGCGAAACGCAGGGCCGAGCGTTTGCCTACACCGGGCAGGGTGGAGAGGCTCTCGACGGCGTTGGCCAGGGTGTTGGAGGGCAGTTCCATGGGGTTTTCTTTGTTTGAATTTGCAAAGGTACGATTTTTTTTTGTATTTTTGCATTTTGAAATGCTTGTTGTGACTTTTATGACGGGCAGATTATTAGGTACAAACAAGATAAGTTGTATGAAACAGATAGCTGATTTTACCATTGTGGGCCGCGAGCAGTTGGGTGAGCAGTATTTCACCCTTACGTTGCGCCATCCCGGCCAGCTGCCTCGGATTGAGGCGGGTCAGTTTGTGGAGGTGGAGGTGCGCGACTGTCCCGAGGTGATGCTGCGCCGGCCCATCTCTATCCATGATGTGGATGAGAGTCAAAATACGCTCAAATTGCTGGTGCAGATTGTGGGCAAGGGCACACGCAAGCTTTCGGAGCTGAAAGTGGGCGAGGGGTTGAACCTGATTTTCCCGCTGGGTCATGGATTCGGTGTGGAGGGTGCGAACCCGTTGCTTGTGGGCGGTGGTGCGGGCATTGCCCCGCTGTTCCACTTGGCCAAGTGCTACCGCCGTAAGGGGGTGGAACCAACAATCCTGCTGGGTGGCCGCACCAAGGAGTTGATTCCTGTGCGGGATGCTTTTGAGCAATACGGACGTGTGTATTACTCCACCGAGGATGGCTCGCTGGGCGCGAAGGGGCTGGTGACACAGCACCCGGCCTTTGCGGGTGAGTATGACCATATATGCACTTGTGGCCCTACGCCGATGATGAAGGCTGTGGGACGATATGCGATGGAGAAGGGTGTGGAGTGTGAGGTGTCGCTGGAGAATATGATGGCCTGCGGCATCGGCGCGTGCCTGTGCTGTGTGTGCGACACCGACGAAGGACATAAGTGTGTGTGCAAGGAGGGCCCTGTTTTCGATGTGAGAAAGCTGACCAAATGGTTGGCAGCAACCAAATAACTGTTCTGATATGGCAAAGTTAGAGACAAGAATCCACGATATAGTGCTGAAGAATCCGGTGATGACGGCTTCGGGCACATTTGGCTACGGCGAAGAGTTTGCCGATTTTATAGACCTGAGTAGGCTGGGAGGCATCATTGTGAAAGGCACCACGGGCGAACGCCGCCAGGGCAACCCTTATCCCCGCATGGCCGAAACCCCTATGGGAATGCTTAATGCCGTAGGGTTGCAGAATGTGGGGGTGGAGACTTTCTGCAAGGATGTTTACCCCCGCATTAAAAACATCGATACAAATATCTTGGTCAATGTGAGTGGCTCGTCAATTGAGGAGTACTGCCGTGTGGTTGAGCCATTGAACGACTTGGAGAAGATTCCCGGAATAGAGTTGAATATCAGCTGCCCCAATGTAAAGAAGGGCGGCATGGGGTTCGGCACTGATCCCGCGATGGCCGCACAGGTGGTGAAGGAGGTGCGCAAGGTGTATCACAAGACGATGATTGTGAAGCTTACGCCCAATGTGACCAACATTGTGGAGATTGCCAAGGCTGTGGAGCAGGCGGGAGCCGACAGTGTGTCGCTGATCAATACACTGTTGGGCATGGCCATTGATGTGGAGCGCCAGCGGCCTTGCCTCAGCACGATTACCGGCGGCCTGAGCGGCCCTTGCGTCAAGCCTGTCGCGGTGCGCATGGTGTGGCAGGTGGCTCATGCGGTGCAGATACCCGTTGTGGGGCTTGGGGGCATCAGTTGTGCCGCCGACGCGCTGGAGTTTCTGATGGCTGGAGCCAAGGCCGTGCAGGTGGGAACTGCCAACTTTATGGATCCCACGGTGACGGTGAAGATTGTCGACGGGCTTCAGGACTACTGCCAGCGGCATAAGGTAGAGGATATTAACGACATCATTGGCATCATCTAACAAGTGGCTTCGGCCCCGGATGGAATGATACTGATTGCCGATAGCGGAAGCACCAAAACCCATTGGGTTCTGCTGGACGGAGTGGGGGAGAGGCATTGCACCACGGCGGGCCTCAACCCTTTGTTTGCCGACAGCGCTGTTTTCGGCCAGGCTGGGAGCGAGGTGTGCGCGAGGTTGCAGATGGCTGGAACGGACGTGGGCAAGGTGTTTTTTTATGGAGCCGGTTGCGGCACAGAGTCGTCCTGCCAGACGGTTGGGCAGTGGTTGGGGCAGTGGCTGCCCCATGCCCATATTGAGGTGGGGGGCGACCTGCTCGGAGCCTGCCGGGCCACCTGCGGCCACCACGCAGGGCTGGTGGGCATTCTGGGAACGGGAAGCAACATGTGCTATTATGATGGACAAAGAATAGCACGCCACAGGGTTTCGACAGGCTTTATCCTCGGCGATGAAGGGTCGGGCAACCATATCGGCAAACGGTTGCTGAAGGACTATCTGGAGGAGCGTATGCCCGAAAGGGTAAGAGACATGTTCCATGATGATTACCCTTTCACTACGGCCCAGTTTATGGATTACGTCTATCGCTGCGCCACGCCGAACCGTTATCTGGCCTCGCTGGCAGAGTTTGCCGACCGCCATCATGAAGAGCCATACATCGGCCAGGTGCTTCAACAGTGCTTCGGAGCCTTTTTCGACCAGATGTCTTTCTTCGGGCCACAAGCTTCGCTACCCCTTAATCTGGTGGGCGGACTGGTGTCGTCATTTGAGCAGGAAATCAGGGCTGAGGCCGACAAGCGGGGAGTGAGGTTGGACCGGCTGGTCCCGTCGCCGATAGAGGGGCTGGTACTTTTTCACAGCCAAGAGGCCTTTTTTTGACCCCGCCAATACTATAAATCACAAAACTGCGTTACTTGAAAGTTTAAAAAAATACATACAAATGGATTTATCAAACATCTTAGCCATCTCTGGCAAACCCGACTTAAACGAATTGGTGTCGAGAACCAAAACCGGCGCCATTGTAAAGAACCTTGTCAATGGACAGAAATTCCCCGTTTTTTCGAGCAACAGCATCAGTCAGTTGAGCGAGATTCGTATGTTCACCACCGATGACGAGAAGCCTCTTGAAGAGATTTTCGAAAGTGCGTATAACCTGCTGGAGGGCAAGCCCACCGATTTCGACCCCAAAAAAGCCGACAGCCCAGTGTTGTTCGACATGCTGGCAAAGGTGCTGCCCAACTATGATACTGAGCGGGTGCACGCCTCGGATGCTAAGAAACTTTTCTCGTGGTATAACATCCTGCTCAATGCTGGAAAATTGACCCCCTCCGAGGAGGACGAGACCAAAGAGGCCACCGAGGCCGAAGCAGCTGAAAAGGTGACTGCCGCCAAGCCCACCGCTCCCAAGCGTACCGCCGCTCCCAAGCAGGTAGCCCCCAAGGCCACCACGCAGGCCAAGTCGGCCCCCAAGCGCACTACCACCGCAAAGAAAGCTATCTAATCCCTGTTTCGAATTGTTATTTGTAGAACCCATTAGTCCATTTAAATCATGAAAAAGTTGTTAGTTTCATTATTGGCATTGACCGTTTTGGCTTCTGTTTCATCGTATAAGAAAGAGAAAGACCCGCAGGAAGAACCCCGTGTACCCGTCTACAAAGAAGGTGTGTACAACCCGTTAATGAAGATAGTCTCCATGACTAAGAACGGCGACCCCGACCAGGACTGGACCTGGCAGGGCGACAAGCTGGACCACATCACCTGGATTGGCGGTGAGGAAAAGACCTACACCTACACCGACGGCTACATCTCCAAGGTTGTCTCCAATCAGTCTCTGGGCGAGGAACTCCGCTACACCTATGCCGACGGCCGGATGACCAAATGCGAGGTCTATTATTCTGGTGCCTTGGCTCTCGAAATCAACCTCCAGCATAATGAGGGCGGCAAGATATCGGGAGGCGACATAACCATCGACGACAACTTTCTCATGACGCTGGCAGGTCAGTTGCTGGGAGGAGGCTCTTTATTCGAAAAACTCCTCGGCACACCCACCGCCACCGCTATGGTCCGAATGGCTCAAATAGCCAAAGCCGACGGGGAAAAACTGAGCATCACCAACAAGACCTTCACTTCCGCTTTCGTGTGGAATGGCGAGAATGTTGAAAAACAAATCCTGCAAGGATCGTTTGTACTGAACATCACAGCCGAGGACTTGGAGTTGGTGCAACAGTTTATCGACATCCCTGAGCAATACCTGTCGTTGATACAGATGGCCATGATGGTGACTGGCGGCTCGCTGCCTCTGCAAGTGGGCGTAGCCGACACAATCTCGGCCACCTACGACAACATGTACAATCCCATGTTCTGCAATTGGGGCGACCTGCTCAGTCCCCAGACTCTCTCGCAAGCCAATGTGCTGACCCTTGACAACAATGTTGCCATCACCCTCTCCATTGCCGCCATGGGGCAAACCCAAGAGCTGTTTCGCAGACCGTTCAACACTTCCGAGTCGTTCACCTATGAGTATAACGATGGCAAATATCCCACCAAGGCAATTGGGACAGACGAGATTACATATACCTACATGAATAAATAAGCCATGATATACAGCGAAAAAGATCAACAATTCAAACGTTACACCGTCACGTCGGCACTGCCCTATGCCAACGGGCCTGTCCATATTGGCCATCTGGCTGGTGTTTACATCCCTGCCGATGTCTATGTCCGCTACCTGCGCAGCGCCGGTGAAGATGTGATGTTCATCGGTGGCAGCGACGAGCACGGGGTCCCGATCACCATCAAAGCCCGCAAAGAAGGGGTCACCCCGCAGGATATCGTCGACCGCTACCACAAGATTATCAAGGATTCCTTTGCCGAGCTGGGCATCTCCTTCGACATTTACAGTCGCACCTCCAGCCCCGAGCACCACAAAACCGCCTCCGACTACTTCAAGAAACTCTATGACGAGGGCAAGTTTGTGGAGAAGACTTCCATGCAATACTACGATGAGGAAGCCCACCAGTTTCTGGCCGACCGCTACATCACCGGCACCTGCCCCCACTGCGGCAATGAGCATGCCTATGGCGACCAGTGCGAAGCCTGCGGCACCTCGCTCAACGCCACCGACCTCATCAACCCCAAATCCACGCTCAGCGGCAATGCCCCTGTCATGCGTGAAACCAAACATTGGTATCTCCCCCTCGACCAAGACGAGCCCTGGCTGCGCCAGTGGATTCTCGAAGAGCATAAAGGCGACTGGAAAACTAATGTCTATGGCCAGTGCAAGTCCTGGATTGATGCAGGCCTCCAGCCCCGTGCCGTCACGCGCGACCTTGACTGGGGCGTGAAGGTTCCCGTCGAGGGTGCCGAAGGCAAGGTGCTGTATGTCTGGTTCGATGCCCCCATCGGCTACATCAGCTTTACCAAACAGCTGAAGGGCGACGACTGGCAGAAATGGTGGAAAGACCACGACACCAAACTGGTCCATTTCATTGGCAAAGACAACATCGTCTTCCATTGCATCATCTTCCCTGCCATGCTCAAGGCTGACGGAAGCTACATTCTTCCGCAGAATGTGCCTGCTAACGAGTTCCTCAACCTCGAAGGCGACAAAATCAGCACCTCACGCAACTGGGCAGTCTGGCTGCACGAATACCTCAAAGATTTCCCCGGCAAGCAAGATGTGCTCCGCTACACCCTTTGCAGCAACGCCCCCGAAACCAAGGACAACGACTTCACATGGAAAGACTTCCAGCTCAAAAACAACTCCGAGCTGGTAGCCATACTTGGCAACTTTGTCAACCGCACACTGGTGCTTACCCACAAATTCTATCAGGGCAAAGTTCCTGCTGCGGGTCCCTGGACCGACCTCGACCAGCAGGTGATAAAGGAAATGGCCACATTCCCCGAGCGTGTGGGCCGCAGCATTGAGACCTACCGCTTCCGCGAAGCCCTCGCCGAAATGATGAACCTGGCTCGTCTGGGCAACAAGTACCTCACCGACACCGAGCCCTGGAAACTCATCAAATCCGACCCCGAGCGCACGGCCACAGTGCTCAACCTCTCGCTCCAGATTTGTACCAATCTGGCCGTTCTCTGTGCACCCTTCCTGCCCTTCACGGCCGACAAGATGCACCGCATCATGAACCTCCCCGCCATGGGCTGGCGCATGGCTGGCAGACCCGACCTGCTGGCCACAGGCACCCAGCTGGAGAAACCCGAACTCCTTTTCGAGCAGATTGACGATGCCGCCATCGAAGCCCAGGTCAACAAACTGCTGGAGACCAAACGGCAGAACGAGCTCAACGCCTGGACCCCCGCCGCGGTCAAGCCCACAGTGGCGTTCGACGACTTCGGCAAGATGGACATCCGGGTCGGCACAGTGCTCGAATGCACCAAAGTGCCAAAGGCCGACAAGCTCCTGCAATTCAAAATCGAAGACGGCATGGGCACACGCACCATCGTCAGCGGTATTGCCAAGTTCTACCCCGAACCGGAGAAACTGGTGGGCATGCAGGTATGCTTCATTGCCAATTTCGCCCCACGCAAACTCAAAGGGGTCGAGAGCCAAGGCATGATACTCAGTGCCGAAGACAAGGATGGCCGCCTGGTGCTGGTCACCCCCAGCCAGCTGGTCACCCCCGGATGCAATGTGGGATAACCCATGAGAGTATTGCTTTTGGGCGCCAGCGGACTGCTCGGCCACAATGTTTTGAAACATCTTCTGCAGCAAGGTCATGATGTTCATGCCTTGCTGCGGAACGTTTCTGCCCTCCACACCCAGGCCTTCCCCTCCACCCAGGGGTTGACTCTCTTCCAGGGGTCGCTGCTCGACAGTGCGGCCCTCCTTTCGGCTGCGCAGGGCTGCGAGGCCATCATCAATTGTGCCGGTGTCACCGACATGTCGTTGCTGCGCTACGAGGACTACCTCCCTGTCAATCGCGACCTTTGCGGAATGCTGGTTGCGGTGATGGAAAAACTCCATATCCACCGCCTTGTGCACACCAGCACCGCCAACACCATCGGCTACGGCATCTCCTCCCATCCCGCCACCGAGTCCTCACCCATGCAGCCCCCGTTCAGCCGTTCCTTCTATGCTCTCAGTAAGCGCGAAGGCGAGGAACTGCTGCTTCGGGCCTCCGGCAGTCACCCCGACTGGCATATCGTCATCCTCAACCCCGGTTTCATGGTCGGTCCCTACGATACCAAACCCTCCTCGGGCAAACTCCTCCTCACCGGCTATCGCAAGCCCCTCATGATTTCCCCCAAGGGGGGCAAAAGCTTCATCCATGTGGCAGATGTGGCCGTTGCCGCCGTCAATGCCCTCACCATGGGGCAGCACGGCAGCCGCTACCTGCTCACTGGCCAGAACCTCTCCCTCCAGCGCTTCTATCGCCTCCAGGCCCACACCATGCACTACCGCCAGCTTCTGCTGCCACTGCCCAACTGGCTGCTCAGCCTTGCGGGCAGGGTGGGCGACATGTTGCGGTACTGTGGTCTTGCCACCCAACTCTCCACCCGCAACGTGCGGCAACTCATGGTGCGCGAATACTACGACAACACCGCCGCCGTCAGCCATCTGTCCACGCCTCAAACACCGGTCGACCAAGCCATAGCCGACTTTTTCGCTTGGCGCCAAAACCCCACCTCACCCCGCCAACAATAGCCCATGGCGGGCTGCACCACGGCCCCCGCCTCGCAGTTCCGGGCATTGCACCCATTCGGCGATTCGCCTTGTGCGGGGGCTCGCAAAAACCTAAATTCCAGTTACAAGTGCAACACTGAGTAGAAAAAAAAGAGTACCAGAATTTGGTACTCTCAGGTAAAATGACTACTTTTGTGTTGTCAAATGAAAAAATATAATCACATTACCAAAGAGCAAAGATACACAATTTCTGTGTGTCTGAAGAAAAAAAT
>Ga0247611_10000192_pt1 | contig 126320 bp, 85 predicted proteins | sample 177DNAGHGhighgp2_FD_192422 | JGI IMG/M metagenome (GOLD analysis project Ga0247611, IMG submission 192422) | Sheep rumen microbial communities from Palmerston North, Manawatu-Wanganui, New Zealand - 1770 DNA GHGhigh gp2 | ecosystem: Host-associated > Mammals > Digestive system > Stomach >...
ATGAAGCAACTTCAAGTAGGGATTCTCTTTCATCATTCCTTATGCTTTGAGGTGCAAAGGTAAGGAATGATAATGGAAATTGTGTTAATCTTAAGTTAAAACAGACACAGGGTTATGCAGGTGCGCCGAAAAATTCTTAAATTCTAACAATTCGTGCCCCACAAAAGAATCTGGAAAAATTCTCAAATTCTACAAATTCGTGACCAAAAAAATCGGGAAAAATTCTTAAATTCTACAAATTCGTGACCAAAAAGAAACGGGAAAAATTCTCAAATTCTAACAATTCGTGACCCCCTCAAAAAATCGGGAAAAATTCTTAAATTCTACAAATTCGTGACCAAAAAGAATCGGGAAAAATTCTCAACTTCTAACAATTCGTGACCAAAAAAATCGGGAAAACTTCTTAAATTCTACAAATTCGTGACCAAAAAGAATCGGGAAAAATTCTCAAATTCTAACAATTCGTGACCAAAAAAATCGGGAAAACTTCTTAAATTCTAACAATTCGTGACCAAAAAGAATCGGGAAAAATTCTTAAATTCTAACAATTCGTGACCCCCAAAAAAATCGGGAAACTTCTTAAATTCCAACAATTCGTGACCCCCCAAAAAAAACGGGAATAATTCTTAAATTCTAACAATTCGTGACCCCCAAAAGAATCTGGAAAAATTCTCAGATTCTCAAATTCGTGCCAAAAATGGAATCTGGAGAAATTCCCCAAATTCGTGACCAAAGTGAAATTGGGAAAGACCCTCAAATCAGCGTCTTAATTGAAGCTTTTCACAGTCGTCTGTGTCCTGGTGTCTTGTTCAATCAAGTCGCCTGTTTCCTTGGCGTCACGGTCGATAGGCTCAATGGTGAAGTCGGGAGTGTTGTAGGAGTAGAACGACAGGCGTTCGTGCCGCTTGGGATTCTTCTGTGGCAACATGAACGGCTTGGTGGCCTTGCCCGACTCGTCGATTGACGAGAAGTAAATGTGCGTATATAGTCCGTTGTCGCGGCGGCTGGTAAACAGGAACCAGTGGCTGTCGGAACTCCAGTTGTGCAGACTCTCCGCCTTGTCGCTGTTCACCTCTGTCAGTGGCCGTGTCTCGCCACTTTCCAGGTCGAACAGCCAGAGGTCAGCCTCTGGATGCCATACGGTGAAATATCCATAGTCGGCTTGTGTGTACATCAGGAAACGCCCGTCGTAGGAAGGCCGTGGCCAACTCACGCTCCGCCCTATCTCGTTGGCATTCACGAGCGTGTCCACCTCCTCGCCAATACGCCCCGTAGCCTCGTCAAACGACACACGGCACAGGCTATAGCACTCCTTGTCGTAGTCGGTGGGGTAGATTTGCCGGCGGGCGGTGACGAAATAGAGCCATTTGCCATCTGCCGAGAAGGCCGGGCAATTCTCGGCCCAGTATTTCTTCATAATCAGCGTGTCGGAGAGAATGGTATGTGTCTCCGTGTCGTATACAAAGACATCCGATTCCGAGTCGTACACCTCGATGCGCTTCTGGCTGGCAGTGTGGAACATTTGTGAGGTCTTGTTGGTGGAGAAAGCACAATAGCGCCCGCCCGGATGCCAGTACGGGTACACCATCGAGCCTCCGAGAGAGTCGTTTTTGGCTTTCAGCAGTTCGTCTTTCCCTGCTTTGTGAATCAGTGTGGCCCCATGCTCACCCCTCACGTGAAAAGTGTATTCCTTGGGGTTGGTGCGGTTGGCAGTGTGGCAGTTGATGCACATCCCGGGCGACTGCGAGTTGACGAGCATGGCCGTCTCGTCGAAATTGGAGAGATTGCGCTGGTAAAGGCCCATGCGGCTGTAGAGGTGATAACTGGGAGGAATCCGCCGGTAGGTGATGCCCCATGCCTCCAGGGCGTGGGGGCTCACGTCGATGGTGAAGTCGCGGTATTGGGTCCATTCGCCGTCTTTCTCAGCATATACGGTGAGGGTAAGTTCCCCGCCCTTGTTTTGCTCCAGCAGTTGGCCCCATTCCTTCAGGTCGAAATCGGCATACTCCCCATTCACATGCATCGAGCCGCCCTTCGAGCCTTTCACCGTCACGTCGATAGTCTTCACGTCGTCGTCCGACATGCAGAAATTGAGCGGGGCGATGCCCACAGGTATCGTTACCCCCACATAGTCGGGGTAGATGTCGGGAAATTCGTCCACTTGTGTGGCATTCTCCGGGTGTGAACCGCATGACACCACCAATGCTGTCAACAGCGTCAGCACGCTGAGTATGATTGTTTTCTCTCTCATCTTGGTCATTTTTTCAGTGGCTCAATAGAAAAACGCGTCTTTGCTGGCAAAGAATTTTTTCTGCAACGGGTAATAGAGTGGATGCTCCTTGATTCGCTGAGGATGCTCGGCCAGGGGTTTCACTTTCTTGACCCAACTGTCATAGAAAAGCGTTTCCTCAAGAATCGAAAGGTATTTCAATGCCACGTCGTAGTTGCCCGTGATGATGTTGGTCTCCACCAGCCGCTGGAGCGAGCGCCCGCTCTTGTTGCAGTTGGGGATGGCCTCCATGGCCTCGAAGGCCGTCCGTTGCGACATGTTCGACCAGCCCATGTGCAGATAAATCTCGCTCATGATAAACGCCGATGCCTCGCTGCTGAGCACATTGCCGCCATACTGCATCACCATGGGCAGTTCCCGTTGTTCGATTTCGCCGAGACGGAACCGGGCGAATTGCACCATGTTTTGCACGGCGGGCGACTGAGGCATTTTCTTGTAGGCTTTTTCCGAGATGCCGGCCCAGTCTTGCTGCCGAAGCAGTCTGTCGTAGGCCATCTCCTCGGTTGTCCCGATTTTGCCCGATTCCCATCGGTAGTCGATGCCGCTGAATAGTTGGCGGGTGGGGTAGGGCACCATTCTGCCGCTCACGAAGATGCACGCCACCAGGAGCACGATGAATGCGGCTGTCCAGCCCAAGGTCACACTCCGTCGCTGGCCTTTTTCTTTGCAGAGAAAGCGCAGGTGATAGAGTGCCACCAGCACAATGGCAGGCCCTGCGAGCCAGTAGCCCAGGGGCATCGCCACAGCTGTGGCTGTCAGGCTCCATCTGTGCGACAGGGGGCGTATCAAGTTCATCACCACCAGCGACAGCACCACGGCTATGGTCGGGGTCATGGGGATTTCGGGATTGGTCCAGCAATACACCAGCAGCAGGGCGGGGATGAGTGCGAGCAGATTTCCTTTCAATTTTAACTTCTCACCTTTCTTCTTCAGCAGTCGCCATGTCAGCCATACGATGGCAATGAAGAGCAAGGCATACAGAAGGGCGCCATACCGGGGATAGATGAAAAACTGCACGATGCCCTCGCCGATGTATCGCGCCAGACCCCCAGGTTCGCCCAGCCGCTCGCCCAGATATTCTGTGTTGCACAGAAACAGTTGCGACTGCTCGCGGGCTAAGAGCAGATGGGGGTAGAACAATCGCCACAAAGTGAAAATTCCAGCGGCCAAAACCACCGATATCACCAATTGCCTATGTGCTGAAATGATGCTCTTTACCCTCTCCATGTCTGTGATTTTTCTGCAAATTTAATAAAAAACCTGCTTTTTATCTTTTTCTCATATTTCAAGGTATTGTTATTTTTTATCATTTCAGTGATATACTAATAAAATAGTGCTGCGTCTCACGACGCAGCACTTTATTGATTATCTTAAGTATGAAACTTAAATTAAGAATGACATGATTCTATGAGTTTTATTTACCCACGTATGCCTCGTTCTGAGTGCAGAGGGTGTTCTTTGTGATCTCATCCTCAGGGATAGGCATATCCATCTTCAGGTCGTTGTAATCGTAATCGCGGTTGGTCCAGGGCACATCCTTCAGATTCTCAACGCTACGCTTCGGATAGTTGGTAGCCACATGGTCGGCCATGAAGCCAGACTTCTGCATATCCGGACGGAGGCACCACTCGCAGTTGAACTCCTTGCGGCGCTCGGTGTTCACAGCCACCTTCCAAACCTCAGACTTGAAGCCCTTCTGAGCAGCATACTTGGTATAGTATTGCTCTGCAGGCTCAACAGCTGCCACATCGCTTCCGAATGGGATGGGATACTCTGTGCGGTTCTTGTAGAACGGACCACCGGCAAATTTAGCAATTGACACACCAGCGGCAACAGAGTCATTAATCTGTTCCTGAGTCCACTCAGTGCGTTCAGTCCAAGCAGCGAACTGATTGTAGTAGGGCAGGTATTTATCGGTCAGAGCCTGTTCATTGCCGTCCTCCAGCTTACCAAATGCACGGTTGCGGAGCTCGTCAAGTTGTTTCCAGCCCTCAGCAGCATTGCCAAGACGGAAGCAGCACTCTGCATAGTCGAGCATCACGTTGGGAAGACGCTTCCAGTAGATAGGAGTTGGGCTCCAGTGACCGTCACCCCATGACTTGTAGTCGGCAGAGGCGGTACGCCACATCTTCGAACTCCAGATAGCGGGTGCCCACTCACCATTGTTGAAGTGGAACTGAGCGGTAGCAGTAGAAGCCTGGCCCTTGCCGAGTACCTCCTGCAGATAGGGGTTCACACCGTAAACGGCCTTCTCGAACTTGCCCAGCCAGCCCTCATACTGAGGATCATAAGCGGGATTCTCGGGGTCAATCTGAGGAACGGCACCAATATAGCAGGAACCTGCACGGCGCTTGTCACCCTTCTCATAGCAGGAGTACCACTCCCAGGAGAGGTAGAGAGAACCCCAACCGCCGTTCTCAGGACATGCGGTGTACCACTTCAGCATCAGTTTTGAGGTCAGGTTGTCCCACTTACCCCAGTTGGTGCCTTCGTCGAGTTGCTCACACCAGATGGTCTCAGGTCCCCATGCCGAGGCGGGATCCCACAGCGTGGTGAACGAATCGTTGAGTTTATAGGTCTTGCTGTCGAGAATCTGCTTGAAGCAATTGGCAGCTTCCTGATAAAGTTGCTGTGGGTCGCTACCGTCACCGGGAATGCCATTGGAACCCTCGCCGATACGATAGGCTTTCCACATATAGGCGTCGCCAAGGTAAGCCAGGGCCATACCCTTGGTGCAACGGCCGTATTCGTTATCCCAGGGCTTCCAGGGATCTTTGCACTTGTCGAACAACTCATTTGCGGCTTTGAAGTCCTCAATGATGAAGTCCCACATCTCAGCGTAGGTCTCAGCCTTTGCTTTCAGAGGTGTGTTGGCACCATTCTCACCAGTGGCCAGCATAGGCACACGACCGAAAGTGGTGGCCAGCCAGTGATAGAAGAAACCACGCAGGCAGCGTCCTTCTGCTTCCAGACGAATCTTGGATTCCTCACCACCAATAGCATCCTCTGGATAGTCCTTCAGTTTCTCAAGGAAGTCGTTGGCGCGGCAGATACCGGCATATACATGCTTCCAGCCAGCGAGCAACTCACTGGAGTTGGAATTCCATGCCTGTACGTTCCAGTCCTTATCCCAGCCAGTGGCCTGGGTGTCGATTGTCGGGTGGCAACCTGTGAAGAGGTTGGGCTTGAAGCCCCAGTCTCCATCGTAGTCGTCATTCGGATAAACCATGTCATAGACACCGTTGAGTGCCCTCTTGGCATTTTCTTTACTTTCGTATGAAGCAGCTTCGTCGACCACCTCGTAAGAGATGACATCCAGGAACTCCTCGTTGTCACAGGATGTCAGGCCAAGACCCATCACGCTGCACAGAGCGGCTCCGTAAATAAAAAATCTTGTCTTCATATTATTATTTTTTTTCTGTTCTTATCGCTTTGTACTAACTAACATTTAGAAGGTAACATTGATACCAGCCATCCATGTACGTGGCTGCGGATAACGACCAGTGTCAAGGCCTTGATAGATGACAGAACCACTACCGACCTCAGGATCACCATACTTGTTATAACCAGAGATGGTCAGCAGGTTGTTGACGCCTACATATACACGTGCCTTCTCAACAGAGACCATTTGACAGATAGCGCGTGGGAGGCTGTAACCCACCTGGATGTTGGCGATACGGAGGAAGTCACCGTTCTTCACCCACAGGTCGCTGACACGAGAGTTACGGTTGTAGTCACCGATAGTCAGACGGGGCAGGGTGCCCTTGCCATTACGGAATGCACTGTTGTAGGCTTCCTTCAGAATGTTAGGAACAGTCTGGTCGTCGAGCTGTGTCATGCTGCTCAGCTTCATGGCTGAATAGGAGAGGATGTCCTGACCAAATACACCATACATGTAGAGGTTGAAGTCCCAGTCCTTATAGGTGGCACCCAGTGTGAGACCGTAGTTCAATGTTGGGAATCCGTTGCCGATAATCTTGCGGTCGAAGTTGTCGATAACACCGTCGGGCTTGCCGTCGGGACCGCTGATATCCTTGAACTTCATGTCACCAACCGACAGTGGGTGGTCGGTGTCGCACTTCGACTCAGCGTCGGTCTTGATTCTGCTCTTGTAGTCTGCCAGGTCGGCCTCATCCTTGATGATACCGTCGGATATATAGCCATAGAACGAGCCTACAGCCTCGCCTTCCATACAGATAGAGTGGCGATCCCAGTGTCCGTTGCCATCCACGGCACCTACCTGAGAACCGTCGATATAGACACCATTTCCAGAAGCGGTGTTGTAGAGGTTGTCACCCATCTTCTTCACCTTGTTGTTGATGGTGGAGCCGGTCAGACGAGCGTTGATGCCGAAGTCCTTGGTGAACTGCTTGTGATAGCCAATAGCGAACTCAAATCCCTTGTTCTGAATCTCACCATAGTTGGTGTAAACCTGTGAGTAACCAGCGGATGGACGCAGCTGACGATAGAGGAGCAGGTCCTTGGTGTTCTTGATGAAGTAGTCGAGCGTGATATCCCAGTTCTTCAGGAATGCGAAGTCGATACCGACGTTGGTCATCTCGGTGGTCTCCCACTTCAGGTCACCATCAATCAGAGGCATGTAGAAACCGATGTCGCGTGTACGATTACCCCAGTATCCGGAGGTACCATTTGCAGAATAGGTGTTGTAAGCACCGTCGATTTTCTGTGCGATGACAGCCATACCTGCAACACCACCGGCGTTACCAGTCTGACCCCAACCGAGACGGAGTTTGAAGTTGTCGACGAAGTCAACGTCTTTCATGAAAGCTTCCTCGCTGATACGCCATGCACCAGCCACTGATGGGAATGTACCCCAGCGGTTACCCTTCGAGAAGTTCGACGAACCATCCTTACGGATTGTACCGGTCAGGATGTAGCGGTCCATCAGACTGTAGGTAGCACGTGCGAAGTAGGATACGGTGTGTACGTCGGCATTGTAGCCACCACCTGTAGCCTTCGAACCGAGGTCCATGGTCAGGTTGATGTTACGGTTGTAGATAGAGGGGAAGTCTCTTGAACTTGAGTTCACCCACTGTCCCCATGACTTGCCAACCTCATTACCGAGCATCACAGTCAGGTTATGGATGTCGTAGTTCAGATTATAAGTAAGGTAAGTCTGAACGCCAAGGCTGTAGCTGTGGCTGTTGTTCAGAGAGAATGCGTAAGTCTGGTCAGCATTCATGGGAATCTCTGTGAGTTGGCCATCGATGTAATTGTAGCGATGACGGCCGCCAGTGAAGTCTGAGCTGTTGCTTCCTGAATAGGTATAAGTACCCTGTGAGCGAATGTCGAGTTTGTGAACGCCAGTGTTCAGGAAGGTCAGGTCAACGAAAGCGGTGGTCTGGATACGGTCATTGCCGTTGCGGGCACGGTCGCCGTTCTCCATCTGTGAGGCGTATGGGTTGGCACCGATATTGGTGTTACCTTCCCAGCCGTTCACCGTTGCCTGGTAACCTGTTCCGTATGTACCATCAGGATTCTTGAGGTTGACATTGATGAGTTTGCCCTTAGCAGCGTCATTGCCATCCAGATAGTCCAGAGTCGGAGTCAGAGAGGCAAAGTCACGAAGTGATGACATGTTCTGGTTGTTACCCAGTCCCATGTTCGAGCCATGGCTCTCGCTGTGGGTGTAGTTGATGTCACCGCCCACCTGCAAGAACTTGTTCACCTGAGTGGTCACGTTGGCACGAGTGGTGAAACGCTTGTAGTTGGTGTTGACAACAAGACCGTCGATGTCGTTGTAGCCGAATGATACGTTATACTGAGTCTTCTCGTTGCCTCCGTTGAGCGAAGCACCATACTGCTGCTTGAGGGCTGCACGGGTCATTTCCTTCTGCCAGTCGATAGCCTTGCGCTTGCCATCATACTTCTGATCCCAAACCTGGTTGATGAACATACCCTTCTGGTTGGTGATCACAGCTTCGCGAATGGCATTGGAATAAGTGTTAAGGTCGAGTACGTCGAGTGTGTAGGGCAATGTCTGAATACCCCAGTCGGCGGTCAGGGTGATGTTGGTGTGACCCTTCGAACCGTGCTTGGTGGTAATCATCACAACACCGTTGGCACCAGCCGAACCGTAAATAGCGGTAGCGGAGGCATCCTTCAAAATCTCAATACGCTCGATGTCGGCGGGGTTCACGAAGTCGGCACTGTTGCCAACCTGCACACCGTCGACCACGTAGAGAGGAGATGCATCACCGTTGATGGTACCGATACCACGCACGCGGATGGCTGCTTTTCCGTCAGGAGAACCGTCCTGCATGAAAACCTGCACACCAGCGGCAGAACCCTGCAGGGCCTGGCCAATGTTCTGGGGCACACGCTTCATCACGGCTTCCTGGTCGACTGTGGCAACCGAACCAGAGATGTCGCTCTTCTTCATTGTACCATAACCAATCACCACAACGTCGTCGAGGGTCGTGTTGTCCTCGGACAGAACGACAGAGACGTTCTGGCGACCATTAATGCTCACGCGCTGGGTCACATATCCTATATATGACACTTCCAGCTGGCCGTTGGAGGGAGCGTTGATCGAGAAACTTCCGTTCACGTCGGAAACGCTGCCTACTGAGCCTGAGCCTACAACTTTCACGGTGGCTCCGATAATCGGGTCACCTGATTCGTCCGTTACTGTTCCCTTAACGATGCTCTGAGCCAACGCTCCTAATGGGAGCAAACAGAGCAGAAACAGCAAAACCAAAGGCTTTTGTAGTTTTTCAAAACTGCGCATACTTCAAAATTCAATTTGGTTAGTTTCTTATTTTGGATTTAGTTTGAAAAAAAATTCTATGTTGTCTGGAAAAATAGTTGGTTAAATGACTGTGATTTTTTAAAGTCTAATCAGTCTTTTTTCTCTTTGGGACAATTACGCTGCTTTCGCGGCAAAAATGTCTCCTGGTGGTTGGCAAAGTTTCTTTTGTAACAATTTTTTTATTGCTGAAACGAGATTTTCATTGCGCAAAATTACGTGTATTATATTAAAAAGACTTTGTGAATTGAGACACGAACTTTATTATTTGTTAATTTTTGGCGCCTTTTTACGAAAATACGGGTGTTTTGTTACATTTTGAAACATTTATTTAATTTTTTCAAATTACATTTGTGGTATAATTTTTACCTATGATAAAATGATGCGAATTGTGAAAAGTTTTATCTCGTTTCTATTGTTGGGGATACCAATTGGGGTGTTAGCGCAAAACCCCATTATTCACGACCAGTTTACGGCCGACCCCACCGCGCGCGTGTTTAATAATAAGGTGTACCTCTATCCCTCGCACGACATTCCCGCACCCGAGGGCCAGAGGCAGGATTGGTTCTGCATGGAGGACTATCACGTCTTCTCCTCGGAGAATCTCACCGACTGGACCGACCACGGGGTGATTATCACACAGAATAAAGTGCCCTGGGTTCAGCCCGACTCGTATTCCATGTGGGCACCCGACTGCGTGTTCAAAAATGGAAAATACTATTTCTATTTCCCCTCGGCTCCCAAGGGCGGCAGAGGTTTTGGTATCGGTGTGGCTACGGCCGACCGGCCCGAGGGTCCTTTCGTCTGCGAGCAAGAGGCCATCAAGGGTGTGTCGGGTATCGACCCCTGTGTGCTTATCGATGACGATGGCCAGGCATACATCTACTGGTCGGGCATGGGCATCAGAGGTGCCAAACTCAAGTCCAACATGAAGGAACTCGACGGCGAACTCACCACGGTGAATTTCCCGCAGCAGCAAAACAGCGACCGCCCGCCCATGTCGATGAAGGTGGGTGGAGCCACCATGGAGGGATTGCCCGATGGTTTCAAGGAGGGACCTTTCGCCTTCCGCCGTGGCAAGTACTATTATCTCACTTTCCCGTGGGTGCGCGTGGAGAACGGCACCGAGACCCTGGCCTATGCCATGTCGGAGAACCCCCTCGGCCCCTGGACCTTCAAGGGTATCTTCATGGCCGAGCATGAGAATGGCTGCTGGACCAACCACCACAGTTTTGTGGAGTTCAAGGGTCAGTGGTATCTCTTCTACCACCGCAACGACTATTCCCCATCGATGGACAAGCGTCGCTCCGCCCGTATCGAGAAAGTCACCTTCAATGCCGACGGCACCATCCAGGAGGTGAAACCCACCACACGTGGCGTGGGCATCAATCCCGCCACAAGCCGTGTGGACATCGACCGCTTCAATGAGGCAAGCGCCGGCGTCACAGCCAGCATGATCGACACAGTCAACACGTTCCGTGGCTGGTGTGTCGACCTGCCTGCAAAAGGTAGTTGGGTGAAATACCCTGACATCGATTTCAGCATGCTCTCCAATGCCTATGTCCTGATTTCCGCCCGTGCCAATGCCAATACAGAGTTCTGCCTGCGTGAGAAGAACGCCAAGGGCAAGGTGCTCGCCAGAATACCGATGACCGTTCTCCATGAGCAGGGACGTTTCCGCCGCGACATGAGCGGACAGTGGATTACCCTGACTGCTCAATTGGACTATGTCCCCAAGGGCGTGACAGACCTGGTGGTCACATGCGAGGGCGAGGGTGTGAGCATCGACTGGGTACAGTTTAAGAACCGTCCCGACTATTTCTCCACTCCAGGCGCAGCCCCCTCCAAGCCATCCGCCGATGGATTCATCCGCCGCTGGATGCTGCTTGAGCCTATCGACAAACCCAACCGCTCGAATACAGTCTTCACCGACACCTACCTGAGGGAGAATTTCAACATGACTTATTTCCCCAAGCAAATGACCATCATGCCCAAGGATGGACAGAAGGTGAAGGCAGGAAAGCAGTCACTCACCTGGCACGCCGTGGAGAGCAATACATATAATGTGCGACTCTTCCGCTTCGCCGACCTTCTGCACAAGCAGACCTACGGGGTGCTCTTCTGGGCTACCACAGTCATCGACTGCCCAGAGGAAATCACCAATGTGCGACTGGCTGCAGGCTCAAACGGAGCATCCATGTGGTGGCTCAACGGCGAGGAGGCCCTGCTGCTCTCCGGCGACCGGCGTATGGTGAAGGACGACGGAATGTCGCCAAGACTGACATTGCACAAGGGGCGCAACATCCTGCGCTGCGCCGTCATCAACGGCCCGGGCCTGAGCGACTTCTGTGTAAGATTCGTAGACGACAAGGGACAGCCGGTGACCAACTATCAGGTTACAGGTTTTTGAGAAGCATACCAAATGGTCGAAAATAAAATAATGGAAAAATGAAAAGAAATATATTGATACTGAGTTTGGCTGTTGTTATGGGTTCCATGTCAAGCACCCCTGCTCTGGCACAGGTGGGGCAACCATATATCCACGACCCATCAACCTTGGCCGAGTGTGATGGCAAGTACTACACCTTTGGAACCGGTGGCGGAGGACTCATCTCTGAAGATGGATGGTCTTGGCACAGCGGTGCAGAGCGCCCCGGTGGCGGAGCAGCCCCCGACGTGCTCAAAATAGGCGACCGCTATCTGGTCATCTATGGCGCCACTGGCGGCGGACTGGGAGGTGGCCACAATGGCCGCATCCTCACCATGTGGAACAAGACGCTCGATCCGAAATCGCCCGATTTCAAATATAGCGAGGCCATCGAGGTGGCCGCTTCGGATGGCATGGAAGACTGCGACGCCATCGACCCCTGTCTGCTGCTCGATCCTGTCACTGGCCGCCTGTGGGTGACCTACGGCACCTATTTCGGCTCCATAAGGCTTATCGAACTGGATCCCGCCACGGGTGAGCGCGTGAAAGGAAATGTGGAGAAAGATGTAGCCATCGACTGCGAGGCCTCCGACCTCATCTACCGCGATGGATGGTATTATCTGCTGGGCACCCATGGCACATGCTGCGACGGCGTCAATTCCACCTATAATATTGTGGTGGGGCGCTCAAGGCATGTCGAGGGTCCCTATCTCGACAATGTGGGGCGTGACATGTTCCACGGTGGCGGGCGCATGGTGATTGCCGCCGGCGACCGCGTGACCGGACCTGGACATTTCGGACGTACCATCATCGACGAGGGCGTGGAAATCATGTCGTGCCATTATGAGGCCGATTTCGAGCGCAGCGGCAGAAGCGTGCTCGGCATTCGCCCGCTGCTGTGGAAAAACGGATGGCCCGTGGCTGGCGACCGCTTCAAGGGAGGCACCTTCGAGATTGAGTCGGAGCGCCGCGGATATGCCCTCGAACTGGCTGTCGACTTTGTGCGTATCGAGCGCCAAAGGGAGGGATTCTGGAATATGGACCCCAACAAACCGGTCGAACCCATCGAGAACCAGAAACTTGAGGATGTCATCGGCGGATGGGGCCAGGGTGAAATCCCGGCCAGAACAGGCGATTATATGTTCCGTCCTCATCAGCGCTGGACAGTGACACCTGTCGACGGGGCTGGCGGATATCTGGGTGGACCTTATTTCAAGATTACCATTGCCGGTACCGACCGCGCGCTTGCCGCTACTGCCAGCAAGGAGGTCACCACGGTGCCTGCATTCACCGGAGCCGATGAGCAACTGTGGTGCATCCAGCAACTCACTGATGGCACTTTCCGCATCATGCCCAAGTGTGTGCCGGGTATTGAGGGTATCAACAAGACACTGTGTCTTTACTCTGCTGGCGACAGCACACCCACACTCGCTGAATACGACTTCCAGTCCGACAACTCGAAGTGGAATTTTAGAGACCATTGATATCGGATGGGAAGTTGTTAGTTCGGGAATCGGTTGGAAAATTCCAAATTGTTGACAGTCGCCTGTCGCTCTTCAGACAGTTACAAGATCAGTTTGGGTGATTTGGGTGACGCGTTCTCGAAGCAAAGATAAAAAGAGGGTGTGTCGAAATGGAGATTTGCATTACCGATATTTTCAATTTGTAATCATTATGTTGGCCTGAAAGGCCAACAAGAACATAGCCCAGGGCAACGCCCTGGGTTTTTATGTATGGCAACAATTGTCGCCCTGAAAGGGCAAAAGCGTTAAAAGTCAATGCTTTTGCCCTTTCAGGGCGACATGAATACTCTGCCTTATACCTAGGGCGATTGCCCTAGGCTGACAGCTGCTGGCCTTTCAGGCCGTTCTTCTTCCTTACAATCTGTAAGTTTTGTTCTCAAGTCATTCCATTTTGACACGCCCCCCCCTTTTTTGTGGGTGATGGATGTAAATGGCCCGTGAGCAGCGACTCCCCTCCACCGCTTGCGGGGAGGGGTCGGGGGTGGGGTGTCAAACTATTGAAAATGTGAGCGATGGGAGGGGAACCCTTGGCACGACATTCAGGGCATTTTGGATATAATATACACGAAAAGAGAGTGTGCCATTTCATTTTGACACACCCTCCTTTGTGTTTATTTATAAATTTACGCCACGTATCTTACAGTTTGAATCTCCAACCGACTGTGAACATGAACACACCGTTCTTGCTGTCTTTCGCATCCTCGTAGCTGTCTTTGTTGACCTTTGTCAGACCGATGTTGTACTGGGCACCGAAAATCCAATCACTTTTGGTCTCGTAGGAGATTCCCACAGGGATGGATACATCAAACTTATTGCAGTCGTCGTCCACGTCGACAGAGGTGATGTTGGTCACTTTATAGTTGTCTATTTTTGCCTTTGCCGTCATCTCCACGTCGGCATTTACGAGGTAACCCAGTTGAACACCCGACTTCAAAGCCAGTCCCTTGGCCACGTAAAAATTGGCTAAAACTGGCACAGCAATGTAATTCATCTCCAACTTGTTGTTTTCGAATTTCACATTGTCTTCAACGAAATTTTCCCAGCTATTGCCTTGCCTCCAGAAATTGATACCACTCTGGATGCCCAACCATTTTGTTGCCTGGTATTGGAAGTCCGCTGCAATCATGGTTGCTCCTTTAAATTGGGTGTCAGCATTTGATTCGTGAAGTGGGATGTTTTCTATGTTGGTCACTTGGGAGGCACCAAAGCCAAATTTTACTTGCATCGACCATGTTCCCGGGTCATACTGTGCGCTTGCACCCAATGATGTCACCATCAAGGCGCACATTAACACAATCTTTTTCATTTTCTTCATTGTTTTTCCTTTTTTATGTTTTTTATTATAATGTATGAGCCCATTTTAAAAAGGTCATTGTGGACTCATCTATGCTTTTGTTATTCAAAAGTACATATTTTTATTCATATCGCCACTTTTTTGGGAGAAAATTTGGTTGTTTTTGGGGAAGTGATGTAATTGTGGCATGTTATTCTTGCTTAATTCAATTTCATTCACTATTTTTGCGGCAACAATGCAATCGACAGAATAAACACTAAATCCTTATTCAAATGAACAATCACATCAATTACCAGCCGCAACACCTGCAGATTACCCCAGTGGATGTTGAGCCCAATAAAGGAAGTCGGGGTGCGGCTATCGTAGCCGTGGTCATCTCGTGCTTCCTGTTTTTGTATTGTCTTTTCATCGCGTTCCAACCTCTTGCTGACATTATCCTTAGGTCGATGGACCAACAGACTATGTTCATCATCTTCTCCGCCCAAAATCTGCTTGCGATGGTATTGGGCGTGTGCATCTTCCTGATGACAAAAAATACGTCTGGAACATGGGCTGGATGGCTCTATTTTGTTTATGCCTTCATTCTTTTTGTCTCCAACGTCGCTTTTGTTATTTATTTGTCTGATCATCGCCGGATAAGTCCCGATTTCTTTTTTGCCTCGGAAGGATGTCGATGGGCTTGTTGGATAATGATGTTGCTCATTTCCCTCGCTCTGCCTTTCTTGTTGAAAAATGCAGTGAAAGGTGTTGCTGGAATACTCCTGATGGTGGGATTTCTTTTGTTGTTGGTCTCAATAGTGGCGGATTTTATTACTGGAATGTTCAATGAGGGCTATGTACACTCTACAACGAGATTGATATTCAGTCTCAATGGCTGTATTGCCTATGTTATCATCTTTCTGGGATTTATCATGAATCTGAAAAACTATAAGAACCAGGGAGCAGATATGGCATCACCCTATTTTCAGCCTATGCAGCAACAGCGTCCCCCTCAGCAGCAGCAACAGTGGCAGCAGCCTCAGAATTCTCCAAATTATCAGAATCCTCAGAATCCTCAACCATGGCAGCAGCCCCAGCAACAGCAATGGCAGCGTCCTCAGAATTCTCCGAATCCTCAGAGTCCTCAGAATCCCCAACAATGGCAGCAGCCCCAGCAACAGCAATGGCAGCGTCCTCAGAATTCTCCGAATTATCAGAATCCCCAGAATCCTCAGACCCCCCAGCAGTGGCAGCAGCCCCAGCAGCAATGGCAGCGTCCTCAGAATCCTCAAAATCCTCAGCAGTGGCAGCAACCCCAGCAGCAATGGCAGCGCCCTCAGAATCCTCAGAATTATCAGAATCCTCAGAATCCTCAGCAGTGGCAGCAACCCCAGCAGCAATGGCAGCGCCCTCAGAATCCTCAGAATCCTCAGAATCCTCAGCAGTGGCAGAATCCTCAGAATTATCAGAATCCACAAAATCCTCAGAATCCCTCTTCAAGTGAGGATGACAAGACAGAAATCCAACTCTGATACCCCGACATCAAGTCTTGCCGCCAAAAATCCCTGTTTTTGGCGGTAAGGCATTTTTTTATTCATTTAATTACCCCAAGAAGAGCAAAAATAGAGTTGATTATGACACTGAAAGACGATGAATTTTGGAAGCCCGTCATCACTACACATCAAATCCTTGCCGGGAACGATGTGATTGTAGTTGTAAATCTCGACGACGAGGGCGACTGGCAGGCGCTGGGCGACGAGGAACCCACCGACGACGACCTCGAGGTGGTTTCGGTGGAGGATATCCTGATCCTGGATCCTACACTCAACACTTTGCCCGACCTGCAGCCAGGGCAGAGCGCCGAGCGCGCATCGGTGGAGGAAGCATGGGAGATTGTTGATTGAATATCCCTATATTTGGCGGTTTGGCATCAAAAATCGCATTAAACCGCCAAAAATAACCCCTATATTTGGCGGTTTGGCATCAAAAATCGCATTAAACCGCCAAAAATAACCCTTATATTTGGCGGTTTGGTGTATTTTTTTATATCTTTACCGCCTAAAATAATGCATCTTTATGAAAATTATTGGACGAAAGACAGAGCAAGCAAACTTGAAAACGCTCTATGAGTCAAATTCTTCAGAGTTCCTGTTGTTGTATGGACGGCGAAGAGTTGGAAAAACATACTTGGTTAGAGAGTTTTTCAGAAATCATTTTGATTTTTATGTGACTGGTATAGCAAATGGAAGCCGCCAAGAGCAACTTCTGAATTTCCATACCACATTTTGTAAGTATGATGAGAAATTGGGAATGAAAATTCCGGAAAATTGGTTTGAAGCTTTTCATTCGCTTGAAAAACTATTGGAGAAAAACTCAACACGCCGGAAAGTCATATTTCTGGATGAACTCCCTTGGATGGATACGCCCAAATCTGATTTTGTCAAAGCACTTGAAATGTTTTGGAACACTTGGGCTTCTGCCCGTAACGATGTGTTACTTATCGTATGCGGGTCGGCTGCGTCATGGATGGTGAAGAATATTGTAAAAAATCACGGAGGGCTTCACAATCGTCTTACATTCAAAATGAAATTGATGCCCTTCACTCTTTCCGAAAGTCAAGAATTCCTAATAGAAAAGGGTATTAGATGGACACCATCCATGGTTGCAGAGTGCTACATGGTTTTGGGTGGTATTCCTTATTATCTTAATTTGCTCGACAAAGGACTTAGTCTTGCACAGAATATAGACAGGTTGTTTTTTGCGGATGCGGCTTTATTGGAGGATGAGTTCCAAAATCTATATGCCTCGCTTTTTCGAAAATCCGAGGATTATACTGTTATTATTGAGGCTCTTGCAAGAAAAAAGTCAGGATTCTCAAGAGAAGACATTATGAGATACACAAAAAAGAGTGACGGTGGTGGGTTGACCCGACGATTGGAAGAACTTGAGCAATTTGGGTTTATTCGCAAATACAAAACGATAGGTTCCGTACAGGCATTGTATCAATTGGTGGATTTTTACAGTCTGTTTTATTTTAATTTCATACAAAAAGGTCCAATCTATGATACTGAAAATTGGATGCATCTGATGGGTTCACCGAGATACAATACATGGCGCGGACTTTCTTTTGAACGACTTTGTTTCGCTCATTTGCAACAAATTAAGCAGGCTTTGGGGATTTCCGGTGTCAGCACCCAGACCTTTTCATATTATTCAGCCGAAACACAGATTGATATGGTAATCGACCGGGGCGACCAAATAGTCAACCTATGTGAGATGAAATGCACCGACGAACCCTTTTCCATCACAAAGAAATATGCGGCAGAACTGACAAATAAAATCTCTGTTCTAAAAAAGGCTATCAAAAAACGCCGCGGAGTCTATGTGGTGATGATAACAGAAAATGGGCTGCGGGAAAATGAATATTCAAACAGTTTAGTGCTGCGTTCCCTCACATTGGAAGACCTCTTCTGATAAATTAATCAGGGGTGAGAGGTTCGGAAAGAGCGTTATTTGCACAGAGCCTGGCACACCTTGTCCTGGAATCCGCGTCCGTCGGAGGCTTTCACAATGCCCTGGTTCAGAATGGCAAAGCAGAGCAAATGGCCATTCGAGGCACGGCAATAGCCAGCCAGCGTGGAAACTCCCCTCACAGTGCCAGTCTTGGCATGGACATTGCCCTGGGCCACACTGTTTTTCATGCGGCTCTCGAGTGTTCCATCCACACCGGCAATGGGCAGGCAAGGATAAAGCGTCTGGTAGATTTCCTGATATTGGAAAGCATAGCGGAGGAGTCGCACAATCAGTTCGGCCGACACATAGTCGTAGAGAGACAACCCACTGCCGTCGGCAAAGGTATAAAGCGTGGGGTCGAGTCCCATATTGTTGACAAGTCGCTTGATGACACCCGAGGCATCGCTGGCCTTGCCCGGACTTGAGCCTTGCGAGGCCGCTATCTGATAGAACATCGACTCGGCGTAGAGGTTGTCGCTCTTCTTCATCATCCGCTGGAGTATCTTGCTGATGTTGCGGCTCAGCAGATAGATTTGGGTGCTTCTTTCGGGTACCCGCCCTTTGCTGTAGGTCACCGACAGTTCCACACCGCGCGACCTCAGTTCCTCGGCCAGTACAGGTATGAAGCGGTCCTTCTTGTCCACAAGCAGGGGCGACAGACGGTCGTTGTCGTCATCCCAGCACCAGCCGCTACCGTAGGTCGTGGTGTCCTTCATCGACAGGTCGGCCACAATCATGCCCTCGATGCGGTGGATGCCGTAGCGATAGATGGTGTCGGCCATGGCAGCCACGTCAGAGCGGGTGATGGTCGGGTCGAATCCACCCAGGCAATAAAGGTTGCCGCGCAAAGTGTCGCCATGCATGGTGCCATTGTAGCAGATGCTTGTGCGGTATTCATAATTCCTGCCCAGGATGTCGAGGGCAGTAATCGATGTCACCAGTTTCATCACCGACGCTGGCCGCATCAGTTGGCGGTCGTTTTTCTGATACAGCACTTCCTCTGTCGTTAGGTCATAGACAAGCAGACCCAACTGTGTGGTGCTGAGCAGTTTGTCTTCCATCAGGGCATCAAGACGGTGGTTCATGCCCTGTTTCCAACCCTCATAGTCGTTGAGAATGTCAGAGATGATGTCGGAGGTCTGGTCGTCGTTGGTGTCGTAAAATTCCACCTGGCCCCAAGCATTGAAGGTCAACGCCAGGGTCATTACAATCAATATGAGTTTTCTTGTCATTCTTTCTACCTTTGTCGCCGAAGAAGGCATTTGGGTTGCAAAGGTATGAAAAAAAGATTGAAAATAACCGCCCCGCTCAAAAAAAAGCCGCAAAAGATTTGTGGTATTTCACTTAATTTCATAATTTTGCGTCACATTTCAACCTTTTTAAGAAAACCTTAAAAGACATGGCTATAGAAAAACGTATTGTGGAATGCGTGCCCAATTTCAGCGAAGGGCGCAATCCAGAGGCAATCAGGCAAATTGTGGCTGAAGTAGAAAACACCAAAGGCGTCAGGCTGCTCAATGTCGACCCAGGCGAGGCCACCAACCGCACCGTGGTCACTTTTGTGGGTGAGCCCGAGGCCGTCGCCGAGGCGGCATTCAGGGCCGTGAGAAAAGCCGGGCAGGTGATAGACATGCGCCAGCACCACGGGGCACATCCACGCATGGGTGCCACCGACGTGCTGCCGTTGATTCCTGTCAGCGGCATCACGCTGGAGGAGTGTGCCGAACTCGCGCGGGCATTGGCGCGCCGCATCGCCGACGAACTCCGCATCCCCTGTTATTGCTACGAGGCTTCGGCACTGCGTGAGGACCACCGCAACCTGGCTTCCTGCCGCAGTGGCGAGTACGAGGCGCTGCCCGAGAAACTCTCCACACCGGGTCGCCAGCCCGACTATGGTTGCCGCCCCTTCGACGACGACATCGCCCGCACGGGGTGCACCGTGGTGGGAGCACGTGATTTCCTCATCGCTGTCAATTTCAATCTCAACACCACCTCCACCCGCCGGGCCAACGCCATCGCCTTCGATGTGCGCGAGAAAGGGCGCCCTCGCCGTGAGGGCAACCCCATCACCGGCAAGCCCATGCGCGATGCCGATGGCAATGTCGTGATGATTCCGGGTACGCTCAAAGGCACCAAGGCCATCGGATGGTTCATCGACGAGTATGGCATAGCGCAGGTGTCGATGAATATCACCAATATCAATGTCACCCCTCTGCATAAGGCTTTCGATGAGGTTTGCCGCTGCGCTGCCCTCCGGGGCATCCGTGTCACTGGCACCGAAATCGTGGGTCTGGTTCCCAGGCGCACGCTCATCGAGGCCGGCAAATACTACCTGGAGAAACAGCACCGCTCGATAGGCATCCCCGAGCGCGACATTATCGACATGGCCGTCCGCTCGATGGGACTGTCGGACCTGCGGCCCTTCAACCCCCGCGAGAAAGTGATAGAATACCTGATGGACGACGCCGACAAGAAACCGCGGCTGGCCGACCTCACCGTCACACAGATGGCCGAGGAGACCTCGCGCGAGTCGCCAGCACCTGGCGGTGGCACCATCTCGGCATATATGGGTGCCCTGGGAGCGGCTCTCGGCACCATGGTGGCCAATCTCTCCGCCCACAAGGCCGGATGGGACGACCGCTGGGAAGAATTCAGCCGGCAGGCTGCCGAGGGACAGGAGGTGATGGCCGAACTGCTGCACCTGGTGGACGAAGACACCGAGGCTTTCAATCAGATTATGGCCGCTTTCCAGATGCCAAAGGGCAGCGACCAGGAGAAAGCCGCCCGCCAGGCTGCCATCGAAGCCGCCACCCTCTATGCCGCTGAGGTGCCCCTGCGCACGATGAAAACCTCGATGAAGGCGTTTGCCCTGTGTCGAAGCATGGCCGAGACAGGCAATCCCAACAGCGTCTCCGATGCGGGCGTGGGTGCCCTCGCCGCACGTGCTGCCGTGCTGGGCGCTGGCCTCAATGTGCGCATCAATGCTGCCTCGCTCCGCGACCGCGCCAAGGCCGAGGCACTCATCGCCGAAGCCACCGAATTGGCCCGCCAGGCCGACAGCCACGAGCAGGCCATCCTCAAAATCGTGGAGGAAAAACTATAGCGTCTATGCCATTGATGGCATCTTTGGCTTCTGAAAGCAAAAAATCAATCACAATTCCCCAGACTATGACTAACGAGCAATTCCAACAAGAAATCAGGGCTGGCATCCCCGACGTCCTGCCACCCATGCCCCCTTACGACCCCGACATCAATCATGCCCCCCGCCGCAAGGATATCCTCACCCAAGAGCAGAAACAACTGGCCTTGCGCAATGCGCTGAGATATTTCCCCACCCACCTTCATGAGCAGTTGATAGGCGAGTTTGCCGACGAACTCAACCGCTATGGACGTATCTATATGTACCGGTACCGTCCCTCCTATGAGATGTGTGCACGCCCCATCGACGACTATCCGCACCGCTCGCGCCAGGCAGCGGCCATCATGCTGATGATTCAAAACAATCTCGACCCACGGGTGGCCCAGCATCCTCACGAACTGATTATCTATGGCGGCAATGGCGCCATCTTCCAGAACTGGGCACAATACCGGCTGGTGATGAAATACCTCAGTGAGATGACCGATGAGCAGACGCTCGTGATGTACTCCGGACATCCCCTGGGACTCTTCCCCTCGCACAAGGATGCTCCGCGCGTGGTGGTGACCAACGGTATGGTTATTCCCAATTACTCCAAGCCCGACGACTGGGAGCGCATGAACGCTCTTGGCGTAAGTCAGTATGGACAGATGACGGCGGGGTCGTATATGTATATCGGCCCACAGGGCATCGTCCACGGCACTACCATCACAGTGCTCAATGCCGCCCGGCGCCGTTTCCGTGAGGGACAGACCGACACCCGCGGCATGCTCTTCGTCTCGTCGGGACTGGGAGGAATGTCGGGCGCACAGCCCAAGGCCGGCAACATCGCCGGAGTGGTGAGCGTGGTGGCGGAAATCAACCCCAAGGCCGCAGGAAAACGCTACGAACAGGGATGGGTTGACGAACTGCATGACAATCTCGACGAACTGATTCCCGCCATCCGGCAGGCGGTGGCCGACAAGCGCACCGTGTCGATGGCCTATGTGGGAAATATTGTCGACCTGTGGGAACGACTCGCCGACGAGGAGATACGGGTGGACCTGGGCAGCGACCAGACCTCACTGCACAATCCCTGGGCTGGTGGCTACTATCCCGTGGGACTGACCCTGGAGGAGTCGAAACGGATGATGGCCGAGCAGCCTGAGGCTTTCCGCGAGCAGGTGAAAGCCTCGCTCCGCCGGCAAGTGGCTGCCATCAACCGGCTCACGGCCCGGGGCATGTATTTCTTCGATTATGGAAATGCCTTCATGCTTGAGGCAAGTCGCGCCGGAGCCGATATCCTGTGTGAGGATGGAAAATTCCGCTATCCCAGTTATGTGCAGGACATCATGGGACCGCTTTTCTTCGACTATGGCTTTGGACCCTTCCGGTGGGTATGCACCTCATGCGACCCCGCCGACCTGGCACTCACCGACCAGTTGGCGGCCGAGGCGCTGGAGCGACTTCGCGAGACGGCCACCGATGATATCAAGGGACAACTCGACGACAACATCCACTGGATACGGGAGGCTGGCCGCAACCACCTGGTCGTTGGCTCACAGGCCCGCATCCTCTATGCCGATGCACAAGGGCGCCGCGACATAGCTTTGGCATTCAACGAGGCCATCCGCGACGGCCGACTGAAAGCGCCCGTTGTCTTGGGGCGTGACCACCACGATGTGTCGGGCACCGACTCTCCCTTCCGCGAGACCAGCAACATCTACGACGGCTCACAGTTCTGCGCCGACATGGCCGTGCAGAATGTCATCGGCGATGCTTTCCGTGGTGCCACCTGGGTATCCTTGCACAATGGTGGTGGAGTAGGGTGGGGCGAAGTCATCAATGGTGGCTTTGGTATGGTCATCGATGGCAGCGAGGCTTCCGACCGCCACATCCGTGAGATGTTGCTCTGGGACGTCAACAACGGTATTGCCCGCCGCAGTTGGGCCCGCAATCAAGGCTCCATCGATGCCATCCGGCGTGAAATGGCCCGCACTCCCGGCCTGCAAGTCACTCTCCCCCACCTCGTCGACGACTGCCTCTTCTCAAAAATCTAGAGAATCTAGAGAATCTAGAGAATCTAGAAATTCTAGAGAATCTAGAGATTCTAGAAATCCTAGAAATCCTCTAGCGTCCTCTAGCATCCTCTAGCCTCCTATAAAATCCTATCCCCCTAAAAAAATGCACAAAATAAGCGCCGGCCATTTGACCCAGGACAAGATAGAAGATATCATCATCAATGGCCAAAAATTGGAATTAGGCAGCGATTCACGAGAGCGTATCTTGCACTGCCGACAATATCTTGACGATAAAATCGCCCATGCCGACAAACCCATCTATGGCGTGACAACAGGCTTCGGGTCGCTCTGTGATATCAGTATCGGAGCCGACCAACTGGCCGAGTTGCAAATCAACCTCATGATGTCGCACGCCTGCGGAACAGGCGACCGAGTGCCCAATGAGGTTGTGAAAATCATGCTCTTGCTCAAGGTGCAGTCGCTCAGTTATGGCTACTCCGGCGTGAAACTGGAAACCGTAGAGCGATTGATTGACTTTTTCAACAACGATATCTATCCCATTGTCTATCAGCAAGGTTCGGTGGGAGCCTCCGGCGACTTGGTACCCCTTGCGCACCTGTGCCTGCCATTGGTGGGCCTGGGCGAGGTGGAATATCGGGGCGAGCGGATGACGGGAGCCGAAATCTTGAGGCGAATGGGCTGGAAGCCCATCCAACTGGGCTCGAAAGAGGGACTCGCATTGCTCAATGGCACCCAGAACATGAGTGCCTTCGCCGTGTGGTCGCTCATCCATGCCAAGCGGCTCACCGAGTGGGCCGACACCATCGCCGTCATGTCGCTGGAGGCCTTCGACGGAAGGCAGGACCCCTTCCATGTGGCTGTTCACCTGGTGCGCTCACACAAAGGACAAATCGCCACGGCTGTGCATGTCAACAACCTCTTGCGCGGCAGCCAACTCATCCGGCAGGAAAAGGTGAATGTGCAAGACCCGTATTCTTTCCGCTGTATACCACAGGTGCACGGAGCGGTGAAGGACACACTGTCGTATGTGAAGTCGGTGGTGGATATCGAAATCAACGCTGCCACCGACAACCCCACCGTATGCCCCGACGACGACCTGATTATTTCGGCGGGAAACTTCCACGGCGAACCCATTGCACTGCCTATGGACTTCCTCGGGATTGCCATGAGCGAACTGGGAAACATTTCCGAGCGACGCACCTACAAGTTGGTGTCGGGAAAACGTGGACTGCCCAGTTTCCTCGTGGCCGAACCTGGCCTGAACAGCGGTTTTATGATTGTGCAATACACGGCGGCGTCTATCGTGAGTCAGAGCAAGACACTCTGTATGCCGGCCTCAGCCGACAGCATACCCACTTCACAGGGACAGGAGGATCATGTGAGCATGGGCGCCAATGCCGGAACCAAACTGCTGCGTATCACCGACAATACCGAGCGGGTGCTGGCCATCGAACTGTTCACTGCCGCCCAGGCGCTTGAGTTCCGGCGCCCGCTGTTGTCGTCGCCGGTTATCGAGGCTGTCCATAAGGCCTTTCGCGAAAAAGTGCCTTTTATTCACCACGACGAGGTGATGTACCCATACATCGAGCGAAGCGTGGAGTTCTTACGTAAAAACAAACCACCACAATGAAAAGACTCATCAAGAATATTGGTATCCTGGCCGGCATACAACCCCGGGAAAGATTGCGACTGGAAGGCAGCGACATGGGGGAGATGGGAATCCTGCACAACGCCTTTCTGAGGGTGGACGACGACGACCGGATTGCGGCTTTCGGAAAAATGGAGGAACTCAGGGATGACGACGCGCAGGATGTGCCTGTTGTCGATGCACGGGGCGGTTGCGTACTGCCCGCATGGTGCGACCCCCACACGCATCTGGTCTATGCCGGTAGCCGGGAGGCGGAATTTGTGGACAAAATCCGGGGCTTGTCCTACGCCGAGATTGCACGGCGGGGTGGTGGCATCCTCAATTCTGCCGACCTGTTGCACACCACTTCCGAAGACGCGCTCTTTGAGCAGGCCATGACAAGGTTGCGCGAGATGGAAGCCAATGGCACGGGATGCGTGGAAATCAAGAGCGGTTACGGACTCAATACTGCCGACGAACTGAAAATGCTGAGGGTGATTCGCAGGATGAAGGCGGAGTCACGGGTCAAAGTGGTGTCCACTTTCCTGGGCGCTCATGCCGTGGGAAGGGCTTTCGTGGGACGGCAGAGTGAATACGTCGACCTGGTGGTGGATGAGATGATACCGCAGGTGGCTGGGGAAGGCTTGGCCGACTTCATCGACGTGTTCTGCGACAAGGGATTCTTTACTCCCGAAGAGACGGCCCGCATCCTGGAGGCAGGGGTAAAATATGGCATGCGACCCAAAATCCATGCTTGCGAGCTGGCTTCGTCGGGCGGGGTGAAAGTGGGGGTGGAGCACGGTGCCCTCTCCGTGGATCACCTGGAGAGTGCCACCGAGGAGGATATCGCTTTGCTCAGGGGAACCGACACGATGCCCACGCTGTTGCCAGGAACGTCGTTCTTCCTGAATATGCCTTACGCTCCGGCACGAAAAATGATTTCGGCGGGACTGGGAATCGCACTGGCCTCAGACTGTAACCCGGGCAGCACGCCGTCGTCGGATATGAAGTTTGTGGTGTCGCTGGCCTGTATCAAAATGCGGCTCTTGCCGGTGGAGGCCATCAACGCCGCCACCCTCAATGCCGCTTATGCCATGGGCGTCAGCCACGATTATGGTTCCATTGCCGTAGGCAAAAAGGCAAGTCTGCAAATCACAGTCCCCATCCCTTCCATCGACTACATCCCCTACGCCTACACGAGAAGAATTCATTTAAACTGAAGATTATATTTCGTAGTTTCTCACCCCGTTCAATTGCACTGATTTTTTTATTTGTCACGAATTGGAGAATTGGAGAATTAAGAATTAGAAGGAATTGGAGAATTAAGAATTAGAAGGAATTAGAGAATTAAGAATTAGAAGGAATTGGAGAATTAAGACTTATAAGGAATTAGAGAATTAGAAGGAATTGGAGAATTAGGAATTAGAAGGAATTGGAGAAGATCTTTTATTCATCACGAATCTCGTGATAGAAAAACTTGAGAAAGATGCGCCAATCCATTTCTATTGTGTTATTCTTTTGATATGGCTTTTGCTGGAACACCCACAGCAACCACATTGGCAGGAATATCGTGTACAACCACTGCTCCTGCTCCTATCTTCGCATTATTGCCTATGTGCACATTTTCTACAAGGCACACATTAGGGCCAATATACACATTGTCGCCGATTACGGCGGCATTGTCTTTTTCAGAACCGATTGTTGTCAACTGGTGAAGCGTACAGTTGTTGCCAATCACTGCAGTTGCATTAACTATTATTCCGATAGCATGGGTGATTTTCAAACCTCTGCCCACACTAACATTCCGGGAAAAACTCATACCATGTTTCCTCCCGGAACGTTCTAATTTCCATCGGCAAAAGGGGAATAACCAGCCTTCATATTTTGACATGCGCAACCAGAAACAAAACGCGAAATTGTAGTTGGTAAAGGTATACAATAGGAGTTTAAACCACCCACCGGATTGGCGACATCGCTCATAATCACTCTTTACCAGTTCCCAGCAATCACTATAGTTCTCAGGAATAGGAATGGAAATTTTACTATTATCAAAATTGTTATGTTCTATTATTTTCATTAACCTATATCCCTCATCACTTTAGTTTGACATTCTTTATATCTTCATGAGCAACAAATAGTTGTTCATGATTTGGCCATGTCAGAAATGTCACTTGTCATAGTGTTGCAAAATCAAGGCAAATGAAATTCATCAATGACAAGGCAAAGGTAAGCAAATAATCTGAGAAAAACACATCTTTTGGCGGAACATTCTTCGTTTCAGACAAATCCAACCGTATTTATTCCTTTGTAATAGACTCTCACTTAGATGAAAAATTGGTAACTCCAAATCATTTCTCTCACCTCTCACCCCTCACCCCTCACCACAAAAAACGAGCGCCTTAACGCGCTCGTTTTTCCCTTACTCCAGCCCCATTTTCTTTCGCATCTCCTTGGCGATGTCGCTGATACCGCCACTTTCCTGCGAGGTGCTGGTCGAAGTCGTCGTTGGCTCCGGGGCTGCTGGCTCAGCATCTGCTGCACCACCCATGCGCCGTCTGATTTCCTCGATGATGTCACCAAATCCACCACCCGACGACGAAGACTCCCCAGCCTCTGCTGATTCTTCGGCAGCACCGCCGCCTAATTTCTTTCTGAGTTCTTTCACAATGTCGTCAAGGCCACCGCCGGTGCTGGCCTCTGTTCCTTCCGTCGCATCGTCTTCAGCAGCGCCACCACCCATTTTCTTCCTGATTTCGTTCACGATGTCTTCCAGACCGCCACCGCCAGTGGGAGCGGCACCTTCCGATGTCTCCTGGGTTCCGGGAATGACAATGCCTAATCTCTCTTGCAAAAGTTTGAGAATGTCTTCCAAGTTGAGACCCTGTAGGCCTTTTCCGCCTAAGATAGACTTCAGTATATCACCAAAGCCACCATCTAAAAATTCATCTACGTTTGGCATAATAATTCGGTTTTTTTAGTTATTGAGTTAACAAGTTGATTGGATTTTTTTAGTCAGTGAGTTGATAAATACTTCAATATCAATTACTTTCTCTTGTTCTTGTATACATAGTCCAATGCGGCTCCGATGGCAGTGCAATACTGGGAGTATTTCGGGATGCGGAAGTGTACTTTGTAGAGTTTTTCTATCATGGGGAACACATCGGCGCACTGCGGCAGGAGCGAGAGGTTGCCTATCATCACAAACTCATTGATGTTGCTGTTGAGCGCCGACAACACTGCCGCGCAACCAATGGTCTCCAATACGGTATGTATCAGTCCCACGGCGATATCCTCCTTGGTGGCATCCGTCTGGGCGTCGCCAAACAAAGAGGCCGTCACGTTCATCGGCAGATTGGGCAGAGGACGCGCGCTGATGTCACCAATCAGCAGATTCACTTTGGAGATGTCGCCGTTCATCGCAAGGGAAGACACCTGCTTGATGTCCGAGGTTTGCAGCAAGATGCGCGACAGGCCCATCAGCGTGCCGCCACCGATGCTGATACCGCCAATGTGGCGGATTTCATCGCCATTACAGAGCACAAGCGAGGTTCCGGTTCCCATGCTCACCACGATGATGTTGTCTAAACCCGACTCAAACCGCGCACCCAGACCGTCGGCGATAAACTCGTCGGCCTTGCTCGTGGGGAGGTCATAGACAGGCTTGTCGATGTACGCACTGCCCACACCCGTGAGCACCACTTGCTCAACGTCGCCCAGATTGACTTGGTTCTCATACACGTATTTTCCAAAGGCACCATAAAGAGAGGTCACGGGGTCGGTGGCGGTAATTCGCATCGGCGACATCACCTTCATGTCTTGAATGCCAACAATCTTTGTGGTACTAATGCCCACGTCGATTCCTATTATTATTCCCATATATCTGATTGTTGATGATTTTGGCTACGAAGATAGGTAAAAAAACTGACATGACACACTTTTTATCTCCAAAAATACACTATTCGTTAAAATATATTATAAATATCGCTTCTCTTTAGGCTGTGTCACACATTTTCACTAAATTTGCGCATAACTAATAGCGTTTTTATTTATTACTAACATATTCTAATCAAACACTATGACGTACAAAATCATCGACATCGAGGGCATTGGACCCGTTTACGCCGAGAAATTGAAGGCTGCAGGTATCGACACCGACAAAGAACTGCTTGAAAAATGTGCAAAACCCGCTGGACGCAAGGCTTTGGCCGAGGAAACCGGCATCTCGCCCAAATTAATCCTCACATGGACCAACCACGCCGACCTGATGAGAATCGACGGGGTAGGACCTCAGTTCTCCGAACTTCTAGAGGCTGCTGGTGTGGACACCGTAAAGGAATTCCGCCACCGCAACGCTGAGAACCTCCAGGCAAAACTCGAGGAAATCAACGCTGAGAAAAATCTCACCAACCGCGTGCCAAGCGTCAAGGAGGTGCAAAAAATGATCGACCAGGCCAAGGAACTTGACCCGGTGATGGAATATTAATCTTCTGCCCCCTCGCTCACGAGGGGGCTTTACTTAAAGAGGATACTAGAAAATCTAGAAAATCTAGAGAATCTAGAGAATCTAGAAAATCCTCTCCCCACAAAAACAAATCTTAAAAACTAATTATGAGCAAATATCCAAAAATAGGAATACGCCCTACTATCGACGGGCGTCAGGGCGGTATACGCGAAAGCCTGGAAGAAAAAACAATGAATCTGGCCAAAGCGGTGGCCGAACTGATTAACAACAATCTGCGCAATGGCGACGGCTCGCCAGTGGAATGCGTCATCGCCGACACCACTATCGGACGTGTCGCCGAGGCGGCTGCATGCGCTGAGAAATTTGAGCGTGAGGGGGTGGGCAGCACCATCACCGTCACGTCATGCTGGTGCTATGGCTCAGAGACCATGGACATGAATCCCTACTATCCCAAGGCCGTCTGGGGATTCAATGGCACAGAGCGGCCGGGAGCCGTCTATCTGGCTGCCGTGCTCGCAGCACACGCACAGAAGGGACTGCCTGCCTTTGGCATCTATGGCCACGACGTGCAGGACCTCGACGACAACACCATCCCTGAGGATGTGGCCGAGAAAATCCTCCGATTCGCCCGCGCCGCACAGGCTGTGGCCACCATGCGCGGAAAGTCTTATCTGGCCATGGGTGGTGTCTGCATGGGTATAGCAGGAAGTATCGTCAATCCCGACTTCCTGGAGAACTACCTCGGACTGCGCAGCGAGAGTGTCGACCTGGTGGAAATCCTGCGTCGCATCGACCTGGGCATCTACGATCATGAGGAATTTGAGCGCGCTATGGAGTGGACCCGCAAGTACTGCGTGCCACACGAGGGCGTAGACTATAATGCACCCGAGAAGGTGAAAAGCCGCGAGGAAAAGGACCGCGACTGGGAGTTCACCGTCAAGTGCATGATGATTATCCGTGACCTGATGCACGGAAATCCCAAACTGCTGGAGATGGGATTCAAAGAGGAGGCCCTGGGCCACAACGCCATCGCCGGTGGTGTGCAGGGACAGCGACAGTGGACTGACTATCAGCCCAACTTCGACTTCCCCGAGTCGCTCATCTGCACGTCGTTCGACTGGAACGGCATACGCGAGGCTGATGTCCTCGCCACCGAGAACGACTCGCTCAATGGTATCTCGATGCTCTTCGGACATCTGCTCACCAATAGGGGCGTGATGTTCTCCGACATCCGCACATACTGGAGTCCGGAGGCTGTGAAACGAGTCACTGGCAAAGAGCCGGAGGGACTGGCTGCCGGTGGATTCATCCATCTCATCAATTCCGGAGCCACCACGCTCGACGCCACGGGCGCCATGAGCGACGCCGAGGGCAAACCCGTGATGAAGGAACACTGGGAGATGAACGACGACGACGTGAAGGCTTGCCTCGACGCCGCCACGTGGTTCCCGGCCGACAGGGGCTATTTCCGTGGGGGAGGCTTCTCGTCGAATTTCCTCACACGTGGGGGAATGCCCATGACAATGCTCCGCATCAACATCGTCAAGGGACTCGGACCGGTGTTGCAACTGGCAGAGGGATGGACAGCCGACCTCGACCCGGAAGTGCACGACATACTCAACAAGCGCACCGACAAGACCTGGCCTACCACCTGGTTTGTGCCACGCACCTGCGACAAGGCTCCTTTCCGCGACGTCTATTCGGTGATGAACAACTGGGGTGCCAACCATGGCGCCATCGCATATGGGCATATCGGAGCCGACCTCATCACGCTCTGCTCCATACTCCGCATACCAGTGTGCATGCACAATGTGGAAGACGACAAAATCTTCCGGCCAGCAGCATGGAACGCATTCGGCATGGACAAGGAGGGGGCCGACTACCGTGCTTGCGCCAATTACGGACCATTATACAAATAACTCTATAACAACATGAAAAGACCCGATTCCATACTGTCGAAAGACGGGGTGAGTTTCCTCATCCCATTCATCTTGGTAACTTTTTGTTTCGCGCTCTGGGGATTTGCCAACGACATCACCAACCCGATGGTCAAGGCGTTCTCCAAAATCTTCAGAATGAATGTCACGGAGGGAGCACTCGTGCAAGTGGCTTTCTACGGTGGATATTTCGCCATGGCTTTGCCGGCTGCCATCTTCATACGCAAGTTCTCCTACAAGGCGGGCGTGCTGATGGGACTGGGGCTGTATGCCACGGGAGCGCTGCTTTTCTTCCCGGCCAAGATGGTGGGAATGTATGGATTCTTCCTCATCGCCTATTTCGTCATGACGTGCGGACTGTCGTTCCTTGAGACCAGTTGCAATCCCTATATCCTGACAATGGGCAGCGACGCCACCGCCACGCGAAGGCTCAATATGGCGCAGTGTTTCAATCCTTGTGGCTCCATCATTGGCATGTTTGTGGCGATGAATTTCATCCAGGCACGCCTGAATCCCATGAGCAGCGATGACAGAATGAAACTGGATGAGTCGCAGTTCAATGCCATGAAGGATGCCGACCTCAGCATTTTGGTGTCGCCTTACCTGGCCATCGGACTGGTGATTGTGGTGATGTTCCTCATCATCTTCTTCACCAAAATGCCCAAGAATGGCGACAAGAGCCACGACATCCATCTGGGAAAGACGCTGAAGAGGCTCGTCACCATGGACCACTACTGGCAGGGAGTCGTCGCGCAGTTCTTCTATGTGGGAGCGCAAATCATGTGCTGGACGTTTATCATTCAGTATGGAACTCGTGTCTTCATGGCCGAGGGTATGGCTGAGCGCGATGCTGAGGTGCTCTCGCAGACCTTCAACATCTACGCGATGCTGTTCTTCATCTGCTCGAGGTTTATCGCAACTTATTTGATGAAGTGGCTGAAACCGGCCAAACTGCTCGTGATTTTCGGTTGCCTGGCCATCTTGTTCACCGCGGGTGTCATCTTGTTCCAGAATCGCATGGGCATGTACTGCCTGGTGGCTGTGAGTGGATGTATGTCGCTCATGTTCCCCACCATCTATGGCATTGCCCTCGACGGACTGGGCGAGGATGCCAAGTTTGGCGCGGCAGGACTCATCATGGCTATTCTGGGTGGCTCAGTGTTGCCGCCGTTGCAGGCCATGATTATCGACAAGGGTTCGGTCTTCGGATTCCCGGCCACCAATATCTCGTTTATCCTTCCGCTCATCTGCTTTGTCGTCGTCGTCGTATACGGTTGGCTGACCATGCGGCGACTGCGTCAAAGTTAAGTGGCAAGAGAAATATAATGATTGCTTGGTAGAGACGTCCCATTGGGGCGTCTCCACCATTAAACCCCGAAGGGGTGATGGACCACAGGCAGGCGGTGGAGCGAAGCGGAACCCCTGCTAACAAATGCCATACAAACCTAACCCCGAAGGGGTGACAGACCTTTCCAATATGCTCTGTCACCCCTTCGGGGTTTTTAATTTGTTGCGTCGTTAAAAGCAGGGGTTCCGTGCTGCGCACTCCACCGCCTGCCTGTGGTCTCGTCACCCCTTCGGGGTTTCCATTGTCAAGGACTTCAAACTCCAAACTCCACACTGCATACAGGGGTTCCGCTTCGCTCCACCGCCTGCCTGTGGTCTCGTCACCCCTTCGGGTTTTCCATTGTCAAGGACTTCAAACTCCAAACTCCACACTTCCGCTATCTGTGCTGCTTGGGATGGAGTTTCTTGTCTATTTTCAAACCAGACCGGAGTTCCTTGACCACTGATTTGGGAAGGTAAGTCTGTGCCTGGCGCTTGCCACAGTTGAAGTGGAACACAAGGCGTTTGCCGCCCAGCGGTTTCTTCTGCACGATGCATAAGGAAGTGTCTTTTTCACCGAGGCGCTCAGCACCAGTGGCGGCACGTCCTTGGAATTCCACGGTGGTGTCCACGTCCTTGTCGTAGAGTTCGAGGATGGAGCCGAGTGTGGCAAGCGCCTCGTCGTAGGTGCCGCCAAGGCAGATACACGTCTCCTTGATGTCGGCGAACGACATATCGGTGATGTCGTCGCGGAAGATTGACACGTAGTCCATCACACGCCCCAGACCAAGATAGTAACCGAAGGTACCATCATCATCCTTGTAGGTGAAGATGGAGTATTCACTGTCATCTCGCTCCGAATCGGCTATTTCCATTCTTATGCCTGCGGGGATGTTCTGTGCCAGTGCGCACATGGCTGTTGCCATGGCGAAAATGGCCATCAAAATTGTTCTTTTCATGTTGTTCTGCTTTTTTAAATCTTATTTTCCATTATCTTGTTTGTTGTTCACTCGTTTGATGACCCGGCAAGGGTTGCCCACAGCCACACTGTCGGCCGGGATGTCACGTACCACCACCGAGCCAGCCCCTATGACGCACCGGTCGCCGATGGTCACTCCCGGGCAGATGGTAGTGTCGCCGCCAATCCAGCAGCGCTCGCCGATTCTCACGGGCCGGCACATCTCCCATTCGTCGCGGTCGTCGGCATTCAGCGGGTGCTCCGCTGTATAGATATGCACGCCAGGCGCAATCAGTGTCTTCCGCCCGATGTGGACGCCGCCTCCGTCGAGGATGATGCATCCGAAATTGATGAACACCCCCTCGCCGGCGAATATCAGATTGCCGTAGTCGCAGTAGAAGGGCGGTTCCACGAACACATCGGGTGCGGAATTGGGAAGCAGTTCGCGGGTGATGCTCGCCATCGTCGGTTCATGGTATTCAGTGATGTTGAGCCTCTTGAGCAGTTTTTTCACCTCGTCGCGCCACGCCCGCATCTCCGGTGTGTGGGCATCGTATGGTTCCCCGTTTTGCATCCGTCTCAATTCGTCTTGAAGCGACGGGCAGTTTTCCAGTTCTTCTCTTCGTGTCATATTGTTTCTGTGTTATGTTGAGTAATTCAAATGCGTTTCTTTCCCGTGCCTGTCATTGCTGACAAGGTGATACCTTATTCAACTTATCCTTCCTTCAGTGAAAGGACGGAGAAGCTCTCGCCGAGCATGCTGAAAAACTCTCTGGCGGCTCTTTTCACGTAGGCGTTTTTCAGTTGGTGGATGCAGCCATGCATTTGCTTCTCGGGTGTGTCGGTGTCTGTGATGGGGATGGCTTTCAAGCCTTGTTCAGCCACTACCGTACTCTCGCTGAGCAAGGTGACGTAGTTGGACTCCCGTATCAGCCTGAACATCAGATAGACGGTGTTCATCTCTACCTTGATTCGGAAACTGTAGTCGGTCTGTGCTATGGCGCGCTCAAAGGCACTGCGGGCCTGGGTGCCCTTTTTGGTCAGGGCCAGGTCGTAGCGTTGCAGTTCTTCGAAAGTGATGGATGAATGGCTGGCCAGGGCGTGACGGTCGTTCACAATGGCCGCCAGACGGTGATGGAACAGCACCTGACTGTCGATTCTGGGGTTGGGTGTGGTGGGCTTGAAGGCAAGCACGAAGTCCAGTTCGTGGTTCTCGAGACGGGCAATCAGGTCGGCCATTGTCGATTGCGTGACGTTCATTTTCACATGGGGGTGCTTCCGCAGGAAGGCGGTGACGGTCTCTGCCATGATGCTGGCAAAGGAGAAGGTGACGCCGATGTTCAGTTCGCCACCGGTGAGGTCTTTCAGTTCCTCGAGCCTTTGTATGCAGTTGTTGGCGGAATGGAGTGTCTCCTTGGCAAGGGGCAGCAGCTCCTGGCCTGCTTCGGTGAGAATCACTTCATGGCTGTTTCTTTGAAACAGGGGCTGTTGCAGTTCATTCTCCAGTTGCAGGATTTGATGCGAAAGGGTGCTCTGGCTGATGAACAGTTCCTTGGATGCCGTTGAGAAGTTGAGTGTCTCGGCAAGCCTGACGAAATATTTCAATTGTCTTAGTTCCATATCTGTTGCAAAGTAAAAGGTTTTTCCTGAAAAAACCAAATGTCTATCCATCTTTTTGAAGACATCAGCGCGCTGCTATCGAAAAAATCGATAGCAGCGTTTCGATTTTCCTGTGGTGAAGGATGCTGAACTATTCATAACCATTGGTTGCAGGTGACGCCAAATAGGAGTAATTTTGCATCGTCAAAACCAACATTATAAACTTCAAAATATATAAAGATATGAATGCAATAGCAATAATTTCAATCGTGACAATGAGTTTGGTAGGTTTACTTTTCAGTGTTTGGATGGCTCGTCACGACAACCTGGAGGTTAGATAAACACTATCATTTTTACCCTACGGCATCCGCGTATGCCATATACCCATTGAGAAAGACATCCAATCCACTGTAAAAGATTGGCCCTTTCCTCTCCACACTCCCAGCCACCGGGATTGTGGTTTTTTTATGCTGTCTGCGGTGTGATAACTGCGTGGATGGTGTCGATGTATTTGGCAAGTGGCAGCATATAGGGTGTGAACACGGTTAATCTTTCATCAAATGGTGGCTCGTTCACCACTGTTTCCTTGGTGATATCCCCATTCTCACAGACATAGGCGATGATGGTCAACAGGAAATCCTCTTGCTCGGCATTCAACTCATTTCCCGATATGTACTCGGAGAAACGTCTCACTGCATTCTTCCTGTCCACACCCACCATCGAACGGATAAAGATGGCTACATTGCTGCCACAGGTCATCCCATGGGTATAGCGGTCGTAGTCAGCCTTGCTGCCCAATTCCTTCCATAGAATGCGTTCAAGTTCGGCAATGTCGGCTGTGGTCAGTTGCTCCATATCATAAATCTTCTGCAAGACAGGGAGATTCCTGTTGTTTGAGAGGAAGTTTAGCACACTCTGCTTGTATGACATCCGCGGAGTGATACCCACTGTCATCCCCTCATCTGAAATATCATCCGCTATATCCACAATGAACGATTGGTTGCCTTGTCCCATGAGGAATTTCAGCAGGTCTCTGAGGTCCTTTCTTACCTTTTCAAGCCAGGCGATTGACACGTTCTGCCAAGCCACCTCTGATAGCACTTCTTTAATGGTTCCCATCTTCGACTGCACCTGTGGCAATGTGGCTTTCTCCTGTAGTTTCTCGGCAATGGTCTGAATCGACTGTATGGGTCTCTTGGCATTGGTTTCCTCATCGAGCAACGACAGTTCTATCTGCAAGACAAGCAGGTCGAATTTCTTGGCATTCTCATCCAGGGTGTTCTTGGGCAGCAATGGCGCAATCTCGGTACTCAGCGTGTTCACGTCTACCTCCGACAGATATACCCACGCATCATCATCCTTGAAGTGGCTCACCGCTTCCCATTTCTCCCTGACGGAGATATGGCTGTCCGACAATACCGACACTTGCTCTTTCAGCAATGCCTTTATCTCATCGTGCAGGCTCTTGGCATATTCGTCTTCTTGGTACTTTTGATGCTGCAAATGGAAGGCAATCTTTGTTCTGAGAGCAAACAGTTTCTCGGTGAGAGATGACATCAGAGTGGCTTTCTGACCATCGGGATTCTTGTCGAAATACTCAAAGTTCCTGCACCAATCAAAGATATAGAAGAACTTTTTGTCCTTCCCTGGACCGAAGATGTTCTTTGACAGACGTGTACCCCGACCGACCATCTGCATGAACTTGATTTTGCTCTTCACGGTCTTGAAGAACACAAGGTTCAGTATATCGGGCACGTCTATGCCTGTGTCGAGCATATCAACAGAAACTGCTATCTGCGGATTGCCATCACGTATTTCAAACTTGTCGATGAGGTCTTTGGAGTACGTGACATAGTTGTCGATGAGCGCACAGAATTCTGAACCGTATTCGGGATAGAGGGCATTGAATCGCTCCACTATCATCTCTGCGTGTCGGTGATTGAAAGCGAAGATGATGGTCTTGCCGATACGCTCTCCACTCTGCACGGTCAGACCATTTTCCATCAGGTCTTGCAATACGTGGTCGATGGTGTCCTTGTTGAAGATGTATTTGAAAATCTCGTTGTTCTCAATATTGCGGTGGTAGTCTTCATCGTCTATGGCTTTCCTTGCTTTCTCATATTCCCAAACGCTTTCCAACTGCTCTTTCTCTTCCTTGCTCAGGCTGTCATACTTGATACCCTCTTTCAGTATCAGTGAACCACGTTTGAAGCCCTTGTAATTGACAAGATAGTTGTCTGCCACAGCATCCTCCAACTCATAAGCATAGTTGGGTTGCCCCTGTTCCATCTGGAATGTCTCGTATGTGCTGCGGTCGACCTCGTCTCTCGGTGTGGCTGTCAGTCCCACCAACAGACCGTCGAAATAGTTGAAGATGGCAGAGTATTTGCCGAAGATACTGCGGTGTGCCTCATCGATGATAATCAAGTCGAACCGTCCCACGGAAAAGGCTTTCTCATCGGTGTCGATGTAGTTTATCATCGTCTGATAGGTGGAGAAGGTGATACGTGCCGTGGTGTCGGGGTCTTTGTCCTCACTAAGTATCGAGGTGGTCATGTGGGGCAGCAACTTCACGAAATTCTTGTGGGCCTGCGAAACCAACGGTATGCGGTCGGCAAGAAACAGCACGTTCTTCACCCATCCGTTGCGTGTGAGCACGTCAACCAACGAGATGGAAACCCTCGTTTTTCCTGTCCCTGTTGCCATTACCAACAATCCTCTGCGGTGCTTGCCATTAAAGTGCTCGCAGACCGACTTGATTGCCATTTTCTGATAGTGGCGGTCGGTGATGCTGTCCTTCACGCTGAAATCCGTGATGTCGTGCCGTTTCCGTTTCTGTATCAGCAACTCCAAGTCGCTTTCGGTATGGAAAGCATACAGTCTGCGTGGCGGGTAGCCCAAACCATCGATGATGTTGGTCTCAAAACCATTGGTGTAGTAGATGACAGGTCTTACACCGAATCTCTTTTCCAAACAATCGGCATATAGTTCGGCTTGGTGTTTGCCAATAAGGGGAGATTTGCTTGTCCGCTTGGCTTCCACAACGGCAAGAGGCAGACCGTTGCTGCCAAAGAGCACATAGTCGCAATAGCCTTTTGCTCCCCTGGGGATTTCGAGTCCTTCCGCAGCCATTCTTCCTTCTGAAAGAACATCTCCGCTATCACTGACATATCCGTAGGGCATTCCCTCCACTTCCACCTCTATACAGGCTTTGGATGGCTGTATTGCACCCTCGGTTTCAAGAATATCCCACCCTGCCTCTTTCAGCATGAGGTCGATGTAGAGTTTGCGGGTTTCTGCCTCTGAGATGTCGGTAGGAATCTCTGCAACAGGTTTCTTGTCATCCACCGCTTCCTTGCTCGCTGTCTGCACGATGGCAGACTGTGGTGTCACCGTCACCTTGGTCGGTGCCAGACTTGGAGCCTGTGGTTTCTTGGGGAGCAGTTTCTCGTCGAAGGGAACAACCTCTTTGAGAAGGGTGAGTTTGTGCAGGATTGCCGCTACGACATTATAGATGTTGAGCAGACAGAAGAAAGCCTCTCGCTTGGTCACAGGGACACCATGCGCACCATGGTTGCCCACTATGCGCACATAGTGGGCAGCCCTCATCATTCGCTCGTCTCCGATAAACCCACGGAATGCCTCGCCATCTACAAGTTCTATCAGCGATGCCCTTTCGGGTATCTCGATGTTCTTCATCACATACAGCGACTTGACCATATACTCCAATGCCTTTCTTGCGCTGATGGCACTGAGGTCGGGATTGCTGACTTGCAACTCCTCTGCTGCCGCACAGAACTTGTGCAGGTCGGTCAGCCCTAAGTCTTGTAGATAGTCGAAATTTCTCATAATCATCCGATTTTATTTCCACATATTTCCAGCGCCATCAGGTTCATCTGCTGGCATTGTTCTGCAGTAATTTTCTTTTTCTCATTATGATGCTCCCATGGAGCAAGCATCAGCAGCAGGCCTTTTGCACACGCATCAAACTGTTCTCCATGTGGCTTCGATAGTGGTGTGAAACCATTTTCCATGATGACGATGGTGGGCAAACCGGCATCAAAGGCGGCTCGCATCACGCGCTTTTCACCAGGAGAGATAGCGGGCGATACGAGGATGGCACCCTGCCTGGCAGCAGTGAGATAACGGGCGGTCTCGGCCGCTATCTCGCTGTCGTTCCTTCGCCTTGACACACGCACTGCCACCCGTAGTGGGGCGGAAAGCAAGTTGCGGTTGCCTATGCCACTATAGACATGCGAACCTATATGCAGACCAAAGAAGGGGCGAAGCCATTCCGGGCGTGCGCGCTTCATCATCAGGCGGCGAGGGTTGTCGCAAAGGTAGTTCTTCCATCTCTGCAGTTCTTCGAAGGAGCGGAGAATCAAGTCGTTATAGCCCCTTGCAAAGAGCTGGGGGATGGGGGCGGGTGCTGACGACGGCGCGGGTGATGACGACGGCGCTGGTGCTGACGACGGCGAAGCCGTCATGTACTGAGAAGGCGGTGCGCCCTTCAGTGGTGCGCCCTTCTGTGTCTCGCCCTTCTCCGTAAACTGCGGCTCCGCCGCAGTCCCCTCAGGCCCCTTCATCTCCGCCGCAGCCGCCAAGGCCCGCTGCGCTTTGCGGCACCCGGCTTTAAACCCCGAGATGACTTGCCCCAGGTGCACGGGCAGTTTCTCCCTCACAAAGAGGATGCCGTGCAGGTGGTCGGGCATCATTTGAACGGCCTTCACTTCTATTTGCGGGTAATGGCGATGAATGCCCAGCCATTCGCTCTGCACGGCCTTGCCCAGTTCCGACAGTTCGATGCGCGGTTCGTGAAGGCTGCCTCGCTCGGCAAAGGCATCGCCGACAAGGTGACCGAAGACGGGGCGACGCCCCTCCACTTCCAGCGTAACCATATACATACGCCGTTCCGTGTAGTCGTGATGGGCATCACGGCGCTTCATCGAAGCCTTTTTCGCTCCGGCAAATTTCAGTCTTTCTATTTGCTTCTCTTCTGTCACGGTTGTTATGCTTTTTTCTCTTCACCATGGTAGTGCTTTCCCCCACCACCTTTATGCAAACCAATAGTCCATTCGGCTGTTGAATAGGGTCTCTGTCTCGGTGATGGATTGCTGAACAAGAGCCTTTTGACGCTCTATGGCTTCTATCTTTGAGGCAAAGGATTGCTGGAGGGGGAGAGGGGGAATTAATATTGGCAATTCTCTAACATCTTTCATATTGATTTGTTTTAAGGCTATTCCTCGTGTTTTTTCGGCAATAATGGATTGTATAAAACTTGATTTAAACAAGTAATAAACATATTGTTTTTCCACCCTTTCGTTAAAAGACAAAGGTGTAATTCCCCTTGTTACATTACATCCTTTCAAATCTGAAGAGGCAAAACTCATCACACCTGTTGTACCACGAACGCAAAGTAATAACTCGTTACCATTTAATATCGTCCTTTTATATGAATCTGAAATACTCTTTTCTACGACTTTCAGTCCTTTGCACTTTACAATCCTGTTTACTAAATCAATTGGTCTGACAACAGGTACACCATTTTCCACATCATCACCTGGTTGAACAATTCCATATGAAATTGAACAATTATCAGAAACCACATTTTCTAATCTCTTCACCTCCCATCCTTTTTCATTCGTCACAGGGTCTCCGAACATATCATAGAAGATGGATTGGGCGAGTAGGTCATATTCTCTCAGTTGTGCCTTTTTCTTCTCGATGATACTCGACAGAAGGTCAAGTTCAGAAACGATACGCTGCTGCTCGGAGAGGGGTGGAACGGGGATGGGGATTACATCAAAATCTCTTTTGGTAATATGTTGCATAGTTATACCATGCACTTTTGTCTTCATTTCATTGATACGAGATGATACCACATATTCAAAGAACCGCTTGTTAATATCTCCTTTATTAAATACCACCTTAAAAATATGCTGATTCAAAATGGCTTCATCCTCAGACCATTCAAAAACCCCTAAACTACCCGACCACGAAATTAGAACATCACCATTGGATACTAAATATTTGGCATCGATCTCGCCATCATAATAATTGTACAGAGCCTTGGGATTGTTAAGATTTTGAATGCGAATTATTCTTCGTCCACAATCTTTCCAATCAGAAGGCTTAAATGGATAGCCATTTATAAAAGTAGCCACCTCCCCCAACTTCTTATATGTCCATCCTTCTCTCATATTCCTTCCTCCTTTTCGTTCATTTTCTGAATATACGTTTTGAGTTGTTTGTTTTCTTTTTTCAAGAATTCTATTTCTTGTTTGGCATCTTTGATGGCTTGATGTTGGTTGTTTCTGAATCCCATCCTTGCAGCGGTCATACGTTCTCTTATCCCCCCCTCATTAACAAACTCCTTTTCCTTTTTCTTTTGGTAACTCATCATCATTTTGTCCACCATGTGACAGAGTGTGATGGCGGTGTTGGCCGCTTCCTCGTCAGTCCATTTGTCAAAGTATCGCTCGTAATCATTAAGATAGTTATGGTTTCGGCAAAAAGCAAGCAAACCCTCGTATCGTGGATGTCCATAGTTCCATTTTGTCAACTGGTGAACAAGTATATAATCCTCGTAGTCCTCCAATAGTTCTTGGATGCTGGAACGTGCCACGTTGAGCAGTTTCAGTTCCATCTCCATGGAAGTCACCCCATCAGCCGAACCTTCCACGATGTTCTGTTTACCCGAACGTGCCGCTTGCACCATTTGGTCTACCGTCCTGTCGCCGTAGGCAGGGAGGAAACGCCTCGTGAAAGTGTGCGTGAGTTGATAAAGCACCACCGTCTTCTGGTAAAACCACAGCCTTTTCCAATCTGTCTGCTTGCGGAAGATAGATTCTATCTTTGATGCTGCTTGGGTGGGAGGCTGATGAGAGTTGGCCATAGTCTTTTTCTTTTTGGGGGTTGTTTTTTTTCTAGGTTTTCTAGATTTTCTAGATTTTCTAGATTCTCTAGATTCTCTAGATTGTCTAGATTTTCTAGAAGGATATCTTTTTTAAATTATTGCAGATTTCTTCTTCGAGAGCCATGATGCGTTTTAAGATGACTTCGGGGGCATCGTATTCCACTTTTACACGCTCCACCTCCTTGTATTTGTTGATGGAGAGGTCGTAGTCATTGTTGCGGATTTCATCCACAGGAACGAGGAACGACTGCTCTTTGCGGGTGCGGCTTTCCTCGGCTTCCAGATTCTTGAAACGAGCAATGACATCGGGGATGTCGTTCTCTTGGCACTCCGTCCGCTTTTGGTCGAGGGTATAGCCATCGGCCTTCATATCGTAGAACCACACCTTGTCCGTGCCACCCGCATTGGTCTTGGTGAATACCAATACAGCAGTGGAGACACCCGAATAGGGTTGGAACACACCCGATGGCATGGAGATGACTGCTTGCAGACGTTGGTTGTCTATCAGTTCTTTGCGCAAGGCTTTATGAGCCGTACTGTTGCCAAACAGCACCCCATCGGGGACGATGCTTGCACAGCGACCACCCATCTGCAACATTCGGATGAACAGACTGACAAACAGCAGTTCTGTCTTCTTGGTCTTGGTGATGGCAAGCAATGACTTACTCACCGCCTCATAGTCGAGGCTCCCTGTGAAGGGTGGATTTGCCAAACAGAGGGTATAGCGGTCGGTGTCTGTGTTGTCGGTCGATAGGCTGTCTCGATATTGGATGTCGGGATTATCTGCACCATGCAGCATCAAGTTCATTGCACCGATGCGCAACATGGTGAAGTCGGTGTCGAAACCGTGGAACATACCATTTTTGTAGTGGTCGGCATGCTCACGCTTCAACAGTTCCTTCGGATAATGCTCTTTGATGTATTTGGCACTCTCCACGATAAAGCCTGCACTGCCCATCGCTGGGTCGCAGATGGTGTCTTTCAGTGTCGGCTGCATGATATCTACCATCATACGGATGATGTGCCGTGGGGTGCGGAACTGACCATTGTTGCCCGATGCCGCCATCTTGCCAAGGATATACTCATAGGTATCACCCATCGTATCACGGTTGTTCATGTCGAGGTGGTCGATACCTTCCACTATCTTGGTCAGTGTGCGTGGACTTTGAATCAAGAACGTGGCATTCTCCATAAAACGGCTGTATGCCGACTCTTTTCCCTCGTTGAGTGTCTTGATAAAAATGAAAGCATCCTTGCTCACCGTGCGGAACATCATTTCAGGTTCCTTGTTCTTGAACACGCTCCAACGCAGGTCGTTGTAGTCCACATCCCTGTCGGTTTCGGGATTGTGCCATAGACCCTGTTTGAAGGTTGGGTCTTTCACCGCCACACCAAAAGCATTGGCATTTGCCTCTTTCGTGCGCTGTGCATCATCGAGCATCTTCATAAAGAATAAGTAAGTCATCTGTTCCAAGATGGTAAGGGAATTGGTGATACCACCTGTCCAAAAGGTATCCCAAATGGAATCTATACGGTTTTTTATCTCGCCTGTAATCATACTCAAATGGATTGTTTAATTTGCTCTACAAAGATACAACCTTTTTTGAATACTTTGTGATGTTCGCTGATAAAAACTACGAAAATGAAAGCAAATGGGGGGAGAAGAAGATGAAAGATTAAAAATGAAAAATGAAAAATTAAGATTTGAAAATTGAAACCTCAATCCCCCACAGTGCATTTCTCTCACCTCTCACCTCTAAATAAACTCCACACTCCAAACTGAAAAAGCATTTCTCTCACCTCTTACCCCTCACCACCAAGTAAACCCCGAAGGGGTGACGAGATCACAGGCAGGCGGTGGAGCGAAGCGGAACCCCTGTATGCAGTGTGGAGTTTGGAGTGTGGAGTTGATGAATCATACCCCGATTTCAGTGTGGAGTTTGGAGTCCTTGACAATTGAAACCCCGAAGGGGTGACGAGACCACAGGCAGGCGGTGGAGCGAAGCGGAACCCCTGCTAATGGTAGACACACAAACCAAACCCTGAAAGGGTGACAGACGTCCGCCATCTCTGTCACCCTTTCAGGGTTTTTAATTTGTTACATCGTTAAAAGCAGGGGTTTCGTGCTGCGCACTCCACCACCTGCCTGTGGTCTGACCAGCCTTTCAGGCTTCAAGAATGAATTTGCTCAGGTGGATTTGTAATCAAAAAAATATAAAAGACAACTATGATAATCAGAACAACATGAATGTATGACAGTTGTCCTTTGTTGTTAATGTTGTCTTCAGTAATCCCCAAAGACAACTATGACAACCAAAACAACTTGAATGTATAAAAGTTGTCCTTTGTTGTTAATGTTGTCTTCAGTAAGGTCCCTACGATAAATGCATTTCCGCTGGGGATGTTCTTTGCTGTCTGTGGTTCAGGTGGATTTTTATACAATTTTCCGAATAATTCTTTTTTAATTTTGAGGAGCGTAGCGACGACCATCGATTGTAGGGGCCGGGGGTGGGGGAGAAGAAGATGAAAAATGAAAAATGAAAAATGAAAGATGAAGGCATCATACCTAAACGAACACCTGGCATAGACCCCACCCCTAACCCCTCCCCTACGAGGGGCGGGGAATCGTGGGGACGGGCATTTCTCTCACCCCTCACCTCATAATAAAACTCCACACTCCAAACTAATAAAAAGGAAGAGGGCGTGTCTTTACACGCCCTCTTGTAATCCAGAAAATTTGGTTTCCAGAAAAGTTATCCCAAAATTAAACGTTTTTGCCAAGGACGATGTTCACGAGAATCATGACATCGGTGATGGTCACGACGCCGTCGCCGTTCAGGTCGCCACGAATCTCACCCTGTGGCTGCTCTCCGCTCGGAGTGAATTCCACACCTACAAAGCCCAGTTTTGAGCCAGTGCAGAAGATGTAGTATTTCTCACCGGCCTCTGCTTTGAAGTTGATCAGACCACCCGACACTTTCTCTGCCACGGAGTAGTGGATTTCATTTCCCTTGCCGTCAACATTGACGCCCAATTCCACAGCCGAGCCGTTGCCGTCGGTGAGGGTGAACTCTCCATTGTCAGGGTCGAGCATGGTGCCGTCGCTCTTGGTCACGTACAGCGACTTGGCAGCGTTCAGATAAATACATGCGCGGACGGAGCCGGCTTTCTGTGCTTCCACAATGTAGTAAGTACCGCTGGCTGGGTTGTTCTTCTTGTCAGGACTGTAACTGCCACCTGAAGAGGCCGTTCCATTCAGAGGACCATCCTTGGGGTTGTTCTTTCCGGAGAAATACACGATGCCGTTTTTGTCCTTTCCGTCTTTGTCGACGTAGTCTTGCTTGAAGTCAGCATTGGCTGAGCCTGCCGAGAATGCTGTTGCATCAGCCGAGGCGTCTGGCCATTGTCCATCGTTGCCTAAGGTGAATTTCACGTTTGTTCCTTCGTAGACCATGCCGTCGCTGAGGCCGGTGTTGGCAGGGATGAGCACCACTTCCTTGTCGTCTTGTGCAAATGCCTGTGCGCCTATCAACAGTAGCGCACCCATTAAAATGTTCCTGATTTTCATTTCTTTGTTATTATTGATGTTAGTAGATTGATGTTTGCTGTGTTCGGTTTTCCGCCATTATTACTGCTTCAGCAGTTCCTTGGCCTCGTCGGAGAGGTAGGGCATCATGTCCTCGTAGGGGATGGTGAATGCGGGGTCGCCCCACTCGAAGGGGCATACGTCGTAGATGGAGTAATGAAAGCGCACGCCATTCTCCACCAGATAGGGTGGGAAAGTGGGCATCGGCATCAGCGACAAATCCACTGTGCAGATGCGCTGGAGTTGTGCGTCGCTCTCAATCTCGAAATACCGTTTCAGTCCCTCGCGGATGTAGCCATACAGGCGCTCGTCCACATGGGTGAGGATGCTCTCGTTCAGCCGGTGCCCGTCGCTCAGTCGCCAGGTCACGCCATAGTCGGAGTATTCGCCATGGGCACCGTCGGTGAAATACGAGTATCGGTAGATGCTGTAGGTCACCAGCCGGCTGGTCTGCCACACCTTGCGGATTTCTATCCCCTCTTCGGGCTGTTCGTCTTTGCTCACGCTGTGCATGCCCATCTGCTCGAGCGACTTCTCCTGTGCTTTCACGCTGGCGGCGCAATAGTCCCTCACCCATTGCATGGGGTCGTCGGCCGCTGGTGGCGTGTCGTCGAAAAGCACCGACTTGATGTAACTCCTGATGGCATCCACGGCAGCCTGAGGGCCATTGATGGGATAGTCGATGGCCACATCGCTGCGACAGTGGTCACCCCGAAGTGAGTATTTGAAAGAGTCCGTCGCAAATACTATTTCCTCTTTGCCCTGCGAGCCCTCGTTTGCTTTGGGGCTGGAGGGTGAGCCACCGCAACTGCACAATGCTGCCAATGTGGCGAGGCAAAACAAGAATAAAGCATTTCTGAACATTTCCAATCATCGACGTGCACATATAGCACCCGCAATTTGGGGCAAAGATAGTGAATTTTGTGATAAATGCGCAACAAAATGCAAAAAATTTATAAAAATCACACATTATTTGTTGTTTTCATGCAAATTTGCTATATTTACACCGGTTTTAAAGCGGTTTTGGTATGTATAGAAATTCAAGATATTACATTGCTATTGTATTCTGTTTCCTTGCACTGACATTGTCCGCTCAGGAGGCGTTGGTGCAAATGACAGGTGTCGTGCGCGATGCCCAGACGGGGAAAGTGATACCACAGGCCAGTGTCATCGCCACGGGTAGCCGTGAGACGACGGTGACCAACCAGGATGGGTCGTTTGTCTTGAAGAGCCGGAAGATGCCAGCGTCGATTTCCGTGTCGTGTCTGGGATATCAGACGGCCGTTGTTCCCATCTCTGCCGACCGCCACTCGCGCCTGAAAATCAGCCTGAAGCCCGCCAGCATCCGGCTCAACGAGGTGATTGTGAACGTAGGCGACCCACGGGCCATCGTGGAAGAGGCTGTGCGGAAAATCCCCGACAATTACAGCCGCGACAACGAGTTGCTGCAATGCTTCTACAGGGAGACCACCCAGAAGGGGCGGCGCTACATCTATGTGGCCGAGGCGGTGACCGACATGTACAAGGCTTCCTACACGCGGCTGGTCAATCCCGACCGTGTCTCCATCATCAAGGGGCGCCGCATCGTGAGTCCGCACGCTTCCGACACATTGGGGGCAAAGATGCAGGGTGGACCCACGCTGCCCGTGGAACTGGATCTGATGAAAAACCGTGACTATCTGTTTACTTCCGACGAACTCGACCTTTACAATTTGAAACTGGAAGTTCCCACCATGCTCAACGACAGGCAGCAGTTGGTGATTTCCTTCTCGCCGGCATTCATCGCCGACCATGTGCTCTTCTACGGGAAGATGTATATTGATATGCAGACGTTGGCTTTCACGCGCATTGAGATGTCGCTCGACATGTCCGACCCGAAACGGGCCACCGAGGTGATGCTGCTGCACAAACCGATGGGTGTGCGCTTCCGTCCACGTGAGATGACCACAACCGTGGCTTACACCTTCGACGGGAAGACTTCACGCATTCATTATGTGCACAGTGATGTGAGATTCTACTGCGAGTGGAAGAAAAAACTCTTCGCATCACCTTATCATGTGGAGGCGGAGATGGTGGTCACCGACCTGCTCTCCTCTGAGGCAAGGCCCATCGCGGGCGCTTCCTCGTTCCGGAGCAAGGACTCGTTCTACGACAAGGTCCAGTTCTTCAGCGACCCGGATTTCTGGCGCGACTACAACATCATCGAGCCTACTGAGTCTCTGGAGCACGCCATCGGAAAACTGATCAAGAAGAAGAAAACAGAAAACTAAGTCCCGGCCGCCACGCTTACTTAGGTCACGAATTTTTGGAATTTTGTCGTGTGTTCTTTGGGGTCACGAATTTGTAGAATTGTAGATTTTTTATTGGGTCACGAATTTTTGGAATTGTAGAATTTTTTTATTAGGTCAATTGTTAGAATTGTAGAATTTTTATTGGGTCACGAATTTGTAGAATTGTAGAATTTTTTTTATTGGGTCACGAATTGTCGGAATTTGTTTGTATTCGCAGTGCAAACCTCGTAGGGAATTAGCTCGTCTAATTCCGCCACAGTGCAAAAGGCCGTGATTAGCGCCTCCCCTCCCCGCTGGCGGGGAGCGGGCCGGGGGTGGGGTGGATGAAGATTAAAGATGAAAGATGAAAATGAAAAATGAAGGCATCATACCTAAGCGAGCACCTGGCATAGACCCCACCCCTAACCCCTCCCCTACGAGGGGCGGGGAATCGTGGGGACGGGCATTTCTCTCACCTCTCACCCCTCACCTCTCACCCCCAAGTAAACCCCGAAGGGGTGACGAGACCACAGGCAGGCGGTGGAGCGAAGCGGAACCCCTGCTAATGGTAGACACACAAACTAAACCCTGAAAGGGTGACAGACCTTCCCAATATGCTCTGTCACCACCTTCGGGGTTTACCATGTTTGGCACTTGTTAGCAGGGGCTGAATCACTTTGTAGACACTTGTGGCACTTCTCGTAAATCAATCAACCCGAGATCTGACTAAGTGCACTTCTGTCACTTAATTCGAGGAAAATAATCTTACGTTCTGTTGGCGTGTCACTATAATCGCTGTTTTCTAGAGTATAGGTAATATCGCCATTGTAATATGATATTTTGAACAGTTGCATATCACATACATTTAGAATATACCCATTCCCTTTGTAATAGTCGGAGTCGGCCATGCCGGCTGATCCGTCATCATACTTGCCAATAAACTTAATCTCGCCCTGGCTAAATGTATAAAAATAGATGCTGAATTCATCACCAGGGAAATCCATAGGCGAGGTAACTCCGGCAAAAACGCATAGTTCTGGATTTCCGTCTCCAGTCATATCATGGAGGAAATAACTGGCTTCAAAGCGGTCTTCATTTCTAACTCTCTTTGCGTATTCGTTGAGTTTGGCAACGTAAGCGTTGTATCTTGCTTGGCGGTCTTGCTCTTGGCTGTTTACTTCGCTTGTTCTTTGAGCCACAGCGTGTAGGTTGAGTGTTGCACGTAGGTCTGAGTGTTTGTGATCAATGCCATAGCCTACAAGGTTGCCATCAAAGACTGTCGGCATGGCAAGGTTGATTCGCAGGTTGTACTTGTTAGACACATTGCTGAATCGAAGCGTGTCGCCATCGATAGTGCCTTCCAAAGGCACAGTTACGTTGTATAACAAGTTGGTGTATTTGCAGTTGGACAATGTGTTGCCTTTCTTCTCAAATTCCATGCGACATGGCTGCGCACCATGCTTAGGGCTGTTCCAGTTGCCCTCATACCGGTAAATGCTGTCATTAAGTTGAGGCTTGGCTTCAAGTTGAGGCTTGACTTCAAGTTCAGGATTCATTGAGCCTTTACTGTCGCATGCCTTTTGTAGCACAAAAAAACCAAGTAACAGAATTCCTGCTGCTATTCCAGCGACGGCATACCAAAGACCTTGGTGCCGAGGAGTCTGACGCGTGGGTGAGGTGAATCGTATTTCTTCATCAGTAGGGATTGGCGAGGGGTGGTCAAGGACAGTTTCTTCGGGTTGGAGGGTCTTCTTTGGTTTGGGAGGCTCTTTAGGTCGGTATGTCCCGCCCAACAATGTTCTCACCTCGGCGGCTGTCTGCGGTCGGAGGGTGTGGATGGGATTCATCAATGCGGAGACGGCATGTCGGATGGTGGCACTCACTGTTGCAGGATAGGGGAACTGGCGACCGTTAGGTGCGAAATCAGTGACAGATACTTGGGGTGGAGGTGTACCTGTAACCAAACAATAGAGGGTGGCACCAAGGGCAAAGAAATCTGTCCATGGTCCGATGTCTTGAGACTGTTGCGCCATTTGCTCCAATGGGGCGTAACCTGGAGTGTAGGCCATCGATGAGGATGACAGCGTGTTGCGCTCATCGGTGGTGAGTTGCTTTGATGCCCCGAAGTCAATCAGTGTGCAATGACCATTGGCCTCTCGCATGATGTTGCCAGGCTTCACGTCAAGGTGATAGAGTCCTGCTTTGTGCATGGCCTCCAATGCATCGAGTACCTGAAGGATAACATCAAGGGCTTCCTGTTCTGGTAGAGTCTGTTTGGCCAGCGAAGAACCATTGATTAGTTTCATCACATAGTATGAAGTGCCATTGGCATCGAAAAGGTCGATGACTTGAATGATATGGTCGTTCCTCAACTCAAAGATACGCCTGGCCTCACGCTGGAACTTCTTAAGTTGGGTTTGGAACACAGGGGCGTTCGTGTCGTTGCTCACCTCCACGGTGGTACCGTCAGTGGAGCGGTGGTTTGTGCTTCGCATGAAGAACTCCTTTACCGCCACCTGACCACCAAGACGTGTGTCTTCAGCCACGTATGTGTTGCCAAAACCACCCGAAGCCAAATAGCGCACAATGCGATAGCGATGGTCGAGCACTGTGCCCATGGATAGCATTTGTTGTTCGTCAATTTGTGACATCTCTAGTTGTTTCTATGTTCTTTGTTTTTGGTTCAAATATCTAAGTAGTTAATCAAAACTATCTGTATCTATCATTCTTGTAGGTGCAGCATAGTCTTTAGTGTTTGGCATTGCCGAATACACGGAAACAGAGATTAGCCAAACTTAACTCTTCCTTTATCATGTCTGTCACAGATTGGCTGCAACGGTACAAAGATAAGAAAAAAATAGCAAGAACGTCTTTTGTGAGCCGCTTTTTTATTGTTTTGTATTTTTTTCACCTGTATGGTCATCATTTCATCTGTCAGGCAACTTGTCAATACCATTTTATTTCCTGTGACGCGTCATCGTATGTGTTGAGTTCATTGATTGCATGACAATTGCCTTTCTCCCGCAGAGATTTTTTCCTGAATCCCAACTTGTGCAAAAATAATTCTTTTCCGGCAAAATACAGTACTTTTGCGAAATAATTTCATATATTTGCATTTTGGAAATCAACAAATCCAAGGATGAAACAGAAAAAAAAACAGACAAAAGCGTTGAACCTGGATGCTATCAAAGCCATGAGGCGAGGCAGCCGTGAAGCGGAAATGGAACTTTTGGGTCCAGGCTTCCACTCATATCATAAACTCCACAAATCCAAGAAGACTTACACACGCAAGGAAAAGCATAAAGGGGGAAGTTAGGGAAGTTAGGGAAGTTAGGGAAGTTAGGGAAGTTTAAGAAGTTAAGGAAGTTAAGGAAGTTAAGGGAGTCTAAGAAGTTAAGGAAGTTAAGGAAGTTAAGGAAGTTAAGGAAGTTAAGGAAGTTAAGGAAGTTAGGGAAGTTAGGGAAGTTAGGGAAGTTAGGGAAGTTAAGGAAGTTAAAGGACATTACTAATGCGATTGCAGTGCATTTCTCTCACCCCTCACCTCTTACCCCTCACCCCTCACCACTTACCTCTTACCCCTCACCAAAAAAAGAATCCCAAACACCTAATAAACAAGCATTTGGGATTTGTGTGTGCGCCTGAAAGGACTCGAACCTTCACGTCGTAAGACACTAGATCCTAAGTCTAGCGCGTCTGCCAATTCCGCCACAAGCGCAGTTGTTTCGTAAAAGTGGGTGCAAAAGTACAAAAAAAATCTATACTATGCAAATTCTTGGGCTTTTTTCACAAGTTCTTGTTTGATAGTTTGGTTTTTCCCCGATTTAAGTTTGGAGTTGATGTTAGAGGTGAGGGGTGAGAGGTGAGGGGTGAGAGAAATGCACTGCCGCTGCAGGAGGGGGGGTTAGTTTGGAGTGTGGAGTTGCTGAACCCCTGTATGCAGTTGGTTAAACCCCGAAGGGGTGACGAGACCACAGGCAGGCGGTGGAGCGAAGCGGAACCCCTGCTAACAAGTGCCACACATGGTAAACCCTGAAAGGGCGACAGACGTCCGCCATCTCTGTCACCCTTTCAGGGTTTTTTAATTTGTTACATCGTTAAAAGCAGGGGTTCCGTGCTACGCACTCCACCGCCTGCCTATGGTCTGACCAGCCTTTCAGGCTTCCATTTTTCATCTTTAATCTTTAATCTTTAATTTTTCATCTTTAATCTTCATCCACCCCACCCCCGACCCGCTCCCCGCCAGCGGGGAGGGGAGGCGCTGCTCACCAATTTAGGGGTGAGAGGTGAGAAGTAAGGGGTGAGAGAAATGCCCGTCCCCACGGTTCCCCGCCCCTCGTAGGGGAGGGGTTAGGGGTGGGGTCTATGCCAGGTGTTCATGCCGACTGTTGTGTGGCGGAATTAGACGAGCTAATTCCCTACGAAGTTTGCTTTGCCGCTGGGGATGTTTTTCGCTGTCTGCAGGCTCAGGTGGATTTTTTTGCAATTTTCTGAATGATTTTTTTATAATTTTGAGGAGCGTAGCGACGACCATCGAAGGATTGTAGTTGTTATGTTCATCTTTATCCACCCCACCCCCGACCCGCTCCCCGCCAGCGGGGAGGGGAGGCGCTGCTCACAGCCTTTTGCTATGTGGCGGAATTAGACGAGCTAATTCCCTACGAAGTTTGCTTTGCCGCTGGGGATGTTTTTCGCTCTCCGGAGGCTCAGGTGGATTTTTGCAATTATCCGAATAATTTTTTTATAATTTTGAGGAGCGTAGCGACGACCATCGAAGGATTGTAGTTCATGGGGGCGTCTCCTTTTGTTTGAATGCCCCCATTGAGACGCCTCGATGAGACGTCTCTACTGCATTCTGGGTTGCGTGGGCTTTTGCTGAACTTGGTAATTCGGAATCCCAGTATGATATCAATTCGTATTCTTTGCCAGTCTCATCAGTCACCGAGAAATGCATCTTGGAACGAACAAATCCAACAAGGGAGGGACGCGTGAAAGGTCGTCGTGAAACAAGAATTGATAAAAACGTAAACTGAAGTTAGGCTGTTTGGTCATTTTTTTATACCTTTACCGCCCAAATTGTATGTCATCCCAAATAGGGATTTGATGGATGGGGGCAGATGACTAATATCCGTCGTTTGAATTTTACCCCAAATGACCATAAGACTCAAATAAATACCCGCATGAAAAAAATACTTTTTGTATTGTCCATGTTGTGCTGTGTGTTGGCAGTGCAGGCACAAAAGAAAGAAGGATTCAAAAATGGCACTCACGACTATACGTATGCTGATGGCCGGGTATACCGTGGCCAATGGCTTGAGATGCAGCCAAGCGGACAAGGCACGATGACCTGGCCTGACGGCAAAAAGTACGTCGGTCAGTGGAAAATGGGCAACCCCAATGGTCAGGGGACTTTTACCCAACCACATGGCGGCTCTGCCATTGGTGAATGGAGGAATGGAGGAGCATGGAATGCCGTTTGTAAGAATTTCCGTTTTGACAACGAACATGAATACACGGGAAATTATACTTCTGGGAAAATTGAAGGCCAGGGAACTTTGTTTTTTTATTCAGGCAAGTTTAAAGGCAATAAATATGTCGGTAAGTTGAGGAATAACAAATTCAATGGTCAGGGCACTTATACTTGGCCTGATGGCAAAAAATACGTAGGTCAGTGGGTGGATGACCGTATGAATGGCCAGGGCACAATGACTTATGCCGATGGAAATGAATACGTCGGTCAGTGGGTGAGTGGCCAAAGAGGTGGTCAGGGCACGATGACTTATGCTGATGGCAGCAAATACGTCGGTGAGTGGAAGAACGGCAAACGGAATGGCCAGGGCACTTTTACGTTGGCTGATGGCAGTGAATACGTCGGTGAGTGGAAGGACGGCCAAAGAAATGGTCAGGGCACATTTCGCATGAAGAATGGTGATACATACGTGGGTGAGTGGAAGAACGGCAAACGTGATGGCCAGGGCACTTTTACCTTTGGTCCTAACCAGCCATGGATAAAGCAAACGGGTGTCTTCCGCAATGGAATTTTCGTCAGTGGAACCTTCGAGCGTACCAACGGCACATTGGTTGGGGAATGGAACGAGGATGGAAGTGCCAAATTTGTCAGAGAGGTAAAATAACTGAAATTTCCTCTACAGTTTGACCACGATGCCTGCCCGTTTCATCCATCTCACTATCTGGATGATGATGAGTGAGTAAAACAGGGAGATGATGATGCCAGCCACACCATACCACCAGCCTTCGGGCAGATGAAGGCCAATAGTTTGTTGAATGGGGTCTTACAAAAACTGCAAATAGACAAGAAATCTGCCGTTTTTTCAACTTGATGGTCAAATCGCAATGATTTTGGAGTATAAAACAACAAAAATCTTCATCTTGCTCAAAAAAATGTGCTGTTTTTGACAAAAAGGAGTTTTTTTTTTGGTTATTTATGAAAAAAGTTGTATTTTCGTGCCGAAAAAAGATAGCAAGTTTTTTGCCAATGAACGACCGTATGCTCTCGGAATGATTACTTGTGTGTTGCATTTGATATTTTAAACTTAATTTAATTGATAAAATGAGAAAACCAATTACCTTATTAAAATTTTTCACAGTCACTGTGATGCTTTTCCTGTGTGTGACAGTTGCACGCTCGGCAACAATTACATACAGCCTGACTACCCACGTCGATGGTCGGACAATCACGGGTTCGGCCAATCTGAACAGTGGTGCTTCCCTGCTCGACAATATGCCTCAGACTTTCTGGCGTGCCTATTGTACCTACAAATTCTATAGCGATGCTGCAATGATCAATGAGATTACAGCAGCCCCCTCGTCTGCCTCAACAGTTTATGTAGATTATGTCTTCGAACCTCCTTTCATCATGTCTGAGGAAGATGGTGACCCCGTTTGGCATAATTTTAGGACTTATAGTCAGCAAGCCGATGCTTATTATCTTTATGTTTATTCAAATACATCCAGTTCGACTATGGAGGTGTTGGGTTACAAAGGAGGTCTCCCTTCCTATGGAGGGATGAATGATCAAATGAAAAAAGAAGGACATGCCCAGTGGGCTTTTTATGGTGATGCCTACGATTTTCACATCAAGGTAAATGAAGATAATATCGGATGGGGGAATAATGTATGGCTTGTTCCATATTCTTCTGTAAATAGGGTTAGATTGGGTGCAAGAAAATCGTTAGGATGGCAGTTACTTGTCAATAAAGCCAGCAATAAAAAGATATCCGGTACAATGATGGCTATGCAAGATCCAGATTCAGGCAAATTTGCTGAATTGAGTAATCTTTCTTATTGTATTGGACTGTCGAATTTGAATAGTCAAAACCATTATCTAACAAGCAAGAATGAACTTACTTCAAAAAATGGTAGTACAAATGCTGATAGGTTATGGTGGTACGCATTCTTTGCTACCCCCGTATCAGAAGGTTCGAGCACTAATCTTACCACATTTGTTATTAAGAAAGCATACGACTATAAAGCACTGCGTTCTTATTGGTATACGAAAGCACCTGCAGCATCAAATACGAAGGTACCCGAAGACTTGTTCATCGCTCCAGTTTCTGATTTCACATATACTTTCTATCAAGATGAAGAACTCACTCAGCCATTTACTGGCTATGTGAGTAGATTTAATTCAACTATTTATGTGAAAGAGAGTTGCCCACAGAGCGACCACTGGGTGACCATGGTGTTGCCGTTTGATGTTTCCGACGTTACCAAGTATTTCGGTTCGAAAGATGATGGCGAGACCCCTGCGGCCTCTGTGCTGGAATATACTTCGGTAGCCACCACGGACCAGGGTAATGATGTGGTGAACGTTGACCTGACTTTCTCAAGTACCACGACGATGGCGGCTCATACACCTTATCTGGTGAAGTTCGACGAGGTGGGCACCGTGTGGCTTGACAAGATGGAGAACGACAAAACCGCTGCCAATGCATCGGAAGATGATTTGGTGGAAGTGACATTCTCCGACACCAGCGTACCTTCGGCCTTGGTGTCGATGAAAGGTACGTACGAAGGTTTCACGTTGTTGCCTCAGAGCAGCACAAACGACCCAGCCTATTTCTATTTTGGCTATAACTCCAAGTACGACCCTGAAAGCGATGATTATGTGGAAGGGTCTGCAGAAGATGGAAAGGGTCCCTACAACTTCTACATTGTGCGCAAGAAGGAAGCTACTATCAGTCCTTACCGTTGCTATTTCTATGTCACAGGAACATCGGGCTCAACGGTCAGTCTCTCGTTTATGGATAACACCAGTGGTATAGCAGAGTCCATCTTTGTTACCGACTTGAGGGCTCGTCCCGTGCAGGGCGTGTTTAATCTCAATGGACAGCGGTTGAGGATGCAGTCAGTCACCGACGGGCTGCCAGCCGGAATCTATGTGGTGAATGGTAAGAAAGTGGTGGTTAAATAATTAATATGCGATAGAAATGAAAAAGAAAACATATTTTAAGCCAGTGGTGGACATTTTGTACACAACGACAGAGATAGATGTCGCCCTTAATCTTTCCGTTGCCAAAGGCAGGGGAGACAACCTCGAGATTGGATATGGCGACGAAGACGAAGACGACTATGTGGATCCCACCACCAATCACTCACATCTATGGGATGAATTTGAGTAGCAATCGCCTGAAAACAGATGAATTTGGGGCATGACGGTGTTCATGCCCCTTTTTTTTTGTTCTCTTTTCATCCGTGTCTTTTGTCATATCATTTTTTTTTTATAATTTTGCGGCGAATATGGCTTTTCGGCAAATTATAATAAATAATTGATATGATTAGAAAGTTAATGGCCATGCTGCTGCTGGTAGTTGTGGTGTCGCTGGTCGTGTTTTTCATCAACAATAATGGAGGTTCCGGCGACGACCGCGGGCACATTCTGCCCTGCGACACGGTGGAGGTGAAGACTTCCAGGCCCGTGGTGCGCATCTATATGGAGAATTCCGGCAGTATGAACGGGTATGTCACCACCAACTCGCAGTTTAAGAACGCCCTCGGCCACTTGATTACCAAGGCCGACGGATTCTATGCCGACACACAGGTCAATTTCATCAATCAGGGTATCTATCACACGCCTATGTGCGACGACCTCGACAATTTCGTGCTCAACCTCAATCCCTCGTCGATGCAGGTGGGCAATACCAGTTCGACCGACATCAACAAAATCTTCAAGATGATTCTCGACCGCACATCGCGCGACACCGTCTCGGTGCTTGTGAGCGACTGCATGTATGATGTCGAGAATGTGGACAACCAACTGGCCGCCGCCGCCAACAGCACCACCGGCACCTTCATGAAGGCCATCCGCCGTGCCCACGACGCCAAGGAGGAGTTCGCCGTCATCATCATGCAGTGCACGTCGCAGTTCAGCGGCAACTACTATGAGGGCAACACTGCCATTCCCTGCAACGGGGAGCGCCCCTACTATGTCATCGTCATGGGCAACCTCAGGCAGGTGATGGACTTCAACAATCACATGGAACTCCAGAACACCTCGACCGGATTGCCAGGGATGACGCACAAGTATATGCTCTCGTCGGAAAGCACCTGGACCCTCGACAACACCACAGCACGCACTTTCACACGCGATTTCACCAATGCGAGAAAGATACAGCCCGAGGAAGACCGGCTCAATATCCGCAAAATCACCACCAACCACGACCAGGTCAACCTGAAACTCGGCGTCGCCCTTGGTGTGAGCAATCTCTTTGCCGACCGCACCTACCTCATCGACAAGAACAACTACAAAGTGGAGCCATCCACAGTCTCGATTGCCGATATCGGAGAGCAGGTGAGTTTCCCCGACTATGATGTCTTCGAAAAGCCTTTCAGCCTGCAACTGGTCACCGAAGGGCAGAGTTTCGTCCCGCAAGTGACCATCACCCTGCTCAATCAGATTCCCGGGTGGGTGAAGACCTGCAGTTACACCAAGCGGAGCGGGGCACTGCCACCCTCGCATCAGTCATACGCACTCTATGAGATGGTGGAGGGCATCTACGGAGCGTTCTACAACAGCATGACAGGCAAGTCGAAAGACCTCTTCCGCCTGCAATTCCGCATCGGCGGCTACGAGTAAGCCACAAACCCAGAGACATTTCCCCCGAAGAACAATCAACCACATCATATCCCCAATGAATATCAAAGAACTTTTCGAACTGTTTGGCGCCGCCCATCTGGGCGATTTCTCCGATTTTATGGACATTTCACGGGCCTATAGCACCACCTTCTACGTGATGCTGCTCCTGCCCTTGCTGGTGACGGTGGTCTATTATATCCTGCTCGACCACATCCTGCTCGCACGCACCAGGAAATGGCTGATTATCGGAGTGGTGACCAGTGCAGTGGCCGCCCTTGCCGACATGGCCATCGCACACCTCAAACTCAGCGACTATGTGTTCACATCCAATATCATGAACGCCAATATCGACTCGGGCGACTACCTCTCGTTTGGCTTCATCGTCTTCGCCTACAGTGCGTTGCTCTATTTCATCTTCTCGATGATACTCAAATCGTTCAGCAGTCGCTCACGCCATATCCCATTCTAAAAAGTCATATCATCAAAAATGAGCAAACTATATATCTTCGGCATCGGCGGAACAGGGGCCAGGGTGCTGCGCTCGCTCACCATGCTGCTCGCCTCGGGCGTATCGCTGGGTAGCAAAACCGACACCATCGTGCCTGTCATCATCGACCCCGACGCCAGCAACGGCGACCTCACGCGCACCATCTCGCTCATGCAACTCTACAAGCGTGTGCGAAGCCATCTCTCGTTTGAGAACAGACCCACGAAAAAAGGCTATTTCAAGGTGGACATCGACGACATGAACACCAATTTCAGGCTGCATCTCAACAATGTGGCCAACATGAAATTCGCCGATTACATCGCATACAACCGGTTCAACAACCAGGGACAGGCCGACAGCAACCAGGCATTGCTCAGTCTGCTCTTCTCCGACAAGAACCTGGCCTGCCCGCTCGACGTGGGATTCAAGGGCAATCCCAACATGGGAAGCATCGTGCTCAACGACCCCAAGAACACCGAGGCACTGCTCTCGCTGCTCCAGCATTTCCAGTCCGACGACCAGATTTTCATCATCAGCAGCATCTTCGGAGGCACGGGAGCCGCCGGTTTCCCACTGCTGCAGAAGACCTTCCGCGAGGCCGAGCGGCTCAATATGCCCAACTCCTCGGCCATCGCCAATGCAGCCATCGGAGCCGTCACCGTGCTGCCCTATTTCGGGCTGAAGGAAGACCAGCAGAGCGAAATCAACATGGAGACCTTCATCTCCAAGACCAAGGCGGCGCTGAAATACTACATCGGCAACCTCGATGTGGACAACCTCTACTACATCAGCGACTTCATCAAGAATCGCTACGACAATGTGGAGGGAGCCACCGAGCAGCGCAACAAGGCCCATTTCGTGGAACTGGCGGCAGCCATGGCCATCGTGGATTTCGCCACGTCGAACGTCGAGCACAACCGCATCCAGACCAGCACGTCGTACCGCGAGTTTGCCGTGAGAAGCGATGCCAATCCCATGTCGCTCAACGACTTCTGCCCCTCCACCTTCAGTGCCGTGGGAAAAGAACTGATGAGTTTCTACCTCTTCTCACGTTTCTACATGGAGCATTTCTGCGACACGCAAAACTATGCCTGGGCCAAGACCGCACAGATGAAGAACGTGAGTTACTCCGATGCCTTCTTCGCCGAACTGGGACAGTTTGTGGAAAACTTCAAGAACCAGTGGCTCAAGGAATTGTCCGACAACCAGCGCAGTTTCCAGCCCTTCGACCTCTTCACCAACGACGACGATGTGTTCGACACCATCATGCACATCGAGCCGAAGAAGACATCCATGCTCGGCCGGCTGCTGGGCAAAAACCTCAAAGGCTATCCCGCCATCGACACCGAGGTCTCGGACGTGTCGATGAAGAAAATCCGCGGGCTGGATGCCTACAACTACTTTATGACCATACATGAGGAGGCCATCAACAACGTCATCAAAAAGAAATACAACATTTAGAAATGGCATACGTTTTCAGATTTCACAAGGGAAGTGAGACCATCGAGGGATGGCAGGAGACAGCGCAGTTGGGCAACAAGGACATTGAGGCCATCGAAGACCCCAATGGTGCCAAGGCCTCGCTGCCCATCACATCCATCCCCACACCATTCGCAGGGTTTGAACTGGCCAAGACGGCTCTCGGCTATTGTGCCGAGGCGGGCGTGAAAGGCTCCACCATCTACCACAAGATGACGGCCAATGCCCTCGACGTGATGGAGATATTCTTCGGCTACCGCACCAAATATGCCAAACTTTTCCAGATCGTGGCATGGGACAAGGTGAACGACCTGCAGCGTCTGGCTTCCGACGGGGTGCCCGAGCATGCCGCCGTGGCCGCCACGCTGGGGCTGTTCCTCTCGCAGGACACCAACAGTTTCAATTTCGGGCGGATGCAGTATATCTATATGCTCAATTATGTGGGGCGTGGCGCACAGGGGCAAATCAACATTGTGGGCGGCACATCGCCCACCTCGGTCTGCATGGCCTCCGCCAACGACCTGACGTATGTCAGCGATGTCTATCTGAGCAATTATCACCAGGCTTTCCATGCCGACGATGATGGCAGCTTCCGCTCACTGGTGGGGCGCGACAGGGAGTTCCGCGAGTACATCTACCTGCTGTCCAAGCAGCCGGGGTTCAGTTCACTCTATCCGGAGTTTCACGCCTACGTCGACGCCTGTTTCAAGGCCGACACCGACACCGAGTTCAAAAACCGTCTCAACGCCTTGCAGCCTGGCATGTATATGACAAAATACCAGGCACTCATGACGGGCAGCAGCCAGATGATGCTGCCGGGCGACATACCCATCATGTGTCTCGGTGGCGACAAGATTGCCTTCGACAGCGACTTCCGCATCCTCTCAGAGTCGGGCGAGAAGCGCCTGCCGCTCGTGTTGCCGTCGGAGCCGTATTTCGAGCCGGATATGCTCTACACCACATCACTGTGGAATCCGCATCTGATGGCACCGCTCACCGACCCCAGGCCCGTGGGCGAGCGCACCCTTCCTTTCGACTCCACCGAATATCCCTATCTCACCACCGACGATGTTTTTGAGCCTTACCTGCTCAAGACCGCCTTTCCCATCAATGAGTCGGCCTTCTTCGCCAATCTCTTCAGGGGCACCAACCGCACCAGCGACGAATGTCAGTATCTGTTGCCGCTGAAACCCGAAATCTTCCGCTATCTGTCGGTGAAGACCCTCACAGGATATGCCGGCAACACGTCGAAACCTGTGTTCCAACTCAATGAGATGCCCGACAGCCGCGTGCAGGCCATCATCAATATCCCCGTGCAGAAAGGGCGCTACGTCACCCTCCACAGGGAATATACCACAGCATCGGTCGACCCCGACCCCTCACGCCTCATCTGGCCCATCATGGACTGTCGGTTCGACCTCTTCCTCTTCCCCAGTTACCACATCGACGACCCGTCGCTCGAGAAGCCACAGCGCATCTATCTCGTCGACGAGGACACCGCCGGATACAAGAAAGACCAGTTCCAGTATGCTGTCTACGCCTACCGGGGCAACGAGCCGGAGCCGCTGCGCCACACCCTCGTGGAGCGTGCCGACAAGCGCCGCCAGTTCCTCACTTCCAAGTATTTCTGCCTGAGCGAGGAGTTCGACTATCTGGTGGTGACCAACACCATCGCCAGCGGACTGCTCATCCCGCTCTACCGGGATGTGCGCCAGGGCAGCAAGATTTTCGACTTCGCCATCGACTTCGGTACGACCAACACCCATATCGAATACAAGAGCGACACCGACCCGGAGCCACAGCCGCTCACCATCGGTCAGGACGATGTGCAGGTGCTCACGCTCAACTCCTGCTCGCGCCGCTCGCTGGAGATGATCGACCAGGAGGGACTGGAGTCGTTCTTCGGAGGTCCGGCACAGAGTTTCATGCAGGAGTTCATGCCCGTCACGGTGGGGCAGGGCGAGATTGCCCGGTTCCCCATGCGCACCAACCTGTGCTACCGCTCGGGCCACAGTGTGGAGGGCCGCGACATCTTCGCGCTGGCCGACTACAACATCGGATTCCACTATGAGAAGGAGGACACCTACGACTACAACGAGACACGGCCCGACCTGAAGTGGGACAGCAGCCGTGGCAACAACCTGCTCATCGAGGCGTATTTCGAGGAACTGCTGATGATTATCCGCAACAAGGTGCTGCTCTCGGGAGGCGTGCTCAACCGCACAAGCATCACATGGTTCTATCCGGTGTCGATGCAGCCCTATCAGATTTCCAACCTCGAGGGCACGTGGAACAAACTCTGCCGCCGCCTGATAGCGCCACAGGGCTACAAACTGCAGAAAGTGGCCGAGTCGCTCGCACCCTATTATTATTATACCAAGAAAGAGGACGTGGATGCTGAGAGCCGTCCCGTGGTGTCGATGGACATCGGCGGCGGCACCACCGACTTCGTGGTCTACCACCGTGGCAATACGGCGGCACTCATCTCATCGGTGAGGTTCGCCGGCAACAGCATCTATGGCGACTTCCTCGGGCGCGGACCCGAATACAATGGATTTATGCTGGCTTTCGCTCCCGACTTCGACGTGAAATTGCGCGACATCAGCGGCGTGAGCGACGTCTATGCCAAGTCGAAGAAAAGCAGTTCGGAATTCATTTCGTTCCTCTACTCGCTCGACAGCAACCCGCGTATGACAGGCCGTGGCGTGTCGTTCTCCGAGGAACTGCGTGCCAATCAAGAACTGCGTGTCGTGCTGCTGCTCTTCTTCGCCGCCGAGGTGCACTATGCCGCAAGGCTCCTCAAGATGAAGGGACTGCTCACACCAGCCTACATCACTGTCAGTGGAACAGCATCGAAGGTATTGCCGCTTATCGGCAGTATCGACGCATTGCAGACACTTGCCACGCACATTTTCAACGACGTGCTCGGCGACACCAGTCGTGTGGAACTCAAATTGGTGGAAAATCCCAAGGAAATCACCTGCAAGGGCGGTCTGAACATGAAACAGCGCTATGTGGTGAGCGACGTGGAGGAAATCACACGCTTCTGCACAGGCTCCGAGACGCTCGACCAGATAGCCGTGCCCCGCTACAAGGACATCAACGAGCAAGTCAGGGCAGAGGTGCTGGCCGACTATGAGCGTTTCGTCGACTATTTCTTCCAACTCAACAAGGAATATAGTTTCGCCAAGTATTTCGGCGTGTCAAACGAGAGGGAGTTCACACAGTTCAGAAAGGTGCTTACCGAGAAGGCCGAGCAGGATTTCAACAAGACCATCGAGGCCCGCAACGACAGCATGTCCGACGAGGAGAACCCCGAACTCAAGGACTCGCTCTTCTTTATACCACTCACTGGTGGCATGAGCCGACTGGCTCTTTACATCGCCCAAAACCCACAGTAACCATGCAGACCGTATTATCATTGTTTTTGTTCGCACTGGCCATCGGCTATGTGGAGTATAGACTGAAATCCATCCGCAAGGAGGGCGACGACGACCGCAAGGGGGCTTTCGACTTCTTTGCCACCAAGGAGGAACTGAAAAAGACCACCCGCCGGCTGGATGAGCAAATCAAGGCCGACCGCCAGGCGGTGGAGGAGCGGATGCAGTCGATAGAGGAGAAGGCTTTCTTCCAGCAGCCTGTGGCGCAGGAGGAAACACCGGCCGCCAAGGCCGCAAGTGCACCGGTGGCCGACCCGTCGGTGGTGTATTTCCGCTGGCCAGTCGATGACGGCACTTTCCTCGACTCGTCGCGCTCCTCGGTGCAGACCGAGGACACCTATTATCTCTTCCGGCTTGACGACAGCCGCACGAAGGCGGAGTTCCTCTTTGTCACCATGAGCGACACCCAACTCAGCAAGGCCAACAACAGTTCGAAAAAATACATCGAGCGTGCTTGCTCGTTCACCAACGCCAAGTCTTCGCTCTATTCATGCACCCCGGGCAAGGCCCACCTCGACCGCGGCCGCTGGGTCATCGACGAAAAAGCAAGGATAGAGTATAGGTAGTTTTTTTGAAGATTAAAGATGGTAGAGACGTCACATTGTGGCGTCTCCTTTAAACCCCGAAGGGGTGGCAAGAACACAGGCAGGCGGTGGAGCGAAGCGGAACCCCTGCTAACGAAGGACCCACCACATGAGCCCCGAAGGGGCGACAGAACCCGCCAATATGCTCTGTCACCACCTTCGGGGTTCTTAATTTGTTACATTGCTAAAAGCAGGGGTTCCGTGCTACGCACTCCACCACCTGCCTATGGTCTGGTCAGCCTTTCAGGCTTCCATTTTTCATCTTCCATTTTTCATCTTTATCCACCCCACCCCCGACCCCTCCCCGCCAGCGGGGAGGGGAGGCGCTGGTCACAAATTTAGGGGTGAGAGGTGAGAAGTAAGGGGTGAGAGAAATGCCCGTCCCCACGGTTCCCCGCCCCTCGTAGGGGAGGGGTTAGGGGTGGGGTCTATGCCAGGTGTTCATGCCAACTGTTGTATGGCGGAATTAGACGAGCTAATTCCCTACGATAAATGCTTTGCCGGTGGAGATGTTCTTCACAGGCTGCAGGCTCAGGAGGATTTTTTTGCAATTTTCCGAATCATTTTTTATAATTTTGAGGAGCGTAGCGACGACCATCGAAGGATTGTAGTTACTATGTTCATCTTCATCCACCCCACCCCCGGCCCGCTCCCCGCCAGCGGGGAGGGGAGTCGCTAACCACGGCCTTTTGCCAGTCTGTCACCCCTTCGGGGTTAGGTTTGTGTGGCATTTGTTAGCAGGGGTTCCGCTTCGCTCCACCGCCTGCCTGTGGTCTCGTCACCCCTTCGGGGTTTAAATGGTGGCAAACACGCTTATTTTCAATAGTTTGACACCCCACCCCCGACCCCTCCCCGCCAGCGGGGAGGGGAGGCGCTGGTCACAAATTTAGGGGTGAGAGGTGAGAGGTAAGGGGTGAGAGAAATGCCTGTCCCCACGGTTCCCCGCCCCTCGTAGGGGAGGGGTTAGGGGTGGGGTCTATGCCATGTGTTCATGCCAACTGTTGTATGGCGGAATTAGACGAGCTAATTCCCTACGATAAATGCTTTGCCGGTGGAGATGTTCTTCACAGGCTGCAGGCTCAGGAGGATTTTTTTGCAATTTTCCGAATAATTTTTTTATAATTTTGAGGAGCGTAGCGACGACCATCGATTTGTGGAATTTGAAATATATCCGATAATTTATCTTCGGAAAATTTCCTTTATCTCCAAAGATTTGATTAACTTTGCATACAAATCAGCAATGATGACTGAAGTTTTGATTGAACATGAACAACATAATTTCCATAAAATAAAATGATTCAGACTGTTGTAAAGCGCGACGGGCGCATTGTGGGTTTTAATGAGCAGAAAATTATGGCCGCCATCCGCAAGGCCATGCTCCATACCGACAAGGGCGAGGACGAGCGCCTATTGTATAAAATCACCGACCATATCGCACAGAAGGGCGAAAGCCAGATGACCGTGGAGGAAATCCAGGACATGGTTGAGATAGAACTGATGAAGTCGAGCCGCAAGGACGTGGCTCAGAAATACATTGCCTACCGCAACCAGCGCTCCATCGCCCGCAAGGCAAAGACAAGCGAGGTGTTCCTCGACATTGTGAACATCAAGAACAATGATGTCACCCGCGAGAATGCCAACATGAATGCCGACACCCCGGCAGGAATGATGATGAAGTTCGCCTCTGAGAGCACGAAGCCCTTCGTCGACGACTACCTGCTCTCGGAAGAGAGCCGTGACGCCGTGGAGCACAACTACCTGCACATCCACGACAAGGACTATTATCCCACCAAGTCGCTCACCTGCGTACAGCATCCGCTCGACCATATCATCAACTGCGGTTTCATCGCCGGTCATGGCGCTTCCCGGCCCGCACGCCGCATCGAGACCGCCTCGGTACTGGCCTGTATATCCATGGAATGTGCCCAGAACGAGATGCACGGCGGTCAGGCCATCCCTGCCTTCGACTTCTATCTGGCACCCTACGTGCGCATGACTTTCGTCGAGGAACTGAAAAGCCTGGAGGAACTCAATGGCGAGAGTTACAAAGACCTCTACGAACAGCCACTGATTGACTACATCAAGAAACCCCTCGACGGACTCACAGGCAAGGACCGTGTCCTGCAGCACGCCATCAACAAGACCGTGGGACGCGTGCACCAGGCGATGGAGGCGTTCATCCACAACATGAACACCATTCACTCACGTGGTGGAAACCAAGTGGTGTTCTCGTCGGTCAACTATGGCACCGACGTCTCTGCAGAGGGGCGCTGTGTCATACGCGAAATCCTGCTCTCCACCTACGAGGGTGTGGGCAATGGCGAGACCGCTATCTTCCCCATTCAGATATGGAAGAAGAAACGGGGCGTAAACTATCTGCCCGAAGACCGCAATTTCGACCTCTACATGCTGGCCTGCAAGGTGACCGCCCGCCGCTTCTTCCCCAATTTCCTGAATCTTGACGCCTCGTTCAACCAGACCGACGAATGGAAGGCTGACGACCCCGAGCGCTACCTGCACGAGGTGGCCACCATGGGCTGTCGCACCCGTGTGTTCGAGAACCGTTTCGGCCCTAAAACCTCCATCGGGCGTGGCAATCTCTCGTTCTCCACCATCAACATCGTGAAACTGGCCATCGAGTGCATGGAAGAGAAAGACCAGCAGAAGCGTATCGGTATGTTCTTCGCCAAACTCGACCATATTCTCGAACTCACCGCCAAGCAACTCGACGACCGCTTCCATTTCCAGGAAACGGCATTTGTCAGACAATTCCCGCTGCTGATGAAGAGCCTGTGGATAGGTGCCGACAAACTGAAGCCCAACGACACCATCAAGAGTGTCATCAACCAGGGCACCCTCGGCATTGGCTTCATCGGCCTGGCTGAGTGCCTCGTGGCCCTTACCGGAAAACATCATGGCGAGAGCGCTGAGTCGCAGGAACTGGGACTGAGAATCGTCACCTATATGCGAGACAGGGTGAACGAGTTTTCTGAGCGTTACCACCACAACTACTCGGTGCTGGCCACACCCGCTGAGGGTCTGTCGGGGAAGTTCACCAAGAAAGACCGTAAGGAGTTTGGCGTCATTCCCGGCGTCACCGACCGCGACTATTACACCAACTCCAACCATGTGCCCGTCTATTACAAGTGCTCTGCCCGCCACAAGGCCGAGGTGGAGGCTCCATACCATAACCTGACCCGTGGCGGCCATATCTTCTACGTGGAGATAGACGGCGACGCCACACACAACCCGCAGGTTATCATGAGCGTGGTGGACATGATGGACCAATACGACATGGGCTATGGCTCGGTCAATCACAACCGCAACCGCTGTATGGACTGCGGCTATGAGAATGCCGACGACCACCTGGAGGCTTGCCCGAAATGCGGTTCGACCAACATCGACAAACTGCAGCGCATCACGGGCTATCTCGTAGGGACAACCGACCGTTGGAACAGCGGCAAACTGGCCGAACTCAACGACCGCGTGACCCATATCGACTACGGTCCGAAAGACATGTTTAGTGAATGATTCGTGTTCTCGACATTATAGAAGATACAATGGTGGATGGTCCGGGATTCCGGACCTCCATTTATTGTGCTGGCTGCAACCATCAGTGTCCTGGTTGCCATAACCCTCATTCATGGGATTTCGATGGAGGCAGAGAGATGTCCACCATCGAACTCCTGAGAATCATCATGGCCGACCCCTTCGCCAATGTCACTTTCTCTGGAGGCGACCCCATGTATCAGGCGGAGGGCTTTGCCGAACTGGCCCGTGCCATCCACACTTATACCAACAAGGACATCTGGTGCTACACGGGCTTCGTCTATGAGAGTCTCATCAACGAGGAACAGCGTGAGTTGCTGGAGCAACTTGATGTGCTGGTTGATGGACCGTTCATCCAGAAATTGCATGACCCCGACCTTCTTTTCCGTGGCTCCACCAACCAGCGACTGATAGATGTCCAGAAGTCTTTGTATGCAGGTGAGGTCATCCTTTGGCACCCCGACATTTCAGTCCCCTTAACTTCAAAGAAGGGGTGACAGACGTCCTCCATCTCTGTCACCCCTTCGGGGTTTTTCTTGTGTGTCATTTATTAGCAGGGGTTCCGTGCTGTGCACTCCACCGCCTGCCTGTGGTCTTGTCACCCCTTCGGGGTTCAAATGTCCCCAGAAGCAAAGCATTTATCGTAGGGAATTAGCTCGTCTAATTCCGCCACAAAGAAGAATGTCCCCAGCGGCAAAGCATTTTTCGTAGGGAATTAGCTCGTCTAATTCCGCCACAAAGAAGAATGTCCCCAGCGGCAAAGCATTTTTCGTAGGGAATTAGCTCGTCTAATTCCGCCACACAACAATTGGCATGAACACATGGCATAGCCCCCACCCCTAGCCCCTCCCCTCCGAGGGGCGGGGAACCGTGGGGACGGGCATTCCTCTCACCCCTTACTTCTCACCTCTCACCCCTAAATATGTGAGCAGCGCCTCCCCTCCCCGCTGGCGGGGAGCGGGTCGGGGGTGGGGGAGAAGAAGATTAAAGATGAAAAATTAAAGATGAAAGATGAAAAATTAACCGGGGAAATATAAAAAAACAGCATTTGTCGGTAGAGACGTCTCATCGAGGCGTCTCACAGCATCCGAGAGCGCATTGCAAATGCTCATACTCGGAGCAGGTGGTAATTTTTCCCTCCCCTCGCAGGGGAAGGTTAGGGTGGGGCCTATGCTTTTTACGTGGCCTTTACACCGAAAACTTTCTCCTCGATAATCTGGAAGACGATGAATAGGGTAGGGACGATAAAGAGCAGCGAGATGGTGCCGATGAGCATGCCACCGATGGTGCCCACACCCAGTGAGTGGTTGCCGTTGGCCCCCACGCCTGTGGACAGAGCCATGGGCAGGAGTCCGAAAATCATGGTCATCGACGTCATGAGAATGGGGCGCAGTCGCACGCTGGCGGCATCCAGAGCCGCCTCCACGATGCCCATGCCTTGTCGCCTTCGCGCCGATGCATACTCGGTGAGCAGGATGGCCGTCTTGGAGAGCAGTCCGATGAGCATAATCAGACCCGTCTGCATGTAGATATTGTTCTCAAGTCCCCACATGTTGGCAAAGATGAAAGAGCCGGCCAGTCCGAACGGCACGCTCAGGATGACTGCCAAAGGTATGAACAGACTCTCGTAGAGGGCGCAGAGAATCAGGTAGATGAACACGATGCAGAGGATGAAGACCAGCGTGGTGGTGTTCTGTGCCGAAGCCTCCTCGCGTGCCATTCCGCCGAACTCATATCCATAGCCCTCGGGCAACTGCTCGGCAGCCACCTCGCGGATGGCCTGCAGTGCCTGTCCCGTGCTGTAGCCTTCGGCGGGCATGCCGTTGACGGAGATACAGGGGAAGAGGTTGAATCGCGAGAGCGTCTCAGAGCCATAGACCCGTTTGAGGTTGACATACTGTCCGATGGGCGACATCTCGCCCTGGTCGTTGCGCACGAAGATGTTGTTGAGCGACTCGGTGTCGAGACGGTACTCCGGCGACGCCTGTATCATCACACGATAGAGTTTGGTGAACCTCACGAAGTTGGAGGCGTAGATGCCACCCACATATCCCTGCAGGGCGGTGAGCACGTCGGAGGGTGCCACACCCTGCCGCTTGCACCGTGCGGCATCCACTTCCATCAGGTATTGAGGATATTTGAGAGAAAAGTTGGTGTAGGCACGGCTCACCTCGGGCCGCTCGTTCAGCGCTTCGATAAACTGTCCGGTGTATTGCATGAGTTGCTCTATGGTGCCACCCTTCTTGTCTTGCAGGTAGAGGTCGAATCCGTTGGTGCGGCCGAATCCCGGCAGCATGGCCTGCGTGCTCACCTGTATCGACGCGTTGGAGATGTCGGAGGTGCGGCGGTAGATTTCCTCGGTGATGGCGTCGATGTCGTCGCCCTCACCTTTTCGCTCGTCCCAGTTCTTGAGTTTGAGCGTGAAGTTGCCGTTCGACGACGACTGGTCGAATCCCACGCTGTTGCCCGCCACCAGTGAGTACATCCTGAGTTGTGGCAGGTCTTCGATGCGCTGCTCCACCTCTTTCATGATGCCATAGGTCTGCTGGAGTGTGGAGCCGGGCGATGCCTGCACGTTGACATAGATGGTGCCCATGTCTTCCTTGGGCACGAGGCCGGTCTTGGTGCTGCGCATGAGCAGGGCCAGCGTGACCACAGCCCCCACGACCAGCACCATGGCTATCCATTTGTGACCCATCAGGCCGCCTGCCATCTTGCGGTATTTGCCCACCATGGACTTGAAGGCGGTGTCGAAGGCCATGTGGAAGCGTGACGAGAAACTCATTTTCTCGCCCTTTTCCACGTCGGCGTGGGGTGTCATGATAAGTGCGCAGAGGGCTGGCGAGAGGGTGAGGGCGTTGAAGAGCGAGATGGCCACGGCGATGGCCATGGTGATGCCAAACTGCGTATAGAAAGTGCCGGTGACGCCGCGGATGAAGCAAACGGGCACGAATACCGCCATGAACACCAGTGTGGTGGTGAAGAGTGCCGATGTGATGCCGTGCATGGCCTCGATGGTGGCCTCGTAGGCCGACCGGTACCCCTCGTCGAATTTCGCCTGCACGGCCTCTACCACCACGATGGCATCGTCGACCACGGTTCCGATGACGAGCACCAGAGCGAAGAGGGTGAGCATGTTGAGTGAGAATCCGATGAGGTAGAGGGCTGCCAGCGTGCCGATGAGCGACACGCCGATGGCCACGGCGGGAATGAAGGTGGAGCGGAAACTCTGCAGGAAGATATACACCACGAGGATGACGAGAATCATGGCCTCGAGGAGTGTGCGGAGCACGCTCTTGATGGAGGCGTCGAGATAGTCTTTCTTCGACTCCAGGTCGTCGATGGCAATGCCTGGCGGCAGTTCGCGCCTGATATTCTCCACCTCCTCGTCAATCTTGGTGATAATCTCGTTGGCGTTGGAGCCTGCCACCTGGTTGATGGAGATGTTGACGCTGGGATGCCCATTGGTCTCGCCGATGAAGTTGTAGTTCTGCGAGCCCAGTTCCACCTTGGCCAGGTCGCCGATACGGAGCACGTCGCCATTGGGCAGCGACTTCACCACCATCTGCTCATAGCCAGGCTCGTCCTCATAGGTGCCCCGGTATTTCAGGATATACTGGAAGGTGTTTTCCGAGTCGGCGCCCAGTGTGCCAGTGGCCACCTCGAGGTTCTGCTCGTCGAGCACCTTGCGGATGTCGGCCGGGGTGAGTCCGTAGCGGGCCATCTTCAGCGGGTCGAGCCAGATGCGCATGGAGTAGTCGGCACCGATGACGTTCACCTCGCCCACGCCGGAGATACGGCTCAGGCGCGGCTCAATGTTGATTTTGGTATAGTTGGCCAGGAAGGTGCGGTCGAACGTGTTGTCGGGACTGTAGAGGGTCATCTGCTTGATGTTGCTCGTCTGCCGCTTGCGCACGGTGAGTCCGCTGCGCACCACATCGCTTGGCAGGCGGCCCTGCACGGTGGCAGCCCTGTTCTGCACGTTGACCATGGCCATGTTGGGGTCGGTGCCCTGCTCGAAGAACACCGAAATGTTGGCGTTGCCGGTGTTGGAGGCTCTCGACGACATATACATCATGCCCTCGACACCATTGATGGCCTCCTCGAGGGGCACCACGACACTCTTGAGCACGGTCTCGGCGTTGGCACCGGTATAGTTGGCGTTGATGCGCACGGTGGGTGGCGCTATCTCGGGAAACTGCTCAAGGGGCAGTTGGGTGAGTGCGATGATGCCCACCAGCACGATGACCACCGAGATGACACCCGAGAGGATGGGCCTGTCGATGAAGGTCTTTACTTTCATATCTTCACTCCTTCTTTCAGCAGTCCGGCACCCTCGGCCACGATGGTGTCGCCCACCGCGAGGCCTTTCACTACGATATACTCACGCCCGTTGTTCTGTCGGCTCACCTCTACTTGCTGGGCCTTGGTCTTCCCCTGCACCACCTTGTAGACGAAGATGCGGTTTTGCAGTTCGTAGGTGGCCTCCTGAGGGATGACGATGCTGCCCGTCATGCGTGTGGGCACGACCACCGTGGCGCTGCCGCCGTCGTGGAGCAGGCGGCTGGGGTTGTCGAACGATGCCCTGAGCGTGACGGCGCCCGTGGAGGCTTCCACCATTCCGCTTACAGCATCGATGCGCCCCCCGATGGGGTAATCCTGCCCGTTGCTCAGTTTGAGGTTCACAGGTGGTGCCTGACTGACAAAGCGCTCGATGCTGCCATACTGCCCGATTAGTTCGATGACCTGGTTCTCGTTGATCGAGAAATAGGCGTGTATCACGCGATCGTCGGCCACGGTGACCAGCGGTTCGCTGATGCTGCTGCTCACCAGTGCGCCCACATGCCAGGGTATCATCGAGGCCACACCGTCGACGGGGCTCTTGACAACGGTGTAGGAGAGGCTGTTGCGGGCGTTGCGCTCCTGGGCGCGGGCCTGCTCGAGTTGGGCCTCGGCTTCGCGAAGGGCCTGCAGGCTTGACTCCACCGAGAAGTCGGAAACCACGTTGCTGGCCTTCAGGTCGACCTCGCTCTTGTAGTTCATGCGGGCAGTGGCGAGTTTGGCCTCTGCGCTTTTCCTTGCGGCCACGGCCATCTCGAGTGCCGACTGGTAGGGCACTTGGTCGATGATGAAGAGTGGCTGGCCTTTCCTCACATGATTGCCTTCCTTGATGCAGATTTGGGTGATATTGCCCGAGATTTGTGGTCTCACCTCCACAATCTGCCGTCCGGCCAGGCGTGCGGTGTAGGTGCGCGAGAGTGTCACGTCGTGCTCGCCCACCACCATTGTCTTGTATTTGATGTTGGCATGGGATGGCTTTTTGTCTTCCTTGTCGGAATTACAGCCAATCACCAGCAGGCAGGTGATGCAAATGGCGGATAATGAAAAAAATGTTCTCATTTATATAAGTCAAGGTGTTCGAAAATGTTCATATATGACATAGTTGTAGATGTTTTTAGCCTTTTATGCCTATCAAAACACCTACTTATAATGTTCTCTTTCTATTATGACTCTTTAAAAAGGGTTTGGTTCAATGAATTTTAATTAATTTCGGATTTTTTAACGAAGGAATCTGCTTCTATAGCCGTGAGCACCGATTTCCTGCTCCAGTGTGGAGTTATTGGAACTTCCCTGGCTCCTCTTTGAAGCTGCTGAAAAGTGGACAAATACAGATTTTGTGGCCGGTGAGACGTGTTCTGTCACCCCTTCGGGGTTTGGTTTGTGTGGCACTTGTTAGCAGGGGTTCCGCTTCGCTCCACCGCCTGCCTGTGGTCTGATCAGCCTTTCAGGCTTCCATTACTCAATCTTTCATCTTCAAGGACCTCACAACTCCACACTTCACACTTCACACTCCAAACTCCACACTCCACACTCCACACTCCACACTCCCTTATTTCATCCATTTCTTTCCGTTGACGATGTAGATGCCCTTTGTTGCTGGCACTCCATCGATGCGGATGCCTTGCAATGTATATATGGTCTCGCTGTTGTCGTCGGTCAGTGTGGCAGATTTGATGGAAGACTCGTCGGGACGAGGATGGATTTCGTTGATTCCTTCCAATGCGTATGTGCCGAATACAGACAAATTCTTACGGTCGACGATAGTCATGCAACCCTTTGTTCCCTCCTGGTTACGGTAGTTGGTGTCCCATGTCATCGGCACCATGCCCCCCATTTCCTTGCACAGCCGGTGCAACTCGCGGTAATGCAACTTGATGGATGCGTTGTGCTTCTCCTGACTTTCGTTAGGCAGGGAAGACAAGTCTCTCCAGTTGGCTCCAAACTCTCCAATCACCACCGGATAACCCTTGTCCACGAAGTTGGTCTTCATCATTTGCAGTTGGTTCTTCATGTCATCCTCCTCACCCCATGTGGCATTGTGGGTGGACCCGCTGAGGTGGTTGCCTTTCCCCCAATAATAGAATACCTTTCCCCACGACTCGTCTTTTTCCATGCCCCAAAACTGCCATGGGTTATAATAATGCACCTCGACGGCCAGTTTGCCCTCTGTGACATCTTGCGGCATCTTTCCGGCCATGAATTTGCAGGTGTGCTCGATATTGGTCGATGGACCCTGGACGACCAGGATGCGTTTGGCATTGTTGCCGCCAGTGGCACGCACGGCATCCACAAAGGCCTGGTTGTATTGTATCACGTTGTTTGTGGCCGACTGGTTTTCGGCGGGAGGCTCATTCATGCCAGCGAAGAGCAGGTGCTCGTCATAGTCGATGAAAGCATTGGCTATCTGAGTCCAAAGAGCCGTAAGGATATTTTTGTTTTTTTCTATGGTGGCAGGATTGGTGTCTTTCATCTGGTCGTCGAGCCATCCCCCGTCCCAGTGGTCGTTTAAGACCACATACAGTCCGTCGTTGATGCAGTAGTCCACCACCTCTTTCACCCGTGCCATCCACTGCTTGTCGATTTCGTATGTGGAAGCATTGCTTATATGTCCGAATGCCCACGCGCATGGGATGCGTATGCTTTTGAATCCAAGGCTTTTCACGTAGTCGATGATTTTCTGTGAAGTCTTTGTGTCCTGCCATCCCGTCTCTGTGGAAAGTCCGCCCTTGTTGTTCCATAGTGCCGCCCCCGTCCAACCTGTGGTAGCCTCAAGTGTGTTGCCAAGATTCCATCCCGGAGCCATGTCGTTGATTACTTCCATAGCAGAACGGTCCATGCCTTCTTGTGCTTTTATACCTGTTGCAAGAAACAGCAAACCAACGATGATGAGTATTGACTTAATCCTTTGACTTTTCATATTTTCCGCACCTTATTGACAACCAAAATCGACCACAAATATACGCAGAAATATCCATATTTGCTTTATTCGTAGCGCTGGATGAACTGGATGTTGTATTGCTCGATTTTGCTGAGCTCACCAGCGGGAATCTCATCGCGGTAGCCATTGTACCATGACTGCGAGTTGAAATATGCCCTCAGTCCGGCATCCTTGAAACGGCGTCCGTGGCGGGCATAGATGGAGTTGCGCAGCACACGGAGTTGTCCCCTGTCGTAGCCGGCCAGGTCGGCTGCTGTGGCTTTGCGCTGCGACAGCCAGTCATAGATGGTGCCTGTCACGACTCCCCTTCGTGTGGATGGCACAGATGCCACGCTTCCACCGCCGGGAATCACTTTGCTGGAGTGCATGTATCCAAGCATTGCGCCGGATGAATTATACACCTTGCACCAGTTTGCATTGTAGTTGGTATAGTAAATGGGGCTTCCGTCCTTGATTTTTGTCACGATGGAATAACTGGTCCCGGGTCCCTGGCGCACATTCGTGTATCCACCCTCGCGTATCACACTTCCGCTGAGCAGACCTTTGGGAGGTGCGGCGGAAATCGAGGGAGTGGCCTCTGGTGCTGTGGCAGGTGCAGGAGCTGCGGCAGGTGCCTCGGCTGGAGCGGCAGGTGCGGCTTCGACAGGCCCTTCTGTTTTTGCCACTTCCTCAGCAGGAACCACTTCGGATAAAACTTTTATCACGCTTGATGCCTCTCTCTTGTTGCGGTCGGCATACACTTGAATCCTGGAGATGGCTGCGTTGTAGATGGTTTTTTCGTCGTCGGTCATGGGGTTGGGCAAATCGGCGATGGTGTTCTCCAGAACGTCTGCAACATCATCCCAGTCATCCTTTGTCCAGTCAGCGCTTTTTGAGTAGATTTCGTTGCTTAGTGCGTCGATTCTTTCTACAGGTTGCAGGTCGTCCAAGTTCTTTGTGCCTTTTGAGCCACACGATGCTAAGCATGCACTCAGCACGATAGCAGCGATTAATAAAAATCTTGTTTTCATAATAATGTTTCAAGCAGCACTTAGGTTAAACATTTTTGTCTGGCATGCGTCGTTCATGATGAGCAAGTGTGCCGCAAATCCTTGCCTGCAAATGCCAACTGGGTGTCAAGACGGTGTCATCCAACTTGCGTTGCACGACGGCCCTCACCGCAAATCATTTGCAAATATACATTTTTTTTTGATATAATGGTTTGTGCCGCTCTGTTTTTTCAAAAAAAACTACTTAAGCACCGACTAAGACGGGAAAGATTGTTTTCGCAGTGCAAATTTCGTAGGGAATTAGCTCGTCTAATTCCGTACATAGCAAATGGCCGTGAGCAGCGACTCCCCGATTTCAGTGTGGAGCGTGGAGTTAGAAATGGATGTATCTATAGCAAATTTCGAACGATTCAACCCCGAAGGGGTGACAAGACCACAGGCAGGCGGTGGAGCGAAGCGGAACCCCTGCTAACAAGTACCACACAAACTAAACCCTGAAAGGGTGGCAGACCTTGCCAATATGCTCTGTCACCCTTTCAGGGTTTTTAATTTGTTATATCGTTAAGCGCAGGGGTTCCGTGCTTCGCACTCCACCGCCTGCCTGTGGTCTGACCAGCCTTTCAGGCTTCAGGAATGGATTAGCTCGTCTAATTCCGTCAGTTATCAGTGTCCTCCTCTAAGGAGAGTTAGGGGAGTACCTGTGCTCCCACAGTGCATTTCTCTCACCTCTCACCACCAAGTTTGTGAGCAGCAACTCCCCTCCACCGCTTGCGGGGAGGGGCTGGGGGTGGGGCGTCAAACTATTGAAAATCAACGTGTTTACGACCCTTTAACCCCGAAGGGGTGGCAAGACCACAGGCAGGCGGTGGAGCGAAGCGGAACCCCTGCTAACAAGTGCCACACAACATAAACCCTGAAGGGGTGACAGACCTCCGCCATTTCTCTCATGCATCCTCTGGGCTCGAAAGTACTCAAACAAAACAGAGTGCCTCGGAAGGCACTCTGTTCTATGATTCATAATAATTGTTGTCTTTTATTATTATTCTACATCCCAGAGATTGGTCTGTCGAGCACGGGCATCTTCCTCCATGTTTCCGGTGGAATTTCCGTTTTCAACAAAGATGTTCTCTCCAGAAGGATTCTTTTTATAAACAGACAATCCGTTCAAATCCATTAAATTGCCCTCAAACAAAACCACAAGGACATTTGGCTGTATATATTTTTTCTTTTCCATAATTCAAGCCTCCTTTTTTATTTTACAACATACTTCTTGTGGTTTACGATATAAATACCACGGGGCAATTCGCTAAGAGATTGGTTGACCATTTGACCTTGCAGATTATACACTTGTCCGTCGGCAATAGATGGAAGTTCAACAGCGCCTATGGAGGTCATGGAATTGTCGAATTCAAGAGTAGAGGGATTGGTACCTGTGCCACTTGGTGAAACGAAATAGGCCCTGAAACCCTTGATGTTTTTACTACTGGTGGTGCTTGGTTCGTACAACTGAGGATCCATACCAGTTGAACTTGTATGCAAATAATAAATCTGATTCGATGCCATTACGCTGGAAAGGTCGGTTTTGTTCAAATTGCCGACAAACTTGTATCCTGGCTCTATTTCCACAACATTGGCATTGTTGGTACCCATAAGTGTTGCTTCATCCGCCAACTCAATATTGGTGAATACCATCACCTTATCTCCTGGTTGAACGTCGTCACCACCTTCCTCTTCATACTGAGGATTCGTAAAATCTACCAACGAACTTTCAATAGTTTCGGGTATAAATATCAAATAAGGAACAGCAGCACTCAGGACATCCGCATCACCGGTATCGCCGTATGATTTCGTGAATTTCATGACTTTGTTGGCGAATGCGGTATATTCCCAAATCTCGGCACATGATTCGTCTGTCCAGTTATAAGTGTCGGCAAGGTTTTTTTTGAAAGAAGCCATAAATCTGTATTGGAACTGCTTCATGGTAAGGTTGAAAGGAAGACAGAGTGTATACCATCCTTGAGTATAGGATCTCACGATAGTCACCTTTCTCATCTTCTTTCCTGCATTACGTTTCAGGCGCTCTGTGTTGTCCCAGTCATCGCGAAGCACCAGGTTGTCACCATATACATCAATGGTGTTGTAAGTTCCTCCACCTGACCCTGCGCCTACTTCAAGTCCACCAGTAGCCCTTAAGGACATTTTGACGTGGCCGTCAGAAACATAGTCATCGGGGAAAGGAACCGTAAATGTATATTCTCCTGTCCCACTTGTATGATGAGCCGTCACTGCATTATTAGCCCATTCAGGGGTAATAGTCCACCTTTGGTTTTTCAAAAAAAGTTTTATAGTTACAGTGGCTGTCTTCTCAACACCATTTTCGTCTTTGTAGTTCATGTCGAAAATGATTTCTGGCTCGTTTTTTTGTCCTGCATTATTAGATTGGTAACTACTCAGTCATTATCATAGCCTCATTAAGCAATATATGAAGCAAACGGCGATGCCGTTAAAAAATCATAATGAGAACCTGTTTGGAAGCTGGTCTAAGACGCCACCGAATAGCTACAACATGCCTCAACAGACTTATTGTCAGCGTGTTGTATGGCTCATACAGTCGCCAACAACCTATCCCAAGAGGGTAAGACATAGGGGGGTACAGCCTCGCCATTACATGTCCCGTATTACGTTAATTTGCTGATTTTCAAGTTGTTAAACTATGTTTAAGGACTTTCGCAGATGTCGGCAAAGCTGTAACTTTGCGGCATGAGTTTAGACAGGAATCCCACAGTGACAGATGCCATCGAGGCAATAAAGGCCTTGCGCGAGGAACTGGACAATGTGAAAGACGAGTTGTCCAGCTGTAAGAGCGAGGTCTCCCGTCTAAACCGTAACAACACCCATCTTGTAGTGGAGAACAAGAGCCTCAAGGCAGAAGTGACACGGCTCATGGCTGAGATAGAGAAACTCGGTGGCAGTAAGGTTGTGAAAGACAGCACCAACTCCAGCGTTCCTCCCACACAGCAGTCGATAGCCGGACAGGCGGCTCTGCGCACCCGCTCGCTGCGTGAGCCTTCCGGCAGGCCAAGCGGCGGCCAGAAAGGGCATGTCGGGCATGAACTGGCCAAGACAGCCAATCCAGCGAAGAAAGAGGAGCATCGGGTGGGGACATGTCCCCACTGCGGAGCCGTCATTCCCGAGGATGCCGAGCAGGTGTGCACGATGACAACTCAGGTGATCGACATCGCCGGCATTCTGGCCGAGCCGGAGGTGACGGAGCATCTGCGCTATACCGCCATATGCCCGCACTGCCACAAGAAAGCACATGCAAAACTGCCAAGCGGAAGCGGCAAGAAGACCGCCTACGGCCCGAAGCTACAGGCTCTGGTGGTATACCTTTCCGTCGTGCAGTCCGTGACGTTTGACAGGATAGCCGAAACCATGCGCGACGTGTTCTGCGTGAAGTCTTTCTCCGAGGGCACGGTGAAGAACATACTGGAGAGGAATGCCAAGAAGCTGCTGCCCGTCTATACGGCCCTGCTGGAGCACATCGGCAAGGAAGAGGCAGCCGGCATGGACGAAACCGGCGTGTACATCAATAAGCTGCTGTGCTGGTTCTGGTGCCTGCAGTGCGAGAAGTATTGCTACGTCTTCGCTGACCGCTCCCGCGGCATCAAGGCATTGGAGGAACATGGCATACTGCCGTACCTGAAGAGGCTCATACTCTATACAGACCGTCACAGCACCTACTTCACGCTGGAGGTCAGCGGCCACCAGGTCTGCCTTGCCCACCTGCTCAGAAACCTGCAGTACCTTTGTGACATCAACAAGCAGCAGCAGTGGGCAGGCCAGGTGCAGAAACTGCTGCGCGATGCCATACACACATGGAATGAAAGCAAGGGCGGAGTACCCGGAACGCAGGTCAGGAAATCCTTCGAGGAAAGGATGGACAGGCTCCTTGATGAGGACGTAGGCCACTATGGAAAGGAGTTCCAGACACTGCAGAACGGTATCATACTGTGCAAGGACTATCTTTTCACATTCCTCGACCATGAGGGCGTGCCCCACCATAACAACAGCAGCGAAGGCGCCATCAGAATACTGAAAGTCAAGACCAAAGTATCCGGAGGGTTCAGAACACAGTCGGGAGCTGACCAATATGCATGTTTTCATTCCATTGTTGAGACAGCAAAGAGAAATGGGAAGTCCAAGTTTGGAACTCTCTACCAACTGATCATTGAAGACAATCCCGACAGCAGCTTCATCGAAAGAATCACTTCTTAGGAGGTACGCTTGCTACCCCCTAAGAAGTCATGGGCTCATGACTGAGTAGTTACTTAGATTGATTGAAATCCAATTCCAATGTTAAGGACTTATCAACACTAAAATTGGGAGATGAAACAGTTCCCCACGGAGCATTCGCGCTATTTGCATTACCAGCATTATAATCGCTCGAGCCGAAACGGAATTGTCCGTTAGGACCAACGGCTGCTGCTGGGTTGTTAGGGTCAATATCCCATTCGCCAGAATCCACAGTCGTAATCCATGCGGGATGGGAGTCGGTATCGTATTCGTAGGTATGTGTAGTCTCACTAAAAGTGGGAATTCTGTCGTAATACTCATATTCCTGTGCAGACAACTGTGTGCATACGGATAGAGCCAATAATAAGAATAAGTTACGTAGAGATTTCTTCATAATGTCACCTTAAATTAGTTTCATCAAAATCAATTATTTTATGAAAAATTTATAAAAATAGAATAAAAATACAAACAATAGTAGCCCATCAATATGGGATGAATATAAATATAGCCGAAAGTATATATAAGTCTTAAATCTAGGTGCAAAATTACTAAAAAAGTAAACAATATTAATACACGCATGGGTATTTTAACATTTTTTTCTTAAATTTTCAAATTTAGTGCTTGGCAAACCGGTTTTAAGGGTAAATGTCATCAACAGCAGTGCATTTTCAAACCCCGAAGGGGTGACAAGACCACAGGCAGGCGGTGGAGCGAAGCGGAACCCCTGTCTGCAGTGTGGAGTGTGAAGTTTGGAGTTGCTCAACCCCTGCTAACAAGTACCACCCCCCCCTCATTGCTTCAGCAGCCATTGGGCGAAAAATTGGTCGTAGAGGGTGTAGGTGCCTAAATCGAGGGTGATGAAGTCTTTTTCCAATAGTCCCTTGATGGCACCCTGCACAGTGCTTGCAGTCAGTTTGTGGCGCTGTAGGAATGGGCGTGATGTGACATTCGAGGCCTTTTTCTCCTTGCAAATGGCTATTAGCACCTCTTTTTGCTTGGGGGGCAACTGATAGAGTAGAGACTCATAGGCGAAACTCTGCTGTCCGATAATCTGTTGTATGGCGGTCTCCATCTTGTCTGGCGTGCAGAGCGTACAGGTATCCGTCAGGGTGAACAGAGCATTGAGTACAGACTGTACATACCATGTCACACCCTCGTAACGGTCGTAGACGGCCACTACGGTGTCATGGGAGATGTCTTTATTGTATTCTCTAAACAGGTTTTGGGCGAATGTCACATAGTTTTCGCACTCGATGGGCGCCAATGACATCAGCCTCGTGCTCTGATAGAACGGACGCGAGGGCGAAACAAACATTTCCGACATCATGTGCCGCTGTGAACCTGCAAAGACAAACCACACATTCCGGCATTTCTGCATCCAAGTGCGGAGGATAGCCTCCACGTTCTTCTCTGGATAATGGATGATGGACTGGAACTCGTCGATAGCGACAAGGCATTGTCTGTCGGCCTGTTCGAGATAGGTGAAGATTTCATCGAGGGTCACTTCGGGCACGCTGATATCACCAATCCCGATGCCCCATTCTGGGTTGCCGTTGATGTCGAACGAGATACTGCCACGGAGTGAACTCAGCGTGTTCAGAAAAAGTTCCCATACTTTGCGCCCTTTCGACTTCAATGTTCCCAAGACGGCCTTTCCCAACTCGAACACAAACTCCTGGAGATTCTTCGTAGCATAGATATCGACGACGAACGTGTAGTAACTGTCCTTGATGGAATCTTGGTTGAAGCAGTGGTATACCAATCCTGTTTTCCCAAGGCGCCGAGGTGATATGAGTGCCACATGATTGCCGTTGGTGAGGGTGTTGATCAACAAATTGGTTTCTTCCACACGGTCGCAGAAGTAATGCGGAGAAACATAGCCGCTGGTGACAAATGGATTGGTGATATTCATAACCGTTGGATTGATATTTGCAATGATTATGCAAAGATAATTATAATCTTATTATAAAGCAAGCGTTTTCCCGTTTTTTTACGATTGGAGTATTTCCACAGAAGCCCCAAGTTTTTGTTTTTCCCCAAATATGCAGGCTATGTTTTTGTCCTTTAATTCACGACAGCCTTTGGAGTCCAGTTTTTGAAGAAGCGTACCACCTTCTCTTTGTTGTATCCTTGCCCCTCTTCCAGGAAACTTGAGTCCTGAATGTGAATTACTTTGCCCTCTGTGTCTAAAACGACAAATACCGGGTATCCAAAACGTCCGGGATTGTTCAGCCGTTTCATCAGGGCCGCTGCCTCTTGCTTTTTCGCATCGCCTTCCGACTTTCTGGGGTTGTAGTTGACATGAATATACACAAAATTCTCTTCAATCATCTGACTGATGTCGGTGTCGCTTGTGATGAAGTCGGCAAACCGCAAGCACCAGGGGCACCAGTTGCCACCCACCTGGCAGATGACGAATTTCCCGTCGGCTTTAGCTTTTGCCACGGCCTGGTCGATTTGCTCAATGGGGTTGATGTTCTCGTCGTAGACCTTTTTCAGCGCGGTCTGGGCCTCTGCGAGGATGGTGAAAAGCAAGGCAAACGCAATGAGTGTGATTTTTGTTTTCATTTTTTCTTTGATGGTGAAAAATGCTGTTGAAGCCTATTGCATGCTACAGACAGCAATATGGTTATGCCGAGGACAATGACAGGCATCAGATAAAGAGCCGGCAAATTCTCATCGATATGTATTGCCTTATAGCAGTCGGCCATGGCAAGCCATACGGCAGGATGCAGGATATAGACAAACATGGCACAATTCTTGCCCAGTAGTTGTAGGTTGCCCTGATGCCTGGTAGGATTCTTGATGGCATAGATGAACATGGCAGTAACCTGCGGAAACGAACAGATGTTAACTCCGAAATCACGGCCAATAATCCAGCGCTCAAGCAGATTCAGCAGCGTCGAAACGATGATAATCGTTATCAGGGCCTTGTTGTTACATTTTTCCTTGATTTGCGATTGATGCTCATGTATCCAATGGCCAAGCATGAAAAATGCGAATCCCTCGACCAGCCAGTTGCGGTACATGCAATTGGGAATGTAAATACCTGCTATATAAGCACCTTGCGCAAGTAGTAGATACGCCCCGAACATGGCAGCCGCAAGACGATAAGCCCAGATTCTTTTACCGTTCAGTTCAAACAGGAAATAGAAAATGTAGGTGTAGAGGAGTGCGAAGAGGAACCAGTATTGGCCCGCCACCCATACAGGCTGATTAAACAGAAGCCAGTTCAGTGATTCCCGGAAACTAATCGAAAGATGGGTTCCTCCATGCAAGAATTTCCTTAACAGAAAAAAGCAAAAGAAGAATATGCAGGAAAAGAGGGTGATTTTTCCAATATGTTTAATTTTTCTGTTCGCTTCGGAGCGGGATGTCTTACTTTCTGTGCTGCGGAAGCAAAAATACCCCGATACCATAAAGAATAATGGTACGCTAAATCTACTGATAGCCTGGACGGCAGTCCCTAAGAGGCCTGGAAACTCGCAGTGCATGAATACCACGAAGATACAGGCAATGCCTTTGATGAAATCAAGACAATAGTTATATTGCTTCATTATAATTATCCCCCATGATTAGGCAGGTAAAACATTTGTTCAATGAAAAAAACTACAAATAGTATGTCTTATTTTGCTCGTTAGATTCCCATGTGCTATGAGCCGGCATGTTTTGTCTAAGTGGTGCAAAGTTATAAAAATAGTGTCAATAAACGCAAGTCTCTGCCAAGTATTTTTGTTTTTGATGCAGAAGGATGGTGCTGGAAACGTGGGTGAGAATGCTTTTTGCAACCGAGTTGCAAAAGGTTTGTCGTAATTTTGCAGCCGAAAACCAAATCGAAAGGAATTATGACACATCATCATCATGACGAAGACTGCAAAAACTGCAACGTAAGCCACCAACACCATAACCACCACCATGACCACCACGACCATAACCATAACCATGACCACGGCCATCATGACCATCATGACCACGACCACCATGGCCATCATCATGACCACCCTGAAAGTATGCGTGAGCAATTGTGGAAAATAGGGATAGGTGCCGTGTTGCTGATAGCCGCCGTAGTTATCGAGCATACTTGCAACCTGCCCACTTGGCAGTTGCTGCTGGTCTATCTGGTACCCTATCTGGTGGTAGGATACGACACACTGAAAGAAGCCGTGGAGGGTCTGCTTCATGGCGAAGCCTTCAACGAGCATTTCCTCATGACGGTGGCCACCATCGGTGCCCTGTGCATCGGATTCCTGCCAGGAGCCGAGACAGAGTTTCCCGAGGCCGTTTTCGTCATGCTGTTTTTCCAGATAGGCGAATTGTTTGAGGGATATGCCGAGGGGAAAAGTCGTGAGAGTATCTCCCAACTGATGGATATCCGGCCCGACGTGGCTCATGTGGAGCGCGAGGGACAAGTGCAGACACTCAGCCCCGACCAGGTGGAGACGGGCGAGGTGATAGTAGTGAAACCCGGTGAGCGCGTCCCGCTCGACGGTGTGGTGTGCGAGGGCACCTCCCAACTCAATACCGTGGCGTTGACGGGCGAGAGCCTGCCGCGCGATATCACCGTGGAGGACGAAGTGTTCTCGGGCTGTGTCAACATCTCGGGCGTCATCCGTGTGCGTGTCACCAAGAGTTTCGGCGAGAGCACCGCCTCGAAAATCATCAATCTGGTGGAGAATGCCAGCGAGCACAAGTCGCGCAGTGAGAATTTCATCAGTCGCTTTGCCCGTGTTTACACACCTATTGTGGTGTTTGGCGCCATCCTGCTTGCCTTCTTGCCCCCGCTGTTCACCGGCGTGTTTGCCACAGCCTTCCCCACGTGGCTCCACCGCGCGCTGATTTTCCTCGTGGTGTCATGCCCCTGCGCGCTGGTGCTCAGTGTGCCCCTTACCTTCTTTGGCGGTATCGGTGGCGCCTCACGCAAGGGAATCCTCATCAAGGGCAGCAACTATATCGACACGCTGGCTCGCACGGGCACCGTGGTGTTCGACAAGACAGGCACACTCACCCACGGACGTTTTGCTGTGGAAGCCGTGCATCCCGAGCAGTGCGACGAGCGTCATCTGCTCCATCTGGCCGCCCATGTGGAACATTTCTCCACCCATCCCATCGGTGCCGTCCTGCGCGACGCTTTCCCCGAAGAGGCCACCGACGGCTGCCAGGTGTCGAATGTGGAGGAGGTGGCCGGACAGGGCATCCGCGCCCGGGTAGGCAACCAAATGGTCTGTGTGGGCAACACTCGCATGATGGATGCCATCGGTGCACATTGGCGCGACTGTCACCATGTGGGCACCATCATCCATGTGGCGATTGATGGTGTATATGCCGGCCATATCGCCATCAGCGACAAGGTGAAGGAAGACAGTGCACAGGCTATTGAGACTCTTCACCAACTGGGCGTGAAACGCATGGTGATGCTCACCGGCGACCGCAAGGAGGTGGGCGAGCACGTGGCCAGCCAACTGGGTCTGGATGAATACCATGCTGAATTGCTGCCGGCCGACAAGGTGGAGCGGATGGAGACAATCCTGCGTGAAAAGGGAAAAGACCAGAGCGTGGCTTTCGTGGGCGACGGCATCAACGACGCCCCTGTGCTGGCATTGGCCGATGTGGGTATTGCCATGGGCGGTCTGGGTAGCGATGCCGCCATCGAGGCTGCCGACGTGGTGCTGATGGACGACCATCCGTCGAAAATCGCCACGGCCATCAGCATGGCCCGCCGCACCTTGTCCATCGCCCGTCAAAACGTGTGGATGGCGATTGGCATCAAGGTGCTGGTGCTCTTGCTTGCCTCTTTGGGACTGGCCAATATGTGGATGGCCGTCTTTGCCGATGTCGGCGTCACTGTGCTGGCTGTACTCAACGCCATGAGGACGTTGAGGGGTGAGGGTGTGTCAAAATAGATATCCACTCCTTTTAGTGGGTGATGGATGTAAATGTCCGTGAGTAGCGACTCCCCTCCACCGCTTGCGGGGAGGGGCCGGGGGTGGGGTGTCAAACTATTGAAAATGAGAGCATTTGCGGAATCCAAACAACCCCACCCCTAACCCCTCCCCTGCGATGGGAGGGGAACCCTTGTCACGACATTCAGGGCTTTTTGGATAGAATATACACGAAAAGAGAGTGTGCCATTTCATTTTGACACACCCTCTTTTTATTTACAATCTGTAAGTTTTGTTCTTAAGTCATTCCATTTTGACACGCCCCCTCTTATTGATTATTTTCTTTTGAAGATGCACCTCAATGCGTTTTTGACATAGTTCACAAAACTGCTTTTTTGTTTTTCAGCCTCGCTTTCAACAGTTTGGGAGGGACTGCCTGTATTTGTGAGACAAGCCTCCTGTTTTCTCTGCTCTTTTTCAACAGTTTGGGAAGGACTCTCTGTATTTGTGAGATTCGTCTCCTGTTTTCCCTGCTCTTTTTCGACAGATTGGGAGGGGCTGTCAACCACGATGTGTTTAAAATTTCCGAAAACAGGATGTTTGCGGTAGTCCTCTTCTGTGCCTGCAGGGATGTGGAGGATGCATTTCCCGAAGTTGATACCTGAGAGTGTGTCGTATATTTGCAATTGTTTGGGATGCCTTTTCTTGATATAGATGTCCATAAGAGAGTCACATCCATCAAAAGCACTGTTTACAATACATGTTATACTGTCGGGAAGATGGATAGATGTCAGCCCTGAGCAGTTTTTGAACACATAACTTCTGATGCTTATTACATTGTCGGGTATATGGATGGTTGTCAGGCTTGAGCAGCCTTGGAATGCGCGGCTTTCGATTGTTGTCAGACTGTCGGGCAGATTGACAGATGTCAGTCTTGAGCAATAACGGAATGCAGCATACCCAATGCTTGTCACACTGTCTGGGATATTGACAGATGTCAGTTCTGAGCAAAACTGGAATGCAGAATGCCCTATGCTTGTCACACCATTCGGGATGTTGATGGAATTGGGATAATGATGCTTGTTGACACCAATGACAGTCTTGCCGTCTTTGCTATAAAATAACGGATCAGCCATATTAATGATAATTAGTCGTTTTTTATTTGTTCATTTTTCTCAAGTGTGTTTCCCTGCTGTTCAATTCATCATCTGCTCGCAGCCTGGACGACAGACGCTCAGTCAAGAGCCGAAAGCTTGAAAAGGCCTCCTGGATTCTGCAAAAATAACAAAAATACCACATACTTCAAAAGAGATGATTGTTTTTCGATTCACAATGGTTTAGAGGTGAGGGGCGTTTTCAGTTTGGAATTTGGAGTTTGGAATTTGGAGTTGCCACCCCACCCCCGACCCGCTCCCCGCCAGCGGGGAGGGGAGGCGCTGCTCACGGCATTCTGCTCTCGTGGAATAAAAGGTTGCCCCACGATTCCCCACCCCGCTTTAAGTTTGGAGTTTGGAGTTTGGAGTTGAAATTAGTGGTGAGTGATGAGAGGTGACAGAAATGTAATCTTCATTTTTCAATTATCAACCCTTTGGATAATTGAAAATATTTGCTATTTTTGCACCTTATAATCAATACATCCAAAATTCACGTCTAAAAAACCGACACAACATGAGAAGACTATTGTTATCATTAGCATTGCTGTTCCCGTTTGTCACATTCGCCCAGACAGGTAAGGAATGGGACGACCCGTCTGTCAGCCACGTCAATCGTGAGCAGGCCCATACCCTCAGCATACCTTTGGCTTCGGAGTCGGAAGTTGCTGCCAACGACATCACATCATCTCCCTATTATCAGTCGCTCGACGGAGTGTGGAAATTTTATTGGGTGAACTCCCCGTCGTTGGCATCCGCAACCCGTTGCGAGAAAGACTACAATGATGCCACCTGGGTTGACATCGACGTGCCCTCCAGTTGGCAGGTTTGGGGACTCAACCATAACAAGTCGTGGGACAAGCCTCTCTATTGTAATGTCGCTTATCCGTTCTCTTTCGATGAGTCAACCTATAGCGTGATGGCCAATCGGCCAGGATGGTTTACGTACAACAGTTCCATGCCCAATCCCGTAGGCACCTACCGCAAGCATTTCACTATCCCCGCTTCCTGGCAGGGACGTGACATCTTTGTGCGTTTCAATGGTGTGGGGCACGGATATTATCTCTGGGTCAACGGCCAGCGGGTGGGCTATAGCGAGGACTCCTATCTGCCCTCCGAGTTCAATATCACCCCATACGTCACCGATGGAGACAATACCATCGCCCTGCAGGTATATCGTTTCACCAGCGGGTCGTTCCTGGAGTGTCAGGACTATTGGCGCTTGACAGGCATCCAGCGGCACTGTTTCCTTTGGTCGGCCCCCAAAAGCCAGATTCGTGACTACTTCTTCACGACCAACCTCGACAATTCCTATATCAACGCCAAAACCAATGTAAGAGTCAGATTGACCGGCGTGGAAGCGGTAGAAGGAGGCACTGTGGAAGTGCGTGTTGAGGACAATGGCCAGCCAATTGCCTCTACTAAAAAGACAGTGGGAACAACGGCGGAGATGAGTCTGAACATGAATGTGACCAATCCCCGGAAATGGAGTGCCGAAACGCCCAATCTCTACGACCTGGTTCTGACACTGAAAGACAGTCAGGGGAAAACCATCGACATCCGAGGTGGAAAAGTGGGTTTCCGCGAGGTGGCCATCCGTTCCGACGGCGCTCTTACCATCAATGGTCAGCGCATGGTGTTTCATGGTGTCAACCGTCATGATTTCAGTCCCATCAACGGGCGAGCCATCACCGACGAGGAGATAGAAGAGGATATCAAGACCATGAAGCGCCTCAATATCAATGCAGTGCGCACGTCGCACTATCCCAACGACCCCGTCTTTTACGACCTCTGCGACAAATATGGCCTGTATGTCTTGGCCGAGGCCGATGTGGAATGTCACGCCCACCAGAAATTGTCATCGGAGCCACGCTTCCGTCACGCTATGGTGGAGCGTTCCGAGAATCAGATTTTGTGGCTACGCAACCACCCCTGCATTTTCATGTGGTCGTATGGCAACGAGTCGGGTAATGGCAGCAATTTCCAATATGTGTCGGAAGCAGTAAAGAAACTCGACTCTACACGCCCCACCCATTATGAGGGCAACAGCGATTACGCCGACGTGTCGAGCACCATGTATGCCAGTTATGAGACCATAGAGTGGATAGGCTCTTCGCGGCAGGGCAAAAGCGGACAGAAACCACATATTCAGTGTGAAAATAGCCATTCGATGGGCAACTCGATGGGCAATGTCAGGGAAATGTTCGACCTGTATGAGAAATATCCATGCCTCACGGGTGAGTTTATCTGGGATTTCAAGGACCAGGGCTTGCTTACCAAGAGCAGCAATGGCGTGGAATACTGGGCATACGGTGGCGATTTCGGCGACAACCCCAACGATGGCAACTTCTGTATCAATGGTCTGGTGCACCCCGACTGGAGTCTGACGGCCAAGTCATACAACACCCGAAAAATATACCAGCCTATTGACTTCAAGGCGGCAAAGAACAACCCGACACAATTTCTTGTGAAAAACAAGACAGCCTTCCTCTCCAGTTCGAATTATGCCATCCATTACGCCTTGACCGACGAGGAAGGCAACAAACTCTCGGAAGGAGACATCATCAATGAGGTCGCTCCTGGCGACAGCACACTGGTCACCATTGACCTCTCTGCGCTCAACACACTCGACAAGTCAAAGGAAGCCTTCATCAAATTCACTGCCACACTTAAAGAGAGCACTCCGTGGGCGGATGCCGGATTTGTGGTGGCAGAGGAGAAACTGCCCGTTCAGCAGGCAGAGAAGCCCATGTATGACCTCGCCCAACTCTCAGGAAATGAAAGTTTGGATGTGACAGAATCCGAAAATGACATCATTGTCTCGAACTTAAAATTCAAGGCTGTTTTCAGCAAGAGTTTAGGCACCTTGTCAGGTTATTCCTTCAGTGGTATGGAAATGATAGAAAAGCCATTGCTGCTGAATGTCTTCAGACTGCCCACTGATAACGATGGCCGGCAGACGGGTTCATGGGACACGATGGGACTGCGCAAACTGACGGCGAAGGGCACCTCTTCGAAATATGAGAAGGCCACAGACGGAAAGACGGCTACAGTGACTCTCGAAAGCACCTACACGGGCAAAAACAGTACGGCATTCGATGTCAACCTCACTTTCATTGCCTGTGCCGACGGCACTGTCATGGTGAATGCCTTCATCCGCCCCTCGCTCACTGGTGCCATCATTCCGAAAATGGGCTTCCGGCTTGAGATGCCTTCGGCGATGGAGCAGTTGGCATGGTTCGGCCGCGGTCCCTGGGATAATTACCGCGACCGCAAGGAGGCTTGTTTCCCAGGCATATACCGCAGTACGGTGACCGACCAATATGAGAACTATATCCTTCCTCAAGAGCACGGTACCAAGCAGGATGTGAGGTGGATGTCGCTCACCGACGCCAATGGCCGCGGATTGTTGTTCGTCGCTCCCGACATGATGGCCGCCTCGGCTGTGCATTTCCGTGCTGAGGACAACTACACCAGCCGCGACTCAAGGAGCAAACACACCTATCAGTGGAAGCCATGTGCCAGCACAGTGGTTTCGCTTGATGCCGCTACCCGCGGACTTGGCAATGCCAGTTGCGGTCCCGACGTGATGGACAAATACGAACTGCGCTCTGCCAATACCGCATTCCGGATGATGCTGATGCCATTGAGCCAGGGCACCGACGCCGCACAGCAGGCACGTGTGGAGATGCCAGTATGCCAGCCTGTGAATTGCGAGCGTACAAGCAATGGCCTTATCAAGATGTCGACTCCTACGGCAGGTGCCACCATCTATTACAGTATCGACGGAGGGGCATTTGTGAAATACACATCTGAGTTGCAGCATGATGGCCCATGCAATATCAAGACGTATTGCTCGGCCGACGGGATGATTGACAGTCCGCTGATGAACTATGATTTCGAACTCTTTATCAACAAGAGTGTCTGGAGGTTGGTGAGCACAGACAGCCAGCATGGCGGCAATGAGGCCCGTCTGGCTTTCGACAACAACCTTTCCACTTTCTGGCATACAGAATACGGGGCAACAGAGCCTGCCTGCCCTCACAGTCTGGTGGTGGATATGGTGGACACCTATATGGTGACGGCTTTCACCTATAATGCCCGTACCGATGGCAATCAGAATGGTATGGTGAAATCCTATGAGGTCTATCTGAGCAACGACGGCACCAACTGGGGCTCACCAGTGGCCAAGGGTGAGTTCAAGAATACCACAGCCATGCAGGTGGCCAAATTGGCTCAACCGACACAAGGCAGATACCTTAAATTCATTGCTCTGTCGGAAATCAATGGCAACAAGTGGTCGTCGGCCGCAGAAATAGGTATCCAGGCCGCTGTATCGGGCGACGGCGTGAAGACTCTAAGAAGCGGCCTGCCTGCCAATGAGTCGGATATCTTCGACCTTCAAGGTCGTAAACTGTCTGTCAACTCCTCCCATTTCGCCTCACTTCCAAAGGGTTTCTATATCTGCAACGGCAAGAAAATCGTGAAGAAATGAGGAAAGTAAAAACTTAAAAACTCAAAAATGAACTACTACAAAAAAACGATTGGATTCCTGCTCGCACTTCTGATGCCCCTGGCCGTCATGGCGCAGAGCAGTGTGGCACGACAGTTTGATGTCAGAAACAGCACCAACGACACCATCGTGATGCATGTATATTTGCCCCAGGCCTCTGTGGCCACTGGGCGTGCCGTGCTCGACTGTCCGGGTGGAGGATATTCACACCTATCGATGGAAAACGAAGGCCGAGACTGGGTGGATTATTTCTGCTCGAAGGGCATCGTATTCGCCATCCTTGAGTACCGTATGCCAAAAGGCGTCGCCACCATTCCGGCAAGCGATGCCGAATGGGGTATCCGCACATTGCGCGACAGCGCTCTCGTATGGAATATCAATCCCTATGATGTGGGAATCATGGGCTTTTCGGCAGGAGGCCATGTGGCTTCCACGGTATCCACACGGGCGGAGTTCGACGCGCGCCCCAATTTTAGCATCCTTTTCTATCCTGTCATCACGATGGGCAAGAAAGGGCAGCATGAGGGCTCGTGTAAAAGTCTGCTGGGCGAGCAGCGCGACGATGAGGAGATACAGCGCCTCTATAGCACCGACCGGCAAGTGCGCGCCCATCTCACACCCCCGGCCATCATCCTCCTGGCCAACAACGACAGGGGAGTGCCGCCCGTGTCGAATGGTATCGCCTATTATACGGCCATGCGCAACCGCGGCAATGAATGCACCCTGCACGTCTATCCCCAGGGAGGACATGGCTTTGGCATGAGACAGACGTTCCCCTATCACGACCAGATGCTGGCCGACCTCTCGTCGTGGCTCGACCATCAGAAGGCGCCACGGCCAGAGGCTATCCGCGTGGCGTGTATCGGCAACAGCATCACCGATGGCTCAGGCATCGACATGGCCGACACCGAGGGCTATCCCGCACAACTGCAGCGGCTGTTGGGCGATGGCTACAACGTGAAAAACTATGGCGTCGGCGCTCGTTGCGTGCTGGCCAAAAGCGACCATCCCTACACCAACGAACTGGCCTGGCGCGATGCCCTCTACTTCTGTCCGGATGTGGTGGTGGTGAAACTGGGCACCAACGACAGCAAGGACTACAACTGGAAATACAAGAGTGAGTTCGCCCACGACTATCAGGTGATGATCGACAGTCTGAAAGCATTGCCATCAGGGCCGCGCATTATCTTGGCATATCCGGCCACGGCATGCAAGGATTCATGGACCATCAACGACCATGTGATTACCAACGAAATCATCCCCATCATCGACCAGTTGGCCAAGAAGAACCGTCTGGAAACCCTCGACCTGCACTCTGTGGTCAACGATATGTCGCTCATGCAGGATGATGGCATCCACCCCAACGCCAAAGGAGTCGCCGCCATCGCCGAGGGTGTGAGGAAAAAAATCATGGATAATAAGTAATAGTGGTAAAGTAAGGTCATGGTCGCTTCGCTCAAAATTACAGAAAAATTGGAATAAAAATTATAGGACATTCAAAACAAGGCTTTTGTAATTTTAAATAAAATTTTCTTATAATTTTGAGCGCAGCGACCCCAAATTTAAAAAGAATAATGAAACTTTAAGGTGTGAAACTTCAATAATAAATCGATAAATATGAAAAAAACTTGGATATTAGCCATGTGCTTGCTGGCCCTTCTCGGCACACCCGCAACAGCACAGAATCCCGTTAATGCACAGACTGTGGTTACGACAAAGAAAATAGGATGGAAAGAGGTTTGTCAACAAACCCTTGAAATTATCGGGAAAGAAGGAGGTTTAGATCCAAAAGAACTATCCTTGAAAGGCAACATCAAGACTGACTACGGATTAGACTCGCTCGACCTTGTCGAAATAATAACGGAATGTGAGCGACATTTTAATATCAGGATAGATGATGCCTCAATCGACACTGACGAGATTTATAAAGTAGAATATCTTGTACATGTGATTTATTTTGAAATTCCTCATAAAAAAGTGCGCGACTGCTTCGACCCCAATAGTTGGAAAAAGCAAGATGCTTGCAGTGAAGTAAAAAAGAAATAAACTTAAATCAACAATAGGAAAATGAAAACTAGAAAAAACGTAAAATGGGGACTGCTGGCCATGATGATGGCAGTGAGTCTGAATTCGAGTGCCAACGACGGCGTGTATTATGCTAGTGGTAGCCACCTGATTCCCTTGGCAGAGACCGATATAGCCATCAAGAAAGAAGTGCTCACCATCTCCATCGGCGACGACGGCTACGCTTCGGTCGATGTACAGTATGAGTTCCAGAACAAAGGCAATGCCAAGACCGTAACGATGGGTTTTGAGGCAGGATGCCCCTATAATGATGGCGAACCATTCAATGCAAAGGGAATTCATCCCTATATCAAGGATTTCTCGGCAACCATGAACAACCAGAGGCTGACTTACAGCAATGGTGTGGTGAAACGCCAATATGGCGAAGAGGGCGATTTTACCCCCCTCGACCTGACAGTGTGGCGCGAACCACGTAGCACCGACCCTGAATCGGAACGTGGAGAAGACCATGAACTTTACAATCCCAAGACCCACGAGTACACCACTTATGCTTACGTCTATTTCTTCAAAGCCAACTTCAAACAGGGTGTCAACACCATCCATCACACGTATCGCTACCGTATGTCGAACGGCGTGGGCAGGTCTTTTGAAATTCCCTATTGGCTGACTCCCGCCATGAGATGGGCCAACAGCCAGATAGACGACTTCACGCTGATTATCAAGGCTGAGAATACCACCAAGCATTTCGTGGTGGATTGCAGCATCATGGATTACAACAATTTCCGTATCACCAGCGGAAAAGGTAAAAAGCGCATTGTAACAGGCAACTTTGATGAGGCGAATATGTTGGAGGTAGTGCTCAGAAACGGCACACTGGAATGGCATGGCAGCAATTTCAAACCCACAGAGGACCTCAACATCAACTCAATGGATGTCATGTTCGAGCGTCCCGTCGACTCATTCCTCTATTACGACAGTGGCCCCGGCTTCTACTTCTATTTCGGAGAACATGATTTCTTCAAGAAGTATGGCCTGGATTATAAAGACGAAAAAGCCATCAAGCGTCTGTTACGTAATTTGCCGTATGCCCACCGTGGATATGTGTTCAAGGATGCCTTGCTCAAGAAAATCTTCAGCGAGCAGTGGTGGTATATGCCCGACCCATCGTGGACTCCCACCAATAATAGTTTCTTCCCCCACGAACAACAATTCATCAAGGATAATCAATAGTCACACCGCCAGTTGCTGAGCGAAAACAAAATTTGAAAACATTGAAAACAGATATTTTACAGAAAAATGTGGAAGCCCTCTCGGTGTTGAGCGAGATGGAGCAGCAAATCACACCGTGCAACAACCGCCAACTGCCTTCGGTGGCTGTCGTGCGCGACATTATCCAACTGGTGAGGGTCGTCGTTTTCCCAGGGTATTTCGACCTGGAACAGGCCGACCAGCGCTTTCGTAGTTATCATATCGGAGTCAATATGGAGCGACTCGCCAACTTGCTCCAGCAGCAAATCTCCCTGGCCTTGCTCTTCGAACAAGACTGTGAGAACACGGTGGCACAACAGGCCGAGACACTCGTCGTGCAATTCATTGATAGACTGCCGGAAATCAAGCGACTGCTTTTCACCGACGTGCAGGCTATCTTCGACAACGACCCGGCTGTGCACAATTACAGCGAGGTGATTTTCTGCTATCCCGTGGTGCAGACCATGCTCCACTACCGAGTGGCGCACGAACTACACAAAATGCAGGTGCCTATCCTTCCGCGCATCATCACCGAGCAGGCTCACTCAGCAACGGGCATTGATATTCATCCGGGAGCTCAAATCGGGGAATTTTTCGCCATCGACCATGGTACGGGTGTGGTGATAGGCGAGACGTGCATTATCGGCAACCATGTCACACTCTATCAGGGTGTGACATTGGGAGCCAAGAATTTCCAAGTGGACGACAATGGGCGTCCTGTGAACGTGCCACGACACCCCATCATCGGCGACCATGTCACGGTATATGCCAACTCCACCATCCTGGGGCGTGTTACCATCGGTCACGACACGGTCATTGGCGGTAACATCTGGCTCACCCACAGCGTGCCACCCCATTCGCGCATCCTCCAGAGCAAGGCTCAGAGCGTGACCTTCACCGATGGGCTGGGGATTTAGTTTTTTCTAGGAATACTAGGGCTTCTAGTATTTCTAGTATTCCTAGGGCTTCTAGTATTCCTAGGGCTTCCTAGGATATTCTAGAGTTATGATATACACCCTAATGCGCCGATGAGCATGCCGAGCAGGGCACCAAACCAGATGACGGCTTTCAGTTCTTTGTCCATCACATTGTGGATGATGGTTTCGGCCTCGTCCATGTCCATTTCGTTGATGCGGTTTTCGATGATGCGGCTGATGTCGATGGCATGCAGGATGCGGGGCAGGCGCTCGGTGATGAGGTTGCGGTAGAGATCGATGATTCGCTCCCGTGCGATTTCCAGTTTGTCCTCGCGTCCTTTGAGCAGTTTGCTCACAGGTTGGTCAAGGAATTTCTCGGTCTCGTCGTCGAGCATCTCGTTGACCAGACTGGCAGAGTTGTCGCGAATCATCTCATTGACATGCTTGGCCAGGAGTTTCTCGGCGGGTTCGGTGATATAGTCCATCCATGAGTCGGCATGGAATTTCGAGCGCAGAAATCCCATCAGTCCTTTTTTCGTCTTTTTCACTGCTGTCTCAATGACGATATGCGATATCTTGTTGCCCAGGTCGACATCATTGAGTTTGCTGTGGATTTGTGTCGACAGTTCCGTCGTGACATCTTTCTTGATTAGCGAGAGGTCGTCGGGGGTGATGTAATGGCAAATCCACTGTGCCAGAGTCTCGTCGTTGTGGCGTTGCTCCTCCACGAATTTGTCGATATGCTGCCGCAGTTTCCCCGTCATCTCGTCGGAGAGCAAGTTCTTCTCCAGCACCTCGGGATTGAGCAGGTTGTCGCATATCGACTGCCCTAAGGCTGCGGCGATACGCCCACGTTCTTTCGGGATGATGCCCGGAGTGAACGGCACATGTACCCCCATGATGTACTTGGCCTTGTGAGGCCGGAACAACATTCGGATGGCAATGTCGTTGGTGATATAGCCAATGACCCCGCCTAACAACGGACGTAAAATGAGTGATATAATCATTGTTTTGTTGTTTTTTTTACGACTTTTTCACCCCGTTCTTCCACGGATAACTGCCAGGTTTCAGTGTGAGGGTGCAGTCGCCGTGGCTGAGTGCCACCACTCCCGGGGCTATCTCATCTGCCACCTCCCACTGTTGCCATCCCAGACGGTGGATAATGGCGAAGGCTGTGGCTCCTCCCTCCACGATGATGTGACGGGGAGGTCGGATTTCCACCAGTTTTTCCACAGTCGTGGCCATTGCCTCGCGCAACCACAGGGCTGCCTGGCGACCCGTGCGCCCTTGGTGGTCGATGCGCAGGACGACAGCCCCCTCCTCGGCATAGCGGGAAGCGATGGCCGCTGCCCAGGTTTCGGCACCGACTTTGGCATGATACACCTCGGCTGGCATGGGCGCAACGGTGATGCCCGTTGAGAGTGGTTTGCTCTGGGTGCTGCCACAGACGATGATGACATCCTGCAACGGGAAGGCTGCCCCGCTTGAGGGACGGGAGACATGGGCACCACGCTGTCGGAGCAAGGCCTCGAAGGCATCGGCGGCACCGGCTATCAGACAATTGCTGTCGGCAAGTGTCAATATCCGTGTGATGTCGTCGGTGGACTGGATGTCGGTATAGTAGATGCCCCTTTCGGGGTGTCCTGTCCAGGTACGCATACCGGGAAACAATGCTCCGATGCTTGCCTGCCGGATGGGAAATTCCGGGTCGTGGGCAAACTCCGTCTCATGGATGGGCATTCCGTGAATGAGCATCCTGCCGCCGGCGATGGTTCTGCCGCGCGAGGGGTTGGCGGGCAGGTAGAGGGCGTGGGTGTAATGAGTGACTTCGAGGAGCGACTGCAGCATGGCCACGACGTGCCCACGCAGGGCGGAATCCACTTTCAGAAATATTTTCCCCTCATGGGGCAATGCCCTTGCTGTCTCGCGCAGCGTGTTCATCGCCTCTTCTTCCGTCATCTGCCTGATGTCGGTCGCCACCACTAATAGAGTTTGGAGTTTGGAGTTTTTATTAGTGGTGAGGGGTGAGAGGTAAGGGGTGAGAGAAATGCTTTGCTCACTCTGAGTCAATTGTGCATTGTGAATTGTGAATTGTGCATTGTGCATTGTGCATTGTGCATTGTGAATTGTGAATTTCACATCCACTCCATATCGGTATCCGATTCCAGCGATTTCGGCGGCTCCCGTGAGGTCGTCGGCGATGACGGTCAGCATGTCGAGGCTTTCTTTTTCAGCCGGTTGATGGCCATTTTCGAGGCATAGTCAATCGACAGCAGCATGGCGTCCTCACTGGCGATGCCCTTGCCAGCCACGTCGAAAGCCGTGCCATGGTCGACGCTCACGCGGATGATGGGCAGTCCCAGGGTGATGTTGACACCTTTCACGCTGTCCATCTTTCCCGTGGCCTGGTTCCAGTTGAATCCCACCACCTTGAAGGGGATATGCCCCTGGTCGTGGTACATGGCCACGCATCCATCGTACTGCCCGCAGCGGGCCTTGGCGAAAAGCGTGTCGGGGGGAATCGGACCCACGGCGTCGAAACCACGGCTGCGCAATTCAGCGACGGCGGGTTCGATTTCCTCGGCCTCCTCGGTGCCGAAGAGTCCGCTGTCGCTGGCATGCGGATTGAGTCCGGCGATGCCGATGCGCGGATGCTCAATGCCAAATTGCCGGCAGGCGTCGTCTATCAGTTCGGTCACCTCGATGATGCGTTCCTTGCGCACCAGGTCGCAGGCGCGGCGCAGTGGCACATGGGTGGATACGTGGATGACGCGCAGGAATTCGTCGGCCAGCAGCATGGCGTATTTCTTGGTGCCGGTGAAGGTGGCGTAGATTTCGGTGTGACCGTCGAAGTGGTGTCCGGCCAGATTGAGCGCGGCTTTGTTGAGCGGGGCAGTCACCGTGCCGTCCACCTCGTCGTTCATGGCCAGGTCGATGGCCTTGCGGATGGAGACAAAGGCAGCGTTGCCACACTGTGCCTGCACCTCGCCGTAGCGCAGACTGTCGATATCTATGCAGTGCAGGTCGATGACATCGACGGTGCCCGGCTCGAAGCGGGCTTCGCTCACTTGCCCGATGGCACGCACTTGCAGGTCGCCACCCAGCAAGTCGGCGGCGCGGCGCATCACGGCGGCGTCGCCCGTCACCAGTGGACGGCATTTTTCGTATACTTGTGGGTCGCGCAGGGCGCGGATGATGATTTCGGGACCGATACCGGCGGGGTCGCCCATGGTAATGGCCAGAATGGGGAGATGTTGCATGGTGTTATGATTTGTTTTCTGTTTTTTTGTTTGTTTTTCGCTCTAAATAGCCGTAGATGGTGAGTTCCTTGTCGGCGAGAGGCGTGCGGAAGCAGAGGCTGGCCAGATAGCCCACCACGAGTACGATGAGATGGCTATAGACGCCGAGCATATACTTGTGGTGAGTGAAATTCCAGTCGCCCAGGTCGAGGAGTGTCTGTTTCACTCCGTCGCCGTCGATGTCTACCTTGGTGGAGGTGAGCACGGCGTATGCGGTGAAAATCACGGCGGCGGCGATGCCGATATACAGTCCCTGCTTGTTGGCGCGTCGAGTCAGCAGGCCGAGCATGAAGATGCCCACGATGCCTGCCGAGAAGATGGCGTAGAGGGCAAATAGTGCGCCCAGGACACCCTCACCGTTCCAGAAGATGTAGAGCATGGCCACGCCGATGGTGCCGAGACCGGCTACCACCACCATGATGCGGCCGAATGTGAGTTTCTGCCGGTCGGTGGTCTTCCGGCGGAAGCGTGTGTAGTAGTCTTGTGTGGCGATGGCCGAGATGCAGTTGAGGTCGCTGTCAAGGCTGGAGATGGCAGCCGATGCCAGTGCGGCAATCACCAGTCCGCGCACACCCACGGGCAGTTCGGTGCGGATGAAGTAGGGGAACACCTCGTCGGCCTTGATGCCTTCGGGCAGTGCCGGGGCACCCTGACTGTGATAGTAGGCGAAGAGACAGGTGCCTATAAACATGAACATGGCCCACACGGGGACACTCATCAGCACGCCGATGTAGGCGGCGCGCTTGGCTTCCTTGTCGTTGCGGGCTGCCAGATAGCGCTGCACGATGGTCTGGTCGGTGCCGTATTTTTGCAGGGCATAGAAGATACCGTTGAGCACCATCACCAGGAAGGTCAGTTCGGTGAGGCTGAAATCGTAGGGCCCAAAGTCTATCTTGTGGTTTTCTGCCGCGATGCTCATCACCTGCGAGGGTCCGCCTTCAGGTAGCCATAGCAGCAGTCCCACGCAGAGCAGTCCGCCGCCAATAAGCAGGAATCCCTGGATGACGTCCATCCACACGATGGCCTCCAGTCCGCCCAGCAGGGTGAGAACGACGATGGTGATGCCCAGGACCAGCACGATGGTGTAGGGGTCGATGCCCAGGAATGTGGCCAAAGCCATACTCACGAGGAAGAACACGGTGCCCGACTTGGAGAAATGGGCCAGCAGGAAAGCCACCGAACTATACAGTCGAGCGAAGAGGCCGAAGCGCCGCTCGAAATACTCATAGGTGCTCAGGCGGATGACGCGCCGGAAGAGGGGCACTATCACGCCAATGAGGGCCACCAGCACGATGGGCACCATCAGTCCCTGTACGAGCAGAATCCAGTTGCCCTCATAGGCTGCGCCGGGATAGGCCAGGAAAGTGACACTGCTGATGAGGGTGGCGAAAATAGACATGCCCACTGCCCATGCCGGCACACGGCCCGCGGCGGCAAAGAAGGTGTTGCTGTTTTTCTGCCGGCGTGCAAACCAGAATCCCATGCCGATGGCCACAAGGATGGAGACCACCACGATGACCCAGTCGATGAAATGGAGGGTAGGTGTCATTGAAGGGTGATTTTTGTGGCTGCCTCGGCCAGGGTGCTCTCCTGCTCAGGGGTCAGCCGGGTGAGGGGTGGGAGCATGTCGGGGCCGCAGAGGCCACGGGTGCCTAACATCACTTTCAGGGCAGCCAGCGACTCACCCAGGGTAAAGCCTTTCTGATAGTTCTGACACACGGAGTTGGTCACCTCCTGCAGGCGGTCGCTCTCGGCTTTGTCGCCACGGGCGCCTGCCTCATAGAGCCGCTGATAGGTCTCAGGAATCAGATTGCCGCCACTGGGTACGATACCGTCGGCACCCAGCGACAAGGCGTTCGACGACAGGGCCGCACAACCGCAGAAATAGGAGAAGTCGGCCCGGTCGGCGCAGAACGACAGGATTTCGGCTTGCCGCTGCTCATTGCGCTCCGAGTCTTTCAGTCCCAGGATGTTGGGATGGTCGGCCAGCCGCTGCACCACATCGACGGGGATGCTCATGTGTGTGGTGGCCAGGATGTTGTAGAGCAGGAAAGGCACCTTGCAATAGTCGGCAATGCTGCTGTAGTAGTCGTACATTTGCCCGGGGGTGAGTTGGTAATAGCAGGGTAGGGTGGCCACGAGGGCATCCACGCCCAGAGTGGCATAGTTGTCGGCCTGACGCTTCTGCTCGCTGATGCAGTTGCCAGTCAGCGCGGCATAGACTTTCACACGGCCTGCGGCGGTCTGCAAGGCCTGCTTGGCTATCAGGGCTCCATCGGTCGTCGACACCGAACTGCCCTCGCCCGTGGTTCCCATCAGCAGGGGCGACACGCCTGCCTGGGCCAGATGTTCCACCAGCTGGGCCACAGCCGCTGTGTCTATCGCCCCATTGGGGGTGATGGGTGTCACCATCGGCACCACCACCCCATGAAATTGCTTGTTCATTTTTTAGTAGGTTTTTTAGTAGTTTTTTTCTAGATTTTCTAGGAATACTAGAGATTCTAGGAATACTAGATATCCTAGGAATACTAGTCTCTCTAGGATTTCCTAGAATTTCACCAGGATTCTGAAGACTTTCTGGGGGTTGGCGTCCCATTGCTGCATGGATTGCAGGGCTGTGTCGGGAGTGGCCTCACCAGAAATCAGTGCGTCGTAGGGGCAGTCGGACGACTGCATGTAGCGGATGACACCCTCGAAGTCCTCGGGCAGGGCGTTGCGCGAGCCGCGGATGTCCATCTCTTTCTGCACGAATAGTTTGGTGTGGAACGACACATCGCTCTTGGCATAGCCGATGCACACCACACGACCTGTGAAAGCCACCTCGTTGACGGCCAGATTGTAGGTGATGGGCGAACCGACGGCCTCGATAATCACGTCGGGCATGCGGCCTTGGGTGATTTCCGCCAGACGGTCGTGCACGTTTTCGGTCATGGAGTTGATGGCGTAGGCTGCCCCCATCTGTTTCACCAGGGCCAGTTTCTCGTCGTCGATGTCGCAGGCGATGACGGTGGCACCGCGGCGGGCGGCACGCACGATGGCACCAATACCCACCATGCCGCAGCCAATCACCATCACGGTGTCGGTATCCACCACCTGGGCGCGACCCACGGCATGGAATCCCACGCTCATTGGCTCGATGAGGGCGCAGTTGCGCACGCTGATGCCTTCCACGGGAATGATTTTTGTCCAGGGCACGGCGATATACTCGCACATGGCGCCGTTGCGCTGCACTCCCAGGGTCTCATTGTGCTCGCAGGCGTTGTAACGGCGATTGCGGCACGAGGGACATACACCACAGTTGGTGTAGGGGTTCACGGTGACGGTCTGTCCTGGCTGCAGGTGTGCGGGCACGTCTTTGCCCACAGCCTCTATCTCGGCTCCTATCTCGTGTCCCGGGATGACGGGCATGCGCACCATGGGGTTCAGACCACGGTAGGTGTTGAGGTCGCTGCCGCAAAATCCCACATAGCGTATGCGCAGCAGCACGTCGCCAGGACCGGCGACAGGTTTCTCGATGTCTACCACCCGCATTTCCCGGGTGGCGGTGATTTGTATTGCTTTCATTCTGACATATTTTTAATATAAGGTAGTTCGATAAGTTGGTCGAAGCCAAACAGCCGCGCGGCGTTCGACGAGAGGAACTGCTCTTGCTCCTCGGGAGTGAGCAGGGTGCTGCGAAGCACAAAGTCGTACGACATCTTGTAAGTGATGGCGGTGATGGTGCGGGGATAGTCGCTGCCCCACATCAGTTTGTCGATACCCACCTCGTCGGCGGCCTCGCGGATGGCGCGCATGGCCGAGGGGAAGGGGTAGAACTCGTCGTTGAACAGCCAGGTGATGCCGCCGCTCTCGACATATACGTTGGGGTTGCGGGCCAGGCGGATTTGCTCCATCCATCCTTTTCGGGTGACCATCCCAAAATGCCCGATGGCTATGCGCAGGCGCGGGCACTCGCTGATGATTTCACGCATCTCGCCTACTTGGATGTCGCCGTCGGCCAGTTCGATGCCCAGAATCATGTCGTTCTCCTCCATGAAATGAAACATCTCCATCATCTCGTCGCTGTTGAGCATCACGCGGCCCTCGGGCAGAAAGAGGCGGGCGGCGGGAATCTTGATACCCCTGAAGCCACGGGCGGCCAGTTGCTTGGCCATAGGCAGAAAGCCGGGGCGGCGAAACTCGCACATGCCGAAGACAAAAAAGCGGTCGGGCCATTGTCGGGCCACCTGCTCGAGATAATCGTTTTGCAGACCGTCGATAAACTCCTGGGTGACGACTGCCGCCGACACACGGGCATAGTTCATGTTGGAGAGAAACACCTCGGCGGTGTTGCGGTCGTCGATGATGAAGGGTGGAAGCATCTGCCGCTCCTCACCGAAAAACATCGACCGGCCGTTGCCCATGGGGTAAATGTGCTGGCCGTTGACCATGGTGTCTTGCCTCAGCCATAGGTGGCTGTGGGCGTCTACTATTCGGATATACATTGTTGCGACCTCCTTTTCTTAGGTGTTGGCCCACGATACCCTCTGCTGGTCGCCGATGATGGCGCGCACCTCGTCGAGCAAGGTGGCATCCATTGGCTCAGCGGCAAAGCGCAGGTTGGTGAGCAGGTTTTCAGGGCGTGTGGTGCTGAAAATAGTGGATGCAATCCGCGGATTGGATGCGGCAAACTGCATGGCCAGTTTCTCGATGGGGTAGTTGTGCTTCTGGCAGTGCTCGGCCGCGCGGCGGCAGGCTTCCACCAGGGGCAGGGGAGCGGGATGCCAGTCGGGCACACCACGCTGGGTGAGCAGACCCATGGAGAAGGGCGAGGCACTGATGACACCTACATGGTTTTGCTCGAAGAAGTCGAGGAAATCCACCAACTTGTCGTCGCAAAGGCAAAAATGGCAGAAATTCATGATTACTTCCACTGTCCCCGGGTCGCTGTTGGCGATGACATATTGCAGGTTTTCCAACTGCAGGTCGGTGCAACCCACATGGCTCACCACGCCCTCGCGTTTCAACTCGTGCAGGGCGGGAAGGGTCTCGTTGATTACCTGGTCGAGGTTGGCAAACTCAATGTCGTGGACGAAAAGCAGGTCGATATGGTCGATGTGCAGGCGCTCCATACTCTCGTATGCGCTCTCCTTGGCCCGGCGACCACTATAGTCCCAAGTGTTGTGACCGTCGGCACCATAGCGGCCAACCTTTGTGCTGATGACAAACTTGTCGCGGGGAATCTCTTGCAGGGCCTTGCCAAGCACTGTCTCGGCCTTGTAGTAACCATAATAGGGGGATACGTCGATGTAATTGATGCCGGCCTCGATGGCGGTGTGAACGGCTTTGATGCCCTCTTGCTCTCTGAAGGAGTGAAACACGCCGCCAAGCGACGATGCTCCAAAACCAATGTTTGAAATTTTCAGGCCTGTCTGGCCCAGTTCTCTGTATTCCATATTGTTTTCTTGGGTGTATGTTAGTTGTCGGTGGTGGGGGTGAGGGGTGAGGGGTGAGAGAATTTAGATGACAAAATAAATGCTTTTTCTCGACATACACAAATGTTGGGCTTTTTTTCTGCTGTTTTTCACTTGTTTATTTGCCATTATGAGATTTTATTGTGCTTTTTGAAGAATGCGACTTGTTGATGAGGCGCGTCGTCGCAATATGGTTGGCATAAGAAAATTTTGGTCGGTTCACAATATTTGCTTATCTTTGCCATGCCATTCATCCATTAGCCGATATCAATAGGGATCCAGAGATGAATAGTGCCAACAGATTGTTGACTTCATGCACTGAATAAATGCTAAACAGGACTTATTGAGTAAGGATAAAACAAGTGGTGTGGTTTTTGAGATGATAAAAAGACTTTTAACGATAATAGGACTTTTCCTGCTTGCGACAAGCCTTTTTGCGCAACCACTTTTCACCATCACCGACTTTTCCGGGGCCGATGGTGTGAATGGTAGTGTGGTGACGGGCATGACCTATGATCGCAGAGGACTTCTTTGGGTGTCGACATGGGGCGGCCTGTATCGCTACGACGGATATCAGTTTGTTTCCTACAAAGTGCGCCCCGGTGACGGCAACGACCTCGACAATTCACGCATCGACGATGTGCAGGAGGAAAAATACGGCAACCTGATATGCCGTTCGTACGCCACGTTTTATCTCTACAACATCAAGACCAACAAGTTTAGGAAACTAAAATCTGTCAAGGGCATAGAGGAAGGGCGCCACCGCCTCCATTTCAGTCCGGTTTTCAGCAGGGATGGCTATCAACTGAAGGTGGACAAAGACCGGCTCGTATATTATGACACCGCCTCACGGCAATGGCTGACATTGGTGGAGGGTGTCAAAATGGCCACGATTAGTCCATCGGGTGTGGTATGGGCTCTTTTAAGCGACGACCGGCTGAAACGCATCATCGTGAAGCGCCGCAAATATGAAATGTTTGACGAGGGCGAAAGCGTCCGCACTTTGCACCGCGACCGTCAGGGACGCATCTGGCAAGCCAACGACGACGGCAGCATCCTGTTGCGCGACTCCCAAGGGCAGAAGATAGGTTACCTGATGCCAAACGGCCACATCAGCAGCACGAAAACCAAAATGACCGTTGCTTTCGACATCGATGACGACAGTCATGGCAACATATATATAGGCTCACGCCTGGAGGGGCTGTATGTGCTTTCACCTCAAGGTTCTGCTTACCAAGTGACACACCACGTCCACAGCGCGGAAGACTCCTACAGCATCAGCGATAACGAGGTGTTCTCGGTGCTCTGCGACGGCGATGCCGTGTGGGTGGGAACACTCAGGGGAGGACTCAACCTGATGAAACAAGAGCGTGGCAAGACCGTATTCCTGAACCGGAACAACCGTTGCCACAACTTTCCACCCCATGAAGAGTTGTTCGGCATCCGGCCGATTGTGAAGGCGGGGCAGACAATCATCCTTGGCACATCCAATGGGTTGTATACTTTCCAAAGTCAAACATCGAAGCCGGAAACAATCCGTTTTTTCCACTCCATCCGTCAAAAGGACAATCCCAGGAGCCTGGCCAGCAACAGCATCATATCTGTGGCCTATTTTGAGAAGAAAGGGCTCTTTGTCTGCACCTCTCATGGTGGTCTGTGCCATGTGACATCAAAAAACCTTCTTCAAGACAACTTGGAGTTCGAGACATGGAACACCGAAACGGGCGCACCGTCAGACCAGACACTGTGGAGTTTCGCCGACAACAACGGTGACATCTGGGTTATCTTCGAGCATTTCCTTTCCAAATTGGGCAACAGCAAGATGACCTCCGCCGATTATGTGGCCGACGACCCTGAGTTGGGAACGCTGATGGGAACCCAACCCATTCTGAACGCAGATGGCTCGGCATGGCTGGCCACCACACGCGGACTGGCACGCATGCAACTGAACCAACTCATCCCGGCCCCCTCGTCGCCACGAATACAAATCACCTCATTGGCAGCCAACGGCAAGAGCATTCCATATTCGCTTGATGCCGACACGATTGTGCTGACAAAAGACCAGCGCAACTTCACCATCGAATTTGCGGCATTGGAAATGGGCGGGACTGACAACGTGGAATATGCCTACCTCATGGAAAAACGGGATTCCGTCTGGGTGAGAACAGGCCATCACCGCACACTGAGTTTCTTCAATCTTGGAGCAGGCACACACCATTTGTTGGTGAAAGCCACCGACAACAACCGTTTCTGGAGCGACAATATGCGTGATGTGACCATCATCGTACAGCCCACCTTCTGGGAGACCAAATGGGCATGGCTGCTGTATGTCACCTTCGGACTGCTCCTGGCGGCATTGCTCCTGGCTGTTGCCATGTATATCTACCGCCTTCGTCTGAACGCCAGTTTCGAGAAGCGAATGGCCGATATCAAACTTCGCTATTTCACCAATATCAGCCATGACATGCGCACCCCACTGACACTCATCGAGGGACCTGTCACAGAAATGCTTCACGACGAGACGCTGAGCAAGCAAAATCGTAGTTTGCTCAACCTCGTTCACAGCAACGCCCAGCGTATGCTCACAATGGTCAACCAGATTCTCGACCTGCGGAAAATACAAAGCAGCAGGATGCACCTCCTGATTGAGCGCATGGACCTCAAGAGTGAACTTGAAACCGTGATGTCGGATTTCCGCTATTTGGCCAAGGACCATGAAGTTGACTTCACCCTCGTCGACAAAACCACCGAGGCGACCAACGTCTGGGGTGACCGCGACAAGGTGGAAAAAATATTCTTCAACCTCCTCTCCAATGCCTTCAAATACACCAAGCGTGGACAACGCATCTGGATAGAATTGGAAAACGACAGTCAGTCCGTCAGTGCCACGGTATGCGACACGGGCAAGGGCATCCCGCAACAATCCATCGCCCGCTTGTTCGCCCGTTTCGAAACAATTCTCAGCGACAACTACATGCAGGCGTCCACCGGCATCGGCTTGTCATTGGTCAAGGAATTGGTGAACCTGCATCACGCCAAGTTAAGCGTAGACAGCAAGGAGAATGAGGGGAGTCGTTTCAAGATTGTCTTCCTAAAGGGAAACGAGCATTTCCTAAATGACGAGAACGTCCAAATCATGACAGCAACCGACCGCCGGCAAGCCACAGTGGAGGATGACGAAGAAGCGTTGATAACCGGCCAGCCCTCAACCGGCCTGTCGGAAGACGACCCGCAATTCAAAATCATGATAGTGGAGGATGATGCTGAAATGCTGCATTTCGTAAGCGGCATTCTTGGGAAAGACTATCAAGTGGTGCAAGCCGTCGACGGACGTGACGGACTGGAAAAAGCAGCCACCCATTCGCCCGACCTGATCATCAGCGACATCAACATGCCCCGCATGGATGGCTGGCAGATGGTGGAGGCACTGAAAAAACAACCGGAGACCAGTCATATCCCCATCGTACTGCTGACGGCCAACAGCACGATGGACGACCGTATCCGTGGGGCTGCCCAGGGTGTGGACGACTATCTGGTGAAACCTTTCAGCACAGAATACCTGCGTGTTCGCCTGGCTGCCATTCTGAAAAAACAACGGCAGCAACAGCAACACTTCGTCCAGACGTTCACCCACGGCACCGGCCTGGAACTCCCAGCAGACAACAATGGGGTGGAGCAACGTCTCGTGGATATGGACCACCAGATGATGGAACGCCTGCGAACATTCATGGAAGAACATCTGACGGAATCCATTCCCATACAGGAGATGGCAGACCATCTATGCATGAGCCGCACATTGTTTTATAATAAAATACGCAGCATCACCGGACTGACCCCTGTGGTATTCTATCGAAAATACCACATAGAGCGTGCAGCCCAGATGATGCGCAATGAAGGTCTGACGGTATCGGAGGCCTGTTATGGAACAGGCTTCTCCGACCCGAAATATTTCAGTAAGGTATTCAAGAAGTTTATGGGAGTGTCTCCCAGCGAATACCGCAACAGCAAATGATGATTTGCTCTGAGTGACTCCCGGCAAGCACTGTCTGTGTCATTTCACACACACCTTCTTGCCCTCCATCACTACGATGCCTTTGTAGTCGTCTCCTACACGCTGGCCTGCCAGGTTGTAGCGGACATCTGTTTTGACAGGAGTCGCAGTGACATCGTCGATGCCAGTGGAGACAACCTCCACTGTTGTCTCTTCTGTGCTCAAACCGCCCATCTCATTGGCCGTGCGTAGTGTATAGGTGCCGGCCTCGCTCACTGTGAACGAGTTTTCAGCCGTGTTGCCTATGTACTGACCATCCTTGAAGATGACCGTGCAGCGCACTTGTGGGTCGTTAGCCCAGGAGATGACAGCACCACTGACGGTGGCCTTGGGGGCATTGGTCAGCACGGTATAGTCGGTAGGCAACCAGCCGTCGGCGCCACCCAGCACATTGATGATGGTGAATTTCTTGGCCTCCTCGGCAGTGAGCACGGGCACATAGGTGTTTGTCGATGTGGGTGAGTTGCCACGCACACTGAGGTCTATCTCGTTGCCATCCTTGTCCACCGAACCATACTCGTAGAATCGGGTAGGCAGATTGCCCATTGAGGTGTAGCCATTGTCGCTGGGCTGGATAATCATCTTGGTGAACAGATAGTAGGTGGCGGGGAAGTTCTGCCATGGACGACTGAGGTTGTAGTCGCCCTTTTCCTTCATCGTGGCTCCGGCTCCGGCCTCGGCACGGTCGATGGTGCAATGGCTGAATACATATCCCCACTTGGTGGTGCTGGTGGTGGCAGGAGCGGAAATCACACTTCCTGGTCCCTCCAGAATGAGGTCGCACTGGTCGTAGAAGTGGTCGCCGCCACCACAGATGAAGTCCACGGTGCCTTGTATGCGGCAATGGTCGAAGTATGAGCGCTCGCCAGTGACCTGCGTGTCTTGCTGCGACTGCATGCATACGTTCTTGAACACCGACTTGTTGCCACCGTAGATGGCCACACCCACACCCTTGCGTGCTGCTGCACGGAAGTCAAGGTCGTTGCGTGCGGTGAGGTCCTGCAGATAGAATCCCTCGCGGTCGCGGATGTTGAGGATGGGATTTGAGATGCCGGTGCGGGTGCCATGGATAAGCACGCCGTCACGACTCTGTCCGATAATCGACACATAACCACGGTTGATGCGCTGCTCGTTGTTCTCGCCAAAGTCGTAGTCGCCATTTTTCATGAAGATGGTGATGCGGTCGAGGTCCTTGACTGTACTTGTGCCGATGGCTTTGATGGCAGCGGTGAATTCCGCTGCATTTCCCACCACGTAGTCGAAAGGTTTCTTCTCCACTGGCAACAGTTGGCTGGTCTGGAAATTCACCACGATGTCCTCGGTGGTCTTGTTCCCAAACAAGTCCTCTGCTTGTCCGGCGGGAATGGTAAAGGTATAATCCCGTGCATATTCCAGTCCGGTCACACCGAAGAGCAGGGTTGTGCCTGCGTCAGCATGTATTTCCTCACCTTCGAAGACAACGTTGCAAGGAGCCATCTCGCGGTCGAATGTGACACCGAGCATGGCATGGTTGCGCACGGCATTTGAGGCAAGTTTCATTACCTTCGGGGTGGTGCCGGGGTCGGTTTTCTCGATGACCAGCAACAATTGGGCATAAGGCTGGTTGCCTCCGGTGATGGTGAATGCAATGGGTGCGCCTGGCTGATGATTCTCCACAACGACCGTCAGGTCGTCTCTGCCACCACGTGTGTAACCATGATTTGTGGGGATGCGGAACGTCGCTCCATCCGAGGTCATGCTCGTCAGTCCCTCACCGTCGCCGTAGTTGGCGCCGAATTTCTCCAGGGTGAAGGTCTTCACCACAACACCGCCAGGCACCTCAAGAACGTTGTCGGCAGCGTTGAACTTGAACTGCTGGCCTCCCCATCCGTCGAGGCTTGTGGTGCGCAGGGTGTATAGACCATCGGTCCAACCGTCGGTCCACTCTCCTTGTGGCTCGTAGGCGGCCTTTCCATCGGCACTGTAGGTGATGCGGTATACCTCGTCGTTCTCACCTGGTGCATAAACGTACACACCCTCCACCTTTAGCGTGAAAGTGCGGTCGGCCCCCATGATGGAGTAGGTGGCGGTGTTTCCCTCAAGCACCGAAGTCACTTCTGGTTGTGTGCCGTCGTTGGCTGTAGCCGTCACCACAGGCACGGCAGTGTATGTGTTGCCGGTCAGTGTCGCGGTGTATTCATCACCCGTATTGATGGCGTTGCGCACGGCAGCGTCTACCGGCACACCGTCGACAAGGAGCGAGCGCAGTTGCAACTCGCCGGCATGGAACAACTTGAAGATGTATTTCTTGTTCATTACCACCGCATCCCCGACGGCATCTACCGTCAGTGTGATGATGGTTGTGTTGTTGGGGCGGGGAGTCTCCAGTGTATAAGTGCCATCTCCATTGTCTGTCACCTCCACCTCGTCCTCGCTTGTCTCTTCCTCGGCATATACACGGATTTTGGCATTCTCGGACACCACACTGAAGGTTGTGGTCTTGGCTGTATAGGTCTTGGGCAGACGGCACTCGAAGCCATCATCGGTGGCAGTCACTTCATACCCTTCGACGCTGATGTTGTTGATACGTGCCAGTGTGGCGTCAAACTCACCACGGAGCCACACATCGTCGAGGTCGAACTGGTTGTCGCCATTGACATTGTTTCCTGCTCCTTTCCAGTTTTTTGCGGGGAAAATGCGCACGTAGGCTTTTTCCTGCTTGCCAATAGGAAGCGTGACCTTCTGGTTCACCCACTGATTGTAACTTGCACCTGTAAGGTATTCATCGCCTACGATGGTCCATGCCACTTTGTCTGTGGAATAGGCGATGGCATAGAATTGCTGCGAACTGTTATGGCCGGCTGCATTCAGTTCCAGTTCCATGTCCTTCTTGTAGTTCTTTGTGCTAATCTCTATCTCGAAATAGTTGTAGGGGTTCTGGTATCCATAGGCCTTGCCGTCGGGAAATTCTACAGATTTGTCACCATACGTGAAACTTGTGCTCGGCTCCAGTGGGGTGGGCACAGGGCTTGTCATGTGCAGGGCTGCGCCATCGCAGTTGATGGCCTGTACCTCCAGGTAAGCACCTTTGTTGTCCTGGGCAGGGACCTGGTTGGCCTCCACGGCAATGGTCGACCTGTAGGCTGTCAGTGTGGCCTCATCGGAGGAGAGGAAAGTCTCATTGGCTTTCAATTTGACATTGTGCAAGTTGACACCACCATTGCCTGTAACAGCCGTGGCATTGGGTGTTCCGACACCATCTTTCACCGTGTAGTCATAATTGAACGACCAATGTGCAGCCGTCTCCTGCCCCATTGATACATTAGTGAAGCATAGAGCCGCTATAAGCAGCCCTATGCCTTTTGTGAAACAACCATTCATGTTGTTACTTTTGAATGTACTTGCGTCCGTTCTTGATGACAATGCCCTTGTAACTGCTATCCACTTTCTGGCCAGCCAAGTTGTAAACGGCATTGTTGTACTTCCTGACAGTTGTCACTTCCATGTCGCGGATGCTTAACTCACTTCCACGTGTGATAACGAGTTTGGTGATGAAGAGGTTGGTGCCTGTCATGGAGCGTGTCAGTTTGAATGAGGTGCAACCTGCGGCGGCTTCGGGCACAACGTATGTTTGTGTCGATGGCTCGGTGTTGGTGTCATAGCCAAGGTCGATGAATGTCTTGCTGTCGTCGAAGAGTTCGGTGCCGTTGCTGAAGTAGAAGTAAGGAGTCGACAGTTTGGTGTCGTCGCCCTTGTTGGTGTAGGCTGTGACAGCAATTTCGTCGTTGGCTTCGAGTGCATTGTCGAGTGTGATGACAATACGCGGAGTCTTGTTCTTCTCATATCCTTCGTCGTTGACGTTGGCTTTGTTGCCATTCAGACTCAATGTGTAGAATGTTGTGCCGGCAGCAGAGGTGTTGGAATAGTTCACGCGGTTCTCACCCTCGTCGCCACCTTCGAATGTAGCCTTGCCACCTTTCTCGATGGCGCCTGTTGCAGAGCCTTCCCATGAGTAGATGGTGGCATCCGCTGGATTGTCATTTGCCTTGGCGGTAAACGTGATGCGCTTGATGTTGATATGGAAATTGCCATTGACATCGCCGTTGTAACTTCCGGGCACGATGTTTCCATTCTGGTCGATGTTGTATTTCATTGTCAGTGTGTATTCTCCAGCGGGAAGCACCGGTGTCTGGGGAATGTTGTCGAAGTCCTTGTAAATATTCCAGAAGTCGCCAGGAGCACCTGTCGGGTCGAGGTTGAACATCTGGTTGTAGACCTCGTTGCCTGATGCGTTTGTGATAATCCAGGTCATGAACATGCCGTCCATCGGGGTGGCATAGTTGATGCTCATAGCATAGGCAGCCTCCTTGGTAATGTTGATCTTGAACTTGGCAACGTCGCCAGCGGAAGGATAGTCGAGACGTGGGCAGTTGTCGTCGCCCTCACCCATGTAGTGCAATGTCTTGTTTCCCTGGGATTCTGAAGTGTCGACAGTAGAGAGGTCGATGTCGAAGGAGTCGCCACTGCCTCCAGCCTCGGTGAAGGTGATGTCTTTCACGTTGGTGGTGAAGTTCTCATAATTGGTGCCTTGGTGGAAGGTCAGTTTCAAGGTGTAATTGCCTGCTGGGAGCACGTCGGTGTTGGGCAGCGAGGTGTTGTGTCCCTCTGGCTTGAAAGCCCAGTCGCCTCCGTCAACACCAGTGCATACCACATTGGCAGTCTGGCCATAGACGGTATTTCCGTTGGCGTCGGTAATCAGGAAGTCGATTGTGACAGGCTCACATGGTGTGGCTGTCTCGAAAGAGATGGCATAAGCCGAAGTCTTGGTGTTGGTGATGGGGAACGAAATCACGTCGCCATCGCCTACCCAGTTAAAGCAGTTGTCGTCGTCACAACTTGGTGTGCTTCCCCATGAGCAGTTCTTCTCGATGGTGGCCTTGCTGCCATCAAGGACGCCGGGGATGTTGAGCCCCAGTTTGTTGTTGCCTGGGTCTTCCTGCTGGGCTTCTGAGTCCACGAACTCTATCTTGGAGATGTTGACAGTGAGCGACTGTCCTTCCTCCAGATTGTCGTAGGTCATCACCAGCGTGTAGTTGCCGGCAGGCATCGGATTGGTGGTGGGAAGACTCTTGTTGGGCTTCTTGTCGCCGAAACCACCCACGGCGTATGGCTCTGTTGTGGCATCATAGAACACACTGCCGTCTGCAGCGGTGATTTTGAAATTGATGACCACCTGCGACTGGTTGGTGCCACCATAACTGATGATGTTGTACTTGGTGTCGGCCTGGGTGTTCTCAAATTGGATGGTGGCTGTGTTGCCCTTGGTCATCCAGTCGATTTTCGAACCATCCCATCCTGCAGGGTCATGTAGCGTGCCAGTACCGGCATCTACAACTGAGGTCGAAAGATCCAACTCGCCGGGAATCTTCGACTGTGCTTGAACTGTAATTACTCCACATACAAGGAGCATCAGCGTAGTAAAAAGAGTAGATAATCTTTTCATACAGATTGATTTTAGTAAGTTAATAAATAAGTTGTTAGGCGTTTTGTTTCTGCAAAGGAAATAATAAAATATAGAGTGGTATGGGTAAAAATCGTTAGAAAAGGTGTAAATTTTGCGGGTGAACCCATATTTGAGCGGGATTTTCCACCAACAGGTGTTTCATCAATCAATTTTTCCCCTTTTTTTATTTGCTATTGTGAGAATTTATTGTGAATTTTGCAGTATGCAATCAGTTGATGAGGTGCGTCATCGCAATATGGCTGCCATCCGTTCGAAAAATACCAAGCCGGAACTGATGGTGCGCCGTTATCTCTTCGCCAGGGGATTCAGATACAGACTCAATTCGCCGCGTCTGCCTGGACATCCCGATTTGGTGATGAGAAAATACCGCACGTGTGTGTTTGTGAATGGTTGCTTCTGGCATGGACACGAGGGTTGCCCTTATTTCAGGATGCCTCACACCAATGTGGAGTTCTGGGAGAAGAAGATTCGCAGAAATCAGCAGCGGGATGGGGAAACGCAACGCCAACTGGCCAATATGGGATGGCATTGCATCACCATTTGGGAGTGTGAATTGCGCCCGGCTGTCAGACAACGCACCCTGGAGGCTTTGGAATACACGCTCAACCATATCTTCCTGCGTGACCACGCTCTTCCCTATACATTGCCCGAGCAACAACACGACCTCGCAGCGGAAGAACTGGGACTTTGAAGTTTTTTTTATTGCGATTTGGTAAATTCTGTCACTCCTTCGGGTGTTGCTCATCGACCCGTTTATCCGTTTGTGACCCTTGAAAACGATTCGTAAACCCCGAAGGGGTGGTAGACCACAGGCAGGTGGTGAAGTGCACAGCACGGAACCCTTGCAATAGGCAGAAAAATCAATCAAACCCTGAGAGGGTGACAGAATAAAATTGATTCGTTTGTGACCCCATGAAATCGTCCCCGATGACCCAAAATCTGGCACAAAAAAAGGCATCCGGCTATGGAGAAATACCGGATGCACAAGGATGGAGGGTGAAATTATCAACATGTGGGTATAATTACCCCAGTTTGCTGTTTTAAATTTCTGCTGCAAAATTAGGCAATTTATTTGGTACTCACAAATTTATGACTTCTTTTTTTTCACAAAAAACGTGAAAAAACATGTGTCGTATCTCACCACATCATCATTTTTTTAGCAGACATGCATTTTCGTCTTTTGATAACCTTTCAATATACGCAAATAGTCAGGTTCTGTGTACCTTTCAGTTCACGTGTTTTGAGTTTGGCATTGCACAAGTTTGCACCAGGGTAGGGTGCTTGCCACTCAAAACTCTGATTGATAAAATTTGTTAATTTTGATGAGTGAGGACTGCGAATGCTCGTTTTTTATGTAATTTTGCACGAATTTGGTATAATCAGAATGATTCCCTTAAAAACAGGAACTTGCTATAGGAGGTGGATGCTGGTCTTGCTGACTCTCTTTGGATTCACCGACCTTTGGGCAGTGGATGACTCATCGTATACCTTAGCAGAAGACAGCAGTAATTACATCATTGCCAGTTTGCTGATTATTAGTCCTACAGACGAGGTGTATTCAGTTTTCGGACACTGCGCATTCCGTATGGAATGTCCGACACACTCGCTTGACTATGTTTTCACGTATGTGAGCGACACGAGTATTGGCGGTTTTGCCACTTTCTTCGCAGGCAAGGCGGAGGCTGCATTCGTGGCGGTGCCCACAGAGGAATACAATGCCGTTATGCAGGAGCAACAGCGAGGCATCCAACAATATGAGTTGAATCTGACACACCACGAAAAGCAGGAACTGTGGCGGAATCTTGACATCGACATGGTGGAGGGTGCACATCGGAAGTTCAATTTGTTGTTGAGCAACTGTGTTTCCACCACTGTGGAGAAAATTAAGGAGAGTTGTATCGGAGAGAATTTGGAATGGGCACCCTGGGAGGGGTCGATGCTTCTCAACAATGGTGACCTTGTGCGCCATAATGCGCGGCGGTCGCCATGGGCGGAGTTTCTCTTTGTGTCATTTTTAGGAACGGGTTACGATGACTATTATGACCAGGAGACACGTCTATGCCCGGAGATTCTCATAGATGTTTTGAGCAAGGCGTCGCTTGTCGACCAGCAGACAGGTTCACGGCGGCCGGTGCTCACAGGACGACAACAAGTGCTCCTGCCTGAGAGCAGAGTGCTCAGCGACATGGTTGTCACACCGGCGGCTTTGTTTGGAGTACTTTTACTGATAGTTGTCTTTCTGACTTTCGCGGAGTGGAAATGGCACTGGCTCCGACCAGCACGATGGCTAGATGTGACTTTGTTTATAGCGCAGAGTCTCCTGGGTATATCGCTACTCTATATCACCTGTGTGTCGGAGATTTTCGGAATGCTGTGGAACTGGTATCTCATACCTTTCAATCCGCTGCCCCTCCTGCTATGGCTCATCCTGCGAAAACATAAGCAATATGGGCGGGTCTATCTACTCTATACAGCGGTACTTGTCGTCATGATTGCATTGACACCGTTTATCGCTCAACTTGACTGGACCCACCAACTTATCACGGCCATGTTGGCTATACGATGTGGAAGTCATGCAATGAGATATTTAGTGCAAAAAAGATAATTTTCAACCAACAAAAAAAATGAAAATGTTTACGATGAAAGAAGCAGGGAGACGGATAATCTTCGCCTGCATGTTTATTTTGTTTGGGGTGATGCAAGTATTTGCGCATCAGAATGAATTCCCATTCCGCACCACAGTGAAAGTCAATCCCACTGGAGCAGGAACGGCTTACGCCACGTATGATGGAACCCAACAGACTGCCACAAGTAGCCAGCGAAACTATGATGCTACAATTACCTCGTGGAATGATCCTACTACCGCTACAGTCACGCTCTCGGCTACACCCGCAACGGGATATCGTTTCCTCAGATGGGAAGATGGAGCGAATAACGTCATTTCCAGAGTTAGTTCCACTACTGCATCACAAGATTATAATGCAACTGGGGCCAGTTACAATACTAAATATCCTTGGTGGGATTTTCTTTTCCATGCCTTCCCATATAAACAATATACCACACAGCGTTCCTTTACCTATACCGCTTTTTTCGGTCAACTTGGCAGTGTCATAGCAAAGGTGGCAAATGGCCAGGAAAGTGTGGGTTCTGCGGATATTCTTGAAGAGACTTTCGCTCCCGGAGATGAGATTACTTTGGTTGCATCCAACATCAATGGCAGCGAGTTTGATGGATGGTCTTTCAGCCACTGGGAGCTCAATGGTACTACCGTGTCGAATGAGAAGGAACTGAAAGTCACAGTGCCCTCCACAGAAGTCACCCTCACCTATGTCGCTTATTTTGAGAAAGCCAATACCGAATACTATTGCTTTATCCGTAACAAATCGACAGGAAAATATCTGAAATTATCAGATATAAAAGATTGTTCCAAACCCAACAACAATAATAATCCAGTCAGTTCGTTCAACGGTTCCTTCACTTTGGTAGACAATACCGACGGCAAGGCCATTTCTGACCCTGGTTGTGTGTTCATTCTCACAGGAACGGCAAATAACCACATTGTCAACAAAGCGTCTCTTATCTCTCAGAGTATATCTGTAGGTTTCAGACAGAACTCCAAAATTATTAATGATAATACATACGGTCTGAAAATCGAACCTGCCTCTACAGGCACTTATCTGATTTCCTCCAATTATCATGCCACTCAAAGTGGCCAAAGCGCTGATATCCCTCTATATTTCCGTGACAACAACGGTACGCCCGATATGGCCGGTGTGCGCTCGGCAACTTCTGAGTGGGAGATTCTCGAACTGAGCCGTTCGACCCTCTCGCAGAATTATTTCGGTGCCAAGCCCAACGCTGCAATCACCCGCGATGGCAAGTATTACACCACGCTATACACCACTTTCCCCTATGAATTGCAGAGTGGAACTGCCTATTTTGTCAATCATGAAAGCATCGAACCTTACGGCGATGAAGGGAAGTATAGAGTAGTGTGCAAGGAAGTGGCAGATGGCAAAGTACCAGCCAACTCGGCAGTGATTCTTGAGTTGGACGCCACTGATGTGGCCAGCAACAAAATCTTGCCCTTGCCTTTGAATACGGAAATCAATGGATTGACCGACAATTATCTTCAGGGAAATATCAAGGTAGTCCACGGTGAAAAGAGTGGTGACGGAACTATCTATGTCCTCTCGGTTGGCAACAGCATCGGTATGGGATTCTATAAGTTGAAAACAGGTACGGCCATTCCCGATAATAAAGCCTACGCATACCTGCCAGAGGAGGCACAGTCTGTGTTGCAGAATATGGTATTCTCCTTCGGTGAAGAGGGCGAGCAGACCAATACCCGCAGTATTGTACTGCCTATAGACTTGTCGAGTGATGCTATCTACGACCTTCAGGGCCGCAGGGTCAAGCATCCTTCACGCGGTATTTATATTGTAAATGGGAAGAAATATGTTGTTAAATAATCAGAGACTCATCATGAAAAAAATGCCATACATTGCCCCTGAGTGCGACAACTTCAAGATTGCGTATGAAAACAATCTTTTGGAACTCGTTTTGTCTGTTTCCAAAGAGGAGACAGAAATAGTGGGTACCAACAAGATGCAAAATTTCGAAGAAGAGAATGCCTTTCCTTCTTCCTCTTCCTTGTGGGATGAATAATAGACATCATATCACCATAGTACAAAAATCCCAGAAAGGCATCGTCCTTTCTGGGATTTTTCATTCGATGGCCCATGTACAAGTGGCATACACCCAGGCCGGGCAAAAACGTTTCATAGCCCTAACTTTGCTTGACTAATTGTTAAATGTTGTTAATTATTATTGAGGGCCCTTTGTTGTAACCAAATTATTACTTACCTTTGCAATGTTTTAACAAACAAATGTATTAATACAATTAAATTTTACAATTATGGAGAAAAGAAATTATTTCCAGCCCATGACAAAAGTTATGTCAATGATGGCTAAGGGTGCTGTTTGCGAGCCCCCAGTAAAGGCTTCTAATCCTGGTGAACCCAAGAAGGAAGAGCCTCTGTTCTAAAAAAAGGAACTACAGCCAGACTTTACGTCTGGCTTTTTTGTGCCTTTTTTTGGCTTTTTTTACGGGCTTTTTGTTCTTTAGTGGCCAATTTTTCGTCAAATCCGTAAAAAAATGAAAAAAAAGTAAGAAAAGTTTTGCTCGTTTGAAAAAAAGCCTTATCTTTGTACTGTTTTTAAAAATATTTATTTACTAATTTAAAATCTTACAATCATGAAGGCAATTTATTCACAGCCCATGACAAAGGTTCTCGCCATGATGGCAAAAGGCGCTGTTTGCGAGCCCCCAGTAAAGGCCAGCAATCCAGGTGAGCCCAAGAAAGAAGAGCCTCTGTTCTAAAGGACCTACAGCCAGACATCAGATGTCTGGCTTTTTTTATGCCTTTTTTCGACTAAAATTACAATATTTCCATCCCCCCCCCAAAAAAAAACATCTACGGACCTCAGGGATACCATGGACGAGTACGTCCGTTTTCTCCTGAAGTCCGTAGATGTTTTGCTTTTGAATCTACATGGAGGCTATTTCACCCGTTTGAAAGTTTGCTCCTTGTGGTTCTGGTCATCCCGCAAGATGGTGAAACCCTCCGACGTGCCACCAGGGATGTTGCGGAATTGATGTTCTGCATTGTTGTGGGCCGTGTCGATGATGCGGAAATACTCGGCAACATCGTAGCGGTATTTTCCATGCCCAAGCAGGAACACATATTCACCGCTGCCCTTCGCTCCAATTTCTGGCAGGGCTTTCTCGAAATGCCATTTGATGGATTTTCCGTCGCCATTCATCCATAGTGTGTCCTTGCCGTTGACAAAAACACCGTTGTGGGGTGGGGGAGGAGGCGTGTTTGTTGAAGGTGGCTTGTCGGTCGCGCAACAACTCACGATTATTGAAGTGACGGCGCCCCATAATAATAGGTGGAATGTTCTTTTCATATTTTGAGGTTTTTTTTGAGGTTTTTGTGTGGGGGTGGGTCCTATGGGTCTTATGGGTCTTATGGGTCTTATGGGTCTTATGGGTCTTATGGGTCTTATGGGTCCTCTTTCAACTAATATATTCTATAAACTCCTTGCGGATGCCGTGGTTGGCGGGGCCTTGTCCGGAGAGTTGGCCCCAGTTGCCTTCCACCACAACCCAGCCTTTGGGCGTGAGGGCAAAGTCGAAGGCTATATACCTGTGATGAGCGGGCAACGAGCGGTGTAGTCGCTCGCACATTTCCACCAGTTCCTGCCACATCGGCAATTGCCAGCCCATGAACGTCAGCCCCGAATCGGGATGCTTCTCGAAACGGCCACCATGTTTGTCGATGCCAATCGACAGCAGTTTCCCCGTTTTGCTATCCACCCCGGCGAAGATGCCGCCGTCGCCCGCATTGTCCACCACGTGGCCTTTCCTGCCTGTGCGGAAAATGGGCACCAGTATATGGTGCTCGCCTTTGGCGTCGATAAACGACGGCATTCGCAGCGTGTTGACACTGCTCTCATTCCATGAGGCGGTGGCTGGGTGCTGTTCGATCAGTTCTTCCACGATATAACTGCCTGAGTTGCTGCCGGTGAGTCTTTGGAAAATCTCGGCTGCGCTGTAAGGCTCGCCCACCGTCAGTTTGTAGGTGCCTATTCCATAGAACTTGTCGAGTGGCTTGACAAACAAATGCTTGTGCCGGGATGCGAAAGCCTCGAAATCTTCTTTCTTGCTTTTTCCATCCACCTTGAAAGCCTCGCGCCCGAAAAACGGCTGAGCCAATTGATAGAAAACGTATTTGTCGAGTATCTCGTTGTGAATATTCTGACTGAACTTCTTATGGAGCAACGACCAGCGGTCGAGGTCGGAGAGAAAAGAACCTCGCTCCTCAAAACTGCGTCGTCTCAAGTCGTACATGAAATACTCCGAGGGATGGAAGCGGTGGCTCAGGTAGCATCTGAGGATGTCCTTCTTCAGATTTCTCTTCTCCTTTTCCGATAGTTGGTCGCCCACAAACTCATGGATATAGGTCTCCAGTTCTTTGGGCATATCCTTGGCAAGTATTTTTGCTCCCGAGAAATTGCCACGACTGAGCAATGCCAATTCGACAGCCTGGACTGTCTGAAGATAGAAACGTTGGCCCCGCTTACTGTTGCCCAGCCATTTCAGCATCGTCTGGTCGGTGTGGATGATGGCCCGTCGTGCGAGCGTTTGAAGTTTTGACATGTCCTATATATATAATAAGGTGTACTGCGAATGATTATTCGCCTTTGATGACCATGCGGTGATTGCGCAATTCATTCTTTTCGTTAAGGAAGAGATTTCCCAAAAACATTTCCATGAATTGTGTGGTGGGATAAATGCCCTGATGCATGTTGGTGTAACTGGCGCGGATGATGGCGTTGCGGAAATACCATGCCTCAAGGGCAAAGGTGTTGTTGGCAAACTGATACCCCTGTGTAAGCATGTACTTCATCGCATAGACAAAGGCCACGCGGCTGTTGGCGTATTGGAAAGCATTGGCAATGAAGAGTTTGGAAATAAACTCGGAGTAGTGGCGCAATTTGTGGCTCTCTTTCAGGTGGCTGTAGTCGAAATGTCTCTCTGTCTCAAAGAGATAACTCATGTATTCCTGAATGCCGGAGGCACCGGGATAAATCACCGTAGCGTTGCCCAGCACCCACTCTTTCTTGCTGGCACTATGCTGGCGGATTTGCCCGGAATGGGCATAAATGCCATGAAACATCTCCCGATGGGCCTTGGAGAAACCCTCAAAAGACAGTTCGAAATCTCCCGAAGTGAAATAGTTGACTATGCGGTATGAGACGCGGTCGGCCTCCTGTGTGTGATGCTGGTGGTCGCTGTCGTGGCTGGAGCGTTTGTGGTGTTGGTAATAATTGTTGATTTCGTCGTGCACGCGGTTCAGGGTGATTTCGCCCTTGATGTGGCGGACAGCCAGCGACATGAGATAATACGATGGCCTCAGGTTAACCACCGACTGGATACCAAATGATGTAAGCCAATAAAGGCAAATTCTTTTCTCTTCGCTATTGCCGTTGTTCAGATACTTTTCAAATCTTTCCATAATTTGTCTGATAGATTAGGTTGTCGATCAAATCATTCTTATTGCTGATGATGTTTTTGTGATGTTTGCGTTTTTTCACCAATTGTGCAAAATTAGTAAAAATCATTAAACAACGCAAATTTTGTGTCTTTTTTTTGACTTTTGACTTGGTTTTTTGAATGATTTGCGCTATCTTTGTCGGTACTTGAAACAAACACAATATTCCTAAAAAATGAATGACTATACTTCAAATACACAAGATAATCAAGTGAGGGACTTGAACCTGGAAGCCCGTATGGAAAAGGAGTTTCTCATACATGGATACCAGCGCAGGGACTTTACCCCTGAGCAGCAGCAACAGTTGCGTGCCGAACTCATCGCCCTTGACGAAGGTGGTTGCTCTGTTATGAATGGTTTCTGGTCGCAGGACTTTACCCCTTTGCGCAATTATGACGACCCCGACAACCCACCGACGCCTCTTTTCAACGTGGGAGAACGCGTGTGGATTACCGAGCATATTTCCGTCAACGGGGTGCCGGGAGTGGGAGTGGTACGTAAAGTGGAGATGGAATGGATTGACCTGGGCGAGGAACTCAATGGCTACTGGGAGATTACCTACCAGTTGCGCAATCTGCGCACATCGTTCACCGAAGACCATGTGTTCGCCACCGAGGTGGAGGCACTGACAGCCATGGCTTCTGACTTCCGCAAAAGAGTCATCTCGCAGGCCGGTGCCATGTGCCGGAGGATGAGGGCCCTCGGCATGAATATCACTGTCCGTGAGTTGATTGACAGCGTCGGAGAATTTGTGTGATCGGTTTCCGTACCCGGCGCTGCTTGTGTGAAATCCCCTGTTTAGTTCTTTCGGTAGTGAAGTGGGGAATTTCCGTTGATGCGCTTGAAGAATTTCGAGAATGAGGCTTGGTCGGAGAAATGCAGTTTCTGACTGATTTCGTTGATGCTCAAGTCGGTGGTGCGCAGCAGCCAGCAAGCCTCATACATCAGTTTTTTGTTGATGAAAGTGGCCACTGTGTTGTTGGTGATTTCCTTGGTGATCATCGAGAGGTAGCGTGGGGAGATGCCCAGACGGTCGGCATAGAAGGTGATGTCGTGATGCTCGCGGAAATTGTCGAGCAACAGGTCGTTGAAATCCGTGAAAATCTTGTAGGAGCGCAGACTGCCCTGATGTGTCATCCCCTTGCTCGTCATCACATGCATCATGTCGGCCAGGTAAAGCCCATAGAGCGACTGGAGGGCATCGTATGTGTATTCATTTGGCTTTTGAATATGCGTAATGAACAGTTTAAGTGAACTTAGAAGCAATTCGTGTTCCTCTTCCGAGAGTTGGATTCTCGGGCTCTTTGGCTTTGTCAGCGATAGTATTAATGTGTGGAGCAGGTTGCTGGTGTCATGACTTTCGTAGGCAAACTCGCAACTGACAATAAGCATGATGGCCTTGAAATCCTCGCTAATCTCTATGGCTTGGGGATGGGAAAGAGGGGCGAAGATAATCATGTCGTGCGGCTCTATTGTTATGGGGCGGTCGTCATACTTGACACGGACGTTGCCACTGATGATGTGCCCATAAATAAAACTGTTAAGAGTGGTCTTGATTTGCTTCTTGTCCAGCTTCATTTCTTTGTCAATGTATTGGCACGCAATTTTACCTTGCCATTGTTTCTTAGGTAATTCTAGTTCGTTCTCTTGCAACATGTTTAGTTTTATATGTAAAGAAAGAGTTATCGTTTTTCAGTGACTGCAAATATAGTGCAAATCTATTTATTGGACAAAAAAATATCATGAAAAATTGGCTCTTTGTGAATTTTTGACTAATTTCGCACTCGAAAAAGAAAAAAATATGGCACAAAAAGTAGATGATTTGTTGATTATCCCTGATGTTCACGGACGTGACTTCTGGAAAGACGCTGTAGAAAAATACAGCGATTTGGATGTGATTTTCCTTGGTGATTACATGGACCCCTACAGCAATTCCATCGAGAGTATCAGCAATAGTGAGGCACTTGAAAATTTCAAGGAATTGCTTGAATTCAAACACAAGAACAACAATCGTGCCGTCATGCTGCTTGGCAATCACGATATGCACTATATGTCGGATGATTTCTTCGACATGGCGCGTGGTAGCCGTTTCAGTTACTCAATGCAGCCAAAACTCGAGAAATTGTTTCACGACAATGAGAAATGCTTCCAACTGGCTTACGAGGTGGAATACGAGGGGCAGCATGTGCTGTTTACCCATGCGGGAGTCACGGCTGTGTGGCTGAAAACACATAAGGATTTGCTCGAGGTGCCTGATGCACGGCATATCAACGCGCTCCTACATTCGCCCGGAGGCATCGCGGCACTGGCCTCCATCGGTCCTTGCCGCGGAGGATTCGACGAGGCTGGAGGTATCCTTTGGGCGGATATGTCGGAGGTGGCCACGGAGCAGGCCATACCCGGCTGTTACCAGATTTTCGGGCACACTCAGCAGCGAGAGCAGCCAGTCATCACACCACAATTTGCAAATCTTGACTGCCGCCGCGCATTCCTGCTTTCCGAGGTAATGAAAGAGGCGAAGGCTTAAATAATGTGACGGATTTTTGCGGTTACGGGATTTTTTCGTAATTTTGCAGCCGCATTCGCAATAATAGCAGGTGGGTTGGAAATTCGCTTGCGCTGTTTTTGTTGTTGGCGAGCGCATTTTGCCAGTGAAACATCCACTTGGCGGAATCTCCCCAAAGCAAGAGCAGCCCTGTAGATGGAAAGCCCATCATTGTATAACTTATCAGTGGGACTTTCATGGTTCCCACCTGTATTTAACACTAAAAATGGGCGGCTTTTTTGGAACTATTTCCGTCAAGGATTGTGTGAACGATATATTTTATGGTACCGACTACAACTCTCACCTCGGCACGAAGCGTGCGGGTATGGTCACTTTCGACAGCGAACGGGGATTCAGCCGGTCTATCCATAGCCTTGAGCGCAGTTATTTCAGGACAAAATTTGAGGACGAACTTGGTCAATTCCATGGAAATCAGGGAATTGGCGTCATCAGCGACACCGACCCACAGCCAATTATAGTCAACTCACACCTGGGGAGATATGCTGTGGTCACCGTGGCAAAAATCAACAACGTAAGGGAAATCGCCGACAAACTGCTCGCCGAGCGGATGCATTTCAGCGAATTGTCTGCCAACAAAATCAACCAGACAGAGTTGGTGGCGCTGTTGATCAACATGGGGTCATCGTTCGTCGATGGTATCAACAAAGTCTATCGAGAGGTAAAAGGCTCCTGCTCCATGCTCATACTCACCGAGGATGGTATTATCGCTGCCCGCGACAAAAGAGGGCGCACGCCAATTGTCATCGGGCACAAGGAAGGGGCTTATGCCGCCACCAGTGAGTCGTCGAGTTTTCCCAATCTCGACTATGAGACTGTGCGCGACGTAGGGCCTGGTGAAATTGTCCGTCTGCGCGCCGACGGTATTGAAGTGTTGCAGCACCCCTGTGGACAAGAACATATCTGCGCTTTCCTCTGGGTATATTATGGATTCCCCTCAAGCGATTACGACGGCATCAACGTGGAGGATATGCGCGAGCGCAACGGCATTATCATGGGACGGGAAGATGACACCGAGGCCGACTGTGTCTGTGGCGTGCCCGACTCGGGTGTTGGCATGGCTTTAGGATATGCTGAGGGGCATGGGATACCCTATAAGCGTGCCGTGCTGAAATATACACCCACATGGCCCAGAAGTTTCACTCCTGGCAGTCAGTCAAGGCGCGACCTTGTGGCAAAGATGAAACTCATTCCCAACCGCGCCATCCTTAAAGGAAAGCGGGTAGTGTTCTGTGACGACTCCATCGTGCGTGGCACACAGCTCCGCGACAATGTGCAAATGTTTTTCGAGTATGGGGCCCGCGAAGTGCATGCCCGCATATCCTGCCCGCCACTTGTCTATGGCTGTCCGTACATCAATTTCACTTCTTCGAAAAGTGACCTTGAACTCATCACTCGGCGCATCATACAGGAATTTGAGGGGCAACCTGATGCGAAACTTCAGCAATATGCCACCACCGACAGCCCGGAATACATCAGAATGGTGAATGAGATAGCACACCAACTGGGTATCACCACACTGAAATTCAATAAAATCGAAAACCTTATCAAAGCTATCGGGCTGCCAAAGTGCCGTGTGTGCACCCATTGCTTCGACGGAACCGGTGAGGAGGGCGAAATTTAAGAAATACATTTAGTATGCAGGAGGGTGTGTCAAAATGGAGATTTGCATTACCGATATTTTCAATTTGTAATCATTATGTCGGCCTGAAAGGCCAACAAGAACATAGCCCAGGGCAACGCCCTGGGTTTTTATGTATGGAACAAT
>Ga0247611_10000193_pt1 | contig 126158 bp, 180 predicted proteins | sample 177DNAGHGhighgp2_FD_192422 | JGI IMG/M metagenome (GOLD analysis project Ga0247611, IMG submission 192422) | Sheep rumen microbial communities from Palmerston North, Manawatu-Wanganui, New Zealand - 1770 DNA GHGhigh gp2 | ecosystem: Host-associated > Mammals > Digestive system > Stomach >...
AAATCAATTTGTAACTCCTACACCAAGTCCTACTCCGACACCAACACCATCACCTACTCCAACCCCAAGTCCTACTCCGACTCCGACTCCGACTCCGACTCCGACTCCGACTCCGACTCCGACTCCAACTCCAACTCCAACTCCAACTCCAACTCCAACTCCGAGCCCGTCGCCAACACCAAGTCCGAGTCCGACACCTACACCAAGTCCAACGCCTACGGCGACTCCATCACCTACACCTACCCCAACGAGTACGCTAAGTCCGACTCCAACAGCTACTCCTACACAAAGTCCGACTCCAACTGTAACGCCTACGGCAACACCGAGTCCAAGTCCTACACCAACTCTAACTGCGTCTCCAACTCCTACACCGACAATAACAGTAACACCAAGCCCAACTCCTGTGTCCGCTGGAACATTTACTATTTATAAATCAGCAAAAGTAACAGCAAAACAGAAAGAGGTTGTTTTCAAATTTAAGATTGAAGGCCCATCATTTGAAAAACCGCAAATTGTTGAAATTGCAGTTCATGAATATGGTAGCAATCATATAAATATTGAAAATGTATTGCCTGGTGTATATACAATTACTGAAATTGAAGTGCCTGAAGGATACATATTTGGCAGTGTTGGTAAGCATATAACTGATAGTGGTATTAAGTCTCCAATAGAGATAGTTGAATGGAGCGATCCAGAAACAACGCCTGTGCCGCAAAGCATTATGATTAACGTTGTTGATGGTAGTAATACTGATTATGCTATTGATTTCATAAACGTAACAGTTACTCCTTCTCCTACCCCGGTTGTAACAAATACACCAACTCCTACTCCTACAATTACAATTACGCCAAGTCCGAGTCCGACTCCTACCTTTAGTCCTACTCCAAGTCCTACTCCGGATGAAACAGAGTCTCCATCTCCAACACCAGTGATAACTGAATCACCAAGTCCAACACCTCAAGTTACTGAGAGTCCTACTCCAACACCAGTAATTACAGAAAGTCCTACACCGACTCCAACAGTAACACCGACCCCTACTCCCAAACCAACAGAAACTCCATTGCCAACATTAACTCCAGAACCATTGCCTTCTATTACGCCTACACCAATTCCTTGGGAAGAAGAAGTAGAAACAATTACAGTTGGTATTCGTAAACGTTGGAATGATGATGGATATACTATTGTACGTCCTAAATTGGCAAGAGTAAAATTATATGGTAATGGTAAACTCATAAAAGTTATTACTTTATCAGATGAAAATGAATGGTTGGTTATTTTAGAGGTGCCTAAATACGATGAAGATGGTACAGAAATAATCTACAAATGGAAAGAAGTAGAAGTTCCTGGATATCATGTTGAAAACACATATGTGACAGATGTCGTTACAACAATTATAAATCGAATTTATGAATATCCTCAGCCTCCAGAAGGGCAAAAACCTCCAAAGCTACCTGGAAAACCAGTGGCATTAATTACGATGGAGAATTATGGTACTCCTCTTGGTGTAGAGATTATGATCAATCATGTAGGTGACTGTTTCGATTAATTGATTTTTATAAAAAAATTTGATATAATATATATATGTAAGATAAAGAAAGGGGATTTTAGTAAATGGAAATTATGTATCATCGTAAAACCGGTATGCGTTATGAAGTTCATGGATTTGATGTTGATCATGGTATGGCTTTATGTTATGATACTAACCAGGCAGCTCGTTGCAACGGACAAGGCTGGATTAAAATCCCCACTAAATCTTTAATTCCTGAAGTATATGCAAATAAAATTACCGGTAAGTTTATGTCTAAAACTGAACGTGCCGATATTAAGCATCATTTAAAGCTGGTTGAAGCAATTTGGGAATGTGAAGATGGCAGTCAATTTGATCATGTTCATCTTGATGATGCTATTGAGCATCAGAAGAAATTGATGCAAAACGATCCCAGTTAATGGGATCCATGCCGTCGTGGCTCAACGGTAGAGCAGCGCACTTGTAATGCGCAGGTTGTAGGTTCGATTCCTATCGGCGGCTCGGTCCTTCGTCTATTTTTGGGATAAAGTAGTCTTGAGGAAATCGGCGGAAACCTGACTAAAAAGATCCACCCAGGGCAGACCAGGAGATAATGCGGACGCGCAAAAGTGCTCCCCAACTAATGCTGGTAAACAGCAAAGAGCTGGTCATTCTTTTTGAAATAATATTTTAAGACCGTTTCAGCAATTTTTATCGCTCTTAGCGATCGTAGTCTAAAGGTAAGACATTAGTTTGAAAAACTGACATTTTGGGTTCGAATCCCAACGAAAAAGCGGTCTAGTTTTTTGGTAGGGTGCCCAAGTGGTCATAAGGGCGCTGACTTGAAATCAGCTGTGGCGCAAGCCCCGGGGGTTCGAATCCCTCCCCTATCGCCAATTAAATATTTTAGGAGTGTGCCTATGAGAACAAGAGCAGAACGTCGTAAGAACACTTGGAAAAAGATCCGTCGTGCAGAAAACCTTGAACAGGATCTTGAACAGACTGGTGTGCATGTGCATTATAGACTAAAAGTACCGCATCAGTATGCGAAAAGTCGTTTTTATCGTAAGCTATTTAAAAAGAAAGCACTGCAATCCTATGAGAAAATTGATCCAAAGGATCAGCGTCAGTTAGACGATATGAAAGACCAACTTGACGAATAAAAAAATTTTTGGTATTATATATATAAAGAATAGGGCCTAAGATCACAGCAATCTTTTCTAATAATGAAGATTAATGATTTTGGATCGTTTTTGGTAACTACTTTCGATTGTAAGAGCCGCGGCCCCTCGAAAGAGTATGGTTAACTTACAATGGGTAGGAGAGTAATTCAGCAATATTATTTAAATTATATTTAACAATATTCTTTACAATAATAGGCTAGAATTAGACATACATAAATTATGAGCATACTCTCGTAATTACCACTCATATTTATGGTCTAATTCATATATATTTTTATATGGGTCGGACTGGTCATCCGTGCTCATGGTGTTCCTTCCTTTCTGTTTTTATTAAGCCCCTGGACGTCATAAGGGTGTGAGACGTTTGGGGGTCTTTTTTTATACCCAAAAAAGGAGTGAAAGGTATGACAGCATTATTGCAAAAATTTTTAGAGAAGGCTTTACAATTATTTAATTCTAATCCAAAACGTCGTGAGCCGGGTGATGGATCTGATGGGTACTGTGATTGTATTGGGTACTTAATTGGGAGTCTTCGTCGCACTGGTCTTAAATGGACTGGTATTCATGGATCTAATTGGGCTGCTCGTAAAGAAGCAGTTAATTTACACCCTGTAAAAAGCGTAGCTGATCTTCAAGTTGGAGATATGGTACTTAAAGCTTGTGAACCAGGCACAAAAGGATATGCTCTACCTTCTCGTTACAAAAAAGGTGGGTCTTATTATAACGGAGATTTAAAAGACTATTATCATGCTGGTTTAGTATATTCTTTAAATCCATTTTAGATCCGTCATATGAGTTCTAAAATGACGATTGATACTAAAATTGGTAAATGGAATTATGCCGCAAAACTTAAGCCTCTTGTAGATGCAGGCGCATATAAAGAAGTATATGAAGAAGCTGTAACGATCCCTTCTGATGGTACTCAAGCAAAAGTAACTGCACCTTCTGGTGGTACTGTTAATATGCGTAGAACTCCATCTCTTAAAGGTGCTTTAATTATGCGAATCAAGCTTGGTGAAATTGTTGAAATTATTGAGCCAGGTGAGGAATGGTGTAAAATTAAGTATCAAAAGAAAACTGGATATATGATGGCACAATTTTTAGATGTGCTATAATTCAAACCCCGCAACTTGCGGGGTTTATTTTTTTTTATTATAATTTTAAATAGTTGATTTTTATAAAAATTTTTTATATAATATATATGTAATAAGAAATGAATGGACTTGTCCAAGTCCATAACATAAAAACAAAGGAGAGAAAGAAAGAATGAATACTTTACTTAATGGTATGAAGCAGGCTACCAACTGGGCATTGACCGAAAATGGTGGCATTACCCACAAGACTACCAACAGTGACTTGTTGGATATGTTTGCTATGGGCGCGGCTATGCGTAACCGCTCTGATGCAGACGTTATTCTTATGTTTCAGAAGGCATTTGATGAGAATGCTGAACTGGCAATGAAGATGCTTTTCTATATCCGTGATGTACGTGGCGGACAGGGAGAGCGCCGGTTCTTCCGCACTGTTGTGCGTTGGGCCGCAACCAATAAGAACACCCGTGAGTCCATTCGCAAGAACATCGAATTCTTCCCTGAGTTCGGTCGTTGGGATGATCTTTATGCTCTTTGCGATACTCCTCTGGAGCAGGATATGTTTACCTTCATGAAGAAGCAGCTTGCTTTGGATGTGGAGTGTAAGACTCCTTCTCTGCTTGCCAAGTGGATGAAGTCTGAGAATGCAAGTTCTCCTGAGACTAAGCGTTTGGCTGACAAGACTCGTCGTTATCTGGGCATGAGCCATAAGGAATACCGTAAGGTATTATCCATTATGCGCGCACGGATCAATGTCCTTGAGGTTCTTATGTCCGCCAATCGTTGGGATGAAATCGAGTTCGATAAGATCCCTTCCAAGGCTGGCTTGATCTATAAGAACGCTTTCGCTCGCCGCGATATCATCAAGGCGAAGTATGAAAAGTTCGCAAAGGACGAGAACACTAAGGTTAATGCGGCAACGCTTTATCCTTATGAGGTTGTTGAAAAGGCTATCGACCTTATGGGTGGATATTATGGCTACGGTCGTGGTATTGCACTAGATAACACTGATCGCCTTATGATCAACAAGTATTGGGATAATCTTACCGATTATTTCAAGGGCGCAAAGCTGGATGCACTTTGTATGATCGATACTTCTGGTTCTATGAGCGGTACTCCTATCAATGTTGCTACGGCACTTGGTATGTATTGCGCGGAGCGTAACCAGGGTCCTTGGCACAATCACTATATTAGCTTCAGTCATCATCCCCAGTTGATTGAGGTTGAAGGTGTAGACTTCTGCGACAAGGTCCAGCGCATTGTTGCAACGAATCTGTGCCAGAACACCAATATCGAAGCTGCCTTCGATATGGTGCTGAATACCGCGATCCGCACCCATGCGGAATTGCCTGAGTACATGATCGTAATCTCCGACATGGAGTTCGACAGTGCTACTGGCAATGGATGGCGGTACAGTGGTAGTGGTATGACTACGGCTAACGCTGAGTCTACCATGGAAACCATTGAACGTAAGTTCAATGCAGCAGGCTATCGCATGCCTAAGCTGATCTATTGGAATGTTGATGCTCGCCAGGCCAATATTCCTATGATCGGTAACCACTACGTGTCCTACGTATCTGGTTTCAGTCCCTCTATCTTCAAGAGCATCTTGACTGGCAAGACCGGTTGGGATCTGATGATGGAAGCGATTGATTGCGAGCGTTACGCTTGTATCCACGCCTAAGCGATCTCCAAGGGGTGATAATAATATCACCCCTTGATTTTTTTTATTTATTTTGATATAATAATTATAGAAAGTTAAGGAGGAGATTATTATGAGTTCAAAGACTATGACCGCTGCTTTGTTAGGTACGATGATGACATTGGGACATGAGTTTAGTTATCTTGGCAATTCTACTTGTAATCAATGCAAAGAAAAAGGATTAGACAAAGATAAAGATGGATATAGTGTATGTGATGTATGCCCATTTAGCACAGGTGGCTTTGAACGTTTCATGAGTGAGGAGGAAGGATAATGAACGTAGACGTACTTGAAAGAGTATTTGCACACGCACAAAAGGTAGATGAATGGTGTGCAAAAAATGGCGGTATCCGTGTAATGACCGCTTTGTTTGGATCTCAGAATTATGGTCTAGCTACGACTAAAAGTGATGTAGACACCAAGTCTATTATTGTCCCCGACCTGCGCGATTGGACCTGGGGCGATACAGACAAATATAACAAAACTCTTGAAATGGATAATGGCGAACATGCTGAAACTAAAGCCATTGCTGATATGTTCAAGCAATATATCAAGGGTAACATCAATTTCCTTGAAACTCTTTATACTGAATATGTTGATATTGCTCCCGGTTGGGAATGGCTTTATGACACTCTGCTTGGAGTGCGGGATAATATTAGTCGACATAATTTGTATAAATCTGCAAAATGTTGGCTTGGATATGAATCACAAGCTCTTGAACGCACCTTCTTTAATGATAGCGTTGCTCTTGGATATAATGATGCAGTTGGATATAACCCTAAGAGTTTAATGAACGCTTTCAGAATTAAAGAAAGTTTCATTCGATTTTTCCAATTCAGTCGGCCCTTTGATGAAGCTATCGACGTAAGTGATATGCGGGGTATGTTTTTGGATATTAAACAATATCCTATGCCGCGTGATATTGCATGGACGTATGCAAGTGATCTGCGCAAATGGATGGATAAAGCTCATGAGTGGGTACATGAACATTACAAAGATAAAGAAGTATTCAATGCTGATTTTTATTTCCGCATGTTGTGCGAACAAGTATATGTGATATTGGGGGAGAATGAAGTATGTGGTTAATCTGTTTTCAACCGATTGGATCCGATAAACTTGTACCGCAAATCCTGTGCAATACTGAGCAGGAAGCAAAAGATTGGGTGAAAAAGGCACCGTTCTCCGTCGTTGGCTCTTACATTTATATGTTCGTACCTCTTGCTACCCCTGTGGGTTATTTCAAAAGAGAAGAACCTTATCAGCTCCCTGGTTATAACCCTGTAGTTCCCTATTATGTTGAAGAGCGTCGTCCACCTGCCCAGTGGCAATATGAAGTAGGCGATTGGCCTTTTCCGCCAAACATCCAATGTTAAGGAGGATTTAATATGACTATTGCTGAATGTCAAGTCGAAACTATGAAGCACATTGAGAAAGTGCGGAAATATATTCGATTTTTTACTGATAAGTTGACCAATCGTGGTGTTAACCATGATGCTGCTAAACTTGAACCGCCAGAAGTAGATCTGTTTGCAGAATACACTCCTAAATTGGCGACTACTGAGTACAATAGTGATGAATATAAACAATGTCTAGCTGGTCTCAAGCCTGCACTGGATCATCATTATGCGACTTATCGTCATCATCCAGAACATTTTGCCAATGGCGTCAATGATATGAATCTGATTGACCTGGTTGAAATGTTGGCCGATTGGAAGGCTGCAAGTGAGCGTCAGCATAATGGTAATTTGCTTACTTCTATTGAGCAAAATGCTATTCGCTTCAAAATGTCTGATCAACTTAAACAGATTTTGTTAAATACTGCTAAGCTACTTGACGAGACAGATCACTAATCACTTGAAAACTATAAAAATATATGATAATATATTTATAGTGAAAGGGGGATTTATATGTCTGAACAAGATGTTGAAGCGCTGGTAGAAATTATTATGCGAACAAGATATGGAAAATATGAAGACTATGTGAATGAAGAAGAAAGAGCTTATTGGCGAAAATTTTTAACAAAGGATGTGAGTAAAGATGACTCTATGGTTCGAGAACAGTCAGGGAGTGAAACGTCAAATCTGTGATTGCGCAACCTGGGAAGAAGTATGTCAATCTATCCGCGAGTTTATTGATCAATGTAATGCCAATAAACATAACATGGCAAAAGAAAAATATGGTAAGGATTACGATCCATCCAAAGTGGTTCCTTTTGTAAGTTATTACATGCGCGTATGGGAACAGGATGGTATGACTAAAATTGATGTCGGATCCCATACTGAGTTCTTCTTCTGGGAAGGGAAGTATCCTGGATGATTATTGTTGATATTATTATTGCATCATTGCTCATTGGTATATTCGTATGGATAGTTATTAGCAATCATGACGATCATAATACACCAGCAATTTGAGGTAAATATGAAAAAAGTATATACATATGAAGTAAAACATAAAGTCGCATGGGGTGGAACGCAAAGATGCCCTAAATGCGATAGTAGCCAATTAGGTATTTGGCATCAAATTGATCCAGATGCTTATACTGAAAATGAGGATTGGCCTTGGTATCATGCTGCATGGTTTGTACAGTGTGAAACATGTGGCAATCGTACATATGCTTTTCATAATAAGCGTTATGCATGGAGAGCATGGAAGGATGCTTGTAAAAATAAAGAACTAAAGGAGTGAGAATTATGGCATATTGTGGCTATGTTGTGCGTGTTGAAAAGCTGCGTAAGCACACCAATGCTGACCGGTTGCAGATCGCAACTTTCTTCGGCAATGATACTATCGTTGGTCTCGATGTAAATATCGGAGATATTGGTGTTTATTTTCCTGTTGATGGCCAGCTGAGTGAACGGTTCTGTCAGGTTAATGATCTGGTGCGGCGCAAGGATGAAAATGGTAAGCCTTGCGGTGGATATATGGAGCCTGACAAGCGTAACATTAAAGCAATTAAGCTTCGTGGTGAGAAGTCTGATGGTCTTTATATGCCCATTATTGCCTTTACTGACTTCTGCAAAATCTCTGATCTTAAGGTTGGAGATACTATTGATGTGCTGAATGGCGAAGAGATTTGCCGTAAGTATATCCCACGGGCGAATAAATCAGCCTCCCGTGGAGCAGGTAAGGGCGTAGGTCGCGCTAAGGCGAATATCGCCCCTACCTTCTATGAACATGTAGACACTGCCCAGTTGGCCTATAACTTGGCCGCCTTCAAGCCTGGAGACCTGGTTCAACTCACCTTGAAGATGCACGGCACGTCAGGCCGTACCGGATACCTTCCTCTTGTCCACACGAAGAGAACCTGGCTGGACAAGTTGTTACGTCGGCATGGCAAGGACTACATGGAATATGGCTATATTACTGGTACTCGGCGTGTCGTGCTGGATGGAAAGCGTGAAGGCGGTTTCTATGGCAGCGACGATTTCCGCCACGCTATGGCAGCAAAGTTCGAAGGCAAGCTTCACAAAGGTGAAGTAGTTTATTATGAGATCGTAGGTTTCCAGGGACCTGAAGGTGCGCCTATTATGTCCCAGGTTGCCAATAGCAAGGTAAAGGATCCTGAGTTCACTAAACAGTATGGCGAAACCACTACATTCTCTTATGGATGTAACCAGTTTGCTGGCTATACCGAAAATGAATATCGTGAAGATGACACCTGTGGCCGCGGAGAGCGTGCGGGCGTATGTTGCGATGTTTATGTCTATCGTATAACCATGGTAAATGAAGATGGCGATGTCGTAGAATATAGCCCTGATCAGATCCGTGAACGTTGCGAACAGATGGGTGTAAAAGTAGTTCCTGAGTTTACTCGGTTCTTTATCCCCGATCATGTCCCTGGACTTCATGGCGATTGGATTCCTGTTGATCCTGCTGAATACCTTGTAAAACGTGTTGAAGAATACTTTGATGGCCCTGACCCTGTTGGCAAGACCCATGTGCGTGAAGGTGTCGTTGTTCGTATTTGCAACCGTACTAAGTTCGAAGTATATAAGCACAAGAATTTCAGTTTCAAAGTTCTTGAAGGTATTGCAAAAGATGAAGCAACTGCTCCTGATATAGAAGAAGCCCAGGAGATTGTGGATGACAATTAAAAATTATAAAATAAATTTTGGAGTTAAAAGAGGAATGAATAGAGAGCAACGTAGAAAATATGATAGACAAGTAAAAAATGATCGTATGGCCAGTATATGCCCAGAATGTGGTCATAAATCCAGATTTCATACTCATGCAAGAGGAGAAAAAGACACAGTTCTGTTATGCGAGCGGTGTGGAGCTATTGTGCGGGAAGGTGAAGAACTTACTCGCATGATGCCACCTGGTATCTATCTTTCTATCCCGCTCGACATTTTAGATCAAGCACTTCTTGCTGAAGCAACAAGAATTGAGGAGGAAAATAATGAACAAATTGACTCGTCTATGCCTGTTGAAGCAGAGGGCAGCGTTACTTGAAGCACGCGGCCCGCATAATTCAAAAATTGTGAACAAGATCAAGAGACAGATTAGAAAATTGAATAAGGAGAACTAATATGGTTGGAATGATTCTCGGTGTAATAATTCTTATTGGCTGTTTGGTTGGCGCTGGTATGATGGAAACGAAGAAATTCAAGCCGATTGTTAGGGCTATTGGATGCATCGCATGTGCACTTGCTGTTGCTTTGTCATGTATCTCATATGTACCGACTGGTTATACTGGCATCGTAACAACTTTCGGTAAAGTCCACGCCGAAACCCTGGATGCAGGTCTGAATTTTCATGCACCATGGGATAACGTAATTACAATGGATAACCGTGAACAGCGAGTTGAATTTTCTTTGCAAGCATTTTCAAAAGACATTCAGCAAGTTGATGTACAGGGATCTATCAACTATAATATTGATAAAACCACGGCTATGAACTTATATCGTGATGTTGGTGTTGAATATGCGACGATCCTTATTGGACCGCGTATTCAAGAGGATGTAAAGATCATGATTGCTAAATATACTGCTGAAAATCTAATTGAAAATCGTCAGAAGGCTGCAGATGCAATATATGAATTGATCCGGGACGAACTTGCGCCAAAAGGTATTAATATTATATCTTTGGCTGTTGAAAATATTGATTTTACTGATGCTTTTGAGTCTGCGGTTGAAGCAAAACAGGTTGCTACACAAGAAAAACAGCGTGCGCAGACTCAGCAGGAACAGCAGACCATGGAAGCCACTCAAAAAGCTGAGCGTGATCGTATTGCCGCACAGGCGCAGGCTGATGTACAGAAAATTGAGGCTGATGCAGAAGCATATGCTATCCAAGTAAAAGCTGAAGCTGAAGCAGAAGCAAATAAGAAACTTAATGCTTCTTTAACTGATCAACTAATTGATTATAACAAGGTTTTACATTGGGATGGTAAGCTTCCTACCTTTATGGGTGGAGAAAGCACTTTACCTATTTTGAATCTTAATGGAGTGGAGTGATCCACTCCATTTTTTATTTGAAAATTTTAAAATAATATGATATTATATATATAGAAAGTGAGGGGAGTCTTATGAGTAAACCGAGAGATATTCACCAAGATCTAGCTGATCAAGCATGGGAAATGGCCTGCCAAAGAGCAACAGAAGAAGGCGATGTAGATATCGATTATGACTACACGCTTATGGAAGCCTGGACTGAAGAGTATTATAAAGAACTTTGTAGGGAGGAAGGGATTGAACCAAGTCCCGATTATATCTCATGATATGGTTATGGATTACATTAAGTTGTTTATTAGTTGCCGCATTTTTATGGGGTATATGTGCGGGAAAGAAGAGTGAAAATGATGATGCTGATCAAATGGCTGCAATCGAAGCTTGGCAAGCAAAGAAAGCCGCGAAAGACGCAAGAAGAAATTCTCGCTGACGCCTTAGATTGGCGTGCAGGCTATTATGCTTATTGGTCTGATATTCCATATGATCCAGGCGCAACCGATCTATGGAAAGAAGGATACATTTATGCTAATAATCAAGCATTAAAAAGGATGTGAGAATAATGCACGATGTTTTTTACTTTACCGACGTTCATGGACAACTGGATCTGTTCCAGACGATGCGGGATTGGTGTCTTAAACAAGATCCAGAATGTATGATTGTATTTGGTGGCGATGCTTGCGACCGTGGTGAATTTGGCTATGACATTATGCAGGCTATTCTCGATGATCCGCAAATCGTATACATTCGCGGCAATCATGAGGATATGTTTATCCGTGCTGCGCGTGAAGCAGTTCAGCAATATCCTGAGATTGCCAATACTACTCATACTCTTGATGAAGCAACTGAAATTATTGGAAAATGTCGTTGGCTCCACTGGTTTGGTCTTTCTATGATGAATGGCGGACGTCCTACTCTGCGTGATTGGATTGTAGAAGGATGTAGCACTGAATTCGTAGATCGGCTTGAGGAAAATACTATTACTACTTTTGCTCTTGATCCTCAATTCCAGGCTCCTATATGCTTCAGCCATGCTGGTGGATCTTATGAGGCATGGAAGCGTTTATATGATGCAGAGCATGGTGATCTTGATACTTTTGATCAAGATGACTACCAGGAAATGATTTGGGATCGAAGCAAATTATGGAGTTGCTGGCCTGAGGACAAAATCATTGTTTTTGGACATACCCCAGTATGCTATTTGCATGAATATACTAATGCCAAGTGGATGCCTGAGCGTGAAATGCAGCCTGTCGCATATAAACCTAAATATCCAAAAGACAATGAGGTTAGTGGCTGGCATATTGGTATGGATACTGGAATGACTTTTTATGGTCGCGGTTATGTACTTAATTGTCTTACTATGATTGTTACCGGATTTTGGGATCGGGATTGCCAAAAGCAGGACAGCAAACGCCCTCTTGAAATCGGATTTGAAAATTTTAAAATTATATGATATAATATATATAGAAAAATGAAGGAGGGATTTTATGTCTTGGGTAACATTCGTAGCTCTTACGGTTCTCATTTTTGGTCAGCATTATCTGACATATCCGCTGACCTGGAAGGCTGCTTGGCGTAAGGTCAAGGGCTGGTTTGGAGCGTGAGGAGGAATGGGCAGACGAGTAAATAATTTTTCAACTCATGATTTCTATTGTATCAATTGTGGTGAAAAGGGTATTCCACTAACACGTCAGCAATCGAATCAACGCGGTGCATTTCATAGAAAGTTGATGTATTGTTGGCATTGTAAACACACTGTAAACCATATTGAATGTAGAAATGAGGAAGAGAAAGCACAATTTCTCATGGATTTTGCAGCAGGTAAATATAAACAAGAAGCTGAAGAAGAATTGGAGTATGAAAAGAATCATCCTAAATATCAAAATTATCTGAAAGGGCTGAAATAAGATGGCAACGTTGTACGTAATGGTAGGACTTCCTGGATCTGGCAAGTCTACTTGGGCGAAGAAGAATCTGGTGAATGCAGATTATATTTCTCGCGATACTGTACGTTTGTCTATCATTAAGGACAACGAGCATCTGTTTTCACATGAGGACGAAGTATATGACAAGTTCATTGATAACATCGTGGATCTTCTTCGTAGGAATCGGGATGTGGTTGCTGATGCTACTCATTTGTCTCACGGTGCTCGGCATAAGTTGGTATCGGCTTTGGCAAAGCATGAAATGACTGGTGATAAATATGATATTGTCTTTGTAATGATGGACACTCCGGTTACTGAGTGTGTGCGGCGTGATGAAACTCGCGAAGGACGCGCTTATGTAACTGAGCCGGTGATCCGTAATATGTATCGCTCTTTATCTACCCCCTATGTAGGGGAGTTCAATAATGTGAAGGAGGTTTGGATTGTTCGTGGGTGCTAATATATTTTTTACATCTGATACTCATTTTTTCCACGAACAAGACTTCCTTTATGCGCCTCGTGGATTTAAGAGTACAGAAGAAATGAACGAGGCTATAGTACAGCGCTGGAATAGCGTTGTAAATCCTGGTGATGTTGTTTATCATCTTGGTGATATGGTGATGGGTCATTATGACGTTGGAGTCATCAGTCGTTTGAATGGAACGATTTTCCTCATTCGAGGAAACCATGACACGGATAATAAGTTACGCGCCATCTACGAGACAGGTAAAATGGTCAGCACATCTTGTGTACCTACTAGCGAACTTATAAAGTTCGGCAAACTATCGCTATTTATCTGCCATTATCCTGTCCTTACTGCTAACTTTGATGATAAACACTTCAGCCAACACGTGATCAGCCTACATGGACATACACATCAAAAAGGAAATTGGCTGTTCGCGGATAACCCTTTTATCTACCATGTTGGATTGGATTCCCATAATTGCTATCCTGTTCATATTGATGAAATAATTGCTGACATTCGGAATCGCTGGAATGCGATGGGGCAGATGGTCATCAACCCGCAAGGTATTTATAATACATATCCTACCGTTTGAAAGTGAAAATTGAAAATGCCGAATGTCAAAGCCATGCATAAAAGTGCATGGCTTATTTGTGTTTATAATTTTGCCAACGTTCACGGTCGTTGCCCGGCGTGCGATCGGGCCAGCAATTTTTTCGAGCAAATACCTTGACATATGTGAAAAATTATTTTATAATATACATATAATGAAGCAAAACTTCAAAAGGAGATTAAATATGATTACTGACCCTAAAATTACATTTGACTATGACCCCGAGCTGCACCGAACGACGTGCACACGGTTGGTCCACAATAAAATCTATGTTGGCACGGCTCAATGCCACCCGCATGATTACGATTTTGAGAATAAGCTAACTGGCCAGCATTACGCCTATACGCGGTCTATGCTAAAAGAGATGTGCGATCGGCGTGATGAATACAAAATTCAATTAAAAACACTAAAACATCTATATAATATATTTGAACAGAATTGTGGGGACTGTTCATCTAGTGAGTGTTACTATCTGCGTAAACAGATGCAATATGTACAACGTGATATTGATGAAATGAAGTTTTTAATTCGGAGTACAAGAAATGACCTTCGAACAACTATCTCAGAAAAAGATCGACTTTATTCCAAACTCAGGGAATCGCGAGCAAGTTCTGACAATTAATTTCATTATTAACGGTCTTTGTCATGAAGATCGTTGGGAAGTATTCTTCCATCACGTTGTAAAAGATCACATTTGGGTACATTGGCCCACAATTTATCCTTGGTTAAAAAATATGCCGCTCAGAGGAAACGAATTTTGGCTTGCTCGTGAATTTATAAATTTGTGGGAACAAGATGTTATTCGTTCCTTACCCGAAGATTGTGGTGATGCTGAACTCCCAGCAATACTTGCGTTTAAGGAAAAATATGCACCAAAGATTCAAGTAATCGTTGGTACTGTGGATGAGTGGCTACAATTACGTCAAAAACTTCCATTGGAAGATATGGCGTTTTAAAGGAGGAATTTATGTTAGAAGACTTAACTTCATTATTGGATACTACAGCTATTGATCCAGCAACTTATTAGTACTTTACTCAACTTTTCAATAATCGCACTATTATCTTTAATCAAGAAGTAGATGAAAGAATTTTTGAACGAGTTGTTATTCCTTTAATGGATTTTGAAAAGGACAGTAGCAATGATCCTGTTACTTTAATTTTAGCAACAGTAGGAGGATCAATTAGTGATGGATTCATTCTTTGTAATATTATAGATCAATATACCAAACCATTGAATGTTATAGTTCTTGGTTATGCTGCAAGTATGGGCACAATTATACTTGCGGCCGGTGCGCATAATCCTAATGTAACAAGAAAATGTTATCCATACTCATATGCCTTACTTCACGCTGGAAGTACGTGCTTCAGTGGTGAATCTCTTTCTGTTGAAGACGCTATGGCATTTAACAAAAGAGTTGATAGCAAAGTTCGTGAATTTATTACCTCCCATACTAAAGTGACACCAGAAGAATATGAGAGCCATGAGCGCAAACAATGGTTCTTTGATGCGGAAGATATGCTCAAATACGGATTTGTAGATGAGATTATCGGTGGAACAGATAGTAAGGGTGATGACAGCGTTGAAGACAGTTAAGTTTTTCGATACAAGTGCTTTATTGGCAGGATTTAAATTAAACCAAGAAGATATAAATTATATAAGCACAATAGTTTTTTCAGAATTAGAGAATATTAAAACATCTTATCAAAAAGATGAAACAGTTAAATATAAAGCACGAGTTTTAATTCGTTATTTAATGGATCATTAGGATCTATGGATTGAACCAAAGAGTAATTGGAGGAAGATAAATAGATTACTAAAACATTCTCCGGAATTATAGGATAATAACGATAGTAAATTAATTTGTGAAGCTGTATTATTAGCACGCAAGAATAAAGAAAGGATTGAATTTGTAACCGCGGACTCATCCCAATTTTTCCTTGCGTGTAAATTTATAGATTAGATCAATCCAGAATACTATAAAGATATGGCTCACAAAGAAGGACTCTGGAAAGGATTTAAAGATATTGACTTTGGATCCGATGAATAGGCATTAGCTGACTATTATGAACATCCCGAGACCAACACTCTTGGCTTGGAGATTAACGAATATGCAGCTCTAAAACTGAATAATGAAATTGTTGATTTAGTAAAATGGGACGGTAATAAAAATGAAGTGATAAAATACAAGAACCAAAATAGTGATTATTTTGGGTAGGTTAAACCCCTTAATGATCAATAGCGTATGTTGTTTGATTTATTATAGAATAGAAATATTCCAGTTAAAACAATCAGAGGACAATTCGGTTCTGGTAAAACATTTTTAGCACTGGTACATGCAATGAATTATGTCAAATGGCACACATTCGATAAAATCGTATATGTAAGAAATAATGTTGAAGTCGCAGGTTCTCAAAAACTTGGGGCTTTACCGGGAGAGCAAGACGAGAAACTTATGCCATGGTTAATGCCGCTGGCGGATCACTTGGGAGGTCCTGACGCGCTTATCCAAGCAATAGATAACGGAGAAATTGAGCCAGTCCACTTAGGATATTTGCGCGGACGTAATTTTCAACATAGTATTATTTTTGTAGATGAAGCAGAAAATCTTACAACTGATAATGTTAAGTTAATAATTGCCCGTGCAGAAAAAGATAGTGAAGTATGGTTCTTAGGTGATGAATCACAGACAGACTCCGATATATTCAGAAAGAATAGCGGAATTGCTTCATTATTAAATAGTTTGCAAGGTGAACCTTTATTTGGCGCTATTGAACTTCAAAAATCAGAACGAAGTGAAGTCGCCCAACTTGCAGCTAAAATTCATGGGGAGAGTTAAAACTCTCCCTTTTCTTTTACTGTAGCTAACAAGAACTTTGCAAATTAAAATTTTTTATGATATAATATATGTAGAAAATGAAAGGATTATATTTATGAAAAAGTTTAGTATTCCTGGCTATTTTAGATATTTTAATGAATTAAAAGCACTCATCGAAACCTATAAAGATAATCCCGAATATTTCTATGAGGATAGATGTATAGATAGCTCTTATGATTTTCCTGGCGGTTTAATCTGGAATGGTGGCCGCACTCAATGGAATTTTGGTTATAATCCATATGATGTAGATAATATTATGCAATATTATTTCAATGAAACAGATATTAATCTAAATCATACTTGTACTAATTTATTAATTGATTATGGCTTAGCACAAGATTGGTTATGTAATAATTTTTTACATTTATATTATCGAGAGCAAGATTCTGTGATTGTTGCTTCAAAAGCCTTATTTGATCATTTGACACAAACGTATCCTAATATGAAATTAATTTATTCTACAACAGTGGGAATTATTGATCCTATTAAAGTAAATGAAATTACAGCACAAGGCATGATTTACGTAGTAAATTATAAAAAAAATAATAATAATGAGTATTTAAAAAAATTGAGTCACCCTGAGCAATTAGAAGTAATTTGCGCAGAGCCATGTAATTTTAATTGCACAGAACGTAGAAAACATTACGAAGCAATTAGTGAAGAACAACTATGGATTTGTCATTTTGATGGTTCTAATTTTCAATGTCCATATGGGTCAGAACAACGTACGTTTTCAGAAATTCAAAAGTTACCTCATGCTATTACGAATGAGCGAGTCGATGAATTGTATGATATGGGAATTCAATATTTCAAAATTTCGGGTCGGACTATTAATACGTATCAATGGATAGAAACAATGGTTTATTATTTGGTTTTACCAGAATATCGAGACCATGTGCGGCAATTAGTCTTAAACAATATGATGAATTGAAAAAATATAATAAATATGATATAATAAAAATAGAAAAATAGAGAAAGGATGAAAAGATGGCTATTCCAAATATAGATTACGGTGTAAAAGATATTAAAACACTTGAAGGTATGGAAGCCATCCGTACTCGTCCAGGCATGTATATTGGCGCTGTCGATGCCGAAGGCGTGTGGCAGATTACCTTGGAAATTATATCCAATGCTATTGACGAGTATCTGGTAGGAGCTTGTGATAAAATATCTGTTACTCTTGATGGGCCTACTGTTGTCGTGGCTGACAATGGCCGAGGGGTCCCCTTTGGTAAAAATGATGATGGCGAAGAAGTCTTGGTTAATATTTACACTAAGTTGCATACTGGCGCTAAGTTCGATAGCGATGGTAATAGTGGCTATAATACTTCTGGTGGCATGAATGGTGTTGGCGCCAAAGCCACTAATGCCCTATCTAAATTATTTAGAGTAGAAAGTTATAGAGATAAAAAAGTTGCTGAAGCAATTTTTAGTTGTGGAGAATTACAAGGATTTGCAATTCGTCCTAAAACAAAAGAAGATATGGATCATGGCACAATCGTAAGATTTATGCCAGATGAAGAAATCTTTAAAGAGGGAATTATAGCTGATGCAAATCGTATGCGTAAGCAACTTTGGGAACTTGCATATTTGTCTCCTGGGCTTCATTTCACATTTAAAGATAATGATAAAATCGCAGAAGAAATCGAGAGTTCAAATGGATTACTCGATTATCTTGATGTATTAACAAAAGGAAAAAATAAATTAACTACACCCTTTTACGCAGAAAGCGCGGAAAATCGGATGCGGATCCGAGTAGCATTACAGTATACTGATCAATATAATGACACATATAAGATTTTTACAAATAGTATTCCTAATACTGGTGGTACTCATTTAACAGGTTTCCGCACAGCTTTGACGCAAGCAATAAACATTTATGCTCGTAATAAAGGTTTATTAAAAGAAAAAGATGAAAATTTCTCTGGTGATGATCTTAAAGAAGGCTTAACTCTTGTATTAAGTTTAACGATGCCAGATCCAGTATTTAGTGGACAAACGAAAGGAGTATTGACTAGTGCCGAAGGTAGAACCGTTGTCCAACGACTCTGCTCTCAAGCCATTGCAGAGTATCTTAACTCACACGAAAAAGATGCAAAAGCAATTATTAGTAAGGCTGTCCTCGCCAGAACCGCAAGGGAAAAAGCAAGGAAAGCAAAAGAAACGGTACGCTCAGCTACTAGTAAAGCAACCCGTGCTACCCTACCAGGCAAACTCGCGGACTGTTCAAGCAAGACCCGGAGTGAGTGCGAGGTATTTATCGTCGAGGGAGATTCGGCGGCTGGTAGCGCGAAAGAAGCTCGTAATAGAGACACCCAAGCAATCCTTCCTATCAGAGGTAAAATCCTTAATGTTCTCAAAGCTGATTTGGCTAAAGCAATGGGTAACGAAGAAATTAAAGCTATGATCATTGGCTTTGGTCTTCAGATCCAAGGTAATAAAGTTATATTAGATGAATCAAAATTGAGATATGGAAAAATCATTATCATGGCAGATGCTGATGTTGATGGTGATCATATCCGGTGCTTATTCCTTACATTTATCTGGAAGTTCTGTCCAGAGTTGATTGAGAAAGGATATATATATGCAGCTGTGCCTCCTTTGTATCGTATACTCAAGGGTAAAACATCATTCTACATTAAGGATGACGCTGCCCTTGCCGCTTATCGTGCTAAAAACCCAGGCGGCAACTATGAACTGCGTCGGTTTAAAGGTTTGGGTGAACAATCAGTCGACGAATTGGCTGAGTCTACGATGGCGCCCGATACTCGGACGTTAAAACAAATTACAATGGAAGATGCGGTTGCAGCGAGTAATGTATTTACTAGTTTAATGGGAGAAAGTGCTACACTACGAAAAAAATTTATTGAGGAGAACGCTTTTAGAGCGAATATTGATGTATGATTACATTTTATACTGATGGCTCTTGTACCAAAAGTAGAAGTGGCTGGGGCATAATCGGAATCATAGATAGCGGTCATAAAGTTGCATTTGCGGGCACAGAAACAGATGCAACTAATCAACGCATGGAATTACGGGCCGCTCTGGAAGCACTTCAATGGTGGGGAGAACCAGACTATGAACCAACGAGCGGCCCTGAAGAAATAACAATTTGTAGTGATAGTGCATATTTTTGTAATTGTTATTTTGAACGGTGGTATGTAAACTGGGAGAATAACAATTGGGTTAATAGTAAAGGTGATCCTGTTGCAAATAAAGATTTATGGGAAAAAATCATTCCATATTTCAAAAATAATCATGTGTTTATTATGAAGGTAAAAGGTCATAGTGGACATACATATAATGAACTTGCTGATAAGTTAGCAACAGGCGCTTTATCCCCAAGTGATATTGTTGGGATGCAAATTGATGAAAAAAATGATAAAATAAATATAGAATTGAGTGAAATCCTTTTAGATTATTCTATGAAAAAATATCCTGTGGATGAAACAATCAAAAGGATTAGAAAGGCGTGTAACTGTGAGTAATATTATTCAATCACCAATAGTACAAGAAGTTGAACAATCATTCCTTGATTATTCACTTTCAGTAATCACAGATCGTGCCATTCCCGCAGTTGAAGATGGATTTAAACCTGTTATGCGGCGCATCCTTTGGTGTATGCAAGAGAATGGATATAAAAGTGATAAACAATATGTCAAATGCGCGAGACCTGTTGGCGACACAATGGGTAAATATCATCCGCATGGAGATAGTTCAATATATGGCGCATTAATTGGTGCAAGTCAACCATGGAATATGCGGTATCCATTGATTGATTTTCATGGAAACAATGGTAGCCGTGATGGCGATGATCCTGCAGCAATGCGGTATACAGAATGCAGATTAAGCAAAATAAGTGAGGCTACTCTTGATGGAATTAAAAAAGATACAGTCGATTGGATCCCGAACTTTGACGAGACCACAAGCGAACCGATATATCTTCCAGGACTTTTCCCAAATCTCCTCTGCAATGGAACAACTGGGATTGCTGTCGCAATGGCATGCAATTTTGCCCCTCATAATCTTGGAGAAATCATGGATGCAATCATCGCATACATTAGGGGAACTGCGACGGACAATGCGACGCTTGCGACATTGGTTCCTGGACCAGACTTTCCCACGGGTGGCCGGATTATCAATGGACGTGAACTGTCAGCCGCATATAAGACCGGCAAGGGTCGCGTTAGAATACGAGCAACTTATACTGTTGAACGGACAAGAGATGGACGAGATAGATTGGTATTTGACTCAATACCCTATAAAGTGTCTAAAGAAGAGCTGGCTCGAGAAATTGACGAACTCTGTGAAACCAAGAAACTTGAGGGTATTGGAGAGATACTTGACCAATCAAATCGAGAGGGAGTACGGTTCGTTATTGAATTGGCGAAGGGTTTTAATGCAGATGTAATTGCTAATCGTTTATATGAACTCACTGATCTTGAAACTACATTTAGTATTAATATGGTCGCACTTGTTGATAAAGTGCCGAAACAGTTAACACTAAAAGATATAATTGAAAATTATGTAAAACATCAAGAAGATGTGTTTAGACGTGCAAATGAATATGATTTAAAGAAACTTGAAAAGAGAATTCATATTCTTGAGGGTTTATGTATTGCCTTAATGAATATTGATAATGTTATCAAAATGATTAAGGCATCCAAAAATAAAGCAGAAGCTAAGGAACGTTTAATCGAAACAGATATGTTTGATGCGCTTCAGGCAGATGCAATTTTGGATATGACATTGAGTAAGTTAGCCAATATGGAAAGTTTGGCTATTGAACAAGAGAAAAAAGATAAAGAAGCAGAAAGAGCAATTATTTTAAAAAGACTTAATGATGAAGAAGTCTTTAAAAATGATTTGATAAGTATACTTGAAGATTTTAAAAAGCAATTTTCTGATCCTCGTCGTACAGAAATTACGCATATTGAGGTTACTAAAGAAGAAAAAGAAATTGCACAGATTGTGCCGGAAGATGTAGTTGTTGTAGTCACAGAAGCTGGAAATATTAAACGAGTTCCGAAAAAGCAATTTAAGATCCAAAAGCGTAATGGAAAAGGAGTAAGAACTCAAGATGATATCACCTTAGCTACAATAGACAGTAATACAGTAGACGTGCTACTCGCCTTCAGTAACAAGGGTAAAGTTTACAGAGTTGGTGTGGACACAATTCCGGAAGGGACACAGACTACCCGTGGAGTTGCGATTTCTACGTTAGTGGAGATGGAACCTGCGGAGCAGATTGTTGCGGTCGCCTCAGCTGCAAGAGCAGATAATACCGGAAAGTACGTCTGGTTCATTACTAAACGAGGATTGGTTAAAAAGACCAACTTATCTGAATACGCTGGAAGCAAGCGTAAAGCAGGAGTTCAAGCAATAGGACTTCGTGAAGGCGATGGGATTGTAAGCGTTTGGGTAGGTGAGAATACAGATATTCTCATATTAACCAAGGAAGGTATGGGTATAAGATTCGATGGAGCAACAATTGGCGCAACTGGAAGAACTTCTGTGGGCATTCAAGGAATCAAACTTGCAGATAACGATGAAGCAGCCGTGGGTCTCAGCCTCAAATCACGCGGGGCAGATAGTGGCAAAGATGCCTTCGGGCAAGTTTTCATTGGGTGTAGTGACGGAACAGGGAAGAGAGTTATGGTCAGCGAGTTCACTAAACAAAACCGAGCTGGCAAAGGTCTTAAGTGTAATCATTCGGGCAAGATCGTCACGGGAGCAAGCATCCCAGGCGATAAAAGCGTTGGAAGCTTACTACTCTGTGGAAACACTGGATCTATATGTGTGAGTGTTGATGATATTACTCTTGGATCAAGAATGAGTTCAACTGTAAAATTAATTAAGGATAATAATCTTATAAGTGCAGTAAGGGTTTAACCCTTACTTGCATTTTTTTATTTTTTATGATATAATTATTATATAAATAAAAGGAGTTTAAATATGCCACGCAAAGATTATTCGTATATTCAGCCTGGATATAAGTTTCCTAACTCTTGTATTACTGCTATTGGAACAGTATGGCGTGAACGAGACAAAACACCATCTGCAACTCTTCGAGCATATGTAAATGTTCGATGTGAATGCGGAAATGAATTTGTTGGACGAGTAGATCGTTTAACAACGACAGATCCTACTAAAAGTCCGCATACTTGTAGATGCGTTGAATGTGCAAAAAAGGGCAAAAAGAAATTATTGCCAACAAGTTGGGATTATAAAGCTAAATCAACAGCAGAAAATGTTGTATTAAAAAATAATTATTTAGGTAAAATTTTTGATAATACATGGTTCTGCGCGACTTACGCTGGTGGAGATCATCAAGGACACAGTTCATATATTTGTATTAATCAATTTACGGGTCAAACGCAAATCTTTAAAAGTATGGTTCTATATCACATGAATTGTGATGATTCATTAGCATATGCAACCCAACCATCACAAAGATCTTATTCTTTTGAAGATGAAGCGCCTACAAGTAATGAATCAAGTGGAGAAGCCGCAGTAAAACAATGGTTGATCAATCATAAGATTCAGTTTGAACAAGAATATACATTTGATAATCTTCGTGGTGATAGAGGATTATTACGTTTTGATTTCAAAATTAAAGATCGCCCTATTGTAATTGAATTCCAAGGCCAGCAACATTATAAAGCTATTGACTATTTTGGCGGTGAAGATCAATTTAAAAAACAACAAAGATATGATAATATTAAACGTGCATATTGTAAAGCAAATAAAATTGATCTTATTGAAATCCCATATAATTACACAGATTTAAATGAGTATTTGAATCATATTAAATTATATTTGTAAGGAATAATATTTATGAGTAAACCACTTTGTATTGCACCAATGAAAATAAATAAGATTCCAGAGGGAAAAGAAGATCTTTTTCCCTCTATTTGTGCATCTGGTGAATATTTTGCTCAATTAAAGAAAGATGGCTATTGGTATCAGTATGAAAAGACTGATGAAGGATCTTATCTTTGGAGTAGAAATGTGTCTGTTTCAACAGGACAACTAACAGAAAAAGGTGCAAATGTGCCCCACATTATGAGCGTACTTGACGTATTGCCGCCAGGCACAATTATCATTGGTGAGATTTATTATCCAGGCAAACGGTCTAAGGATGTTACTCCTATTATGGGTAGTTTGCCAAGTAAAGCTATTGAGCGTCAAAATGGCGAATATGGATGGCTAAAATTTTATATTCATGATATGATATATTATAATGGAAAGGATCTAATGAACTATGGTGCTAGCATCAGGTACTCTTTATTGGTTGCTTGTTTCAATAAATATAATCTCGGGGCTATGCTTGATTGCAATAACACTCCAATTATCGAACTTGCACAAAGAGTTGACGACAATATCCAGGAGGCTGTCGCCGCCGCCCTCGCCGCAGGTGAGGAGGGAATGGTATTAAAAAAGAAAACTGCGCCCTATACGCCAGGTAAACGACCAGTTTGGGATACCATTAAAATTAAAAAAACAGACACTTGTGATGCCATTATTCTTGCAGCATGTGATCCAACAAAAGAATATACAGGTAAAGAATTAGATACATGGCCTTATTGGGAAGATGGAGTACCTGTAACTAAACCATATGCTCTTGGTTGGAAAACAGCGATAGAAATTGGCGCGTATGATGAAAATGATGAAAATATTGTATCTATTGGTACAGTTTCATCTGGATTAACCGATGAAATGCGGGAAGGCCTTGCAAAGCATCCAGAGGAATATATTGGTAAAGTTTGTGAACTCGCGGGGATGGAAAAGGATCGAAATGCACATACATTAAGACATTTCCATTTTAGACAACTTAGACCGGACAAAGATCCACATGATTGTTCGATTAACCAGATATTTGGTTGATTTTCATAAAAAATTTTCATATAATATATTTGTAAGATAAAGAAAGGAACAAAATCTTACCGTGAATAAGAAACAGCTTAAGCAATTAGCGAAAAAAATTGCTGATCTGGAATATACCATCCAGACAAGCGCAGATCGTGATGAAGTTAATTCCGCGAAAGATCGTATGATGCAGGCACAGCAAGCCGCAGACTTGGAACTATCAGACATGATTGCGTTAGATGAATTGGTTCAAGGGTATTTAAAAGAAAAAAATATTTGCTCTTGAAAAAATTTTATGGTATAATACGTATAGATAATAACTGATAGGCAAATCCTTCAGATTATTATAAATATACACTATATTATTTAAGATGCGTTAAACGCAAAAGGAGAAAAAGATTATGGCTGCTATGAAAGAAAACACAAAGAAAGTTATTACTTATCTGCAGGGTTTGAGCGATTCTGACAATGTGACCGCCGCTGATGTGGCTGATGCTCTCGGTCTTGAGAAGCGTAGTGTTGATGGTATCTTTACTTCCGCTATTCAGCGCAAGAATCTGGGCGTTCGTGAGGAAGCTGAAGTTGAACTTGATGATGGAACCCATAAGAAGGTTAAGTTCCTCAAGCTCACCGATGCTGGCAAGGCTATCGACGTGAACGCAGAGCCGGAAGAGTAATTTAAAAAGTAAATATAATGGGGGTTGAAGTTCCTTCAACCCCCTATTTTAAGATTAATGAGTCCATATGTTTGGATGGCTATAGCCATTATAGCCGTAGCGTTCATTATAGGTTTATTCTCGAAAAAGATAGGTAAGAAACGGCAACATCTTCGAGAATTAAATCAAGAAATTTTAGACAAAGAAGCCAAATTAGGATATTTGGCGCAAGCCATTGACCGCACGCAAGCTGAGATCCAAGAAAATGAACGCACAATTGTTGAAAATCGCTTCACTATTGATAGCCTTGCGAATAGAAAAAAAGAATTAAATAATGATATAGCCACTCAAGTTGAGAATATTGAAAAGTTAAAAACTTCTTATCAAACAACTGAAGAAGAGTTTAAGAAGAAGTATATGGCTGAACGTAAAGAGTGGCTAGATGAAAGACAAACGGAATATGTTACAATGCAAGAAGAGTTTGTTGAACAATTCCGTGAAGAAAATAGTAAAAAGATGGCTGCGGCACAAGAATTAACTGAAAAGTTAAATGAATTACAATCTAAAACTACCGCAGCAGTAGAGGTTGCAAAACGTCATGCAGAAGAAGAAAACTTCACCGAATTCCATTCTTTACAGATTGACAATTCTGCAAGGAATGACATACGAGAAATTGAAGAAGTATTGTATAAAGTATCGCAAGAAGCCGGAGAAGCTATTGCAAAAGTTATCTGGAAGGTTTACTACGAAAAGCCATATACTGATCTATGTGGAAGAGTCATCGGATCAGGACGGCATACCGGTATATACCGTATCACCAACTCCAACACCTAGATGTGTTATATTGGACAAGCAGTTGATATTGCAGATCGCTGGCGCCAACACATAAAACGAGCACTTGGCGCAGAACCTCGTACGCAAAATAAATTATACCCCGCGATGTATAAAGAAGGCATTGAGAACTTCACTTTTGAAGTCATTGAAGAATGTGATCAAACTAAACTCAATGAACGTGAAGATTATTGGCAAGATTTTTACAAAGCAAAAGAATATGGATACAGTATTAAGTGAGGTATATTATGACTAAGGTTTTTACAGTCAATAAAGATGGTAAGATTGAACTTACTAAAGATGAACTTCAAAAACTGCTCGATGATTCCTATTGGGAAGGTTATCGCGCAAATAATGGAACATATGTTTATACTAGTCCATCTCGTTGGTGGAATCCTTGGAGTGTAACATATTGTTCTGATACCATCTCTTGTGCAACAGATGGTAATCACTATGATGGTGTAACACTTACTGCAGATGATTTAAATGTTAAAGGTGTTCAGAATATTGCTGCAGATACAATTACTATTTCCCTTAACAATATTGAAGATGCTATTAAAGCAGGAAAGATTTAAAAATGAAATTTGAAAATACTGATGTTTGGGGATTTGAACACGCTATTCGTGGAATGAGAAATCCTAAAAATAGTTGGGCATTAAGTGATAGTCATTGGACATCTCATGAAATCTGTACTCCAGAAGGAGAATGGGTAAAGATATTTGATGATTATGCTATTGGCCCAAAAGATGAAAAGTTAATGCAAACTTTAATTATGGCTGGGCCAGAACATCGCAAGTTTATGCGACAAATCTTTGTATCTGTTGATATTACTGCGCCATTATATTGGTGGAAAGAATTTGATACTTATAAAGTTGGTACTGTTGCAAATAGTACTAGCACTATGCATAAATTAACTTCCGCTCCGATCACTATTGATTGTTTTGATATGGATGATATGGAAAATGTTACAGTATATGATAATGAACCATATAAACCTGATGAAACTATTGAAGATATGTGGAATACAATCATTGATTATTGTGAAACATTGCGGAAGCGTTTTCTTGAGACTAATGATAAGATTTATTGGAAAGAATTGGTTCGTGTATTACCAAATAGCTGGATGCAAAAGCGTACAGTTACTATGAATTATGAAAATCTTTTAGCCATGTGTTCAAAAAGTCAGCGTCGATTTCACAAACTTAATGAGTGGTCTGGCGCAGATAGGAAAGATCTTCCGAATTTCATTTCATGGGCACGGACTTTACCCTATGCTCAAGAGTTGCTCTTTATAGATGAAGAAATTGACAACAAAGAAAAAAAATGATATAATAGATATAGAAAATGAGGAAAGGATCTTATCACATGACAAAACAGCAAGAGTTTCTTGAGTTCTGGAAGTCATTGGTGGAAAAGCCAGGCGTCGAGGTTCCGCCAAATGTCCAAGCATATATCGACGCATTGAGTAATGTTGATAACATCGAGAAACCGCTCTTTACTGAAAATGGTGCAAAAATCTTGCAGTATCTTCAGTCCGCCCCTACAGCAATGTATAAGGCAAGAGACATTGCAGAAAATATGGGTATAACTTCGAAGGGTGTCTCTGGTGCTATGCGAAAATTGGTAACAGATGGCTATGTAGAAAAGGTTGGTAAAGACCCAGTAGTTTATATGATTACCGAAAAAGGAAAAAATGTTGAATTTGAAGGAGAACAAGAGTAATGAAAAAGAAATTTATTAATGAAACACACATTGAGGGTTTACTTTACGACCATAAATTGGAAAAGAAAGTAACAGGTGCAAATTCTAAGGCTCCAGGAACCGAGTTTATTGCTGGCACCATCAGTATTGCCACTGATGATGCATTAGAAAATGTGGTACAGATCCATTATACGTATGAAACCGCGACTTTCGCAAAGTCTGGTAGCGCGAATAGCCGTTTCCCTGTCCTCAGCAAGATCATCGACGAGAATCCTACAGTTTTGAATGTCGGTGCGGATAAGGCTTTGAAGCTTCGCTGTGATTCTGCAGTTGAATTGAATGAGTGGTATCGTGATGTGAATGATGAAAAGCCGCAGAGCATTGTGCGCAATGAGGGTGGATTCATTCATGTGGTAAATGCTTTGAATGAAGATGAGAAGCAGCGTAATACTTTCAAGACCGATATGTTGATCACCAGTGTAAAGGATGTTGAAGCAGATCCTGAGAAGAAGATTGACGCCCATGTGAAGGTTAAGGGTGCTATTTTCCAGGATTATCGTAAACAGCTTCTGCCGGTCGAGTTTGTGGTTCGCGGCAAGGGCGGTATGCAGTACTTCCAGAATCTGGATGTGAGTGCGAAGAATCCTGTGTTCACCACTGTTTGGGGTCGTCAGCTCAGTAAGACTGTTGTAACCCGTACTGAAACTGAATCTGCGTTTGGTGAGAATGAAGTACGTGAGCGTACCAACACTACTCGTGAATTCGTAATTACTGGTTGCTCTAAGGAGCCTTACGAATTTGATGATGAGTCCACTATCACTAAGGCTGAAATCTCTAAGATGATGGCTGATCGTGAGCTTGCGCTTGCTGATATTAAGCAGCGTCGTATTGAGTATGAAGCAAGCCGTGGATCCAGTTCTGCGGCAGCTGTTCCTGCATCCGCAGAGGATAACTACAACTTTTAATTAAGGAGGGCACGATAAATGGGTGTTTTAACTAGTCTTAAACCTCATGTAGTGAGTCGTGACCTTCGTGGATATAGTGTGTTCTTTTATGGAACACCAAAGACCGGTAAGACAACTATCGCGTCTAAATTCCCGGGTGCTGTAATCTTTGCTTTTGAAAAAGGTTACAGCGCCATCCCAGGGGCTATGGCTCAGCCTATTAATAACTGGAATGAATTCCGCAGATTACTTGTGGAATTGAAGGAAGAGGAAACCAAAGCAACATTCCAGACCGTTATTATTGATACTGCTGATATTGCATATGACTATTGTACAGATTATATCTGTAACGATCAGGGCGTAGATAATATCGCAGATATTGGTTATGGTAAAGGCTATGGCATGGTAGAAAAGGAATTTGATACCTGCCTAAGAAAGATTATTCAGCTTGATTATGGTCTTATCCTTATTTCTCACAGTACCGAACGTACTGAAAAGAATGAAAAAGGCGAAGAGTATAGCAAACTTGAACCTACGCTTGATAAGCGTGGTCGTAAGATTTGTGAGCGGACTTGCGATATTATCGGTTTCTCTCATGAAGTAACCAATAAAGAGACCGGAGCACTTGAAACCAGACTGTTCTTGCGTGGTACCCCTAGATATGTAGCGGGTTCTCGTTTCAAGTATATTCCGGATAGTATTGTGTTCACATATGACAACTTGGTTAATGCTATTGGCGATGCTATCGACAAAGAAGCTGCCGAGCATGACAATAAATTTGTTACCAATGATCGTCAGAATGAATATAAGGAACATGAACTGGAAATGCCAAAGTTCTCCGATATGAAGGCAGAAGCTGAAGTATTGTTCGGAGAATTGATGGGCAAGGATCCAGGCAATAGATTGAAGATTTCCAAGATCATTTCCGAATATCTTGGAGTTGGAAAGCAGTTCAAAGATACAACCGAGGCTGACGCAGAGAAAGTTTGGCTGATCATTCAGGAACTGCGTGTTCTGAATAAGTAAGATCAAGCGAGCCTCAAAACGGCTCGCTTGACTTTTATCTTTTATTATGATATTATAAATGTATAAGGAGAGAATAGATGTTTTTCACAGCTTCACAGTGGTGTGTCATCGGTCTCATTATAATAGCAGGAGTTGTATCGGTATTTCAAATTAAGAAAATGCCGAAACATGCGTGGCCGTGGATCATTGGTTACTGGGTTCTCCTTACGATAAAAAATATTTTTGATTTGGTGGCGACATTGTAATGGCGACAAAAAAATTAGCACCTGTTAAATGTCCGTATTGTAATAAGTATTTTCATCGAGAAAATGAAGAATACGTCCAAATAAATAAAACACGATACGCGCATAAAGCGTGCTATGATCGTCATAATGCTGAAATGACTCAAGAAGAACGAGATAAACAAGTTCTTGAAAATTTCATTAAGCAATTATTTGGCCTCGAATCAGTCTCAATGAAAATAAAAAAGCAAATAGAAGATTATCATGACAATAAGGGCTATACTTATAGTGGAATATATAAAACATTACTATACTTTTATCAAGTAAAAGGTCATTCAATAGATAAAGCAAATGGTGGAATTGGTATTGTACCATATGTCTATGATGATGCAAAAAACTATTATACTGCAATGTGGATAGCTTCTCAACAAAATAAAGCTAAACCAATTGAACAATGGAAGCCGAATGTGATTGAAATTCATATTCCGCCGCCAGTATCGAAACCTATGCGCAGTAATAAATTCTCATTTTTAGAAGAAGAAGAGGAAGATGTAACTAATGGCGTCTAAATATGTAGATAGCACAGCAATAGTGCAAGTAATTGGTTGTATCTATAATAATTCACACATTTTAGATGCTGACGACACATATTCTATAACCGAGGAAGATTTTCCAAATGAATTTCATAAGATCGTGATAGGAACAATGTTTAAACTTCACGAAGCTGGTGTAAGTAGATTCACTATTGAATCAATTAATGATTATTTGGAGCATCATCCAAAAGTAAAAGCAGTATATGATCTCAATCATGGAAATGAGTGGATTCAAAAAGTAAGTGATGTAGCTATGGAGTCTACATTTGATTACTACTATAAGCGTATGCGGAAAATGACAATTCTGCGTATGTATGATAATCTTGGTATGGATCTAGCTTGGCTATATGATCCAGATAATATTCTTGACACAAAGAAAAAAGAAGCACAAGAAGCTTGGCTTGATATGGTAACTCCAGCTGATATAGTTAATAAAATTGATGAAAAACTGGATGTTATAAGAGCAAAGTTTGTTGATAATGATGATGGTATTGGTAGTTTTGCTGCAGGTGATGGAATTGAAGAACTTATTACTTCATTTGAAACAGTTCCTGATGTGGGTGTTCAGCTCTATGGTAACTACATCAACACAATTACTCGTGGTGCTCGACTCGGCAAGTTTTACTTACGTTCTGCTCCAACAGGAGTTGGTAAGACCAGATCAATGATCGCAGATGCTTGTTATATTGGTTGTGATTGGTTCTATGATGAACAATTTGGATGGAGAAAAAATGGTAAAGCATTTCCAACATTGTTTATTGGAACTGAGCAAGATAAAGCAGAAATCCAAACAATGATGCTTTCTTTCTTAGCAAATGTTAATGAAGAGCATATATTAACTGGACGTTATGAAAATGACGAACGTGATAGGGTATTACGTGCGGCGCAAGTTATAAAAAATAGTCCATTATATATTGAGGTTCTGCCCGATTTCAATTTACAAGATGTCGAGAATACAATTAAAAGAAATTTGCGTGAAAAACATATCCAATATGTATTTCATGATTATATTCATACTTCATTAAAAATCTTGGAAGAGATTGCGCGTCGCGCAGGTAAGGTCGCGTTAAGAGAAGATAATATTCTATTTCTGTTGAGCGCAAGAATTAAAGATATATGTGTAAAAAACAATGTCTTTATTATGAGTGCTACACAGTTGAATGGCGATTATCAAGATTCAAAAACTCCAGACCAGAACTTACTGCGTGGTGCGAAAGCAATAGCTGATAAGATTGACTATGGTTCAATTTTACTTCCTGTTAAAGAACAAGATCTTGGTAGTTTGGAATCAATTTTACAACGTAATCCGCAGTTCCCAACTCCAAAGATTAAATTATCTATTTATAAGAATAGACGAGGAAGATATAAAAGTGTTATATTGTGGTGTGATGCCGATTTAGGCACTTGCCGCATAAAGCCAATGTTCATGACTGATTTTATGTATGAATGGATTGGCATAGATGATCTTAAAGTAATAGTAAATGATTTTAGTGCATTTGAGGAGGAAGAAAACTAATGGCTAAGCAGAAAAAGAACAAGGGTGTTAGCAACAAAAAGGAACAGTTTTGGGGTCGTGAGCTGGAATATATTATGCCGCGCAAGACCTTCGATGATCTGACGAAGGATTGCAAGACTAATAAGTTCCAGTATGCCATGGACTACATTAACCAGACCTATGGTTTGCTGGGTCATGTAACCTCTCTTGTTCTGGAGGATGAGGCTGTAACTGGGCCTCATACTCCTGCCCTACTTGAAGACGTTTTGATGGAGTAAGGAGATTAAAATGCGGCTAAATAAAGATGATATTAAAGAACAACTGACAACTGATATGGTCGAAGATTTAGTCCGCGATTTTGGCGGTGACCCGCAAGAAACCCCATTTGGGTTTATTGCGGGCACCATTTGTCATAATCATCCTGGCGAAGGGAGCCACAAGTTATATTATTATGAAAACACGAAATTGTTCAGATGTTACACTGGATGCGATGCTACATTCGATATCTTCGAATTGGTCTGTAAAGTACATAATCTTGCCAATCCAGGATCAGAATGGTCATTATATAATGGAGTTAGGTTTATTGCTAACAAATTCGGTATCTCCGGAGAATATATTGATGCAGAAGATGAGTTTGGAGGACTTCCAGACATGGGTGTTTTCGATAAATACTCACGTATAAAAGTTGCTCCAGAGGATCAAAAACGAATCCAATTGAAGACATATGATTATCACATTCTTGATAGATTGTGTTATCCGAGTATTGGTGATTGGATTGATGAAGGAATGGATTCAAAAATTCTAAAAGAAGCATGGATTGGGTTTTGTCCTTCTACCGATCAAATTACAATCCCTCATTTCGATGAAGATAACAGATTTATTGGATTACGTGGTCGCGCATTAGGTAAAGAAGAAGCTGAAATGTATGGTAAATATCGTCCAATGCAATTAAATGGACAAATGTATAACCATCCATTAGGTCTTAATCTTTATAATCTGAACAATAGTAAGCAAAATATAAAAACGTTTCATAAAGCAATTATCTTTGAAGGTGAAAAATCCTGTCTATTGTATAGAAGTTATTTTGGAACGGAAAATGATATTTCTGTGGCTTGTTGTGGTAGTGCGGTAAGTTATTGGCAAATGAATAAACTAATAGAGTATGGTGCTACTGAAATTGTAATCGCGTTTGATAGACAATATCAAAAATTGGGCGATGCAGAATACGAACACTGGACGAAAAATCTACGAGCAATCAATCTTAAATATTCTAACTACGTCAAATTAAGTTTTATATTAGACACAAAAAATAAGTTGGGATATAAAGATAGTCCAATAGATAAAGGACCAGACGTATTTAAAGAATTATTTAAGAATAGAGTGAGTATATAATGGAAATTAAATTAAGACGAGGTGGAGAAGGATTAGATCCTATATCCCGTATATTGTATTTGAGAGAAACTGATTGGAGTTTCTTAAATCCAAAAGAAGAAGATCAATGTGATTATAATACATTAGATAATATAGAAGCCGCAGCAATGAGATTACTTCGTGCACTTGTGCGGCAAGAACAGGTCTATGTATAGGTGGATAGTGATTGTGATGGATATACATCAGCAGCATTATTACTAAATTATATGCACGATATTGCTCCTGCAACTGTAGAAAGGAATTGGCATTATGGACTTCATAAAGGAAAACTCCACGGAATTGACGAAGGAGCAATTCCAAGCGGCACAACTCTTGCAATCGCTCCCGATTCAAGTTCTAACGAGTCTGAACTCCATGAAAGACTCTTTCAAGCTGGAATATCATGCGTTGTGCTCGACCATCACGAGTTTGACAATAGAGAATGTGGGGAAAGGGCAATCATTGTCAACAGCCAACAAGGAAGCTATGGTAACCATTACCTCTCAGGCGTTGGAGTTGTGTACAAAGTATTACAAAAAATTGATGAATTGCGGCATACCGAAGGAGGATGCGCGTTCTATCTTGACCTTGTGGCTCTCGGACTCACAGGAGATATGATGGACATGCGAGCGCCAGAAACGAATTATTATATTACAGAAGGTTTTAAACAAGTTAATAATCCGTTTTTTGTGTATCTCGCAAATAAAAATGAATTTTCTATGAAGGGTAAATATAATCCGCATTCTGTTGCATGGTATATTGTACCTTTCATTAATGCTGTTACCAGAATTGGCGACGATAAAGATAAATTATTGGTCTTTGAATCTATGCTTACTTGGAAAGCTGGTCAATTGGTTCCGAGTGATAAGCGTGGAGCATCAAAAGACGCAGAAGAATTAAGAGTTGTACAGGCTGTGAGACACGCTTCTAATGTTAAGCGTCATCAAGATGATGAAAAGAAAAAACTTCTTGAAGAAATGTACAATAAGATTGAAAAATATCATTTAGCTGATGAACCGTTAATTATTATTCAGAATAAAGGAGTCCAAGATGATGATCCTATTAGAGGCATTACTGGGCTTGTTGCTAACCAGATTATGGCTACGTATGGCAAACCAACGCTCATCCTTAACGAATGTACCGATCAAAGCACTGGGGAGACTATATGGATGGGTAGCGGAAGAGGGTTTAATACTGCTGGGATTACTAATTGGCGTGATTATATTGTTCAATCCGGCTGCGCCATTTTTGCTCAAGGTCATGCTATGGCATTTGGGGTCTCTTTTGACAGTGCTGGGTTGGAGCGGTTTAAAGCTAAGATAAAAGAAGACTTCGGCACAACTATTTTTGAAAAGATTTATGATGTTGATTTTATATGGACAATGGCTGATGATTTTGATCAAATTATTATTGATATTGCTCGATATAAAGATGTCTGGGGACAAGGAGTTCCAGAACCAATTGTGGCAATTGAACATATAAAATTAACTGATCCGATTGCGGTAAATCTATTACAAAAAGGTACTTTAAGAATTGACTTAAAACCTAAACAAACTTCTATTATTAAGTTTGGTAGTAGCGTTGAAGAATATAGTAACTTGGTGGATCGAACCATTACAGTAATTGGAACTTGTGAAATCAATGACTGGAACGGAGAATATCCACAAATTAAAATAATAGATTATTTCTTTGAATCCGTTTCAAGTTGGGATTTTTGACAAGAAAAGAAAGATATGGTATAATAATTATGAAAAATGAGAGATATATCGTATTGCAATATCCAATTTATGAACTTGATCTGCAAGCTGTGCATGATATATTCCACGATGTACAAAATGCACTTCCAGAATATAACGTAATTGCAATACCAGAATGTATTAAATGGTTTGAAATGTCAAGAGAAGAGTTAATGCAGGTACGAGGAATTTTAGATTGGATTTTGGAGAAAAAGAATGATATTAACAGCGAAGCAGGAACAGGGTCTTAAAATTGCAGTTGAACGATATCATAACCATGAACCATATACAGTGATTGCTGGTTATGCTGGGGTAGGTAAATCTACCCTTATTCGTTTTATCATCGCAGCTTTAAATATTGATCCAGATTTAGTGGCTTATATTGCATATACAGGTAAAGCTGCGCAAGTATTAAGATCAAAAGGTTGTCATAATGCAATGACCGCACATAGGTTGTTGTATAAATCACATCCTCGTAGCGATGGTACATTTATTCATGTTCCTGTTGAAACGCTTGCTCCTTATAGACTAATTGTTGTTGATGAAATTTCAATGCTTCCAAAAAAAATGTGGGATCAACTTTTATTTTATGGTGTTCATGTAATTGCTCTTGGCGATCCAGGGCAATTGCCGCCAGTCGCTGCAGAGAATAATGGCGCCCTTGAGCATCCTCATGTTTTTCTTGATGAAGTAATGCGACAAGCGGCTGAAAGTGAAATTATTCAATTAACAATGGATATTCGTGCAGGTAATCCATTAAAATTTAAAATGGGTAATGAAGTACGAATTGTGGATAGAAATGAACTTTTAAAACCAGGGTTCTTATTCTGGGCCGACCAGATTATATGCGGAAAGAACGATACACGGCGAATGATTAACGATAAAATGCGTCGAACTATTTGGCTTGATGAATATTCTGAAGAACCAATAGTTGGAGATCGTCTTATATGTTTACGTAATGATTGGGAATTAACTAATATGAATGGTGATGCTCTTGTTAATGGTTTAACAGGAGAATTAACTGGTATTGAGTACGGTGAAGGCCCAAGAGAAAATCCTTGGATGAAAAAAACTCCTATTATTGATTTTCTCCCCGATTATGAAGGAGCAGATCAGTTTTTAGGAATTGAAGTAGATTATAAATTATTAACAACTGGTGAAACAACTGTAACAAGAGGATATAATAGTAACTGGAAAAAGATTCCAAAAATTTTTCATCCTCATGAATTTGATTATGGATACGCAATTACTTGTCATAAATCTCAAGGTAGCGAGTTTAATAAAGTAATTGTTCTTGAGGAATTCCTTAAAGGAGAAACACGGGAGGATCATGCGAGATGGCTCTACACAGCGACGACAAGAGCGGCCCAAAAATTGATTATAGTCCAGAATTTTCACATATAAACATTTTAAGTTTAGATGTAGATTGGATCATGGAGCCATCTATTGATTTATACAATAACAAAGTACAAAATGATGATTTTGATCAACAAAATTTAATTGCTGAATTAAGTCCAGGAGTTACATTTACTGCAGATTTAAATAAATTTTATCAATTAAATCAATTATTATTTAGTCATAGATGTTTAGTTAAACCTGACGATCTGTATGTTGCTATTTCGCATCAACAAATTTTAGATGCAATAGACCAATGGAATATTCAACAACCATTTACTGTATGGAATATAGATCACCATCATGATTGTGGTTATATGCCACCAGATGCGCCTGATGAACAACTATTTGGAAGTCTTGGGTGCGGTAATTGGGTGCCTTGGTTAATGAAAAATTTTCAATATTTTGAGCATTATAGATGGATTTGTAATTATAATTCAGATAAAGATATATTAAAATGCGCCCAACCTTTTGTACCAGATTTACTGTCTTCAAGTGATATTGGTATATTAGATAATATAACTTTTCAAAAAGTATTTATTTGTAAATCTCCAGGCTGGATTCCAAATCAATATCGTCCTCTTGTTGATAGTTTAATATATTCTTATCAAAATTTCGTAAATAAGGAATCATTATGATAAATATTTTAAGTATTGATATAGATTGGATAATGGAGCCATCAATTCAAATCTATAATTGGTTAATCAATGAGGATACAGAAACTGAACAATTTAATCTTGAAGTGAATGCCCCGGGCGTAGTGTTACCTCCAGATTTATATAAATTTTATCAACTTAACAAGATATTATTTACACCTAATTGTAAAGTTGATAAAGATAGTCTTGTAATTCAAAAATCACATAAGGGTATTGTTCGTGCAATTTCAAACTGGAAAATTAATGAGCCATATATCGTATGGAATGTGGATCATCACCATGATTGTGGATATACTGATAAAACAGGAAATGCTCGTCAAGCTTATTATAATGGTGCAACTTGTGGTAATTGGGCTGCATATTTAGCATTACATGATAAAAATTTAAAGCAATATTGTTGGATTGGTAATTTTAATTCTAATCATGATATAGATGAAGATATTAAAAAACAACTGCCGCAGTATCATTATTTTGAAAATATTAATGTATTATCAGAAATTAAATTTGATAAAATATTTATATGTCGTTCACCTGGATGGATGCCAGATAATGTTACTCCATTAGTTGATACATTAACTACTACATTTGAATCTTTTATAAAATTATGATATAATATATAGAGAATGAAAAGAAAGGAAATTGTTACGCATGGCTTACTTTAATGACCATAATCACACCATGTATAGCAACATCCGTCTGATTGACTCTATCAACAAACCAAAAGACCTAATTGACCGAGCAATTCAATTAGGTCTTTCTGGCATAGCGATTACAGATCATGAAGCGTTATGTTGTCACATTGAAGTGAATGAATATGCACAAAAGATTAAGGAAAAATATCCTGACTTCAAAGTGGCATTAGGAAATGAAATTTATCTTACTGAAACACGTGAACCGCGTCAAGTATATTATCATTTTATCTTAATTGCAAAAGATGAAATAGGTCATAAAGCACTTCGTATTTTGAGTTCAAAAGCATGGTATAATAAATATGAATGGTTCGGTGAAAGAGTACCTACTTTAAAAAGTGAACTTGCTGAAGTAATGAAAGAATATAAAGGTCATGTCATTGGAACTACTGCATGTATCGGTAGTGAAATTGGACATAATCTTTCAGCTTTATATGTAGCATCAAAAAGTCCACTTCTTCCGCAAGATAGTTATATTAAAAATGCTGATAAATATCTTAAATTTTGTATTGACGTATTTGGCGAAGATGATTTTTATATTGAATGTGCACCAGGAGAAAGCGAAGAACAGATCTTTGTGAATCAAAAGTTAGCAGAGTTCGCACAATTCTATAACTTGAAAATGGTACCCGGCACAGATAGTCATTATCTTGATAAAAACTTAAGATTTGCGCATAAGGCGTACCTAAACTCGAAAGATGGAGAACGAGAAGTAGATACGTTTTATGAGTATGCCTATTTAATGAGTGAACAAGAATGTCGTGAGCATCTTCGTAAATCTTTTGATGATGACTGGATCAATTGGATGTTTGAATGCTCAATCATGATGAAAAATAGCATCCAAGATTATAGCTTGTTAAAGAATCAACGGATTCCGCAAGTTAAAATTGATCCGCCTGCGCCAAATGCATGGTGGGGAGTAAATAATGATTTTGCTGATGAAATGAGTAAATGGCCTACAATTCAATCATTGTTCGTGTCAAAAGAGCCCCAAGAGCGTCAGTGGATCAATGATGTATGGGAGGCTCTAAATGAAAAGATTGGAAGATGGGCGGATTTAGAATCTGACGAATATATTAACAGAATAGAAACAGAAGCACAAGTTATTCGACATATTGGCGAACGTCTTGGGACTTGTCTGTTTGCTTACTTTAATACTTTTAAGCATTATATTGATTTATTTTGGGAGTGCGGCTCCATTGTTGGTCCTGGTCGGGGTTCTGCTACTGGTTTTCTTAGTAATTATCTTCTTGGTATCACCCAGTTGGATCCAATCAAGTGGGGATTACCATGGTGGAGATTCTTAAATATGGAACGTGCTGAATTGCCTGATATTGATATTGACTTAGCATCAAGTGTTCGTCCAGAAATCTTTGAAGCGATTCGTAAAGAACGTGGAGAGCTTGGTCTGGTACAGGTCGTTACATTCGGCACAGAAGCAACAAGAAGTGCAATTCAAACAGCTTGCCGTGGATATAGAAGTGATGAATATCCAAACGGTATTGATGTTGATGTCGCTAACTATATAACTTCATTAATCCCACAACCTCGTGGAATATTGTATTCCTTTGATGATTGTGTAAATGGTAATGAAGAAGCAGGCAAACGCCCAGTTCCAGCAGTAATGGCAGAAGTGGGTAAATATCCGGGTCTTGCAGATATTATCTTGAATATTGAAGGTATTGTTAAGTCAAGAGGTATTCATGCATCAGGTACAATTTTGTATGACCCAGAAACTTTGTATGACACAGCCGCAATTATGCGTGGTAAAGATGGAGATTTAACAACTTGTTATGATCTTCATATGGCTGAAGCTGCTGGTGATACAAAGTATGACTTCCTTGTAACAGAAGTTTGTGATAAGATTATTCAGTGTTATGAACTTCTGAAATCAAATAAAGAAATCCCAGATATGGATTTAAGAGCATTTTATGATAAATATCTTCATCCAGAGCATATTGATACAACAAATCCGCAAATCTGGGAGCACCTGGCCGCAGGTGATATCTTGGATGTATTCCAGTTTAACAGTGGTGTTGGATTGGCAATGGCCAAGATGATTAAAGCAACCAATCCTCTTGAAATGACCGCGGCAAATGCTATGATTCGATTAATGTCTGAATCTGGTGTTGAGAGTCAGCAAGAACGTTATATTAGAATTCGTGATGGTGGTATTAAACAATTTGATATTGAAATGCGCAGAAATGGTCTTCCAGAAAAAATGATCGCAGCAATGCATAAGTATTGTGATACATATTATGGCTGTTGTGCAATTCAAGAGCAGATGATGCAGATTTTAATGGATCCAGATATCGCAAAGTTTTCATTAAAAGATGCGAATGATGCAAGAAAGATTGTTGCGAAAAAACAACAGAAACGGATTCCTGAACTGCGAAAAAAGGTGTATGATGCAATTGGTCAGAATGCAGATTATATTTGGGAAGTTGCAGTTCGTCCTCAACTTGGATATGCATTTAGTTTGAACCACAGTTTGCCATATAGTTTTGTTGGTATTCAAACAATTATATTGGCAACACAATTTAACTCAGTCTATTGGAACTCTGCTTGTTTGATTGTCAATAGCGGTGCAGTTGATCCAGAAGAAAAAGGCCAAACTAACTATGGAAAAATTGCAAAAGCAGTTAATGATATTAAAGGTCGTGGAATTAAGGTTCTACCGATTGACATAAATATCTCACAATATGGATTCACACCAAATGCAGCAGATAATGCTATCATGTTCGGTATGAAAGGTTTGTTAAATGTTGGTGAAGATGTTATTGCACAAATCATTGCAAATCGTCCATATAAGAGTTTTGAAGATTTCTGTAATAAGACAAGATTGAGTAAGCAACCAATGATCTCATTAATTAAGTCTGGTGCATTTGATAAATTTGGTGAAAGAAAATCTATCATGGCAAAATATATATTCGCAACTTGTGACAAGAAGAAACGGATCACGTTGCAAAATATGAATGGTTTGATTCAGCGAAATATGATTCCGGATGAATTAAATGATCAGCGTAAAGTTTTTGAGTTCAATAGATATTTAAAAGATAAATGTAAACATGGAGATTTCTATGAGTTGGACAATCGTGCATTAAACTTTATTAATGGTCGATATGATGTTCCCATGGATAGTGATCTAAAATTAGATATTAAGACATGGGATAAGATTTATCAGAGTGAAATGGATAAAGTACGCGAATGGATGAAAGAAAATCAGAATGAAGTATTGTATAGATTGAATAAAGAAATCTTTATAGCCGATTGGGAAAAATATGCAAAAGGAAATTATTCCAGCTGGGAAATGGATGTTATGTGTTTCTATGATCATGAACATGAATTGGCTGGAGTAAATAAGACACGTTATGGATTAAGTGATTACAAAGTTCTTCCAGAAGAACCGGTTGTAGAAAGTTTATGGCGTGGTCGAATCCCGATTTATCGTTTGAATAGAATCTGCGGCACAGTAGTAGCAAAAGATAAAATGAAATCTACAATCACACTATTGGCAGCAGATAATAGTGTTGTAACAGTTAAGTTCAATAAAGAGTTCTTTGCAATGTTCGATCGACAGATCAGTCAGCGTCGAGCAGATGGAACAAAACAGATTGTAGAACGTTCTTGGTTCAAAAGAGGAAGTTTGTTGGTTGTAACTGGTATGCGCCGTGGCACTGAGTTTGTAAGCAAAAAGTACAGCGGTACCCCTGGTCATCAGATTTATAAAATTGATGAAGTATTTGCTAATGGTAGCATAACATTGAGAAGTGAAAGAGCGCAAGGAGAAAGCGAAGAAGATGTCTCGTAAGATTATAATATGCCTAGTCGGCAAGAGTGGAGCAGGTAAAGACAGTTTAGCATATTTACTTTCACATCATGCTGACTGGCATAATGTAGTCTCTTGCACAACTCGTCCTATGCGGGATTATGAGAAGGAAGGAGTTAATTACTTCTTCCTTACTCCGGACGAGTTCGCGCACAGAGTAATGAATGGTGATATGCTTGAGGCCACATATTTTAATGATTGGCATTATGGTACTATGAAGTCTGCTCTTGTAGATGGAATTAACGTTGGGGTATGGAATCCTGAAGGATATGATTGCTTGCGGGAAACCGTTAAGTTTGATAAGGATGTTATTCTCTTGCCTTATTATATTAAATGTAAAGATAAGACAAGATTATTAAGAAGTTTAAACAGAGAAAATGACCCAGATGTACATGAAATAGTTCGTCGCTATCAGGCCGATGAAGAAGATTTTGAATGGCTTGAAGATGATGATATACAAATTCTATGGAATGAAGATGAGAAAGATTTAATTAATTGTTTCCATCGTATACTAAATGATGTGCAGTTGGTCGAAAATGAATAATATATATAGTTTAGAAATCAAATATATTATACGCCTTAAAGAGGAGGTTTTATATTGATTACAAAACGCGATGGTCGAAAAGTAGAGTTCGATGGAAACAAGATCCGCGTAGCGATCGCTCGTGCATATTGGGATCCAGACTATGCACCAGAAAAGCCGTTCCCGCCATACGTGGAAGATATTGTTACATATATGGAAGAAGAGAACGAAGCTTATGATATTTCAGTTGAAGAAATCCAAGATAAAGTCGAAGAGTTCTTAATGAAATATGACCCAAAGACAGCTCGTAAATATGTTCGTTATCGTTATAAGAAAGAAGTAATTCGCGAACAACGTGATGATTTTTATCTTAGATTAAAAGATAAAATTGAGGCAACTAATGTTCAGAATCAGAACGCCAATGTTGATGAATATTCATTTGGTGGCCGTAAAGGAGAAACTGATTCTGCTATTATGAAAGAATATGCACTTAACTATTGTGTAAGCGACATGGCAAGAGAAAATCATGAAGGTAATATGGTTTATATTCATGATCTTGATGCATATGCGGTTGGTATGCACAATTGTTTAACTATTCCTTTTGATGATTTGCTCAAAAAAGGATTTAATACTCGCCAAACCGATGTTAGACCTGCCCGCAGTATCAATACTGCATTTCAGCTTATTGCTGTTATTTTCCAATTACAGAGTTTACAACAGTTTGGCGGTGTTAGCGCTAGTCACTTAGACTGGACCATGGTGCCATATGTGCGGCTTAGCTTTGCTAAACATTATCGTGATGGATGGCACTTCATAAATAATGCTCCTGCAGAAGATATTGATTATGAAATTGATAATATGATTATCAATGGAAAAGATTGGAGTATTACCGATCCAGAATGGAAAGCTTATGATGAACATGTGTGGGATTATGCTATGAAGATGACCGAACGTGAACTAAATCAAGCGGTTGAAGGAATGTATCATAATCTTAATACATTACAGTCTCGTAGTGGAAATCAACTTCCATTTACTTCTATTAATTATGGAACTTGTACTTTACCAGAAGGTAGAATGGTAATTAAAGCATTATTGGATGGTTCTATTAAGGGTGTTGGTAAACTTCATCGTACACCAATTTTCCCATGTGGAATTTTCCAATGCATGAAAGGAGTTAATCGTGCACCTGGAGATCCCAATTATGACCTTTTTAAACTCGCTTTAGAATCAACTGCAAGGCGGTTATACCCTAACTATGCCAATGTGGACTGGTCAGGAAATGCAGGATATGACCCTGATGACCCGCGGACATATTTCTCTACAATGGGATGCAGAACGGCAAATGGTTTTGATATTAATGGCTTCGGACAACTCAAAGATGGACGAGGAAACATATGTCCAGTAACCATTATAATGCCTACATTAGCAATGATGGCTAAAGAGTCCGTAAAGGCTGGCACGCACGGGGACGATGACGGCAATCCGAACGCACTCTTCGAAATTTTTATGGCAATTCTTGACAAGAAAATTGAAGAGGCAAAAGATATGCTGCTCGAGCGATTCGAGTATATCTGTAAACAAGATCCTCGTTCCGCACAGTTCATGTATGAAAATGGCACTATGGCTGGGTATGTGCCGGAAGAGGGTATTCGTTCTGCACTTAAACATGGTACTATAGTAATTGGTCAACTTGGTTTGGCTGAAACTCTTGAAATTCTTTTCAATACAAATCAATGCCATCCAGAAGGTATGGAGTATGCAAAGAAAATTGAGCAACTTTTTAAGGAACGTTGCGCTCAATATAAGCAAGAATATAAATTAAACTTTGGTGTATATTATACTCCTGCTGAAAATCTTTGCTATACTGCTATGAAAAAATTCCGTAATCGTTATGGAATTATTCCCAATGTATCTGATCATGAATATTTTACTAATAGTATTCATGTACCAGTATGGGAAGAAGTTGGTGTACTCGATAAGATTGATATTGAATCACAATTAACCGGTTATAGTAGCGCAGGTTGTATCACCTATGTTGAATTAGAAACCGGTATCATGAATAATCTTGAAGCAATGGAGCAGATTGTAAACTATGCTATGGATCATGATATACCTTATTTTGCTATTAATGTGCCCAATGATACCTGCCTTGAATGTGGGTATACAGGCGAGTTTAACGATACTTGTCCTATCTGCGGTAGCCATCACATTCAACAGCTCAGAAGAGTCACTGGTTACCTCACTGGGAATTATAAAACTGCCTTTAATTGGGGCAAGCAAAAGGAAACTGAAGAAAGAGTGAAACACACAGGAAGGATGAGTAAATAATGCGTTACGCTGGTATTATATATGATGATACCGCTGCGACGCCTGGACTTTGTGTTTCGTTTTATACACAGGGTTGTGAATTCCATTGTCCAGGATGTCACAACCCTGAAACCTGGGATTTTAAAGGCGGTTATGAGTTTACTGCAGAAACTATGGATAATATTCTCGCAGGTATTAAAAAAAATGGTATAACTCGTAATTTTGCGGTATTAGGTGGAGAACCGCTACATCCAAAGAATCAATTCTTAACTGCTATGATTGTTCGTACAGTTCGTGAAGCATATCCTGGAATTCAAATTTGGATATGGAGCGGATATGAGATGGATCAAATATTAAGCTACAGCGCAAGCCATCCACATCTTAATATGATCCTACATGATGCAAATAGAATTATCTCGGGCCCATTTGTTCAAGAGAAAAGGGACATTACGCTTCCATATCGTGGAAGTTCAAATCAAGAAATCTGGGCGCTTGACCATGAAAAAAATCTTTGGTATAATTTAACTACGGATAAGAACTATGGGAGGGCAATTCCTAATGTCAGAGATAGAGAAGAATGATGACAGCTTCATGGAAGAAGCTGAATATATAGATTATCTTAAACAACAATTAAAAAATAGCCCAGAGGTTGCCCAAAAGCCTGTCGCGCAATTGTCCATGTATCAAATGAATAAAGATCTCGTAAGCGGTCTCAAGAGAATGAATAACATGGCTATTAATAAAGCATTGGAGAATGTGCGTGACTGGTATCTAAAATATGTTTATGAACATCCAACTGCAATGTTCTTTGTTCTATTGAATCATGAGCAACACTATTATACAATGTTTACCCGTGATCATAAAAAGAGAGTAAAGAATACTAATGATGAAGCTGATAGTTTCATTGCCGCAGTAAAAGACATTCTCACCAATTATTATGGTGATAATGATATTCGTGCCATTGATGTTGATGAAAATGGTGCGATAGAAATTTGGGGCATGTGGGACAAGCAACCATCTGTTGCATATTTATTCCCATATGATCAAGGAGTTGTTTTATATTGAAATACGGTTATTTTAATTATGATCCGGTTGGCCCATCTGTTTTCTTTTATCTAGATGATAATGGCCAGCCAAGAGAAACTTAGTTTCATATAACTGATCCTGAGCGTTTGGTAGAAGCTATTAGTGCAACTATTCAAGGCGGTTAGATTGATCATGTATTATGTAATGCTTCTGGTCTTGGTTTAGCAGATGCAATTAGTAATCATTTAAGCACACAATTTTCATATAATAATTGTGTATTTGAAATTAATTCATAAGGAGAAAAATATGGCTCGCTATCTTTTAAATGTAACGGAAACTTATAGAGTCGATACAGTAAATGAAGCACTTGAAATGCGCGATGAAATGAACGCAGCAGCAGAATATGAACTTCAGTCTTTTCAGTATACAACCAAATATAATAAGAAAACAGAAGAAGAATATCAGGTTGTTAAAGTAAAGAAAGTTATTAACACAGAGAAAGATCCTATTAGTGGAGTACAGGTAAGATATGAATATTGATGCAAAGTTTGAAAAAATAACTAAGTATCAAGATGATCCGGATATTATAATTCCAAATCGGAAAACTAAATCTTCTGCGGGATATGATTTCTATGTCGCAGAAGATACGGTTATTCCGAGTTATTATGATAGTATGGTTGTAGATTTCCCGAATGAGTTAGCAAAAGATATAGCTACATATTATCAATCTTTTGAGGACTTTAAGAAAGATATGCCATATGATTTAAGTAAAGTTGCAATCTTTACTAAGAAGTATAATAAAAAAGTTACGCTTGTACCAACAGGTGTAAAAGCTAAAATGCCGGATGATTGGTACTTACAGTTAAGTGTGCGGTCTAGCCTTCCGTTAAAACATTGGCTAATCTTGGGCAATGGTGTTGGTATTATTGATGCAGATTATTATAATAATCCAGACAATGAAGGCCATATCTATTTCCAGATTATTAACTTACTACCCTTCGATATAGAATTAAGGAAAGGCGACTGTATCGGTCAAGGTGTCTTCCTCCAATATGGAACAACGACAGACGATGCGGCAAATGGCGAACGTGAGGGTGGTTTTGGATCTACTGATGGTAATTCTGGCGCTTGATCAAGCGACACATACTACAGGATGGTCTCTATGGCAAGATGGTTAGTTGACCGATTTCGGAAAATTTAGTTTTGACGATGATAACATCTTATAGAGGATACATAAAGTTTGTGTTTGGATATAGATTTTTATAATTGAACACAAGCCTGACAAAATTGTATTCGAAGATATACAGATGCAAGGCATGATCAATAATGTACAAACATTTAAAGCATTAGCACAGCTTCAAGGAGCAATCATTGAAACATGCTATTATAAGAAAATACCATTTGAAATCATTTCTCCAAATTAGTGGCGATCAAGTTGTAAACTATTAAAAGGTAATGCAAAAGATAGAGCTAGCTAGAAACGCGCTGCTTAGCAGTGGGTTAAAGAACAATTTGGAAAAACTTGCACGCAAGATGAAGCTGATGCTATTTGTATAGGCTATGCTGCGGCAGAGCCAAATGAATTAAATTGGGAGTGAAACTATGGAGTGGACAGTAATTATTGGTGAACTCTTTAAGGTAGTTCTCATTCCTTTGCTTGGACTTTTAGTAAAGTACTTCTGCCAGTTTGTAAACCTTAAGGCAGATGAACTCAAGCAGAAGAATGATAATGATACTTATAAGAAGTATATTGATATGCTTAATGATACTATTCAAACCACTGTTATTGCTACTAATCAAACTTATGTTGAGGCTCTAAAAGCACAAGGCAAGTTTGATGCTGAGGCACAGAAGATTGCATTCCAGATGACTTATGACGCAATCATGAAGACTCTTGGTGAAGAAGCTAAGAAATATCTTAGTTCTGCAGTTGGTGATTTGAATAGCTATATCACAAATGCTATTGAAAGTACTGTAAACATTAGTAAAGTCACACAAGGGTAAAAAAAAATTAGGGGCGACTCATTAAGAGTCGCCCCATTTTTTTATTATACATGAGTTTTTGGAATCGTAAATGATCCAGAATTACTAGTTGTTGGAAGTGGTTTTGGAGGTTCGTGCGGCAAAGCCTTAATAGCTTTATCCCAAGGTTCCATATGTCCATTTCCGCCTAATTTTTTATAAAGATTATATCTACCTTGATAGGCATCTAATTCTGTAGCAGTAATATAACCACGTTTGATATATTGTTCACAAGTACCTATAAGATTCTATAAGTGCGCATCTTGTACGCCCTCTTGAATCAATTTAATTGAAGCATCAACTTTAGCGTGATATGCTGCCATATCTTTGTTAGATTGATCTATACTGGTAGTTAAATTATCAAGTTTTTCTATAATTTTAGAATCAGTTTTTGCTACTGTTGATTCTAATTCTCCACGCACAGTATTGCCCATTTCTTTTGGCTTGGTAGAAGCTGCAAATCTTAAATCCCATTCTGCTTGACGAGCAGCTTCATTACCAGCTTTAAATGGCTTAATAAAATGAGCAGTAACAAGACCTACAATAGCTACACAAATCATAGGGATTAACCATTTGATGGCCGTTTCAAGGACCATCGCCCACGTAACCATTTTAACTCACCCTTTCAATAGACTGTCAGCCTAGACTATTTTCTTCTTCATCGTCAGACTCACAATCTTTCTCTTCATCCTCAGAGTCCTCATTGTCAGTAGCGAGTTCTGCGATTGCTTTATAATTTTCAGCAATTTTCTTGTAATTTTCTACACCGGCTTTTGCTGTATAACCGAGCCGCAATGATACATAAGCTGTGGTTAAATACGCAAAAATATTTTGTGCAAAGGTTTCAAGTTCTGGCTGTAAAAATAATAAAACTAAAAGAATTAAAATAAGAAATACATAAACCGCGATATCGGTTACAGTTAATTTCTTACTAAACTCAATTGGTTGCTTGCGCTTTCGCGAGGATTTTCGCGAGCGCTTTTGCTTGGGTTTCGCTGTCACATTCTATTCGGACATACCAAACTCGATTATCTTCTGAACCATCAACCTTTTTTAAATACTTTGTCATCATATAACCAGATTTACCATTCCAGGTAATTGTGGACCATTCATCAGCAGCACTAATGACATCAACTACCTGACCAACTGCAACCTGTGCGACAACTTTTGCGGAAGTAGAAGGAGACAACCGCATGTTTACCGTATTACCAGAATTTGCCGTTACTTTGGCTTGATAGGCCACTTTAATCACCTCTGGTTCTTTATTTTGACCACCGTAATTGAATACAATTACAGTGCCAGGATAATAAAAAGAAAGGATTTGTTTATAATCAAATCCTTGTCTTGCCATTTCTTTTGCTCCAGTCTAAGACATTCCAACCCCATGACCATTACCAAGACCATTATCATATGGATCATCTTTAGCTTGAAGCCATGCTCTATCGCTACCCCAAACTTCTTTAGCAGATTTTATTCTACCGCCATTTGAATTACTATAAGAGCATGTCGTAATTAATTTATCATTATAAAAAAGAACCTGCCCTTTTGTATCTTCCACAGCTTGCACTGCATTAGCATAGCTAATGGAATTACGTGAGACAGTATAAGCCTAACCTTTGCTTCCTTGATCACTCACTGCTTTATTCTAGCTAACTCTAATAAGAGCAAAAGTACGAGCAGCAACTGCTTGTGCGCGGCAGGCTTCTAAAGAAGCGTTGCCGATTTCTGATCCGACAACGCCTTTTAAATATTCTTCAATATCTAATTGAATTTCTGAAGTACCAAAATGCTCAAGATTAACTTGCCGTGTTAGTTTTATTGTAATTAACATACTTCTAATCGGATTATCTTACGATAACTATCTTGATTTGCTGGAGCCACAAAATCTAAAGATTCATTAATACTAACAAGTTTAAAATCTTGAGTGTTTTCCCAAATTTTATTGGTATTTTGATCATCATATACAGAAATACCTTGTATTGTTTGATTTTGTAGAGCTATTAGGCCAGACCTAATAGTTGATAAATCAAAATCATCTGGTAAAGTTAATTCACAATTTGCAGATGCGGTATCTGTACTGATATATTCCATAAGTAAAGAATCTACAGAAACAATGACATTACCAATATGAGCTTTTGCCATAACAATTTACCTCCTATTAAATAATAGCGCCAACTTCATAAATTTGAATAGTGGCGTAACCAGACTTGCCATAACCATCACAAGTTTCATTCAAACTTACAAGTTTACCAATAGAACCAGCTGATGTTAATACTACAGTATTATTTTCATTTACAATTTCTATATCAGTAATATTGTTATTAGCAAAATCTGCTAAATATTCAATACCATCAGCAGCATAATCGCCAGAAAAATTTAAATTTAAATTAAAACGAATATCTGGATTTGGTACATCAAGTTCACGAGAATAACTAGAAAATTCTACACTTTGGGTCTTATCCTTATTTAAATACATTTGCATCATAATTAATTAAACCTCCTATAGTGCTCCGTTGCCAAGAAGTTTAATATAACTTTCAGGAATACTGTTATTACCAGTAGCCCAACAGTAAATAGAACTTATTGCATTCCATAGAGCGTCTTTATTGGTTTCAATAATTTCTCCTTCTTTAAGGAGCCTGTCCACTGTACTATCAAAATCTTTACGAATAGATTGTTCATCTATGTCCTTATTATACAACATATGACAATCCCATACTCGTCCTAAACAATCTACTGTTTTACTTGTTAAGCCCGCCGCGCAAGTAATATAATGTTGCGTATCAAATTGTAAACCCCATTTAGCTAATGCCTCTCCATCTTCTTTTGTATAATTACCTGGAACAGCAATAGTAGGAGGATTATCCATTTTTATTTTAATATTATAAGATTCATATGTTTCTAATTCAGATTGCAAATGAGCCATATTATACCACCAATCATCTGGATCAGTATATAAATCTTGCGCAGTTAAGGTACTTTTATTGAATATTTTAATACGAATATATTTATTATTCCATTGAGAAACTAATTTTGTAATTGAATTTAATCTATGTCGAGCAATATCATAAGTATTATTACCATTAATATGGCCATCATGAATTTCTTTTGGCCCATCAATACTAGCCTAAATTAAAATAATTAATTTATGCTTATACTTTTGTGTGTATCTATTTAATGGTGCTAACATATATTCCATTAAAGTAGTTGAAGTCATATTTGTTGGAATAAAAATATATTTAATTTGTGGATTTTGTTTTAAAATAGGTAAAATAAAATTCTAAAATTCTATTGCATTAATCGTTGGTTCCATGCCCCATAAACCAAGACTAATAGTATCTTTAGTAATTAAATTATTTACAATCTATGTAAATGATCCATTCCGCAATGAATTAACTATTGTATCATTACTCATGGATTGAGGCGGCATGCAACAATAGGAACACTATAAGTTACATGCCGCGCTATAATAAATATTTAAATTAGTCAACATCATTAAAAAAATCCTCGTCCTCTGGATCATCCATATTAGGATAAAATGATAAGCATAAAGCTATACAAAGTGCAGGGCATTCATTAATTTCCATTAGACTTCACTCCTTTTTTTAATGTTAACATATTTTTTTTCTATTGTCAACGAACATATACCCAAATACGTCCATTAACTTTAACCTCTTCACTTGGACCGAGTTCTACACTACCACCGCAATGCCAAATTTCATAATCTGGAATTTCTGAAACTGTTCCTATAATACGATCTGGATACATCATAATCTCTTCACGTGTCATAATATCTACTGTTCCATTTGGAGCTGTGCATACCGCTGCACCAAGAGGATATTCAGAACGATCCTTATAAGGATATACGAGAACACGTCCGCTAACCGCGATAGGCGTTTGTGCCTATTTAGTTTCACCAATAGCATTACCATATGTATCAGAAATAATGCGACCACCCGCGGCAAGACGTTCTTGACATAATTGCATTGTGCCAGACTTGTGTTCAATAACAACTCGTCCAGGCTCAGTAGTTGCGCCTTGTCTAAATTCAGCATAGTCGTTCCATACGGCTTGATATGCTCTTGTATGATATGAATAGCCATTGGAGGTATTAAAATAGAATGGACGTAAACTATTCCAGTTATCACCAGGTGCACCATTAGTACCAACCAATAAGTAGAAATTAGAACCATCATCACGAAGAATGACTCTTCTACATCTTAAACCATTATTAGCTGTTGACATCCATTCACCAGTGTTAACTGCATGACCTGCAAAATCAAAACTAATATTATTTTGCGCTCCATTTTCTTTACGGAAATACATACGATTAACATTGCATTGGATATACCCATATCGGTTACCACCGGCATTGGCATTTTGATAATAACCGACCCAGTCATCAACTAAACGCACCTTATTACCACGAATATCTCCAGAATAGAATACACCATAACAATAAGTATTTTCATTTAAATTAATGCGCCAACCAGAATTTCTTGAACCCATGATACAACAAACATCTGATCCACGATTATACCAAAGTATCCAACGTTTACCTTCTTGATATAATCCTTTATCATTGTTGTTGTCCATGACTGTCATATAGTTAGTATTGTTTCCAAAGTGCAATCCATTATAACCATTTCTCGCGCCTTGAGTTACTAATGCACCATATGTACTTTGTCCACTGTTCGCATATAAATGAGCACCATTACAATTAGGCCAATATAAACCATTGCCTGAATTATATAAATAAATCCAACCGTCAGTACGGGCAGCGATTCTTGTTGTTTCATTAACATTACCAGCCATGATATTTAATGTATCATAGCTATTACCGCCAGCAAAACGTAACGGACGATAACTTCCGCCACCATCGGCTAAGAATTTAAATATATGCTCATGCATTGCAATGAATGCGCTATAACGTCCGCCCCAATGCATACCTAATTTTGGGGCATATGCTAAAGAACTTTGTGAAGTAGTAACCAATCCAACTTCACGGATTTCAATAGCAGATCCTGCATATGGATTAGATGCTGCAGATCTACTTACTACAATTGTGTGATTAGCATCAATGGACATCTTATATCCATTACTACCAGTATAAAAATACCAAACATTACTTACGCATTGGAAAGATGCGGTACTACTACTTGAGCTACCATTGCGGCTAAGGTAAAAATTGCCATTATTATTATGAATAGACCAGCTATTGGCACTAGTACCCGATGCAGCAGATAAATCATTGCCACCTAATACAATAGTTGCCCAACTACTATATGCGTAAATACGAATACCTTCACGATAACTACCATTTTCAGCATGAATCTATAAGCATTTATCTACAATTCGTGCAATACTTGTTTGACTAATATTACGCGCGTCTGAATAATATGCCATATATGTGGCAGTGCCATTATTTACTGTGGCTTTTAAAGCATATGTTGTAGCTGTAATTCTACCATTTGCCGCGGCATAAGTTGGTTGCTCACCACCACCAACAGCATTATTGTTGCCAGCGTGAATTGCATACATATCACCGGCATAATTTGGTAATACAAAATTACGATTGCCATTACCTTGTGAAATAATGTCAGTATAATTAGCATTTGTACTATATAAACGTACTACACCACGAGCATTATTAACTGCAGTAGAAGCTGTGGCATTACCCAGAATCATATATACATAACCTTGCGTATTAGCAGGACCAATATTACTTATATACCATCGACCAAATTCTTTATTATTACCATATAAATAATAACCATTACCTGCGGCTGATACATTATTTAAGAAATAGCCAGCTGTTTCAATATCACCAGAAGAATATAGGCTACCTTGGTTATATAAATTAAATGCTCTCGCTCTACTATTATAAGTAATATTTTCAGCTGTTCCTCCATATACAAAATGTAGGCGTGCAACAGCATCGGCAATAATACGACCCGTATAGTCGCCAGTATTGTTACTACGATGGAAATCAATATATGGAGTAGATGCAGACATTTCAATACAGCCTTGTTGTATATAAGTTCCAGCAGCATCACTTGTTGTGGCAGTATAACCTGTGTCTCCAATCAAAATTGAAGTATTGAAATACCCTGTGCGCCAACGTAAAGCTGACGTACCGATATCATATGTTTTATGAGACCATGGGACTAAATGTCCACTAAATTTAAATGTAGGACTTGTGGTAGATGGATAATTTTCTAAATAAAAATTCATAATGCCCTATGCACCTTGAATATATGCATAACGAGATCCACCAGCATTACCACTTTGATAGAATCCTAACCAATTATCTACTAAACGAGTATTATCTACTCGTAAATCATTTAAATAAGCAACAGCACTATTATCAATATAATATGTGGTGCCATTGGCTAAATAAATTGTACCATTGTGTAGTGTACTACCATTAACGTATAAATTATATGTATGATTGGTTCCATTAATTTGTACTTTTGGAGTATAAATATTTCCTTGAACTTCAAGCCAAACATTACTATTATCTGAATTATCAGCATCATGAATTTTTAAACCTTTTGATGCCCGATAACCATCATAGTCTGTATAAGTTAAAGCAACAGACTAAGTACCAGTGCCTTCAGCAAATACAATGCGTGGATTAGCTGTACTATAAGTCATTGTTGCATTCGTTGCGCCCTATAATCTTAATGTATGAGAATAAATATCTCTCCAACGATATGTTGTATTACCTAAATCATATGTTACATCTGTTTCAGGTAATAAATTACCCTTAAGAATCATATCGCCAATAAAATAAGATGTACTACCTGGACGTAATTTGGCTCCTGTCGCTGGCGCACTTTCTGTACTATTGAGATGATTTGCACCATCAACAATTAAATATTTTAATGCACTTACACCATTTTGATTCAATAATGCAATAGCATGAGTATATGTATTTGAGGTGACAGTATCCGCACCATATATAAAATCAAAACTATGATTATAAACTCCTAAATTAAATCTACCATCAGTAGACTTAATACGAGCAAGCATTAAATATCCTGCCCCAGAAGTCATATTAATAGCTACACTTTCACCTGTTAAACCCTTTAAATGAGTACTGGTATTAGCTGAAGTGACGAATGTACCACGGCCATCAATACCTGCGACATTTGTCGTGCCACGTCTAAATATCCAGCCACGAGTTTCAGTGTTTGACATTGTTAAATAAGTAGCCCAATCACTTGTTATACCAACTGAATTATTGTTATTAATTTTACCAAGTTTTGATGTATGAGCAAATAAAATTCCATATGTTGGTGCTCCATTTGTAACTGGCCCGCCATATAAAGAAATACCATAAAGAGCATCACCATCAGTTTGTGTAATGCCCAATGTGCGAACATTTAAATCACGTAATTTACTATCCGCACTATTATTAATATAATACGTTGTACCGTTTGCAACATAAATGATACCGTTATAAAGAGAATTACCTTTGACATATAAATCATATGTTGGGTGCGGCTAATTAGTTAATCTAACACCATTGACAACTTGCGTGTCGACACCAACGGTTAAACGTCTAATAATCTAATCACTTAAACGAACTGCCAAAGCTTATCCCTCCTTATAACATATGTCTAAACCGGAATGAAACTTTTTCTGCTGCAGTACAAGTTTTACTACATTTGATTTGAAGTTTCATTGTATTACTTCCGGTCTAACGAATTGTTCTTAAATAAATGTTATGTTCATTTGAGGCATGACCAGCTTTGTGCAAAATAATTTCATCTGCATCGCTTGAATTGCAAGCATCTTTAAACCAGCTCATAAAACCAGTATAATATTCTTGATACATATTGGTTGTACCTGTTGTTCCACCGCCATTAACATAAACTTGAACTATATAAGACCCTGTTTCAGTTAAAAAAGTATTATCAATACCAGGCACATCTTTCCATGTTTCAGTCAAAGTTAATGAAATATTTAATTTTTCATAATACGTATACATGGTATTCCCAAGATTGGTGTAGGTGATAGATTTTAAACTAGTACCATCCCATATCGCTAATCGTTTACCAACGCATGAACTTAATGTATGGTTAGAATCAGCAATATTGGTCATTTTAAAATAGCCTGTTAATTCTGCATCACCTTTAAAATAAGAGTTTCCATTAATGTATAAAGCATATGAAGTATTTAAAGTATCTTGACCAACAGTTAAATGAGAAGCATCGCATTTTACTTTTCCTGCGGCTTGAATTGCATTAGCATCATTACCAAACAATACACTATTTTTAGTGAATGTTTTTACACCAGTGCCACCATATTTGACTAATAAAGTACCAGCAGTTACATGATCAACATTTAAACTCTCTAATAAAGATCCATTACCACTAAATTTATCAGCTAAAACAATACCATTGTCCTTAATAACAAATAGATCTTTATAAGTTGACCCAGCATCAGAACTCTGTTGAAATGTAAAAACTGCGGTATCAGCCGTGCTATCATCTGTAATAACAATACGCTGTCTATAAGTACCATCATTCCAATCAAATTTATTGGCTGCCGGAAAAGTTATATCACCAGTAATATTAACTCCTAATTTAAATGTAGCTAATTTGTCAACCCGTAATGTATCATTCATGACTACTGGCTTTTCAGCCAATATATCATTTCTAAATTTAGACTTACCATTTACTTCTAAAATATAACCAGAAGTAACAGAAGGTGTTCCAATACCAAGAACAGATCCATTAGTATATAACTAAGGAGCTGTTGCTGCAGTATTAGTATCCTTTGTAAATAATAAAAAGTTTTTATCCCAAGTATCTTTATTAGCTGTTCCTATTGTACCAAATTTACCATGCTTATAATATTCAATATTGGAAGAAGTCCCAGTATATGCTCCATTCCAATATGCAATAGCTCCTTTGGTAACTAAATATTCATTGGTTGCTCCAGACCATTCAAGAGTACCAACTGATGTACGTGTATATATATCGCGCACCTAAATTGCTCCTGTACCATTACCAATTAAGGCTTTACCAGAAGCAAATGTGGTTGCACCAGTACCACCCCAAGCTACTTTAAATGTAGGCATAGCTGGAGAGGTTACTGAGCTACCATCTGTGCTATTAACAGACAATTTTAAATCTGTGTCTGTAGATTTCCAAACTAAAGTTTCGGGACGTCCATATAAAATAGAAGTAGTTACACCATGTAAAGTAATTTTACCACTTTCAGTTCCTTGTGTAACTGTTTGTGCAAATTTTGAATCAGAACCAATAGCATATGGAATTGCTGCAGTTAATATCTTACCATTTGTGTCTAAACAAATATAAAGTTGATGATATGGCATTAAATGCACTTGGTTATCTGTATTACGTGAACATCCAACATATAAATAATACTTACCTTTAATAAAGGTATTGTTCGCGAGAGAAGCGCTCGATGGTTGCTAAACAATTTTATAATAACTTGTAGCACTTGTTGTATCAAGTACGAAATATCCATTTTCGTTTATTGTACCAACAAAATATAAATCTGAATATGATCCAATAGTAGCATTAATCGTGTACCGAGAATCAAAGGGCACATCTTCATATAGGGTATTTTGTGCTACAACTCCATACGCGGCAATGGTTGTACCAGAAGCATAATATACCATACGAGGAATCTATAACGGAACAGTATTAGCCGTTTTATTTCCACTGGTAGAGTTACCAATAGAAATAGGCTATAACAACCCATTTGCATCAAGCATACAAATTTTATAACGAGTAAGTTCTTTGCCAGCACGACGCATTTCACCAGAATTTAAAATTCGATCATATGTATTACCATCTGAATAAGATGAATCTAAAACCCAACCATCAGTGCCATAATTTACGCCGCCATATGAGCGCGAAGTGCTAGATGCACCGGAGTACTGTGTCGTTCCTACAGTGTGTGCAGTTCGATAAGTTAATAGCATTTCTGCATATTGCGGCAAATGACTTGTTAATGGAGAATTATAACGATAATAAACTAATTTCTTACCAAGTCCATTAACATTTAAAGTATTATAACTTCCATTATAAGAAGTCATAATTCTAATTCGAATTGTTAAACCATCAATTAATTTTGAGGCTGTGATGCCTGGAATTGTAACATTCCATTCACCGTTGCCATCAGCGGGATTAGTTTCCCAGCTCTACAACAAATCTGCTTTAGACGCGTTGAGGGGCTGACGATACTCTTTTTCCGCTTGAGTCAAAGTAGCTGCGGTAGTGTGAGTACTTGTCTAAGTATCAATATAAAATTTCATATCATCTTCTGTGAGATATATGAAACCCTCTTGTCTTTGAGGTCTATTGGTTTCAAGTCGTCCACTATCGCCTTTAAAAATTTTAAAAAGAGCCAATCTTCAGCCCTCCTCTACGCGATAGGTCTACTTAATTATCCCCAATAACTTGGATCATCCTGTGAAGGATCATATCCAGGCTCATTGGTTGAACTAGACTGTTGTGCAGCAGATGCATCTGGTTGGCCTTCAAGGTCATTCCAGACAACAGCTTTTTGTTCAAGAATTTGTAATCTACTGAATAACTGTTGTACTTCAGCAGACTCAATACCATAAAGATCTTCAAGACCAATTTCTTCATCAATGTCTAAGGTCTTTAAAATTTTAGCTTTACATGCTTGAGTATGTAAGCTATATACATATTTTTTCGTTACTGGATCAACTTTGAAAACATGAACCATGAAATTAACATCACCTGGGGTTTTGGTAATATCATGACCAATTTTCCAACCGAAAATAATTTTATTTTCAGATTTTTCAGTTTCAAAGTCAAAATCTACGACTGGGTAGATGCGACCTTCACCATCAGCGTTTACATACTCAACGGCAAAAGTCTGCTCCATCAAGTCTACGCCATCGTAATAACGATCCGCTTCAAAATATACCGTCGCTGCTCTGTGATCAGTAGCAACGCTTAGATATGCAGAATACGCGGATGGTAATTTTACCACCCGCGTAGTCCAATCCACAGAAATCATGTGGTCTTTAGCGATCGCGAGTTCTTCTGCATCGTCCGCAATCGGCATATTTATTTTAGCAGTCGTAGCTTGAAGACTTTCAAGTAATGAAAGATAATTAGAAATATTATCAGCCATTTATCTACGACCTCCTCTTATTAAATAACGGTGATAGTAGGAGTAGAAGCACCGCCATAAGTGAATTTCAAAGTGATAGTATTAGAAGCTTTTGCGCTAGATTCTTTCTGAACCGCAGTTCCTGCTTCTGCGCCAGCTGCGACTTTATTATCACCATAAACTCTATGAGAAACTTTTACAAGGTAAGTAATTTCAGCATCTTCAGATGGAGGAGTAATACGTAAGATCTTATGATCATCACCAAATCCAGACCCATTCTGAGCAGAAATTTCAGAACCATCATTCCAACGATAACGAAGTTCATCCTTGTGAAGACCAGAAGTACTGCCTTCTGGGAAGGTTACGTTAGTAACTTTAATAGATTTATTTTCAGCATCCCAAACGATAGTTACGTTAGTTGGCTGATCTGGTTCTGCACGAAGAGTAATAAGCTTTTCAGTAGTAATCGCAGCAGAATTAGCATTGTTTAACTTATTCTTTGCAACACACTTTACCCAACCTTCAGTTTTGGCTACAGGAGTGTAAGAACCAGTTACATAGGTCTTGTTTTCTTGCTTGGTCAAATTCTGAGTTGCAACGGCTTCATCACCGAATACAGCATCATCTTTTGCAACAAGAGCACCATTCTTAACCATAGGAGCTAAGAACCATTCAACTTGTACCTTACCATTAGGCGCAGTACCATCAACAGCAGTAATATCCGCGGTTAATGGGGTGCCATTAGAATAGCAACCAAAACCAAAGAACTTATTAGCTGCTTCATTGATATACTTAATTTCAACAGGAGAAGGAACAACTACTGTTGGAGAAGTAACATAACGATAACCCGAAGCATCGCCATTACCGATAATTACATGATAGGTTCCAGGAGTAACTGCAGTATACTTGTCGCCTTTAGAACCACGTGCTTCTTCAATTTCACCAGCAAGAGCAGCACCATTCTTATACCATTGATAAGTAACGGTCTTTTCATCTGGAGAGCTTGCAGTGACTTCAAAGATCTTAATACCATCTGGATAGGTGGCAAGAGGATACTTAGCAATCAATGTCTCGTAATCCTCATCTTCTGCATCAATAGCTTCAAGGTTATAATTACCAGTTTCTAATTGCTTAGAAATACGTGGAGACAAACCTTCCATAGAATTAATTACGTGTGCGTAAATAGGACGAGTATAAACTAAAGAACTCATATTTTCTACTGCAATCTTACCAAGATCTAAATCCATAGTGGATTTAATATTACAAGTAGCTTTTTGAGTACTCAAGCTATAAGTAATTCTCTCATCGTCGCCCTCACCTTCAGTTACGAACCAACGAACGGAGAAATCAACTGCGCCAGCAACAGTAGTCATTGCCGCAGTAATCATCCAACCAAGATACATATAATCTTGAGTTACGTCGCAAAGAAGAACCTGACTGTTTCCGCTGGCTCTTGAACCATTATTAGTCCATTGCACCCAGCAATTTCCTTTTGCAACCATAGAATATAAGTCGATAGTATCGAAGAGACGAGGGCACTTAAAGAATACAATTTCTGCATTTGCATCACCCTGTACGCCCAAGCCATTATTATAAAACTCACTTGGTACAGTAATTGTACGAGTGTCAGTATTGATTTCAAAGAAAGGCTCGTCAAGAGGCATACGATAGAACTTGTTCTTTGGCTGTGCTGGACGCTGTCCATTAGGAAGTACCCAGCCGCTTGGAACAGGATTATTACTATCAGATAAAATGGTTACTAAGTCAAGAGCACGGAAATAAGAAATTAAATCGCTGATAACAACGGCAGGATGCTGCGCGGCAAAGAGTTCTTCATAATCGCCTTGAAGTTCAGCAAAAAGAGCCATATATTTAGCGCGCAACTCATTCTGTGCTATTTCAGCTTCAGTTGTTGGATTCTCAATAAGAGCAGGCATTACAACTTTCATTCAGCATTTTCCCCTTTCTTAACAATTTCTTGTAAAGCTTGGATAATTGCTTCGTAATAAGACTTAGCATTTGAACCAAGCTCATTAACCATTGCAATTTCACGAGCAAGCTTATAATTCTCTGTAGACATAGTTATGGTTGGTGAGAGATCACTTAATGTATGAGTTTGTGCAACTACATCAAGGATCATTAACTACATCGTAACGTGAGATTTATTTAGACGTAGAGAGTACGTTAAAGGCACTCTAAATACTGGACGTCCTAATTCATTAGTGGATTCTTTAAGTTCTACAACTTCATGTAGCCCAGTCTCTAAGTCATGTAAAATCAAAAATACTTGAGTGCTGGTATGTGCGGCAAGTGCTACATAAAAATCGATTGCACCAATTTCAGTAGGCTCAGTAGCAGAGAAATCTCTTAAACGTAAAGTCCCATTTTTTTCGTATATAACAGTGGATTGCATTTAAAATTTCCTCCCTACGGATATAAAAAGTTAGGATGCGAAAATCGCATCCTAACGTTCTACTATTTTTATAAAAGTAATTACATAGTTTAATTTATTATGCCCTTGGAATCTCGTACCAGTTCATTTCCTCATCTTCTGGGATGGTAACCACACCCTCGGTGCGGTTACCATCTGTAAGAAGTTTATCAGGATCTGCAACTAACTTGATCATTTTTACATAATAAATGTCCTCAAGATGGACTGGGCTAGTAATTACTCCATTCGTTCCCAAATAACGGTACATAGGAATTCTATCCATAATTACTGTCCTCCTTATTATTAAACCGGAACAACGGTGATTTCAACAACTTCTTTCTTAATATCATCTAAACCATTTTGGATATTTGCAATTAAAGCATCTTGGCTTACTGTACTTCTTGCTGCATAAGCAACAATTTCAGTAAGGCCTTCGCAGTTAGCAAATGCATCTTGTTGAATTGCATTAAGTGCGGCAGCAGTAATTGGACTCTTATTAGAGCCAATGACAATCTTTTGAATTGGAGTTGCGCCAAAAGCGTTACCTGCAATTCTACCAACTTGTCCATTATATCCATTATAGATATTAGAGCTAAGATATAAAGTCATATTATATTCGCCGGTATTCATTTGATCTAACCAAGCACCATATAATGCTACTGCCTCAAATCTAGCAACATTCTTCATGTTGTTAAATATTGTAGGAGATAATTTAGGTAAATTCTGGAATGCATTGGCTTTGATCTGTGCAAGAGAAGCAGGAAGATCAACATAAACTAACCGATCATCGCCATAGAAGCAATTTGCCGGGAATGAATCAATTAAATCTGGTGTTATAGAAACTCCAGATCTATCATCACAACCACTGAAGAAAATATGAGTTACATAAGGTTGCCAGCTTAAGTTACCACCATCCATGCCTTCATCAGCAACAACACGAGTGAAGTCATTACTTTCGATTTTGCTAGATAACAAGCCAATAACATTATATTCTTCAGGATCTCCTCCACCTGGCGCCCATGTAATTTTATTAGGAATACAAATCTTACCACGGAGATAAGAGTTAATCTTAACTGTTACATTAACATTATTACCATTGACTAATTGTACTTCTAATTCGTTCGCGGTTAATGGATTTGCATATACACTTTCCTTTTGGAAAGTTGCATATACTGTTGTGTCTCTATCAATTTTGATAGGATTTTCATTAGTATGAATTTCTGCATTGTCTTCAAGAGTCAAACGCCAACCTTTAAACTTATAAGTCTAAGTAAGTGGAAGAGCACTATCATCTTTCCAAGGAATTTCATTACTAAATTCTACATTCCTACCAGAAACAGCAATAGTAGTTAATGGAAGATCCCATTCATGAGTAATAGGATTATACTTGCAAACTGGAGTTGTGCCATCATCCATCATATAAGTTACAGTGTAACCATGAACGGCATATACAGCAACAAATGTATAAACAACATTCTCACCTTCAAGTGTATAGTCACTTAAAGAAGCAGAAGTTTTATTTGTACCATTAACGTTAATAACTGTGTTATTACGTTCACCTGGAGTTACATTCTTTTCCATCCAATCATTATGAGTAGAACCCTTTGCTTCCCAATCGAAGGTACTAGATTCTTCAATTGACCAACCTAAGAAGTCATAATGCAACCTTGTAGGCGTATCATAATTATAGGTAATAATTGGACTTAATCCTTGAATACCTGGCAAATATTTCTGAGAACCAAATTCATGAATTGAACCATCTGGTAAGTATTCAATGAATCTTGCACGGTTCGCAGGAGTTACATAATTTGCAGTAATATCAAGTTTAGGGAAGTGAGTATTCTTCTGATAATAAGCAAAGATTTCAGCTTCATTAATACGAGTTTCCTCAGTATTGTTGACATGTAAACTACCACTGATAGTAGGAATAACTTTTGCGCCCTGAGTATTGCCAACAGGTCTGAAATAATAACTTTCATATCTGATTGCACTATTATCTAACTCAGTGTAGAAATGATGAAGCATTTCAAGATCTTTGATTGGGCTTGGGCCCTTCACTGTATCATAAATATAAACCAAACCATTCTTAACATCCTTAGCCCACTGGCTTTGATTAGTATATACATACTGTTGATAGGTTACGTAAGAAGATTCGCGTTTATAATAATTAGCAGCTTTAGTACCATCATAAATAGCATCAGGATCAACCTGAGTATATGGAGTCCATTCAACATTTGCACAAGAAATGCTTAATTCTTTTGTCGTAGCTGTTGCATCATCTAATGTACCAGCTTGCGCCTTAAGTTTAATATTATAAAGATAATTTAATAAACGATAAGAACCATAGCCCAACTTGGTGTCATCTAATTGAATCAAGTCAATCTTTGATGTAGCAGAACTTGGAATTTCACCAGAAGTTTCAAATGCTACTAATTTATCGGTTAAATTATCAATATATAATCCGATTGGATCTGCACCCTCATTTACATGAGTAGGTTTGGTAGTTAACAAATTAGTTAACTTAAGTGGACGTTGTAAACTAATCATAGTAACAGTTGCAGGCAAATAAACAGTAGTTAAAACACTACCTTGCGGCAATGCAACTTCACCAATCTTAGTACCTAATAACTTTAATACCTCAAGTTTTGCGCACTTATTAACTTTAGGGTCAGACTGTAATTCAGACAAGTTACTCAAGTCTACTAAGCGAAGCAAGCCTTTTTCACCAACTTCAACAGAAGTTAAAGCAATATTTCTGTAACCGTTCTGATCATCACCAACTTTAAGCTCACGTAAACGTTCAGCATTAGTAATATCTAATTCATTAAGATATTTATTAGCTAAGTCGCCAATACTAGACAAGTACTGAGGTCCACGAATATAAGCTAATTGCTGTGTTAATGCAGTACCTAAATCTGCCTTCTTTTGGATGGAGATTGGAGGTAATACAGTTACATTCTTAGCATTGCCACCAAGTTTAAACTTCTGTACTGCAGAAGGAGTTTCATCATAAAGTACAGAAACATACTGTGATAAGTATGGAGTAACAATATAAGAAGCACTAGAAGGATAAGTATTAGAAGAAGTTCTATCTTTATCATTCAAGTTATAACGCATCTTAATCTGAGTCTTTGTGCTTAATGGATCATATGCGCCAGCTGCCCATGCAGAGTCAAGATAATTAAATCTATTTCTAATCATGGTCTTTCTTTGTAAGCTTCTATCACCCTGTAAGCAGTAGTAATAAAGTGAAGTCTTTTTAATATTACCCTCTTGGTCAGTATAACCAATAGTGGCAGGAGCAAGATACTTATAATAAGCATCATAGTTCTTCATGACAGGAGACCATTTATCACTACCATTAGTTTCAAAGTAATATTCAACTTTTTCTTGGTTAAAGTTTGCTTTACGTAATGCATTATACATCTTCATGATTTCACTCTTGAAGCAAATATATATATTGTTCCATAAAACAGAACCATTACCAGAGAAAATAGAATCGGTAGAACCGGTTTCAGAATATACTTCAACATCTGGAACAGTTTCCCCATCAATTGTACGTGTTACCGCGCGCAATGCCAATGGAGGAGTTGCATCTTCATCATAATCCCAATAAACCTGACCAGAGTTATTAACACCTAATTGTGTATCAAGGTCATAGAAAATTGGATACCAAATATATTCGCCACCTGGAGTTTCTGGACCCCAAGAGCTAATCATCATGTTCTTTTGACGAGAGTCATAAAGAAGGAAGAATTCGGTATAAATGAAATAGAATAAGCAATAGTTGAGATTTAAATGTTTAGTTAATTCAGATTTAAACTTACATAAACGATAACGGTTAGTATCATATTCAAACTTTTCATAAAGATCAACATTAAAACCAACAGCATTAATTGCGAAATTCATTGTAAAGTGTTTATATGTACCAGCGCTAGTAAGTTGAATACCAATTTCACTTAAATCTTCAATGGCTTCTGCGCCATAATACCAAGAATCATCATGATAAATGAAATCATGTGCAGCAATATATTGTTTATCATTAGCTGCATTATTTTCATCTTCTTCACCATTGGCAACGCGAATGAATTTTAATAATGCAGTTTGATCAGTAACTTTAAGACGTTCAGCGTCATAGTAGTTATTCAATGGATTATTATCTTCATCAAATTGAATATCAACTGTAGTGAACAATCCAGTAGGAGTAAAGACTTTTTCAATATGAATATCAACAGGTTCATAAACGCCTTCGTTTAAAGCATAATATGTAATTGCTGGTTCATATTCAGTAGAAATTGTTTTATAATATACAGGCTCTTCAATCGTTCTCTTAGGACGATTAGCATTAGTATAATCAAAACTTGTTACGTCAGTTTGACGAATCCAATCCCAAAGCTTACCAAGTTCAACAGTCTTAGCACGCCATTCTCGGGTATCTTCTTCATCTGTCATTTCTGGATAACGCTGTTCAAAGTGGTCTTGAATAAGGTAATAAGGATCACCACTCTTAGTAGTACCCTGATCTAACCAATTATCATTACCATCAGTAAACTTAGAATAACCAGCTTGGTTATTGGTTAATTCCCAGCATTGAGCAACATTAGTATATGTACAAGGAGTATCAACAAATTCATAATCTTCAGTTTCTTCATTAAATGCTGGAGCCTTAAAATATCTTACTTGCTTGGTTACTTCTTCACCATCAACTTCTTCAGTTTCAGTTTTTACTTCACCAAGATTTGGCTGTTCTGTATCATCAACAAAACCAAATACATTTTCAGATGCTTTATCAATATTGAAATTATAACGACCAATAAATTCAATATTTCCTGTGCTGTCTTCCCAGAATACCAAGATTGGGAATCCCCAAACGGTCGTACGATAAGCTGCAGAATCAGCAGAGCCAAGAATTCTTTGAAGTGGATGACGTAAATCATAACTTGTATCATGATTTAACAATGCAGTTGCATAATTAGCACCCGCAGTATTATGAACAGAAGAACTATCCATATAATCTGCCTTTAAGCAGAATGCTGTGGCTTTTAAACCAACACCAATATCAATAGCACCTTTGTTCTTTTTAGGTGCATCCTTGTTCGCTTTATAACTAATATATTGTCCAAGATCGCCAGTATAAATATCTTTATTAGCTTCGTCACCATCCCAATGCTCAATACGTAATACATTAGGTTCCATTTCAAGAGTACCCATCTTTACTGCATCAGACCAGTCAGAAGAACCTTCTTTTACTTGGAATTTAAAGTTTCTACGAGGATATGCTTGAGAAGAAGTACCTTGAACATTAATCTAAGAATTGGACATATGGAAATTACGTTTTGGATTCTTAGGATCATAATAACGAATATTAACACCAATTTTATTACCTTTGAAGTAAGGAAGTCTGTCCTATGTTTTAGAAATTGTTGGCAAGTTAACAGTACTGATAACCATAACAGGAATTAAGCCAGCTTCTTTAGTCTTCAAATAGTCTAAGTTGGAGCCATCATCTTTAACAATAGCTTTTCCACAAAGATAACGTGCTTTCTTCTCAGGAAGAGTAGGCGCATCCGCAGTCCAGTTTTGTCCGATGTCAGCATAATATAAAGGTTGTTCGTAAATACGAATACCATAAAGATCAACATCGCAGCAATCAGATGTAATACGAATACCCGCTTGTCCATCAAAAGATTGCGCAAATTGAGCACCTGCATTATATTCAAGAACGCTTGTTAAAACGCCATTGATATAAGCATAAATCATAGGGGTTACATTGTTGCCTGAAGCAGGACCAACAACGAAAGAAACCTTAACACGAGTATCATCAGTATAACGAGCACTGACAAGGGTAGAACTAGATAAGCTTAAGAACGCTTCTTGAGTACCTAAAACAATACCACGATTAGAACCATAGTATGTTAAGAAAGCACTATCAGAATTAGAAGAAACAACACGTTCAACTGATTCGCTACCAGTCAATTCATTTTCTTCTGGCATATGACCACCAATTGGGCGATCAGGATCATCGCCTTCGGCAATTTTGATTGCTAAACTTTCATCATTACCTTCTTCTTCTGGAGCATAACACTCAAGAGTATAAGGTAAAGCTGTTCTACTATCACTTTCAAACCATTTATGAGTAGATAATTCGCTATATTTTAAATACTTAGTTTGAGTATTGATTAAACGAGAATAGTCAACAGCATTATGTACAGCGAAATCAAACTCATAAGTTTGTCCTGGGCTTGTACCACCACCACTTGCGAACAATGTAGTAGGAATAAATACAGAAGCGCCATTAGAAACGCGCAATGCTGTATTACCATCACTATCTTTAATCCAACCATTGTTATACCAGTTAAAACCACTAAGTACAACAGGAGAATCAATAAACTCATCGTTCTGGTCTTTGGTCTTTAATACTTTAGTATTAGAAGTTACTACTTCATTAGGCCATAAGACACGTTTGGTTGCACGCTCATTATTTGTGCGGCCAGCCGCACTTAAATATAAAATAGAACCAGAAATTGGCTCTAAGCTATAACGACTTTCAGCAGTAATTGTTACAGTAGAACTCCAAGAAGAATCACCTGCAACAATAGTGAAAGTATTAGAACCAAGATTATACTTAATAATTTCCCAATTGTTATAATTACCAGTATAGCTTAAATCTTCACTACTAATTTCTTCATCATTAATATAATAAGTTACAGTAGTAGTTCCAACCAAGTTTGTTGGATCATACACAACAAAAGGAATCTCAATTAATGTATAGTTTACAAAAGAGGCACCTGAACGCTTAAATGGAGACCAAATAATAACACTTGTTCCATCTGTTACCCAACCAATTTCGTAGTGTAAATCTTTACTGATCTCAACTGTTGTTGGACCAATTGTCATTTTTGCTACAATATCAAGGGTATGTGCGCCATGTGCGGCACCTTCAAATAAGCTCCAAAGTTCTAATACACCACTTGTAGTTTCAATTTTTTGAGTCTTTTGAACTCCACCATTTGCAGCATCCACAGTAGCAGTTACTTCAATTTCACCTTGTTGGAACAAGTCTTCAGAAGTAACGCCTTGACCCAATGTAAGCTGCCATGGGAATGTAATACCGCTAATACCATCAGCTTTACGTTTAATAGTAGAAGGATTCCACTGATTAGTTGGCTCATATCTAACATCAATTACTGAGAAAGATGTGCTTTCAACTTCAGACTGACGATCATTAACGAATGCTTGAACCTTCAATACTGTTAAACCAGTTCTAAGATAGCTTGCAGGAATATTTAATTGCATTGTACCAACACCGTTGGTTAATGTCAAACGTCCTGGATTCCAAGTTTCTCTATATGGCTGCTGTGCATTACGGCTTTCATAGAAATTAACTTCTAATTCAGCCTGACTTCCACGTTTTGTATCAACAACACGGATAGTCGCCACAGCATTTTGTCCTTTTGCAATCATGCTTGGGAACTGAACTGTATAAATAACACTAATTGAAGAAGTATCAGTGCCACCACCGCCACCAGATCCAGATACAAGGATTTTTTCTACCCAGCAGAATTCTTCATCAAGCTTCTTAATACGATAGAGGGTTCCATCATAATTAATAATAATATCTTCTCTTTGGTAGGTTTCAACTGGCTTATTGATTAAAGCATAAGCTGCATCAATATCGGCACGAGGGAATGGTAAAAGACCATCGGAATCATCTGTTGCTACAAGAGTATCCGCACAATCGCCATATACAAATTTAATACCTGAACCGCTCATGACATGACGTTCACCATCTGCATCATCAAAGTAGATTTTATTTGTATCATAAGCAAAGAAAATCGCACCGGGTGTAGATGGAAATGCTTGACACTATGCTTCTGTTCCACGGTAAGGGGCAAATGCATTTTCAGAAACCTTAGATGTAACAGCCATTACATTAACTCCCTTCTCTCATAAATTTGGGGCAGATTGCTCTGCCCCTTATTATTTTTTATATTAGAAAGTCTCCCACATCAAGTCAATACCAAGTGCAGTTGCTGCATTGGCATCAGCTCTTGTAAATGTGAGTGAATCAGACTTCAAATTAAAGATGCTAGTCATTGTTGTATTATCTTGGAATGTGATTGTAGAAGTTAATCTTGCCCCAGATGCTTTTGCAGATGCTCCAGCAGTTACAGCGGTAGAACCATTATAAAGCGCGGAAATACCTGCAAAAGATTTCAACTTAAGATGACCAACAGTAATAGTACCAGTCTTAACTGCAGTGATATGGCCGTTAGAAACAGTAATACCAGTAATTGCAGTGAAGGAAGCAGTACCATATAAATCACCGCCAGTAGCGCCAACTGTAGCATTAGTTGTTGCATCTGCGGTAGGAGTAATTGCAGCATAAGCCTTATGGGCTAATGTTACAACCTGATTTGTACCAGAACCGGTAGAGGTTGTAGTTAAATCAGTTTGATCAACACGTAATTTAACACCATTGTTAACACCATTAACTGCGATATATAAATCTTTAGTTGCATCTGCATAAGTCAATTTAACTGTTTGTGTATCATCACCAGATGGGATATAAGTCCAACGAATCTTAGAAGGTTCAATATATCCTGCAGCATTTTCAGTACCATCAACAGAGGTAGCAATGAACATGTCGCCTACAGCAGCATCTTGAGTATTACCGGTTGTTAAATTATTAATTATATATGTATTATTGGTTACAACTTTATAAGTGTCACCAATAGATACAGTACCAGTTGTTAATGGTAATGAAGTAATTGAAGCACCATCAGAAGCTGCACCAACTGTGCCCTTATAAGACATTGAATCAGCAGCTTTTAATTTTTCTTCAATCGCAGCATTAGTCTGATCAATAGTATAAACAGGTAATACTGCAGTACCATTTACAAATTTAATATTAGAAGTTGCACCGCTCTTACCAATTTGAATAATTGGAGAAATTGTCGCAGTAGCAGCGTCAATATTAAGAATAGTATCTTTAATGGCTAATTTCAAATCACCAGAAGAATTGAAAGAGCCAGTTAAGCTAATCTTTGTACCAATAGTGATCGTGCCATTGGCATCAGATTTAACGTGCGCGATACCATCACCGACCAAGTTAATTGTATTAGTCGGAGTTAATGAAGCAGGCTTAGAAACCGTTGCTCCAGTTGCGTCAGTACCAGTGCTATAATTATAAAGATTTAATGGAACTTCATTCGCGCTATATGCAGTAGTTGTAGTTTTTAACTCTGTAATTTCAATTAAATCTTTAACACGCATTGTAATGGTATAAATACCATTGGTATCTGCCGCACTTGATAATTGCATAGCAGTTGTATTTGCACTAGCTAACTTCCAAGATAGTGTGGATCCAAATGCTGGCGTATTATCAGGTTTTGTAATATTCAACTTAATAGTTGAAGTAGCATTACCTGCGGTCGTGATATTCCACGCCATCGCTTTGATAATATTACTAATACTTTGACCGTTAATCTGTTGCCAGTCTCCAGCCGTAGTATCCCATTTAGCTAAAATATTACCATCTTTGACGTAGTATAACGCTGTTGTGCTCTTAGGTTGAGAAGCTGTAGGTAAATCATTTATTGTAGCAACTTCAATAATATCGCCTAAACGAATACGTTCTACTGTGCTACCACCTGTTGGCGTATAATCAACGTACATTGCACGTTCATCATAAGCAACATATACATTACCATCAGTTTTAGTAGAAGGTAAATCAGCCTAAAGCCCACGCAAAAATTTAACTCTTGCGTCAGTTACCGCCATTATGATTCATCTCCTTTAGCTATGTTTTTTATAAGTGCCCCATCTCATGATATTCTCATCGATTCGAGAATCAACATATTCAGTAACAGTTGCGTATTCTCTATCGTTCCAAGTTAAATCACCAATGGAGTCATTCCAACCGTCAGCGCTTAAATAGGTATGCTTACGATTCATATCTTTAAGAGACTATACGGCGGTATTTAATGCTGGAACCACACCTGCGGCAGTATCAGAAAATAAAGGAATATTAACTTCCCATGCTGAATTACGAACTAATTTTGTTCCATTAACATAAACGTTTTGTAATCCAACTGGTTTACTTAACATTGTTTCTAAATTTTCGACCCTTAAGATAAGCCCAGTTCCAGACGTTTGTCCAATAGTAGCTGTTCCAACTACAGATTGTAAAGTGTTTACCTTGTGAGTAAGGCTTGCTAAATCTGCCGTTTGAGATTCATTTATCTAATGAATATCAGTCAACTATTGCTTGATCGAAGTTACAGAAGTTTGTAAATCCTTGACATCTGTTAAGTTCGGTTCATACCAGCCCAATGACCCATCGCTAGAAACTCGCGGTTCGAGATCAGATGACCATGGGTGGTTTGCATCAACTGTGACTAACTCATAATGGGCTGGCACAGGCGGAATATATCCTAACTTGCCAGGTTCGCCTTGGCTTTCAACCTCTGGAATGAATTGATAATATTGCTTTTCATAATCTTTTAATGAAAGAACACCATCATTAAGTTGCAATACTTTCTAATTAATGTTGAGGTCAAGCGTTCCAGATACACTGGCTAACTTTTCATCTAACGTTTCTCCGGATGGAAAAATAACATCTTTACTTTTGATACCGATATTAAGCTACTTCCAAACTTTTTGATCGGTATACATAAATAAATCTGTTGTTCCATTAGGTTCTTTAATTACCAATATATCATTAATTACAGCATATTTTCCATCCATTACGCGAGCTATTGCTGCCTCTATTGCTTCATTTTCTTGCAATACAGTTTCATAATAATGCGAATTGCCAATTGGAACCGCACCACGATATAACTCATGCGTATCTAATAAAAAATATAATGAATTTGGATCTTTTTTAGCCAAAGCATTATATTCTGCACGGGAGCCGAATCTAAACAGCACTTTTGAAGAAGATTTTTTCTGTGCCATTATTTCCCCTCCCATCGTTCTCTATTTATAGAGAATGAAATAGGTCTATTATCAATCATTGACCTCTTCCACATAATCAATTAATAAGGGATAGGTATCATCTGGAAAGCGAGTATTATATTGACCGAGCCGAGTCAAAGAACTTGCTTCACATTTAATATTATAAATTGGCTATAAAGCCAATACTTCAGAAGGGATATCATAATAAAAATTTCGATCATCGTCTTGATTTATTCCAGAGTAAGCAAGTACTCTAATGGGAAATGGAGTATCATTGACAAAAAAGCCAAACCCTGGAATAGCAGTGATTCGTAATTCAATTATACGAGTACTGGCACCAAATAAAGTTCCTGTAATTAAATTGGCGCGAGTAGCGCCAACTGAATTGCGAGAATCTCCTTCTGAAAAATATCTAATTTGTTTCTTTTTTGTAGTCATACTTTATCTCCTTAAATCAAACGATCTGCTGCTCTATAAGCAGTTATACTCATCATACCATCAAATTTTAACTGATATGAAAAACTCTTGATTATATATTCACCACGAATGCCGGTATTATTATCAACAACTCTAATACGTTGATTGGGTTCAAACCAATAAATCGGCACACAAGATAAGGTAATTGTTTCTTGATAATTCGTAGTTTCATAAACCATTTCATCTAATGCATCTTTAGCGCCCTTGCCTTGAGTACTAATCTTAAAATAATTAGATAATCCATTATTTAAACGTAATCTAATATAACTTAAATTAGATGCATTAAAACTTGCGTCATTAGGATCAAGCCACATTATATTAGGTATTGTTCTATAGAAAATCGCTTTAATATTTGTATCATTAATTGCTTTTGACCTATGCCCTATAGATGCAATTTTATATTTACCATATTCACTAAAAGTATCCATAAAATCAATCCAAAATAACATATCTTCTGGTGCAATAAAACTAATTTCATGTGAATCTTTATGATAACGAATAAAATTAGGATTCCAATGACCATTGTCTGTCCAGGCAAGGAAAGCGGTTTTAACCATGTTTTGTTTATGAGTTTTTTGCTCTTTTTCCATAGTTTTTACTACATTTTTTAATGTATCAGCATAAGTTTTATAACGATTTTTTGTAGTTTCAACAGCTGTTAATCCTACATTTACATTTGTACGTTGATCAGTAATATATTGCTTAACAATTGTAATAACTTGATCAACAACAGATGAGTTATAATATTCTTCATATGCTGTGTTACGCATTTTTGCTCTGGTTGCGGCTAAATCTTCTTCAAACTCAGTCATTTTATCTTCTATGCTTAATAAAGTCGCAAGATATGCTTCTTTATGCATTAAATAACGTTGATTACGTTCACCATCTGTTATGCTCATACTTTTAGTACGTAACATTTCTTTGTAATATGTGTTTTGTGCAGTCTAAAATTGAGAACTCTAAAATTGAGTTAACATTTGTGAATTATAAGTTAAACCCGCAAAATAGGCTTCTGGTACATCATCACTAGTCAAATCGTTATCAACTTTATAATAAATATTCCAAAAACTAAGCATATCAGCAAAATAAATTGCATAACGATTATTTAATCTTGCTTCCCATGCAAGTAATTCTTTTGAAATAATTTCAAATGTTTTTTCTTTTGTTACACGAAAACGTGGCAAATAATATACATTATTGCCAGATCCATGCTATACCCAATCATAAAAAGTCATTCCACGTACTTGCCAACCATCAACACCGCCCAAAGTATCAATACGATATTTGCCTGAGCTATCAGCAGAATCTACACGTTCAAATTCTACATAAGAACGAGAACTATTATTAATCTCATTCTCTTGTCCAGCCCATTTCAAATTAGTTTTAGATAATACCCATTCAACCCAAGTATATTCATTTTGACCGTAGTCTTTACGTCCTTTTTGAATTTGCTCACCTTTATTATCAAACTTACCGATATTGCAAATCTCTAAATCAACAGACAAAAATTTTTTAAATGTATTGGTTTTTAAATCATAATACCAAACATAATCTTGCGAGTTAGCTTCAATAACCGAATCCTTACTATAATAAGAACCATCGCCATGATATAATTTAACTGGACATTTAAACGTATGAATGTTATATAAAGCAACAGGAGAATTTAAACCAACTTTATCAAATTCTTTAATATGCATTGCCGCACGTGAATAATCTAACGCCATACGATAAATTAATTCACGATAATCTACAACCTTAGTGCGGCCAGAACTGGCAGTAGAAGTAAAATGATTTTTTAATGCAGCGACGTTAGATTTAATTTCTGAATCAAAATAAAATGCTTCTTTAGTAGAAGAACCCTCTGGATAATGCCAAAATGATTTCAAATATTCCTCATATTCATCTAGTAAATCTTGTAATTCAGTAACAGCTAATTCATTAGCATTATCCTTATCATCAAAATTAAACCCTTCAGTAACATACCAATAACCATCAGATAAACAATGATATGCTTTTGGTTTATCATCAATAGCATAACGCAAATGACAAGGCCAGGACTTATGGGAAGAATTATTTGTCTTACCTATTGCTCCCCAAACTGCCCAATCATTACGAATATTAGTAAGTTTTGGTTTATTACTATAAGATTCAATAATATTAGAATTAGTAAAATCATAAATTGTTTGTGTCGCTTCAGTGCTTGAAAAATATCCAACGCTTTGATCTTCTGGTACAACGCCATTCCAAACAACGTTATGATAAATCTATTTTCTTCTAAAAATAAATCTTCCCTATAGGTCATAAAAATATTCATATTCGCCTAATACTTCTACAACCTTATTCAACATTTCTACAATTGTGCCGCCAGTCTATACGACTAATTCTCCAGGATACGTTAAATCTGTTGCACGATAACCAGCTGTATCACCATAAGTTAATTTTTTAATAATACGATAATAACGTTTTACACCACTACTTTCATTATGCTCATGTATAGTGCCTTCATCGCCTTCCACATAAATAGAATTTAAATAATTAGCAAACGCATCATTATAAGAAGGATCGTCCTCACTAAAAAAGCACATACTCGAACTATAAACTGAAAAGTCGGCATAATTAGAAACATCATATAAAAAACAATTTAAATTATCAACTTTATAATCTAATAATTCAACTGATACGTCTTCTAAATCATTAATTAAAATATTTTCATAAGGTTCTTTAGCATATACATGAACCGCTTCACGAATCATATCATAAATTAATACAGCTTGATAAGTTATTGTTGTACCATCATCAGATTTAATCTCTTCGTTAGCGAAATCATGTTCGGCAAATAAAGCACCACCAACGCTACCATCTAAAAGACACATTTTATCTTTTCCTGTTAAAGAAAGTTGAAAACCGTTTAATTTGTTAGACATAGAAATATCTGTAGCTATGTACATACCCATTGGGAACCATATCCATTCCGGATATTTATCATTAACAAAATTTTTCTTACCAATAGCAACAATATATTTAGTATGAATCTACCAATCTAATTCATTTACATTAGAATCTAATGTAAACATAGTTAAACTACAAGTACGACGACAAGCAGAAGAACCATCTATTGAGATATTACCGCCTTCAATGTTGCCGGTAATATCTGCAATAGGATGTTCATTGAAATCCAAAACAATAATTTTCGCCAAGGTTTCATGAATTGGATATTCATCTAACTGTTTTAAAAAATCTTTATCTCTTAATGGTTGCGGATTAGGATCAAACAATTAAATCAACCTCCTTGTCCACCTTGAACAGTTAATGTATTTTTAATTTGAGTTTCAAGCGTTTTTTCTGCGACACGATAATTATTATATGCCCCATTAATTGTTGCAAAACTATAATCAGTATTAGCAACAGTATAAATTGTATAATTAGTTACATAATTAAACCATTCATTAACTGCAATTTGTGAAAACCGATCACCTGTCCAAATAAATAACAATGTATTTGCATCAGACGGTTTATTCGCAATTTCAGTTAAATTAAATGTATATTTATACCATTCAAGTTTTTTCTTTTCTGCTTCAACTCTAGCTGGATTAATACCTGCGCCAGTTTCAATCGAATAATCAATTTTATTAACTTGATAAAAGAAATTAATCCAAACATCATTGCCAATAGTCCAATATACTTCATTTGGCTCTAAATAATTAATAGACACAATGTCTTGACTACCAGAATCATAAGCTGTAATATCAATTAATGCATTGTTTGCATTTTTAGTACGAATACGCTTATTTGGCGTCATCTATACAAGATTGCCAGTAGATGGATTATATCTATAATAAACTGTTGCATTATTTTCTGTTGTTTTATAAATAACAAATTCGCCATATAATAATGAATATTTATTTTTATAATTAGATGCCCACTGACTTGCTATACCAGGTTCTGTAACTTCTGGATAAGTATGAGCAACTGTTTTATAACAATTACTTACAATATATTTATTACCAGAGAAATCTTCTATAATATTACGACTCTATCCACTCGCGCCAGATGCTAACTAATTACCATATGCGCTCCAACCAAAATACGTCATAACTTTTTGAGAAGAAACATTATCAGTAGTAATTGAAGTATCTATGCGCACAGTTAAATAAATAGTTCCCGTTGCACCCATTAATTCTTGACGAGAATTGGTAAATGCAACAAGCTTTAATGGCCCTATATAGGGTTCATTCCGCACCATTTCATAAGTACCATCAATACCCATCATAAATGTAGAATCGCCCCAAGAGAACATTTTGGCTTTAACAGAAGTAGGAACTTGAATCATAATTCTAGAAACTGCTTGACCGTCTGTGAAATCATAATTTTGTAATGCAGTTAAAATTTGATTATTACGCTGATCCGCATCATCAATATAAGCATATGTTGCCATAATACCATTACGAACATTGCTTATATCAACTGTTTTAACTACATCGACATATGTATGGCCTTCTTCATCGCCAGTTCCTTTAGATAATAATTCATATTTTAATAATGCATCAGTAGTATATGGCTAAATTTCATCTGCAGTTGCACTAAAAGAATGTATCATACGACTTGTGCCATTAAAAGGTGACAATGACACATTCATTAATTTAACTATAAAATTACCTTCTTGCGGTGATTTAAATAATTTAATCTTACCATTATTCAACCATGATAGCGCAAACATAGTAAAATTCTTTTCTGCAGCAATATTTTCATCGGTTTGATCTGTTGTTTCTATAAACTAAGACCAAGCATCTAATTGCCCTAATTTACCATTAATCGCATAGTTATGATATTGTAACTCTTTGCCTCTTGTTCTAAGCAATTCAATAGGTAACAGTTCAGATTTTTTCATAAATAATTCTTTATCATCTGATAAATATGTAAGTAATCCAGTAATAGGAAATTCTTTATAACAAAGATTGCCATTTCTAAAAATTAATGGGTATTTACTTCCTAATGTAGTTTTTTTCGTTTCAGAAATAACTTCTTTAAAAGAGCTAACATTAGCATTATATCGAATTTTTAACTGTCGTTTACCATCAAATAAAAATGCATCTTCAAAATAAGATGCAATTGAAGAAACTGAAACTGCGCGTTGAGAAAGAATATTTGCAGAACTAATTTTCTACAATCCATATTTGTATGCAATACCAGATTCAATAGAATAATCATAAAACACAAATTCAGAATATTTTCCAAAAGATTGGAATGAATATAAAATAAGCCAATTTTCAAAGCTCGTTTTAGAATCAGTGCGCTCTAAATAATAATTACCAGAAAAAGCAATTTCATTAGAAGATCCATTAGGTTCTATTGTTATTTTAATACGGCCATTTTCATAATCTAATTCAGACTTTATAATAATAGGCAATGTTTCACCAACTGCAACTGCCGATTGTACTCCATACTATGGACTAGCAACTTCAAGTCCATTGGTAGTAATAATTTTATACTACATCGTATAATTTGCAGAAGAATCAAACATTTCAGTTAATGTTAATAAATCAACAGAAGAACTAAGTTCAGTATCTGTTGAACTATCATGAATTAACCAACCAGTATCTAAAAATGTTTTTTGTTCTATTTCATGTGTTAAAGTATTACGTTTAGAGCTATTAATAATAAATCTATATTGATAAACTTTTTCACTAACATCTAAATTACTATACTATCCATAAAATTGTACAGTATTTACAGAGTTAGTTACACCAGACTCTAAGCCTTGAATAATAACACTTGGGCATTCAGTATATTTAGCAATAGAAACAGTAGAATAATAGCCATCTTCACGTACACCATTATTCATAGTATAGTATGCTAATTGCAATTTATAATAATTACCTTTTACTAATTTTTTTGCTAAATCACTACCTGCGGGAAGTGTATATGTAACTGTAAAATTTTGATCATCCCAATTTTCAGTTTTTAATACTCCAACTAGAGTATCAACCGTGGTTCTTTTAATTCGAAGAAGTAATCCTTTAACAGCGGCACGACTGACAGACTAATTCATAGTAAAAGGGACCACGATGTTCGTGGTCCCCGACAAGTCTGTATAAAATGAAGGGAGTGTGCCAGCTATTGTTGGAGGATATAGCTTAGCCATAATTACGCCTCCTCATCAATTAATAACTCAAGTGCCTCCATCTGTTTTGGGGTAAATTCCATGCTTTCAATCAAAGACATTGGAATTCTACGAAGTTCAACTTCTGTAGTAAAACCATCAAGTGCAACACGTGCTTCGCGGCACTCTTCTTCCATGCCTTCCTTGATCTTAAATACATTTTCAGCTGTCTGAACAAACTGACCATTCTCGTCTTGAACAAGGAATTTGTTCGCAAATTCACGTTCACGTTCAATATAAAATTCAGTTTCCTGTTTTAATATTGCATTATCCTTTGCAAGAATTAAACTAAGCTTAAAAGGAAGCTTATTATTTTGCATAGAATTAATACAATCAGCAATCATTGAAATTTGATTAAAAGTAAGTGTCATTTTTTCATTTCTCCTTTTTCTCTTTATTAACCACTGCCAGAGATAGTCATTGAAGTAATCTTAGGTGTAATTGTGCTAACACTATGAGTACAATGCGCTGCGCCATCAGTTCCTATATAAGGACTACCAGATAGAGTGCCACCATCGTAATCTAAAGTATAAGTAACACTAAATGAAACATCTTTAGAATGACTATTCCCACCCGTGACAGTGACAGTGCCGCCATCTTGGGTACCAGTAACCGATACAGCTACTCCCTCCCACAAATCGTCAAAAACCGATTGCGCGATTGAAACAATCGTCGCATATAAGGAACCACTTTCACCAAGCATTCCATCAATTACTGAACTTAATTGTGATTTCAAAGAGTCAGTAATGTTTCCTTCTCCAAGTGCACTTTCAATAGCAGAACTAATAGCAGATTTCATTGCATCTGTATTAGCTCCAAGTGCGCTAGCAATAGCACCACTTAAAGCATTATCGGCATCAGCGGTAATTAAACCACTAATTGCTTTACTTAAAGCACCATTCGAATCAGTTGTAAGTAAATTGCCAATAGCTTTACTTAATACTTGATCACTATCATTAGATAATAAACCAGCAATAGTAGTTGATAATGAAAGCCCCATAGTTGCATCAGTTAATGCAGCAGATAATGCATCTGCAATATATTGTGTATTTTTATCAGCAACTACATGACCATTTTCCCATCTTAACCCTAAAGCATTTGCATCTGCTTCAGTTAATTCACCGTTCATATAACGCTTAAATCTTCTAATAATGGACCAAGCGGCGTTTAATGCTTGAACAGCTTTTCTAAATGCTGCAGCTGTAGCTTCATTAACACGAATAATGTTATTCATCAAACGTGCATCATTTTCATACACTTCAGCAATGGTTGCAGCATATGAATTTCCAATTTGCACTTCATTGGCATATATATTCCAACGACGTGCGGGAGTTCCTAAAATACTATTCGTTTTGAAAGGTCTAATAATACAAATGCCATCTTCAAATCCAATATCAGCCAAATCATCATCTGTATATGCTACTTTATCATATTTTAATGTCTTTAAATAAGAAGGCTTTAATTCAGCAGGATTATTATCTAAATTGGTTAAAAATTCTACTCTAAAACCATAGCCTCTTGATCCATCATGACTTTCAGAATCAAAATCTGGAATACCTGTTGTTTCATCAATATATGGATGAGTTTCATCCGCAAATAAACCAACATCAAAACGATTATTATTAACTAATTGATTTAATGACTAATTTACTAAATTAATACGACGATTATCATCAGATACATCTGTATTAATTTTAACTAAATAAGCGCCACCTTCTTGATATTCACCAGGATCAGTATCTGCCCATGAGCCAGTCCCTGTTCCACTAACAGTATCATCTTGTTCATTATCTTGTCTAGCATCTTGATTATATTGAATACCAGTATAAGTAGTTAATGTACTAGTAATAGATGATTCTGTTAAAGTTGTAGAATACGTAGTTGCGCCTGTTGTTAAACCAACCAATGCAACTCTTGCCAAATAAATTGTGCCCATTGTATATATAGATGATCCGGTATCACCATTGGTAGCAATTTTATTACCAATAAACAAAACACCCGTGGTACCATCTAATACTATTTGGCCAGAGCCAACACGTATCTAATTTAAACTAGGATCTAATGCAATAGACTCAACAACCTCGCTATTATTATTATAACGATAAGTTGCCATAACACCATTATTATTAGTTCCCCACGCGGAAATTGTCCCACCCATTAACATCATTTTTTCTCGTATAATGGTATCAGCAATTGCCGCATCATCACCTTGTACAAACTTATTTTGTGTAGCAAACTAAAATTGTACAGGTTCATCCTCACTATAAGTAAAATATGCCAATGGAGGATATGCATTAACCTTTGCCCAAACAACATTTCTGTCATTGGTTTTTGAATATTTAAATTTAGGATTTTCATAATCATCAACCAATGGTTGATCATTACCACTACCCGCATTTAAATCATTAGAATTAATATATCCTAATTTAGTAGTATTATTTAAAGAACAACTTACAACAGCATAATTATTAACAACTCTTACTACATCAACTTGTGTATTCGCTGGAACCTCAGCAACAATTGCAATCGCGCTTGTTGAAGTATATATTTTAGTATCTTTGTTAGTTGTTGTGGAATACTAACATACTTTTTTATAATATCCTTCTTGTACTCTTTCATACCAACCAAGCGCATGAGGATCTTGATGCTAACCTTCTGCATTTTGATCTGCATTAGGCGTTACTTTCTAATATCCAGTATGGAAATGTATACCATTTTCATCAACATAAGTATAAGATCCATCTGGCCGCACATAACTATAACCTTGACCAGATAATGTATATTCATGTCCAGCAGGGTCTGTAAATGTTTGACCAGTATTACTAATTGTCTATTGATTACCTTGTTCATCTGTATAAGTTGTTGTACCACCGTAATATGTACTTGTATTACCATTCTAATCCAAATAAGTTGTTTGACCATTTACCAGCGTATAACTATGGTATGGATTTCCTGTATCATCTACAATTGGATTTCCATTAGAATCAAACAAAGTATTTTGAATAGTAATATCTAAGAAATTACTATGCTCTACTGTGGTTCCTACAGCAACAGAATTATTAATCCTAATACCATCAAATTGAGCTCGATTACCATAAACTGTGCCATCTAAACGAACACCAAAATGGATTCCTTGTTTATCTCCTGCGTATATAGCAAATTCACCATAAGTATTAAATGTTTCTGGGCCCAGTTTAGAGGCTGAAATCTACTAATAAAGTTCAGCAGATGTTATATTAGGTTCAAGCCCGGTAGGAGTTTCAGAAAATGGATCATGAATAACTCTTATATTACCACTACTATCCATAATACGAATAGTATTTTCAGTGTAACCAAGTTCAGTATTTCCTGTTGGTTCATAAACTGCTATACCATGACGAGAAGTTATTTCACCTGTACTAGAATCATAGTCTTCTGCATAAGTAGGATGTAATTCTTCTTCAGATTCAAAAACTGTACCACCAGAAGAGGTAGTAGTAATTGCACGTTTAATGACTGTATACTCAACCCATTCAGTATAACCATTAGCAGTTTTTAATTTTAACTTTGCACTATTTGGTAATAAGAAAGTTACTTGTGTTCCATCAGTTTCAGTAACAATAGGCTCGCCATTCTCTGTTAAAAACTTTGTGGCATTACCAGTCTAAAAAGATAATAATTGATCTTTTGTATAGGCGCGACCTGTTACTTCCGGATCTCCTAAAAATATAATACCAGAATTATTTTGTTGTGTCAAACCTGCATCACCAATATACCAAGGTGATGTATAACCAATTTTACCATGTCTTGCTAATAAATAACCATTCCATTTTACACCAAATAATGGATCATCTGCATGAGACCAATCGCTTGGACTTGTAAGACTCCATGGACCATGATAAGCTGCATAAATAGCATATCTTTCAGTGTCCTATTCAGCATAAAGTTTATTCATTGCAAGAGAACGTTCATATTTTAAATCTGCAATTTTATTATCATAATAATTATTAACATTACGATAATATTCATCTTTAATACGTTGCTTATAAGAATCATCATAGCCTTCTAATGAAAAATTTGCAGATAAAGTATGTGAAGCTGCTAAGCCTGTGCGCTTAATATTTTCTAAACCACCAGCTTCATTAATAATAGTCATGGCATATGTATAATCATCAATATTATTAACTTCTGTTTTAGCCAAACCTTGTTCTAACATATAGAATAATGCTTGGTTATAATAAACATCATAATAATAGCAATAAACTGTTAAATCTGGAAGTAAAGTATTTACCAAATAAAGTAAATCAATATATTCAGAATTTAATTTCGATCTTATTACTGTATATGAAGATTCTACTGCTCTACCATTTCTCCAAACATTATCATAAATAGTAAAACTAGAATCTAATGGATGCACTGTTGGCGCTTCATATGAAGAAGCAGGCATTCCCGCACTTGCTGCAACAATCCAAAAGTTTAAAGAACCTGTTGTATTTGAAGCTTTATATGTAATGCCTCCTCTAATTGCATCTGTATCATATGGACGTGGATCATATGAAGAAGCTCTAGTTGCACCAATATCATTAAGAGTTTTATATTTTTCTCCAGCAGATTGCCAAATTCCAGAATATGAATAATACTGTCCATCTTCTTCAATATTGAAATTAGCAGTCTGTCTTGCGTTACTTGGTAATGTTACACCAAGTACATTTTCAACATTAGGGAACAAACCATACTACGCAGGAGAAGATTGACCCGCGGCATTATAGTGATTATGATAATGTTCATTAATTAATTTATATACAAATAATCTATGAGCTAAATTATCTTTGTCATATAATGCATTACGCACATTCTCCGCTAAACTATTTAGTGTTGATTCAAAATTTTGGTATTGAGAAAGCAATGCCATAGCTCTATTGTACTATTGCATATATTCATCATAGCGTTCCCAAGTAATTTCACCTTGATTGTACTATGATTCAGCTCTTACTCTTGTTTGCTCCCATTTTGATTCATATTGTTCTGAATCAAATGTCTCAACTGCTTCATCACCTGAACCAGTTGTTTTAAATACGCCACCCATGGCTCTTAATGCAGATTTTAATGAATCCATTGTTAAAGGGACTCTTAATGAACCGTCATCATTTAAAATCTGCTATTCTTTTAATATAGAAACAATATAATCTAAATTAGCCTATACAGCAATGAATGTATTAAAATAATGGTAAACATCCATTGTAAAAGCTGATTTATCTAAATAAGGATAAAGATTTAATACTAAATTTGCAATACTACCTTCTGGTAAAGTAATTTCTTTACCAAGCGCAATCTATCTATCTTCTTCAGCTTTATCAATTAATTTCTAATAATCATTAAATGTCGTAAAGAGGTCCGTTTGATCTAAACCAGGCATACCTAAATACATAAATCTATCAGCAGTAAAATCATATGGATCTTCTGTATCATTAAGTTTTGCATGAATAGACGCTTGTACATTTTCTAATGCGGTATCAATTAATTCAATAGTAACATCATCTAAAGTAGTAGCATTAGTATTAGCCAACACAGATGCTTTTTCTTCATCAGTTAAATGATCTTTTAAAGACAAAGGAGGATCAAGTTTCAAGAAATTCTTCGCTACATTTAATGCAGTAGCAGCAGCCTCCCAGGTTTTCATTTGATCTTCATGAATATATTTTTGATATAAACCAGTTGAATTAATATACCAATTACCAATGCGACCATATTTAGAAACAATACCACCGCTCGTTAATAAACCATGCGCTGGATCAACAACAAAATAATTATTGTCTGAATCCGCCATAAATTCATTTGCCCAAGTAAGATCACGCTCAGTATCAAACGCAATACACCGAGCTGCGTCCACAGGAATTTTACAATATAAGAAATAAGGACTAATACCTTTATTATCAGTATTATAATATCCTTCACCAGATTGCGCTAAAGTATTTGGATTTAAATTCAAATAGCAAGATTTATCACTATTACTAATTAAAGCATTATTACCATCAAATTGAATACGGCCTTTTCCTGCTGGGCCAATATATCCTGTACCGTCATCTAAGAAAGCAAATGAGCCAGCACCTTCAAGGAAACCATAAATGCCAGAAGCATTTTCACGTTTATCTTCACTATCAAAAGTTTCATCACCTTTTGATGCCCAGTTGCCCATCATAACACCAGTAAATGCACCAGTAGTAGCGTTTTTAGTACCTGCAGCCATCATGGTTGCTAATACTGCACCATTCTCATAATCTAATGTAAGAGTTTTACCATTCCACATATTGATTAAAGATGATGGATATAAAGATCTATCGAATGCTAATGCTTGAACAAAAGTAGCAGTGCGATCCTCAGATTTAATTTCAGTTTGACCAGTTGTTTCATTATATTCAGCATATTTACGTTGCCAATCTACCTTAAAACGTAAAGAAATTAAATATAATGGATCAGTCGCATAAGCATCTTTCCATACCCAAGAATTTTGTGTTGTAGCTTCTGTGTCTAATGAACCTACACCGCTTGGTTGATAAATCATACGATATTCATTAGTTTCAGGCGGTGATTTAACGCTTACTGCAGAAGTTAAACCATGTGAAGTACCATATGGTACATTCTATGTATAAACCATTTTAGATTCATTTACATAGGATTTCCATTTTCTATGTGCTTCATCATCATCATCTGGGTCATAGGATTGATAATCACCTTTTTCATAATCAAGATACATATAATTCTTTTTAGGATCATATTCATCACTTGAAAAGACTGGATATTTTTCTCTTTCATATTTTGAGGTGACTTTCAAGTATACTAAATTCTTTAAAAATTGATCTTCTACATCAAGATGCCATGTTGGATAGAAGAAACGAGATACATCATCATAATAAACACCATTTTCTTCATCGTCAACCATTGCATCATATTTACAAATAAAATTACCAGAATAATATTGCGGTGATTGACCATCACTACAAAATTGAATGCGATCTGGACAAGTAATAGAATGATTAGTTAAAAACCATTCATCATCAGTAATACGTAAACCACGACGTGCATGAAGAACTTCATTCTTTAAATTCTCATGACTATAGCCAATTGCTTTCATGTCATTTGTGTCATGTTCTGCCAAATCAAGAGGATTAGTTAAAGTTACTTCAACATTAACAACAATAGGGTCACAACTAAATGGAGCTTCTGCAGTTAAAATAGCGTTGTGGCCACATACTGTTACACCGTCTGGCGCTAATAAATCTGATAATTCTTGATTTTTAAATGAGCCATCAAACATCATATTTTCGCTGCGGGAAATGAATGACCATCTACAAGTATAATCATCATAACACTCTCTACCCCACATGTCTAATATACGACATTCTAATTGGAATGTTTGCTTGATTTCTCTATTACCAACCTTTTTACTTGCTACAATATAACTATTTCCTGTTGGCAAAACAATATTAATCATAGGCGTGTAACAACTACCTTGCATCATTGCTTTACCAAAATGGAATTCTCTTCTTACATTAAATGTTTGTCCCGCACGTTCTATTTTTGCTGTAATAGTATTATTAGCATACATATAATTATACATGTCTTTAATCTTAAACGCACGAGTACATAAATCATCAACATCAAATTTTGTTAAAATATTTTCTGCATTTTCGCCAGTCCACAGAACATTAATGCTGTCTCGTCCTGCAAAATATGGAGAAGCATTTTTATATTCTTGTGGAATTCGATAGAATTCCATCATAGATTCGTTTGTTGGCGGCAAATCCCAAGTTACTTTAAATGGAGGATTATACTTATACTATGTAGTATCATAATTATCCTCAACTTTAGGTTCACCTTCAGCCCAATCGGCTAGCCGCACATAAGCGTTCCAATCATGCTGTCCAGAAAGAACCACATTTTTATCGTCACGAATCCAAATATCTACAAAATATTCAATATCAGAAAATTTTACATTGTCATAACCATGAAGGATTAACTCTTCACCATTATAATTATATCGTATTTCTTTTTTATCATCTGTGGTTAAAACACGATTATTTTCATCATAAACCATAAAGTGTTGTAATGTTTCATCTGGATATAAAATTTGTCTTGTTCCATCTTCAAGAGACATTAACATTCCAACACGCAAAACAACTTTATTATTTAATGCGATAGATTGAGCGTCAGCTTCTGGTGAGAGTATATTCTAAAAAATAATAACATCACTTAAATAATGCTATCCATCAATTTCTACTGCCACTCTAATACGATAATCATCTTTATCTAAGCTACAAGTAAATGATAAAGCTCTTGATGAATATCGTTCTTGATCATATGTATCAATCGCTTCAGGAGCATTCGCTTTTTGAATTGGTGCCCATAAAGTTGTTCCAGCATAAGTGTCATATGGTTCTAAATGTGAAACAGTCTATAATTTATAATAAGTCTATGAATCACTAAATGTGTCAGATTCAAGAACATGAATATAAACGCCATCTCGTTCAATATAATAATCTGTTTTATTCTCTGCAGTAGGATTGCCAACTCTTACATATTCTTGAATCCCATAAATTGGATTTGTACTATCAGCAACCCAATCTTTTTTCTTAATATACCAATATACTTTTGCTTTAAGTCCTTCTAATTCTTCATCACTATCATAAAGTTTATATTTACCAGTTTCTTTGTCTTGATAAACAAAAGCCATCATACAGGTTTTATTATCAAATACTGTGCGGTCAGTTACATTATCTGGTTCTTGACCATATTTCAAATCATTGAAAGTATAAAGATAAACTTTATTACCTTCCATTTCAGACATTGCATAACCACTATAAACTGCTAATTTTTTAAATAATAAATTATATTCACATGGTCTATTCCCAAGAGACTCAATTTTCCATGGAATTTCTTCATTATATTCATTGATAAATTTAGATGCATCAGATTCTGGATCTTGCCAAAAATATATATCTACGCTACCAATACTAAAAGCATCACTTAAATCAAAAATAGCTTGCTATGTTGTAAATGATGGATATACATATGGATTACCATACATTTGAGTAGTATTAAAATAAAATACTCTTGTATATGGAGTACTTGCTTCACCAGATTTATTTTTCAATAAACCTTTAACAACAATTTTTAATCCATAATCACCGCTAACCGGTCTTGAATCAATCAAAAGAGATTGGATATCAACTGTAACACCAAGTTTTGTACCAATTAAAGGTGTTTCTTCATCGCCTGGATAACTTGCAATATGCCAATCTGTATCATTTATAGTTGGCCACTCATTTGTTCTTTTAATTAATTCACTTTCTTTTTGATTCGCACGATATTGATATACATTATCACCCTGATTAATTAATTCTTTTAATTGAATAAAATCATCAAAAGGAAATGAATAACTAAAAATGCCTTCTTCATTAGTTTCTGCACGAAGCCCCATAATGAATTTTTGATTTTTATAATCACCCTCTGGAATAGTAACATATACAACATCATCTACTTCATATGTCGCACCATTCTATGAATAAGCCTCACATTGAACATCGCCAATGCGCACATTATATATACCATTTTTAATACGTTCTTCTTTTGTTTCAAGAATAACGCCCTATTTGGTGACATCATTTCTTAGTTTTTTAAGTTCTGAGTCAATGAGAAATTGTTGCGATTTAATAATATTGTTTAGCATTGTTACTTTTTCTTCTGCTGCCAAGCTGCGATCACTTTGAATATTTTCACCAGCTTGGTTATATTCAGCTTCGCTAACTTCATTTATTGCCATTAACTCATCTCCTTTTTCTCATATTCTATATTAATTTAATTTTTCTGTCAAATTTATTTAAGAGATATACCCAAATAAAAAATATGAGGGGCCTAAGCCCCTCATATTATAGACCAACAGTGGTCTATCTATTAACATAATGTGATGTTTTATTATAAATTTCAGTAAGAGCTGAAACTATTTCTTGTTTATCAGTCGCTGCTGGGAAATCAGCCTTAACATAAACAGTTTGTTGTACAGAAGAAGAGGCATCAGATAAAGCACTTGTATAAGAATTGGCTAAATTATTTGCGTTTAAACTGGTCATAGACATAGCCTATGCTGCATATATTAAAGCATTAAGTAATTTATCCATAACACCAGAACTTAAAATACCAAACATCATTTTTGTTTGATCGGCATTTAAAACATATTCAGGATTTGGTTCTGTGCCATCTACCCAAGCAGGTCCAGTATAATCAATTAAACCTCCTGTGGCTGCACGTACTGAACCAGGCACACGTACCCTGCTATCAACTTTTGGTTTTGTGCCGCTGCTAGTTGGCTGCTATGTTTGTGTTGGACTAGGATCAGGATTATAACTTTTTGGAGTATAAGCTGTGACTTGACGTCCACAAACAGTACATTTTGTACCATTCGTGATAGGTCCGCTATAAGTATGAGCAGCTTTTTGAACAATAGCACCCGTATCAAGATTTTGTCTCCAATGATGAGTAGCATCATATTTCCAACCACTTAGACGAGTACCACCACCACCTCTACGGTCATCACCGCCATCTCTGCGGCCATCATCGCCATCACGACGACCTCCATCTCTGCGGCCATCATCGCCATCACGACGACCATCATCGCCATCACGACGGCCTCCATCTCTACGATCATCACCTAAACTAGCTAATGCAGTAAGTACAGCATTGATTTTATCAATCATAGAAGAAAGATTTTTAATAGTTTTTTCAATTTCAGAATTCCAATTTTTAAAATCCTTAATAATTCGAGTCATTGCGTCTTCTAATGATTTCTTTAAAGTTTCAATTAATTTATCTGTTTCATTTTTAGTATTTGTTGCTGCAGTTTTAAATTTACCTAAATCAGAGGTCATATCCTCCCATTTTGTATGCGTATGCTCTTGCAATGAATCAACACGATTAGAGTAAGAGTCTAATGCTCCTACCAAAGCGGTTTGACAATTAATCATACCCTATTTAAAATCATCTGCTTTCTTAGACATCGCAACTAAAGTAGTATTTAAATATTTATCAGTATCAAATGCAGTACCTTTTAACTCTTCAGCAAATCTATTAGATAATCTAGTATCATAATCAGTTAAATTTCCATAAGTAATCTCAATCTAACTGCCCAAATTATCCAATATTTTACCATACGCTTCATTTACTTCATCTAATCTCTACTATTTTTCTTCAGCAGTTAATGTAGCATCATTCCAAATTTGTTCAACAGCAGCCCTATATGCTTCTTCAGTCTCTTGTAAATTTTCATAAAGATCATTTAAATGCTCTTTAGAAGTTTTGTGCATTTCATATAATACATCATTATACTTCTATTCAGCTTCACTTACTGCGTCTTGATCAGTAGTATATTGATAAATCATATTACCGTTTTCATCGCGAGTAAGACGAACTTGATTTTTAGCATCTTTAGCATTCTCTAATTCTTGTTTTGCTAATAATAATTCATATTCTTTATTCATCATTTCAATATCATATTCAGATAACTCATTACTATCAGCCTACAATTTAATCTTTTCTTTTAATGCTTTTAATTCTGCTTGATTACTCTTACTGCGGGTATCTGCGATAGAATCTTCGATTTTTCTTGTTAATTTATCAATTTCATAAATTTTAGTTACATCATCAACATAAAGATCATTATTCTTTTTCCATAAATCAGCTTTGGTCTTAAGCCAATCCATATCATCGCCATTAAGTTTATTCATTTGATCCATAATTTCATCTACAGAATTTTGATATAAATCTTTTGCAGTTTGCGCAGCTGTCTTAACTGCATCAAGCCATTCTTCTTCTGCTTGTTCTTTAGTTTCTTTTAAGTCTTCAAGCGCACGTTTTGCTGCTTCATTAGTCGGATCTTTCTATAATTCTGCTTCTAATTCAGTTTCTTGCTATTGATAAAGTTTCATTCTTGCTTCATACATATCAATAGTCTATAACTAAGTATCATATTGGGCTTCCATAATAGTAGCCTTTTTATCCCAAACATCGCCGCCAGTATTATAAAGATCAACTAATTCAAGATATCCACTCATCATATTATTAAGATGTTTCATAGTATTAGCTAAAGCACTAAATTTTTCTTCACCTTTATCAATTACATCACCATAAAAACTTAACATAGTTTCGCGCATTTCAATAATTGCGTCAAGAGAAGATTGAGCCTAATCTGCAATAGATTTTAATCCTTCTGCGAAATCTGACACGGTCATTTTATCTCCATCAAATCCATCAACAGTAGGAATAATAAATCCATCCTTATCTTGTTTAATCTTGTCTAAACTTGATATACCAGCCTAGCTCATTAAATTAGCCAAAGCTTCTGGCGCAGCATTGGATTGATGCTGTAATAAACGCATTTGCTCAATATAATTTGTAAGTAATTTACTTGATTTATCTAAATCATTTTCATAAAGTTTAAGCATAGTTTGTAATAAATCAATTTGACGTTGATCAAGTTCAACTTTCAACTCTAATTCATAAGTAACCATCTCAAGCTTATTGGCACTAATTTGATTTTGAGCTTCAAGAATTGCTTCTTGAGCTTCTGCAATACGATCTTGAGCTTCTTCATAACGTTCAACAGCATCCATGGCATTATCATATTTCTTTTGGAATTCTGTCCATGCATCGTCATCAATTGCGCCATTATTATATTGATCAACCATGCGATTATATTCATCTTGCCATTTTTTCTCATAAGCATCATAATCTATATTACCATCTTCATCAAATGTTGCGCCATTTTGTTCAAGTTCTTTTTTATCTTTTTCAAGATATTTTTGTGCTTCTTTAATTTTTTCTTTATTTAAGTCAATTTGATTCTTTAATTCTTTATTTTCTGCTTTTAATGAATCTAAATAACCAGAACCATATTTACGAGATTTTAATTTATCATTTTTAGTCAATAAATCATTTTGTTTCTTTAATTGACGATCTGTTTGATGATAACGAGTACGATCATGATCATCTTTCTTTTGCTTATTACGACGGCCACCACCACCGCCGCCGCCTCCACGTTGACCATTACCAGTAGTATTAGTTTTAGAACTAGTTGCATCATCAGCAACTAAGAAAGCAAATGTTTGTTCATCAGAAGAAGAGCTACTACCAGAAACAGAGGATGTCTATGTACTACCATCAACAGCCGTAGACGATACTTGTACTGCTGATTCAACTGCACCAGAAGATGAAGCAGATACTTCTTCAATATGAACACCACCAACAATTGGCTTAATACTATATTCTTGATCTGGCGGCTATGGAATATCTGGATCTTCTACATTGGCTTCATAGTTAACTGTTTGCGTAAGTTCTCCGCCTTCAGCTTCACCAGGCATAGCTTCAGCCATTCCTTCTGCAGCATCTGCCGCAGCATTTTCAGCATCTACAAACTCATAAACGCCTTTAGATACTTCTTTAATTTGTTTACCAGCTTTCGCAGCTTGAGCATTTGCTTCATCAAAACCTAATGTTTCAACTGCTTCTTGAGCGGTCATCATTTGTTCAGAACGATTAATGGTTAATCCCATTGTTTCAGCCAACTAATCCATTTGAGCATTTGTTAATCCAAGCTATTTTTGAATATCTTTTAAAGATTGAATTTGTTTTTTGCCTTCATCACCCATTTGACTTAATTTTTGACCAAGTTTCATATTATTACCAATTTTATTTAATTCACTAATAGCATCAGAGCATGCATCAATATCTTTACCAAACTATTTTAATTTCTCAGTTAATATATTTTTTTCTATTGTTTCTGCCGCTTCTTCTGAACCATTAGCCCATTCTTTCATTGCTTCTGCATTAGCATCAATAAATTCACGACTAACTTGAAACTCACCAAAGAAATCCGTTAAAACACCAGCAAGAGAAGTATAAGCCGCAGTTTTTTCAGCTGCTGTTGCCGTAGAACTAGCCAATATATCAAATGCACCAGTCGTTGCTGTTAAAGCAGATTCTAGATCTTTTAATGCTTGCTGCTAATCATCATTGTCTACTAAAGCCTATTTTAATGCCTCAAAATCATACACATCTTGAAAATAATCATCAGAAATTTCTACTCCACCACGAATACTTGCTTCTTGTTTCATGTCAGACATTGCCGCTTCTTTAGATTCATAACTATTATCTGATAAAAATTTATTCATTCTATAATCTTTAGCTGTAGTTAAAGCAGCTTCTGCGCTCGCAACTTCAGCATTTGCACTAGCCCTAGAAGCATCAGTTTCACCGTTTTGCGCGCCCTCTTCACTAGTAACAATATCTTTAAATGTTTTTGCTGCAGATACTACTTCAGATGCAAAAGAGGTTGAACTAGCTTCAATAGATCTTGCTAAAGTTTCATCATCAACAGAATCCATTAAATCACTCAATGATTCATATTCCGTTCCTAAAGATTGATTTAATGCTGTTAACCAATCCGCTTGACTTCGTCCTGTTTCAGACTCTAATGCTTTTGCTTTTTCTTCACCAGACAATGTTGAATGTTCTGTTGCCCATTTAGTAGTTAATTCTTGAGCTTTTGACCAGTATTCTGCTTCAGTTTTTGCGTTACTCAATCTTGTTTCAGCTGCTGTTTTTGTTCTTTGATATTCTTGCTATGCTTCAACTGCAGCATCATTGGCTTCATTCAATATGGCATTTCCTTCAGCCATATCTCCCATTAAGGTCCAAGCTTTTTTATTTCCAAGTTGTAAAGCTTGAATTAACTATTCTTTACTTTCAACACCTTCAAGTCCATATTTAGTTGCAGCTGCTGCAACTGCAGCATCATCTTGGAAAGCAGTAGTAACAGCGTCCTATAATTTTTTATTTGCTGCATCTAAACGACCAATATTAGCAGCACTTCCACTTTCTGCCATATCTGCATGTGAAATAAGCCGGCCACTACTTGTGCGGACTCCTTCTGCAGATGCATTCGTAACTGTTTCACCGGGTAATAGACCTTTAACGCCCTAATTAGACATGAAATCTTGATAGGAAACTCGTCGTGACTATAATTTACCTTGATCATCATAAGACGTTGTTAAAAATGCATCAAGATTAGTAGTTTTTAAATATTCAGAAGTAGTATTTAAAGTAGGAGTTGTTAAAATATCCCCAGCCGTACCATTAGCAACCATTTGTGCAGCTTCAATATATCCATATCCTTGAGCTACCAATTGATGCATAGCATTTACTGCTGCATCAGTATCTCCAACAATCATAGAAGCAAATGATTTTCCTTCAGCCATTCCTAATAAGATATTAGAAATAGATTCAAAAGCAGATTTCCAAATTTCAATTTGTTCTGCTGCTGCACTACGTGCATTTTCATTCATTTGCTAATATGCATTTGACATCGCGTCAATTGCACCGGCTTTTATTTCAGCATAAGCTGCATCATTAGCATCAACTGCATCACTTAAATAATCATTCATCGCCGCAATAAATTTCTCTGGATCTACTTGTGGGTCAAATTTTAATGCAGCTGCATCCCATGCTTCACTAAAAATTCCAGTCAGACTATCACTAAGACCATAATGCGACTACATGCGTTCAAGCCATCGATCTTTATTATTAGTCTGAATATCTGCAATGTCCCAAACACCTCTGCCCTAATTAGCCTAATACTCAGCATTATATCCTGACATTAATTTATGAGCAGTAGATAATTCTTTATTTTGTTCGCGATGCGCTTCGGCAGCCTTACCAACCATTTCTGAATAAGCATTCGCCGCAATGACGGCTCGTTCTTCTGCTGTTGTAGCTTTAGTAAAACCATTTATTACAGATTCAGAGAAACCTGCCGCAGCTAACTTGGCTTTTTCTGTTGCAGTTAAATAACCATCATATATATGGTCTCCTAAAGTTTTTGCTCCATCTTGCATTTTTGTAACTTCTTCATTTAATGACTTAATTTGTTCTTTTGATCTACTATATGTTTTAGTAGCTTTTTCAGTATTTAACTATAATTTAGTATTTTCCCAATCTTCATTAGTCGTTTTCTCTGTCCAATAATCGCTACTCCATTGGTCCCATACTGCTTGTTGACCAGTTTGTTCCCATTTCTCATTCCACATTCCTTTACTTTGCAACTCAGCTTTTAATTGATCCCAAGTCATATGAGCATATTCACTTGTCATATATTTTTGTAAACCGACATCTGCTCTAGATTTAGTAGTTTTAGTTATTGTTTGTAAATTTTTGACTAATTCTTTCATTTTATTATTAACATCATCAATTGTTTTTATATCTTTAGTACTAATACCGGCTTTTTCTAAAAGGGTTTTAGTTGAATCACTTAATTTACCTGTTTCAAATAAATCTTTATAAGCAGACTATAAAGCTTTAATTCCGTCTGTTGTTTCAGCCAAATCATCTTTATCTACTTGTAAAACTTTATTCATTTCTGATTCAGCATGTGTTTGCTTCATTTGTTCAAGTTCAACACCAGCTATAGCTTTTGCTGAACCTTCTGTCATTCCATTGTATTGTTCTTCTGCCAAATCAATCATCATTTGCTCATATCCGCTACGATCTGTTCGATATTTTTCAACTAGCATATCTGCAGTCCACTAATCAGAATTTAAATCTGTATGATTAATTTGTCTACCTTTATTTGTATATAACACACCAGTTGAAGAAGCACCAGTAATCTTTTCTCCATCGGCTAAACGATTAGTATTAAATTTATTAGAAGCATTTACCATTTCAAGAACTTTATTCATGTCTTCAACAGAAGTTGGTAAAGAACTAAAAGCAGCTGATAATTTTGAGACTTTTTCACGCGCTTTATCCGCAGCTGATTCTACCGCGCCCAAAGTCGTGGCAGTACGTTTAGCGGCTTCAATAGCCTCATCAATACTTTTGCCCTCAGAAATAGCTTGAGTATATGCTTGATAAGCTTCTTTACTAGCATATATACCACTGTATATAACATCAAAAGCCTATTCAGCAGTATCTACATCCCAATCTAAACCTGACTCCCAATCTTGAGTTTCTTCATTCCATTCACTGCCATATAATGTGTATCCGCCATATTCATTTTTTTCCATTTGCCAAGAATGAGTTTCATCAGGTTCAAAAGTAATACTATCTCCCTATTGTGTTAAATTTTTATTTACACGTCGTTGAAAATCAGTTAAAGCTGCAGCTCGACCTTCAAAATATTCTTCATATGCTTTAGTAGTAATTTGCTCTTCATCAAATCCCTATGATCTCAAAAATTCTTTAAAATCAGTTTCCCAATTTGTTTTATCTTCTTCTGCCAATGACTAAGCAATCTAAGCATCTTCTTGGGCGGTTTCTAAATAAGAATCTGTAATACTTTGTAAATATGCTTTTCGTCCAGCATAATCTTTAGCAACAAAAGTATCCCAATCAAACATATCAAAATCTGAATATGCATCATAAATAGCTTCATAATCAGATTGAGTCATGCCGTTTTCTTTTAATTTTCCTTGCGCGCTTATAGCTGCCGCATATTTAGAACCACTTTCGCCAGCTGTTTCTACTGCTTTATTAGATTTAACCAAACTCGCTAAACCAGCATCATCTTTAATAGATTTACCAGAAGCAGTTAATAATTTTAATCGACTTAAATAAGGCGAGATTTCTTCTAAAGTACTAAAACCATTTTCTTGCATCCAATCAACTACATCAGAAGTAGAGTCACCAAAATCTTCTGCTAATGTTTCCATTAATTCAAATTGATCGGTTAGAGCAGTTTTATCTTTTAAAGCACCTGTTATTATTTTATGTCTAGCAGCGATATACTCAGCAGACCCAAAAGGTAAATCTCTTAATGCTTCATAATCTTCTTGATTAGCATCAATTTCAGCAGCAAGTTCACTATATTTATCATAAAAACCTTTAATTCCACCTAAATCTTCAACACTTTGACCAACAAATTCTGTTAATGCATCTGACGCAGTTGTTTGCAAAGTTGCAATATCAGTGTTATCTAAATATGAATGTGCTTGGTTCATTACGTCTTCATTTTCGGTATAATGCTTACTTCTTGCGATTATAGCTTGTAAAGTTTTATATTCTATATCCTCTTTATAACCAGTCTTATTTTCACGACGAATTTCATTTGATCTTGCTGTTAATTCAGATATAAATTTTTCATTATTTACCAACCAACGAGCTAAATCTACTCCTTCTAAATCGGCCGGATTTGTCATTCCAGCATAACCATTAGCATCTCTTGTGCCTAATCCTAATTCGATCATTCGATTGTCCCATTTAGTATTCCAATCTTGATCGTATGCTGATGCGATTACTCCAGATGCAGCGGTTGACTTAGATTGAGAACGATCATCTTGATTATATTGCCAGCCTAATGAAGGAATATAACTTGCAAGAGGACCAAGACCACCACCAAAAGTAGTTAATTGACCTAAATCTTCTAAAGAATCGATCCCTAATATATCAAATAGTTTTTGCCAAGCTTCAATACCAAGGTTTTCATACCAAGCAGCATTATATAATTCTTGACCTGCAGCTGTATCATTTCGAGTATGAGCCATATCCATCCAGCTTGAGTACCTATCTGGCATGTATTCCTATTGCCATGCTTCAAGTGCCTATCTTTGTTCATTATTGTCTGTATCTACATATGCATCTAAAACTGTTTTCAAAATTAAACCTGCACGTACTGATTCATCATCAGTGTTCGTCATATATTCATCGTCAGATTTTTCTCGTCCTGTTAAAGCACCTAAAATTGTGCTTAAAATTTTGCTAGTAATTGTGACAGCCTATTCTGGATTTTCATTCTACTCAGCGTAATCAACCATTTCTCCAGCTGGACCAGACAACTAAGATCCTACATAAGGAGAAAATTCTTTATTTTCTTTTTTATCAGGACTTACAAAATCACTCATTGATGTATTAGCTGCATTTAATAAATCCTATAATTCTTTGCCTTCTTTAGCAATATCAACAGCTTCACGTAATTTTTTATTAAATTCATCAAAATTACCACTCGCTAATAAAACAGAAGCACCAGTAATATTGTAAGCATCTGCTAATTTTTCAGCAGATGTAATCAATTCTTCTTGTTTATCACCTGTTTTTTCATAAGTTGCATATAATTCATTATAACTAGTTAATACTGAACTATCAACCTTATTTGCTTTTTGTTTTTCTTCTAAATCTTTATAATCTTGATTACTAGTTTCAAAAGCAGTTTCAGCCGCTTTTTCAGCACGTTTATTAATTCCATCTAAAATACCAGCGATAGTGACAATTGTCATAATAATTGCGCCAACCCAGTTACCATTTACAACTGCATTAATAGTTGATCCAACTACTGTAATTGCCTGACTTAAACTCATTAATTTAGAAGTAGCATTACTTGTATCCCAATTGCCAATACCATTAGAAAAAGCATTAAAACCCATAACTGCGGAGCCAAAACTTGAAGCAATTTGTGAAATTGATTTAGACATATTTTGTGCACCAATTTTCATTTTACTCGCCATATCAGTTAAATCTTGACCAGAACTTGTTAATTGAATAATTTTTTGACGAGCTTCTTCTGATCCATTGGCCATATCTCTTAATAATTGTTCAGGAACTTTTAATGTTGTAGCTAATACTTCAAATGCATTAGTCGCACCGGTTATTCCAGAGCTTTCTAATACCTACAATTTAGTCGTAACTTGGTCTAATGTAGTTGCAAAATTAGTGCTATCTGCAGACTATAATTTTGTAATTAATTTATCAATTTCTGATGCTGCTGCAGTTTGACCAGTCTATTGTAATTCATTTCGATAAGCTTCTAATATAGTTGTAGCACTTTTAATCTATGGTTCAGCTTGTGCCCACGTCATTGTTTGATAATTCTCCAATGCTTTTGTCGCATCAGCACAAGTACTAATTTGATCGTTCAATAATCTATAATGGGTGATCATCTATTCAACGGTATTACCTTTTTCTGTATCAATATCAGACAATAAATCACCATTAAAAGCACTTTTACCGCCCATAAAATTAATAGCAGATTCAGCCCTGGACTCGTCTACCTTTTTTGCAGTGGCTCTATCACTTGCAGTACGGGCTTGACTCATAGCTTCAGTTGAATCTTTAATAGAATTTGTTAAACTTTGTACATTAGATTCCGCTGTTTTATACTCTTGACCAATTTGAGTAATCTAATCAGCCTATAATTGCAACATATTTAATTGAGACTATGCAGCAGCTAAATCTTGTGTACTCATCTAGCTTGAAACGTTTGCTAATTCCTATTTTTTCTATAACAATAATTCAATAGCAGAATATTGCTCTAACATTGCCGGATCATTTGTACCCGCAATTGCTTTTGCAGTTTCTTGCTAAAATTGCTAATTCATATTATTATACATTCTTTGATTTGTAGATTCTTTAAAGAATGATAAAAATGCTTGTCCTTTTGTCATTCCTTCAAATGAAGCTTTAAAGGTCTAAAACTTATTAATAGTATTTGTTAAAGAAGCACCAATTTGTTTAGAAAATACATTAAGAAAAATTGCGCCAATAGAAGTAGTAATTCCTTTTAGACCACCTAAAGAATCCACTACATTGGTAATTCCTTCTACTAATCCAGTCATAGCTTTAGTTGCAGAAAGAATGTCTTTTTCATTAATTAAAGTACCCCATAACTCTTCTTTACTTGCTTGTAAACGTTTTTTAGCTGCTTCAATACCTTCCATATAAGTATCTTGCATTGCGTCTAAAGCGCCTTCAGAATTTTCTGCATAACCTAAATTCTATTTATATCTATCTTGATTTTCGAATAAAGCCATAACATTGGTTTGTTGACGAACACCACCGACAGTATTTGCTAATGCTGTTTTTTGACCTTTGCTTAAATTATCCCATTTTTCCATTAATTCGTCAATAACGATTCCCATATCACGTAAATTTCCTGAAGTATCAAGAATATCTACGCCAACTGTTTTTAATGCTTTACTATATTTTGTAAGATCCAGCCCATCTTCTAATGTTTCACCAAGTTTTAAACTAGAAAATCTACTTAAAATCGTATTCATTGCAGTACCAACAGTTGAAGCTGCTTGTCTAGTCGTACTAGACACAGTAGCAATCATTGCCGATACTTGTTCCATACTTACACCAACAGTATTAGCCGTTGCAGCAACTTTTTGTAATGCTGTTGCAATTTCTTCAACGGAAGAAGCTGTATGAGAACCTAAATTTGCCATAACATCAACCATATGTTCTAGTTCATCTGCACCGGCTTGGAAACCATTCCAAGTAGATGTTAACATATCAGACATTTCAGAAGCAGTTGCTTTAAATGCAACATTAGTAGCTTTTAAAGTAATTTCTGCTTTTTTAGCAGCTAATTCTGAACTATCACCTTGTTGATAATATGTTAATGCTGCTTTTGCATATTCTTTAGTTGTCGTGCCTAAAGCTTTTGCGGCTAAATTTGCCTAAGTGGTAAATTTTGTCATTTGCTCTACAGTTTGTCCAGATACTACACGAATATCTGTTAATGCTTCATTCAAATCGGTTACATAATTTAAAGCATTACTAAATGCTTTTTCAATACCATGTACTGCGCCAGAAGCCATTTCCCATTTAGCAGTGTTTTTTAACGTAGTCATCATAGTCGTTAAAGTTTTATTTGCCTATTTAATTGGAACGTCCATTAATGACACTGATTTACTTAATTGCGCAAATGCTGCTTGACCTTGAGTTCCAGCATTACGTAAACTCGCACCTAAAGTAGCAACATTTGTTCCAGCTAATTTTAATTGCTATGAAAATTGAGTCATATTTATTTGACCAGTATTAGCATTAAATGCAGCCTATAATGCAGTTTGTAACGTTTTTGCCGCACTAGCAGCCTAAGTTAATTCTGCATTAATTCCCATATTACCTAATGATAAATTCTAAATATTTGTTAATTGTGCATTTAATTTCTATAATGCTTGTTGGGCCTGAGTAGTATCAGCATTAAATCCCAACGTAACTTGGACCCTATTCCCTGCCAATTTACTCACACTCCTTTTTCACAAATAAAAAAAGATTGGTATTAACCAATCTTATCAAGAATTTCTTTAACTGTTTTTAAAGCATTAGGATTATCTAATTTCGCCATAGTTTCATCGACATCTAATTTAGTATTTTCATAATCCTAAGTAATTGTTTTCATAACGCCCATCAAAGAATTAAGATAATGTTCAAGATTATCTGCTTCATCATAAATTTTATTTCTTAATTCAATAAGTTCTTCATCTGGAATATTTTCATTTACTTGTTTAATAATATTATTTAATACTAATAAATCGTATAAATTAAGAATATTTTCCATTTGTTTTTCAGTAATATTAAAATTAGTATAAGTTTTAATAATTTCAATTTCCATCAAAATATTAAGTCTAAACATACTATATCTATTACTTTCATCAAAAGCACCAGCCAATACTCGTTCAGTCAAAGCAATTTTTTCCGCAGTTGGAAGATATTGCCGTACTTGAACTTTTTCACCATTAATTTCTACTTCTTTAATTTCTCCAGATTTAATTGGAGTAATTTTAATTAAACTAACTTTAGCCATACTAAAGTCCTCCTTTTTCTCTTATAATACCAAAATTATTTTAAATTGACAAATCGGATATGAACTCCATAAGACATGTCTGTTTCAAACATTTCATCAAATACCTGTTCAATTAATGCAGCAGTACTTGTTACAGTGATTGTACTCGTACTAGAAGGATCGTTCCAAATTAAATAGTCTGCATCTGTAACATCAGATAAAATACCATTAACTATTTGACCACGACCTGTTAATTCATAAATAAATCTAATATGCGCCAAATATGTTAAAGCAGTTTCGTCTCGAGCTGAATAAGTTGCATAATAAACGCTATTGATCACATCATCTGACCAGCCAACAGAACGTAACACACTTAAAACAGCTCTATAAGTATTAGTATCACCTAAATGTACTGCGTCTGCAATCATGCCTCTTGCTTCACGAATTCGGGCAATATAATCTGCAGAACCATAATTTTTAGCAGTAATAGTCGCTTTTGATAATAATGAATATATTTTTGTCATTAATGGACTAGATGTCGCATCATTCATTGCCATCTATACATTAACTCCTTTAGTACTAATATCTGTTTTTATTTGAATTGGAGTTAAGGATAAAGAATTTCTTAATTTACCAATATCTGCCTGAGCACGTTCATAAGACATTCTAACTTCATTACTAACTCCTTCAGCTAGCACTTGAGTAAATTCATAGCCCATTTTATCAAGAAAATCTCCATTTAAACCTTCTGCAGTAGTTCTTACAGAACCGGTATTTGCTTTTTCTAAAAACTATTGTAAACTCATTCCTGTTGAACCGTTACCTTCTAATATACCATAAATGAATTTAGTTAATTCTGTTTCAAATTTTTTACCACCCGAAGCATTAAATTTAAATAAAGAATTTTTCAAACTTGGTGGAAATTTTGATTCTAACTATGCCAATATTTCATTAGTAAATAACTAACTTGTATTATGCGTACGACTACTTCTATTAGCATAAGATTTCCATGCTGTTAAAAATTCTTGTAACAAAGCTGCATCTTCTTTACTACCGCCCCCACCAGCAACACCTTTTAATGCTTGCTATTTATAGTGATTATAAAGACTTTGATGCACTTGATTTAACATACTACTAGGTGATTGATTAAGATCTGGACCGGGCACATGTAACATTTGTCATCACCTTTTCCTCATAAATAAAAAAAATAGGGGAGATACATATTCGTATCTCCCCTATTGTCTATTTTATTTAGATTAAGCCTGACCAAAGGTTGCCTGATCTTCAATAATCTGAATAGCAGCCAATACTTTCTTGGTCTTATCGAACTTGGTATAATCTGGGAATGCATCCATTGTGAAGGTGAAGGTAGAAGGATCACCAGTTGGAGACAAACTAAAGGTAAAGTTAGACTGAACTTTACAATTAGGAATAATGAACTCTGCAGGATAATCTTCACCAGTAGCCTGATCACGGAATAAGGTAGATGCTTCAAGATAGTAAGATCCACCAAACTTAGAAGCTTCAATATTAATCTGCTTTACACTCTTAGCAGCTTCTACATAGTAATCTACATAAACAACTGCGCCATTAGCAATAGCTGGAACAGTGGCAGTTAAGCCAAGTTCGGTATGACGAGCATCAGCATCATAAGCAGCTTTCCAAGCATTAAGAGCTGCACTTAATTCCATATCCTGATGTACTTCAGAAGAAGGAATAAGCATAGGCATCTTACTAGAATCAATAGCACCATCACCGGTCATAGCCATAACATATAATTTACATTCAGACTTCGCAACAGAAGGAACTTTGCTAAGAACAATGTGTCCATTAACAACTTCAACCTGCTCAGTAGTATGTACATAAAGCTTTTCAGATGCACTTGCATCAAGCAAGCCAGCACCAGAAAGGATAGAGAAGCTCTCTGGAGAGATCAAAGCATCTTCCATTGTGAAAGTAACTGTACGATCACCTTCCCAAGCAACAAGACGTGGATTACCGCGTCCGCCCTGGGCGTATACTGTAGTTGCAGCACCTTCAAGAGAAGAAGTCTTTAAAGTATCGAAATAAAGAACTGGAGCGTCCTTATCAAGATAAAGCTTTCCAAAATAACCTTCCGCCTTTCTCTTCAAAACGACGTCGCAAATTTCGCGTACACCAAATTTCATAGGTTATTTCCTCCTTTAATGAATATCTTTCATCCAATCTTCAGGCTTATCATCCGGAGAAGCACCGGCAAGCCTTGATCGAATATCTAAATCCCAATTGATGTATAAACTAAATCTTTCAATAAGATCATATAGCTAACACACCGTAAGATTCAAACAATCCTCAAGACTCATAGAATGTAAGCCAATAGTCAATACTGAAACATAACGTGCTAAAACTCCACCCGAAGATTCGTTCTTTTGTGCCGCAACTCGAGAACGACCTCTCATGAGTTTAGCTGCAATTTCTGCAGCTCTCTTGCCTTTTGGATTGAAATTTCCGTTTTCACCGGCTCCTTTGTTATGTAGGCCACCAACCGCCTCAATAACAGTTTTCAAAGCTGTAAAATTGTTTTCATCTATTGTAACATTATGTTTCGTCGTAGGATTGTTCATATAAATGCTTCTGGGCAATAACTGAGGAACATAGCCCGGAAACATAATCGTTAAAACGTTTAATAGATCATTCTAACGTTTTCTACTATTTTCAGCTTTTGGATCGGTTAATAACGTCATAAATATATCAAAGTCATTCATAGAAGATAAACGAGAATTGTCCTCTTGCGCCTATGCGATTAATATTCTTTTATCAAATCCAATTAACTGCAGTATTAAAAAATATGACATTTCACTTTCTAGTAATGAAATTTCTTTAATACGCGGCTAATGTAGTACTAAACCAAGTTCTGGAATAGGTACATCTACTCCAGAAACTAAACATAAAGAATTCATTATAATTCAATATCTTCTTTACTATGCGTTGATTGATAAATCGCAGTAAGACCCATAAGTTGTTCATTAAGAACCAAATCATTACATCCTATAAACTATAATGTTCCAATTCCTGTCAACTTTTGATTATTAAATAATGCATCAATATGCCCAATAATTTTATAAGGACGTAATTGGAAATCTCCCAAATTCCAATGATCTGGATGACAAAGAACATCAAAACTAATTGTATGATCTCTAAATTCTTGATTATTAGGATTGGGTACAAAATTATCAAATGTAATAATTACCTAAACAGGACAATCTTTATCTATGTCAATTTTAGGCACAATACGAATCTGTCTATTTAACATACCAATAATTTGCTCAGGTTGCAAATCATCGGCTTTTAAACAATCCGGCTGAGTATAATATAATAACTTCATAAGATCTTGGTCTTTCAACATCTTACGAGCAATTAACTTAAAATCCTTTTCAACAGTCATGAAACTGGATTTAGGATCAAAATATTCCTTACCTACTCGCATAGGCATTCTCCTTTTTCTCAAAACAATGATTCTACAATTACAGTATGTTCTAAATTACCATAATGTAATATGTAAGATCCAGAAGTCATTTGCGTCCAAGTAACAGTTAAATCGCTATCAGTTAACACGTAATCAATTACATCATCTACTTCTTTATTCTTTTCCGCAGGTAATGTAATATTCCAAGCCGCACCTGGAGTAAACTTCTTATATTTAAATATAACCTTTTGTAATGGTTTAACAAAAGTTGGACCAATAATTGCATTTTCTGTGTCTTCTGTAATCGCTGGATTTGGATCCGTAACTTCTACAATAAGCTCACCATGTTTGCAATCATAATCTTCTTCAGCTACAACTTCCATTACACCAGGCGTACTAATATGATCTGGCGCTTGCACTTTCCAAAAATACCCATCAAACTCAAAATTACAATATCTTTTAAAACTTCTTCGGTTCTACTCTGTATCTGCCATATATATGTCTAATGTCATATTCGGCACATCAGCAACGATACCCGCTTTCTAAATAGTATTAATTTTAGTTTCGACAGGACCTCTAATCGCACACCACTGTGTATATGATTCACCCGTTTCTGGATCTGTTACAGTTAATTGCTTACATCTACGAATATTCGCTCTAAAATAAGCTAATTCAGTATCTTCAGGTTTTAAGATAATCCAATGACTACCTGTATTCTATCCCCATTCAAATGTATCTCCTGGTTTAAACCCATATTCCCAATCTACTGAAACAATCTTTTCATCATAATCAAATTTAACTCTATCTGGATTAATTAATGCACGACACCAATCATCATTACTATTATCTTTTCTAATCCAAGCTGATTGATAAGAATATAATAATGCACGATGCATACTACGTTTCTTATCTAATATCATGCGGTTACGTTGGCGATCATTATTTGCCGCACCAGCTCTTAATTTAAATAATTCAAGATTTTCTAACATCTAAAATCGCTGTTAGTTCTGTAATTGTTGAAATAATACTAAATATCATAGATCTAAAAACCATGAAATCAGTATCTTCAGTAAGACCCTCTAAACTACTGACAATAATCAAGAAGTCTAGTTCATCGCCAAACATCCTACCGAGACCACGTAATTCAACCAATACAGCTTCTTTCTTTGTTTGCCAATCCTCATCATGTTCACGCATTGGCAACAATTTCCATATTTGATTTACCAAGCGCCGCAAATCACGAATAATAATATCATTATTAAAATCAGTTCCATAATACATCATTCGTTTCCACCACCGATCGGCTCCCATGCATACTCATCACCATAATATTGATTATTGTATACATTGATCTGAGTCAATGCGCCGTAGCCAGAATTAGCTGTAACCTCCTCTGCTGCGGTTTGCTCAGGAATAGCACTTTGATTAATGGTAAGCCAGTTAGACATAATATGTCCATCTAATGCTTTAAAACGACGTTTATACAAACGTTGGAAATGTATGTTTTCTCTATTGACTTCTGCCTTTAAATTTAAAAGCTTCGCAAGATGATTAGCTTGCGAAGTAAATTTAAAATCTGAACCAGAATATTTCATTCTTGTATTTTCAACAGAAGCAATCTATCTATCCAACCAATTCATTTTCATTAATATCGCAAGGATATTAATTTCTTCCTTGGTTAAATCAACATTATAAACTCCCTCTTCTTCATCATAATCATATGGTGCAAAACGAGGAAATTCAAACTGAGGAATGGCATCAAGTAAATACTATTTTGCATCACGAATAGTGTCTTCTTCAGTAAGTTCCAAGTACATATCGTCGGTAATCTTACTAAAGAACCTATCAATGATAGTATTAAATGACGTCATTTAACATCCTCCTTAGTTTATTTCTTTACGACATTATACTTAGGAGTTGTTCTGCGGCCACTTGTTTCTTTAGCAGCTGCTGGCTGCACACGACGTCCAGGAGTTTTTTCAACATTCATTCCACTCTCTGTCTGTTCTTTAGCTGCAGCTTCTTCTGCCGCAAGTTCTTCTTTATGCTTGAGTGCAAGCGCTACGTCAAACCCAGTCTTTTCCTTAATAGCTTTGATCTTACGAGTATCTGTAAGCGGAAGTTCAAGTGAATATTTCTGAACTAAATCAAGAACGCCAGCTGGTGCGAAATCAAGACAATCCAGTAATGCATCGACTGAACCATTCTTTAGAAGATCAATAACTCCCTTGTCATCTAAATAATATTCAGGCTCTACGTTCATTGACATCTCTTCCACCGCGGCGGGATTCTCAATATACAAGTAATTCGCAATAATTTCTGGTCCGCCTGCCTGTTGACTTAAAGCATAAATCTCTTCAAGAGGAACTTGCTTGGCTGCTCCAGGCATAAATTCACGACGAACTCTTAAATCATCTACATTATATACGACTATAGAATTACTTCTATTGCGTACTGTAATCATAGTTTTATTATCCATATTAACTTTTTCTCCTTTTTCTCTATAGTAGAATAAGCGGGCGGCGTGTTATCACGCACGCCCGCGATCAATTTTTATTAATCCTTAGTGTAGTAGGTCTTGCCATCTGCAAGCTCAACATCAGAGGTCTTTACATAAGATCCATTAACGAGTTCATAATAGGTGCCAATATCTGCTACCTTAGGATTTGTTACTACAGTATAAGTGTCAGTAGTTGGAGTAGTAGAATTGCTCTGCTTATCACCAGTATAAACTGCATACTGACCAGCAAGTTCAGTATCCTTATATACGCAAATATCAGGAGTCATTACGACACCAACGCCGACTTTCTTGTATACCTGAATTTCACGGCTACGATCCTTGTTGACATATTCATCAACAATTGTAGAGCCTTCCATAACAACCTTAACTGGCTTTACATTACCTGGGAGGATATAGCAGAAACCTGGATCAATAACCTTAGTGGTATGAGTAGCATCAGTGAAACCCTGTGGAAGAATATTAATCACATGATTCTTATAAGAAGCAAAGCGACCATTATTCCAAATGGTATCCTTCATGCTATCAGACCAAGAAGCGTAAGTACCATTACCATTGCTTGGAAGAATCTTCTGAGCGAACTCTTCAGTACAATAAATGGTAGGAGTGCCATAAGCGGCAGAAATAGCGATCAAACGATCAAATGCCTTTTCATCGAAACCATTGGTTACAACAGTATTCAATGCAGGAAGCTGAGTAAGACCTTCCTTAAGGGCAGCACCGATTTCCCAATGAATGAGTTCTTCGATACCTTCCATAACGATACGGGTCACTTCAGCAAAATCAGCACGGCCATCAAGGAACTCTTCAAGACCGATCTGAGCAGCACCACCGATAGCGCTAGTCTGTACTTCGATAGGTGTATCTTTACCAAGCTTGAATACTTCGTAGATACCAGCAAGACCAACTTTAGTGATGAACTGCTTTGCGCGCTGACGATCATGTTTACGCCAGAAGATTGTAGAATTGCCCTGAGCAATAGTCTTTACCTCTGCGAACTTTTCAAACTCTTCCTCAACTTTCTTAGGAAGAATATCATCCATAGTCTCTTCAATTAAAGAGAAAATGGTGTTCTTATTTTCACGATAAAGGGCGAAAGTACCAGCTAATTCGTTCATTTCAGAACGAAGGGTTTCATTAAGAGCATCATAGCTCAAATTTTCGCCATTGAATGAATAAGCAACAGGAGCAGAGCGGTCAGCTTTAGCAGTTGCCTTCATCAATTTAAGAAGTTCATTTCTTTCTAACATTGACTTTTTCTCTCCTTTCCTTATTACTTAATTCTCATAACCTTGACTGCCTTCTGCATATCACCAAGGTTGTAGATCTTAACGACCTGCCACTGGAATGCAGCATTGGAAGCACCGGTAGCACTGAGATAACCATGAGCATTTGGAGTAAGAACAGATCCAAGTGTTACGGTTGCATCAGCGATAGTATTAGTAGTAAAAATGTCACCTTCGTGAGTCTTAAATACACGAGGAACCATTAAGCCAGCCTTACCATTTCCATTTGGACGGTTTGGCTGTGCATATTCAGCCATCTGAGGAACATTAAGCTTCTCAACTTCATAGCTGTTTCCAATTGGATAATGATTACGACCATAATCTGGAGCAACTCCAGGAGCATTGCTATGACCATCGCCATAGATTTCAACCTGGCTCTGAATAGCCTTCATCATATCCCAATCAGCAGAACTAGCAAAACCATTAATTTTGGTACCATTGATGCCCTGAGCAGAACCCCAATCAGCAGAAGCTCCACCAACACCAACTGGACTATAAACGCGACCATTGTAGTCACGACGGATCATAGCGAAATCCTGATCAGTTTCATGATCACGATATACCTTAACTTCATTGAAAACGAGCATCCATTCGCCAGGACCTGTAAAGTTTACTTCACCATTAGCATAGTCGTACTTAACGAACTGACCATTCTCAAGAATATCAATACTTGCAGCTACAGGTAACTGTGCATAAATTTCAGCAGTTCTCTGAGCACTGAGATGGTTAGGCTCGACCTGTCCGAAACCAAGTGTAACAAACTGAGCTTCTGGAGACAATCTTGTAAAAGCCATACTTAGCTTCCTCCTTTATAAAATTAGTTCATTTCTTTGGCGGTTTCACGCACGGCCTTAATCCAAGCAGGTGCGTTATCCTCACCATCATTACCATTTAATTCATAAATGGTAGGCTCTTTTTTGGAAGTATCCTTTTTATCGTCATCAAGGCTAAAAGAAACCTTGTTACGAACACAAATAATAGATAATTTAGCTTCGATATCATTGAGACTATAAGTGTCAATATTATCAATGCAATCCTTCTTATCTTCATCAGAAAGCATATAGAAGCTATCAATCATATCTTGCTTTGCTTTACGATCAGCTTCAACTTTAAATGTACGAAGTGGTTCAACTTCAGCCTTTAAAGCTTCAAACTGTCTCTGGAGTTCAGTAAACTGAACAGCAAGATTCTTATAGAGATCAGATTCAGCGACTTCATCATCAGTTAAAGAATGCTTACCAAATGGTGGCTTCTTCTTCTTATCTTCGTCATCTTCTTCTTCCTTCTTGTCGTCACCGGACTCAGGCTTCTTTTCATCTTCGCCGCCCTTATCCTCTTCATCCTTCTTTGGAGGGAATGGATTCTCTTTCTTTTCTTCCTTTTTGTCTTCTTCTTCCTTCTTCTTGAAGTCAACATCAGGGTTTTCCAAAGTAGGATCATTTACATTCTTGTTTTCTTCATTCATAGAAGTAAATCCTCCTTTGCTTAAAGCAGATTTAATATCCTCCATCAAGGAGAATAATTGGTTCTTGAAGTCGCCATCATACGAGAACTGTGCTGCAATACCCGCACCTTCAAAACAAGGTTCAACGTCTTCTCCAAGAATACAAAGCTTTTGTATCATTGCTTCATCAATTATGAAAAACTTTGGCAATCCTTTATCATCAAATGTCCAAGAGCCCTTCAAATTTTCTTCATTGAGTTCCATAGATTGATTATTTCCATGTTCTAAAATTCTTTTAGATTCTGGATATAATGTTGTCCATAAATACCCCTCAGTTAATAAGTAAGTGCGTCTAACTTGATTGTCATCAATAAAGTCTTGGAACCAAATCTTTGAACTAGAATCGACAAAGCCATAAGCCTTAGTTCTATCAACAATACGGAACTTACCATCGCCAACTTCAATACTACGGTTGTGACCAGAGAAATCTTCCTCTTTATTATCATAAAATCCAGCAATCGGGCAACCATGTAAAGTCTTTGCCATCTTAATAGCGGATTCTTTGTCAATCACACTATGATTGCGGTTCTCGCCAAGATAACAAACTTTAATATCACAATGGCTCAATAATGGATTATCTGACATTGGAGCCACATTAAGTAATTCAACCGTTCCATCAATCGGAACGCTAACATGTTTAGGCACTTAACTCACTCCTTTCCCGCAGCTTCACGGTTAGCTATAGTTTTATCAGATTTCTATTCATTGCTTTTTTCCGGTCTGCCCATTTTTTTATCCTCGGCCGCACCCTTAATCTAAGCCTAAGCTTTATTAGTAGCAGACTAAGCGTTTGATCCAGTCTTACCACCGAGTACATCCTCACCACGTAAAGTAGAACTCATGAGAGGCGGAATCATTAATTCTTGTAATTTCATTACATTATTCTCAAAATAAGCAGTAGCATAAATAGAACTTTGTGAATGTCCAAGAGCAATCTAAGGTAACACTTTGGAGAAACCAAGTTGTGTATGCTCTTTATATAACTTAGACAATTCTTTATAATTATTAATAGTAGTTTCAAGCATATTAAAATGCAAACACCACTTTTTATTTCCTGGGAACTTATTATTTAAGATCCTAGTAAATAACTCATCAAACTCAAAAATTAAATCTCTGATACTTGCTTCATCAACAGCACTCGCTTTCTCAAGAGCAAGATTACTATTAGAGTTAAATAGGTTTTGAGAAACACCAGCTTCATTATAAACAGTGCGCTCAACTTTTTCAAGTTCATCTCTTGTTGCTGTAGTATTCTTATCAGCAAGATCGGCAACATCTACATCTGCAAACGTTGTCATAACATCTACGCCAATAGCACGCTTCAACATCTATACTGTATTATTATGAATATCTTTTGCTTCATCAACGTCAAATATCAAATCACCATTTTTATCTAATGGTAATTTTTGAATAATGACTTTTAATAACTTCTGCATCATCTTACGACGATCCAGATCTTGCGCTTCGTCCAAGTCCAATATCTTTGAAGTAACATTTACAAGCATTGGAACATCTTGTCCAGCAATATTAATCTTAAAAGCACAATCTGGATCTAACAACCACCATGTGCCCTCAGTATATCCATTCTTTGGATTGTTCAATTTGCCCTTCTTATAAGCAATATAAGCTTCAGAAAATTCTGAAGGATACATTTTTAAAACTCTTAAACGAGTTTCAATATCCGGAAATTGTTCATCAAAAAATCTTGGATTAAATTCTACTGCTGGTCTATTACCTACTTTGAACCGAGAGCGGCAATATGCAATTGGTAACTATTGGAATGTAAAGCCATTTGAGGTTTCTATAATATAGCCATAATAGCATCCATTAAGAATTACCTGCAATGCCACATCTTGGCACAACTTTTTCACTCCTGCATGATCAAAATAATCTAGAGCTTCAGAAAACTCCTTTAAAATTTTGTCATTCTTCTTTTCATTCTCCTCGATTACATAAGGAGTAATATACCAATCATATCTATAAAGACCGGCAAAATATTTAACCAATCTTTCATACATACCACTTACTTCAAAGAAGTAATTTGATATTTCTCTTAATAAAGGATAATCTTTTCTAGCCAATGCCGCAAGAACAGCCAATTTATTATAAGTTTTCTTGCTAGTCTTCTTAATGGCACCAAGATCTAATACAGCATCATCAAGTGTCTAGAAATAATTAACTTTTACTTTTCCATAATCTACTTGACTACCATAAATGTCATGAAGTTCTGGACGTTGGACTATTGAGAAGCCTTTGGAATGGATTAAATCCTAACGATTCTATTCCAAGCCAATCCCTCCTTAATATCCAGCTTTTTCCATGATATAATCATACGAAATTAAGTTTTCATCTGTATAAGGGATTTCGATTAGATTATATTCATTTAATGCGCAGAATCTGCGCTTATTTTTATCGTTGAACTATTGACGATAGAAACCTTGCTTTCCACCATATTTACTGGAAGGTTCAAAATGTTGTTTTCCCTAATATTCAATTAAGAAATCCACATTACCATCATCATCAAACACGCAAAAGTCAAATCTTAATGGGCGACCATTTGGACTATTTAAACCTTCGAATGATTGCTCCATGGTGAAATTGAAGCCTGCATCGCGCAATATTTCTTCAATCTTAATCTCTCCTCTTGAAGCTCGCAACTTTGACACCTCAATTCATAAATAACATATCGCTAAATCTTTTTTTATTACGTTTACGTTTTTTATCTTCTTCTAATTTTATCCAATACAGACCATATTCAAAAGCAGAAAATTTATCCTTTTTAATACCTTTATTTGCTTGCTTCAAAATGATATTAACACCTTCGTTTTCTTCACGAAGATTCATCATTTCTTCCTTTAATATGGAAGTCAAAGTAAATGGTTTAAGATATTCTGCCCGTTCTTCGGGCTTCATCTCTTGACCACGCTTGGTGGCCATTAACTTAATTTTTGCAACACGCTCATCAATTAACATCTTAACTCTGCCAGCTTGCATCATTGATTGTACATTACCATGTACTTCAGTATTAATTGGCGCGTTAGCTTTAATTATCCATAAAGCATTTTCTTCACAAACCGCAGTTCTATATTTTTTATACTCGCCTTCTTCGTCATTATCAACACCAAAATCAGCAATAAGATCTCCAGTATCAGGATCAGTTTGACCTTTTACTAAATAATCAACTAAACCAATACCAAGACCGTTACCATCAATAACAACTTTTTTGGCTTTATATTTATAATATAATTTTTTAATACGAATACATTGTTCTTCAAAATGCATATCACTTAATGGATAGATATTGACTAAACTAATTAAAGCATTTCCCGCAGTTTGAGGATTAACCTTAAACACACAAATTACTGTATCACATCCACGTCTACCAACGTCGACAGAAAGTACATAATAAGCATTTTTTGTACTACGTCCAGAAAATTCATACTCTGGTTGCTTTAATATTCTATTATGATCAAATTGCTCTGCATTAAAGAATGCATCTTCTATTGTGCCGGACCAAACAGATTCATATTCACGTTCAAATGAAGATTCATTAAACGTACCGTCCATTTTAAGATCTCTAATAAAGTTCTTATCGAGCAAATCCATTAAAACCGGAATTCTCCAAGTACCACCCATGACCATCGCGCGATCAGGCTTTACAATCTCCCAACACAATAATTGAATTAATTTATCATAAGCGAATGTATTCTTCCAACCTGCTGTTGTAACATAAATCTATGATTTATTTAATACTTCATTATCATCTTTACCACCACACGCTGCACGTCTTGAAACGTTCATCGTAGGGATAATAACTTCATTAAGAATCGTTCCATCAATACCGACGCACTCCTCCATGAGTCCGCCATGGCGGCGTTGTCCTCTCGAAGTTTCACGAGCTGCTATATTGTCCAGCACTGACCCGTTCTTAAATATGTATCTAACATAATCTTTTCCCTCCATTGTCTTGCCGCGACGCCAATCAATCTCATCGCGCAATGGTGGGATTAAATGACATAATTCTTGCACCTTAGCTTTAATAATACTTGATGCCTATTCCTTACCACCAGATGTAACAAATAATTTTGCTCCTGGATACAGTATACAGCGAATTATTAAAATTAATGCGGCCAAGAATGATTTTGAGTAAGCACGTGGGAATACTGCGTAAGTATATTTGTAACGCATTGCCGCACGTAAGAACACTCTCTAATAAAAGAATAAATGGAAATTTTCCGGATTATTCTTTTCAAGTAAAAAATCAACAAATAAATCTGGATACTCTCGCCAGAAAGAAACCCATTTACGAGCCACAGGTATGCAAGCCCGCACACGTTCTTCTGACAAACCAATTTTATCTACTCCAGTTTTTAAGTTGAGTAAATCCTAAAGCGCCATTATTCATCATCCTCTCCGAGGAGTTCACGAATAGTAGCTTCATCTTCTTCTTGTTCACTTTCAACGAATTCATAATGTTTTAAGAAATCATTATCATTAAGAACTTCATCCTCAATTTCTTGTAGATCTAAATCCTCAATCTCAGTAGTTTCAGAATCTTCTTCTTTTGCTTCTTCTCTTGCCATGGTTCTAACCGCGTTCTCAATAAGATTACCAAGATTCATTTCTTCAGTAACTAGCTTATGAGTATATCCACGAAGATCAGCAAGCGTTTCATCTACACGATCTTTTGGTTCATCTGTATAATATCTTGGAATAAAGTCTTCTCTTTCACACAACAGGATAAACTCGTCAATAGCGGAAACAAATTCTCCGCTCTCTGCTTTGTTCTGCGCAGCAGTAAATTTCGCAGACTTCATAAGCGTATCATAAACTTTAGACATTTTCTGAAATCCTTCAATGTCACCAAGATCAACTAACTAATGACACTTCAAAGAAGTCTTACAAATTAATTTTAAATAATCTTCATGAGCCGGGGTAACAATATCAAATGCCGCCATCATTTCTTGGTATAATTTCTCTAACTGAACCCACTCATATGGCCTATAAGCTTTTCCCCATTTAAGTGTAAGATACTTCTTATCTTCTTCAGTTAAATCATCATCAAAGAAATCTGGGGCATTTAAATCTATAGGAGCGGCACCTGTCTATTCGGCTTCCGCAGCTTTAAAATCTTCCGGCTTTTCTGGCATAGTACCAGTTTGAATAGCATTTTCAATTTCTTCTCCGGTATAACCCTATCGCGCCATAACTTCAGCTTTCTTCGCATTCATCTCTTCGCGCAATCTCTCGGTATCGGCCCAAGTATATGAACTAAATTGTTTCATACGCATCTTAGATAAATAACGACCAAGAATAGTCATACCAGTTGTCTTTCTTGGATCTTTAGCATAACGATCCAATAAAGTTGTCCATTCCTCTTCAATATAAGGAACGTCAATATCTTCCAGAATCCACAAATAAGTTTTAGGATCCCAGTTATCTACGTGTCTAGTTAAACATTTTTTACATTCAGGTAAAAACCCATCAGGATATTTATCAGTTCTTTTTGTTTGGTAAAACTGATTTTCGTCCATTGTACGATTACACGTTTTACAATACAATGTTTTTCCATCGGCCATTTGTTAGCACTCCTTTTTCTTGCTATTGCGGCACTTCTTACAAATACTATAAAATCCATCTTTACTCGTTTTATTAATACTAAAGAATTTTGAATGAGCTAATTTAACTTCGCCACACCGGCTGCATTTCTTCCACTTACCTTTTTCTACATAAGTGAAATACCACATTATCCATTCGTCTTGTGCCTTTTGCGCAATTAGTTTTGGAATCTTATTCCGCCACAAACTGCTTATGTATTCTATTGAGTGCGTAAATTGGAACTCTTGTTCAAGTAATGCTTGTATTTCTACGTTCTGTAATCGTTCTTGTTTATACTGAACTATGCGTCTATACATCGGAAAATCCGCTAATGCTCTTTCTACCAGCGGCGTAAAATCCTAAATCATATACCATGTATCGCCTTCGAAATTACCTTCAGATCGTCCTTTTAATAAGGGATACAATTGAAGAATTTCGTTTATAACTCGATAATCACAGAATGAAACACCTTCATATTTAATTACAGCATTATCATTGTCATCATATTCTATCCATTCATTCCAAGGTAATGGTGGGAACGTTTTCATACCTCTCGATAATTTAGTGAATACAATGGGACGCTTGTAAGCATTTTTTACAACATATTGGTCTTTCCGCAATTCAATTAGCGTACTTTTTATTATATACGCCGCACGTCCGGTTGCAGTCTTTTGTAACCTTTCCCAGAATTCAATACTTTCTCTGAGACGTTTTAACTACGGTATATCTTCTATGTCTTGCTTTGTGATAGTAACTTTAGGTTGAAAAATTGTATTTTTTCCATTATCAGTAATTAAATTGTAAATTCCATCTTCACCGTTCTCTAATTGACTGACCAGACCTTCATAAGAAATTTCTCGTTTATTAATCGTTGCTAAACGATTTTCAGTAAGAATTTTCTTCTCCTTTTTCTCTTGTTTCTCCATACAAAGAACCAAGTAATCCGCTAGAGCCTCTAGATACTACTCGCTTGGGTCGGGTACTTCTAACAAGATCTATTCTACTAGTTTGCGTCTTTCTTCTGGAGAATCAATAGTATAATCTAATTGAATTATACCAATCAACTCCTTATAATGGTCTATTTGTCCCCACTTACTACACTCATTATACTAAAAAATTTTATGCAAGTCAACGACGTTTTTTGCCCAAAGTTGAAAAATATAAAAATTTATAATATAATTATTATGTAAAAAAAAGAGGTGTATAAAAATGAAGGTATATCTTGCAGGTCCAGTAGTTACAAATGATCCTATAGTGAAACAACAAATGGAAACTTTAGAAACAACACTTAATAATATGCGCATCTATAATAGATATTCTGATATAGAAAAAGAATATGTGGAAGTCTATCGTCCAGGTAAACATAAAGTCCCTAATGCATGGGGTATTGATATGGCAACTTGGGGTCAATGTGTATTTACAATGGATGTTATTGCTATTGATAAATGTGAATGGATGGTGCTCGCAGATTATGGTCGACAAGCCACTGCCGGCACAAGCTGGGAAGCTGGATATGCTTTTGCAAAGGGAATTAAAATTCTTGTCGTACAGATGCCTGGTGTAGAAGAATCTAGTCTTATGACACAAGGCTGTGCCGCAAACATTTGTAAGTACGAAGATTTTATTTCTGGCATTGATTGCGATGAACGTAATTGTGCTGTATATGATGAAATTTGGGATCATAAATATGAACACTTCTTTTTTGAGCGTGGTCGTAAACCACAAGAAAGGGTGTTAAATTAATGTCAAAATATTTTGAAGAAGAACTAAAACGTAAAAATATAGAATATTATATTCCGCGCATGGAAAATATTTTAGCAGTACGAGAAGGTCAGGTGAACAATATGATACAATGTTTTGAATGTTTTTATAGCATGTTTGGTAAATGCCCGGTTGATGGACACAAAGGCAATGCCGCATGTTTACAATTACAAAAATCTTATTTTGATATGTCGCGCAAAGAATTAGAAGAAGTTACTGAAGAAGAATATAAAAAAGCTTTGCAAAATGCTGCGCAAATGTATCATATAAGAATGGATTATATTGCAAATATTTTTAAAGGAAAAGAGGAACATACTGATGAAGAAATATCAATTCATTGATGAGCATCCTACGGCAGGTTGTTTTACTGCTATTGTTCTTGTAGCATTAGCTATTTTTTTTGGGCCTTGGATTGTAATGCATGCATGGACTCTTATCGCAGTTAATATGTTTGGAGCTCCGGCAATGTCGTACTGGACCGCCTTCTTTGGCACCTGGGCCGCGCATATAATTTTTTCCAGAATGGATGTTAGAAAAGACGATTAAGGAGTTTCCCGCAATGGATATGGATACAATGTTAGGTTTATCTTTTGGCATCGTTGGTGGATGTATATTATTGGCATTAGTTCCTTGGTGGCTGTTGTTAGCTGTGGGAGTAGGATGTGTACTTCCATGGTACAAGAGATGGCGTTTCAAATGGATCGAGCCCGCAGAGGTTAAAAAGTTTATAGACTTTTCCAACATTGGGTATGGAACAATAGGAGATCTTGAAAAGATGATGTTCATCGGAATGTCAGAGGATAAAACTATTCGTTGGTGGTACTGGCGTGGCGATGATGGAGTCAAGGATTATCTGGTGCCGCAAGCTGTTGATGATGGTCAGATATATTGGAATAAAAAATTAGAGATTAAGAATCCTGTGCTATTGAAACATTTGCACGGTTTTATGGATATGGGCAATGAATGGCCTGCTTTTTATAAAATGACCAATAAGCAGATTGAGCATGTGCGGCAAATGCATAAAAAACAAGAGAAGAAGCAGAAAAAAGGAAATGCTAACATGATCAAGCATCCTTGTTCTTTTGCGCCCGAGGATATAAAGGTTGTAGCGAGTGATTTGCCGCGAGCCGATTATGCGACCGTAGACCTGGACAAGAATAATATGAATGCAGCAACTGCGGCGATGGCTTCAGATGCTGAACTTTTGGAATTACAAAAAGCCGTGAAGGAACTTGAAGAAGAAATTCATGGTAGATGCCCTACTCTTGAAATTAATGTAAATCCGTGATCCGAAATTGAAAATACTTTTGGAGTGGGAATGGTCCAGGCAAAGAGCTTTTTTCAAAAAATAATAATTTTTTTCCCGAAAGTGGCCCCGGGGTCTAGCCTATCAGCAACATGCGTGTTGGTAGGCTTTTCACATGCCTAGGGTGCGAAAGTTTTTTGTTTTTAAGCTGACAAAAAAATAGGTAGGTAGTCTGGGGTCTCGCCAAACGCGCACCCGGGCGTGCATGGTCAGCACGCCCGGCATTTAAGCCAAAGCAAGGGTTACACATTTTCGCCAGCGCATCGATACACATGTAACCAGCATGTAACTATCCTGTAACCATGGGATCCCTCTCATGTAACCCTCGGGATGTCAAATCTGGTAAGGTAAATGTTACAAAAAGTTAAGAAACTTTCGCTTGCTTTGTAACACCCTCTGTGCTATAATAAGAGTGTCCCAAGAGGGAACAGAAAGAGAGGGTTACATCATGAACAAGATCATCGCTACCGCTACCGCCATCACTATCGCTTTGATTCTGACTTTTGCAACCATGATTCCGGCATCCGCTGAAGTGGGCGATCGTGGCGAGTTCTACCCCCGGCTGACCGTAGTAGTCGGCTATGAGCGCATCGGCGACACTGACATGTGGATCATCGACTGCATGGACAAGGATGGACAGGTCTGGAGCTTCTACGGAGAAGAAGAGGACGCACACATCGGCATCATGTTCAACCTGCTGATGTGGAACATGGGCGAAGTTGAAGAAGATGACGAGATCATCGAAGCGTATTACGAAGGACGCATGGACACAATGCAAATGATGAAGTGGATGGAAGATTAAAAAAAAATTGTTACAAAAGTATTAAACATTCAAAAAAGGGGTTGTAATGCAACCCCTTTTGTGGTATACTCTTATCAGATCAAGAGAGGAGGACACCACGATGACTTACTACTGGGACATGGACGGAGTGCTCGCCAACTTCCACAAGGCTTACGCTAATGACCGGGCTATCGCCCTCAAGCGTGAAGCGATGGCGAACCTTGAGCCCTTCATGGCCAACGTGGTTACCGTCCGGAATCTGATGGCTGAAGGCCACACCTGCTACATCCTCACCAAGGCCGCCAACGCTGAAGGCGCTGAAGGCAAGGTCGAGTGGCTCGCCAAGTACATCCCCGAGATGGACGAGGCCCACACCATCATCATCACCAAGGGCCGCAAGGTTGACAACATCCGTGAGGATGGAATCCTGGTGGATGATGATGCCGCCAACACCCGGCAGTGGGAAAAGGCCGGACACAAGGCCATCCTCCTCACCACCAAGGGCGAGGCCGTCCGGATCTGACCAGATCCGATAATGTAAAATCTGGTAAGCTGATCCAAACAAGGATCAGCTTCTTTAATTTGTCAAATCTGGTAAACGCAATTTTGCTTTACATCGATGTAAATAAAAAGTTTTCGCAGGCGCGCGGCCGGTCGCCGCGCGCCTTGTTCGCGTAGTAAGTGGATCCCAACAAAAAAAGTTTGCAAAAAGTGCGCCAAAGGTGTTGACACAACCGCCCGAATGTGCTATACTAACAGTGTCAAGAGGGAGAGAGCAAGGAGGTCACCACCATGATCAACATCAGGAGCATCAACAAGCTGCAGGACAACGACGGGCTGACGCTCAAGGCAGGCAAGCCTATCACCTACAAGACTGGTTGGCAGGTCGCCACAGAAGGCGTCGAGTGCAAGACGGCTCGTGAGTGCATCAAGGCTGTCAAGGCGTATGGTGGTAACTGCGGCGTGTGGTACAGCGAAGGGATCTATTACGTGGACAAGAGCCACAGGGTAAACACGAAGCGCGAAGCCATGACCATTGGCAAGGCTTGCAATCAGATCAGCGTCCTGCGGTGGCGTGACATGGGCCTTGCCTACTGCTAAAAAAAGTTTGTAAAAAGTGTTGACAAACCGCATGTAATGTGCTATACTTACATCATCAAGAGAGAGGAGCGCAAGGCAATGAGCAAGTGGTACACAGTCAATCATGGAGCAATCACACTGGAGCAGACCTTCAACACCTACGAGGAAGCCGAGCTGATGGCCATGGCCATGGCAGTGACTGACCAGCACGTGTGGCATGTGGAGATGGTGATCGGTTGGGATCGGTGACCCCAGCCTTTTCATTTGCACGCGCGCCAGCGGGCCTGGCGCGCGTTATTGCGCTATAGAACAGGATCCAGAAAAATTTATTTCGGGAAATGTGAAAAAAAGTGTTGACTTCTGATCCCGTTTCTGCTATACTATCATCAGTGAGAGAGAGTAGCAACTCTTGAAGGGCGCTCGACAGAGCCAGAGGTGGCCCACCAAAAAAAACTGCTACAAATTTTGAAAAAACCCTTGACAGGATCAGCAAAAGGTGCTATACTCTTATCAGATCAAGAGAGGAGCGGATGAACGATGATGAACTACGAAGTCAAGAGCTACAGCTTCTTCCGGACGCCCAATGGTGGAGCCGATTATGTCAATGATGGAAAGCTGTTCCACCTGTCCGCTGAAATGCTGAATTGCCTGCTGAATCAGTATAAGGTCATGGGCTTCAAAGTGATCTTTGACAACGACAGCTTCGTGAGCGTTGCCAAAGTCACCAACGAAATTGAAGTGTTCAGCGCTCGCATGGATGAAATGGCGCGCAACCTGCGGGAAGCTCGCGCAGAAAATAAATAAAAAAAATTCAAAAAAAGGGTTGACAAAAAACCCGATCCATGTTAGAATAAATCATCGAAAGAAGCAAGGGAGGACGAAACGATGATCCGTGAAAGCAAGATGACCTTCAAGCAGGTGGGTGCCCAGTCCGTTGACATTTACTGCCAGACCCGGGATGACAATGGCCCGTGGCAGAAGCAGGGGATCATCCCGATCCGGGGCACCGTGGAAGAGGTCATGGCCCAGCAGATGGCCAATCAGGAGCGGTGGGGCTGGACTCCCTACGACATCGAGGACGGCGACACCCTCACCTTCTGGAAGGAGTTCTGATCGCTCCAGAAGAATAAAAAAAGTGTTGACAAACTGATTGACCTATGATACAATAACAATGTCGGGAGGGGTTACTCAATCAACCCTCAGAAGTAGCCGTAAAAAGTAGGGAACCTCCCGACCACTTAAAACAATAGGAGGAAACAAAAATGATGACCATGACAAGACAATTCACAATCGGCGATCTAGCACTGTTCAACCTCATGCAGGATGTGCGGAACATGGTAGATGATTTCACCGCTGATAAGTTCGGCCCAAAGGTCAAAATGACCGCTGAAGAATTCGCCGATCTGATGGATCACATGGCGAAAAGCGCAAGGAACCTGGCCCAGGCCGAAGCCGTAAAGGCTGAACGCTCCAAGCGCACCTAACACAGACGCAGCCCCCTCTCGCTTCTCTCCTTTCAGGCGGGAGGGTTTCTTTTTGGCCGACCGCGCGCGACCGGCGCGGTCGGCATTTGAGTTGTAAAGGGGTCTCAGGGTTTGTGCTTGCGAAAGGGTAAAAAAAAGAGCGGGGATCGGACTCCCGCAATGCCATCGGCTTTTGTTTTGCTGGGCTCGCCCGGCTCCGTGAGGAGCGCCCTAGAGGAGTGCCGGTGGATCACTACCATCTCCCTGTGACTATAAGATATCATACTTTGCTCTATTTGTCAACTACTTTTTGCAATTTTCTTCAACTTTTTTTTGAAGAAAATAAATTGTTACAATTTTGTTAAATCTGCGAAAAAGGGGTTGTATTCTGATCCGATCTATGGTAATATAATGGTGCGAAAGGAAGGTGCTCTGAATGAAGATCTGGTTCGACATGGATGGAACGATCGCCGATCTGTACGGCGTGACTGATTGGCTCCCGGCTCTGATCGCCGAAGATACCCGCCCTTACGAAGTGGCGAAGGGGATCGGCAATCTCGCTCTGATCGCTCGGCTCCTCAACAAGGTGCAGGCGAACGGTCACGAGATTGGAATCATCTCTTGGACGGCTAAAGCCGGAACCGCCGGATACAACGCTCGGATTTACGCCGCAAAGGTTGGTTGGCTCGGCAAGCACCTTCCTTCCGTAAACTGGGACACGATCCTTGTCAAGCCCTACGGAACTGACAAGCGGGTTGCCACTGGTGGCGGGATCCTCTTCGATGATGAGGAACCGAACCGGATCGGATGGGGCGAAGGCGCCCACACTCCTGCCGAGATCGTGGAAGTCCTCAAGGCTCTTACCAGATAAGACAATGTCAAATCTGGTAAACTAAAACTGACGCAGCACCCCTGACCTTCCTCCTTGGGTTGGGGGTTTTCCTTATTTTGTGGGCTGCGCGCCGGCGGTCGCCTGCGCGCAGTATTTCGGCTAATTAGGAGGATCAGAAAAAATTTTTTTGAAAAAGTTGTGAAAAAAGGGTTGACAGATTATCCCTTATCGTGTATAATGACTACAGTAAGAAACAGGAGGTAACCACCATGAAGCTGATCGCCACCGTCAACAATCTCCCCGCCAACCTCTCCAAGTACGCTTGGATCACCGCTCGCGCTGTCGATGGCGAGCTCTGGTTCTACGGCGCTTGGTACGATGAGGATGGCGCTCGGGCTCAGGCTCGGGAGATCGACGGCATCGCCCTCAAGGTTGAGGGCTGATGCTGAAAAAATTCAGCATCTATCCTGTTATAATAAGAGTGTAAGAAAGAGAGAGGAGTAAACGAAAATGACTACCTACACCGATCTGATCCGCAAGATGGATAATCCCCGCTACGTTGGCAAGATGGACAAACCGGTCAAGCGGGTTAATAAAGTCTATGATCTGTTTATTGATGGATCTTACATCAAGACCGAATACCACAAGAACAACGATCAGCTTGCTATTGGTCGGCTGATGGATCACGCTCGATACTACATCGACAAGATGAACCGGCTCGGCGGTGATCCCGCCGGTGAGATTGAGATCCGGATCACTGACAGGGATGGAAAAATTTCTTTCAAGAAATTTTCCAAAAACGCTTGACAGGATCAAGCAAACCTGCTATAATGTAACCATCAAGAGAGAGGAGCGAAAGACAATGACAAGCAAGAAATTCGCAGGACACGAAAAGGCCGCCGCTAAGATCAACTACTACGAAGACGGCTCCATGGAACTGGTGAGCTACAAGACCGTGGTTGCCACGGTTGACCCCGAAGGTTGGGTGCACCTCAACGGCCTGTACAGCATGACCACGATCAAGCACATCGGTTGGTTCGCCCGGCTGATCGGTACGGACTACCACACGCTGAAAGGCCTCATGGTCGACCACAAGGACATGAACCTCAACACCGGCGAGGTGGTGGATTGGGAGTAATCCCAATCCTTTTTCTTTTGAGCCGGTCGTTGCTGGGCGCGACGACCGGCATTTAGATTTTGGTAGGGTCTGCATAATTATACAATCGCATTGCATAAAAAAAGTGCTTGACAGCCGATCCTGTATCTGGTACAATAGTGGTGGAAAGGAAGGTGCTACCCCATGACTGAACTGACTGCGATCCGTGACTTCGTTGAGCTGATCACCGGCATCCGCCCTGTGATCGCACGCAAGCGTGACGATTGGTCTGTTATTTCCGAAGCCGACTCCATGCGGATGACCGTCCCCACGGTCTACACCGGCTCCGAAACTGACAAGGCTTTCCGCAAGGACTTTGTGAGCCGTTGCCCTCTTGCCCGGGGCTTCGCTGATGTTACCATTAGCATCCTGCACGAGATGGGGCACTTCGCCACCCGTGACAACTTCAACAGCGATGTGTACACCGCACAAGTTGAGGAAGCCGGCGCCGACATGGAAAAATACATGGCGATCCCTTACGAGATGCTCGCCACCTGTTGGGCGATCTGTTGGCTGATGGATCCGGACAACCGGAAAGAAGCCAAAAATTTTGAGAAAAATTTCTTCGGAAGGGGTTGACAAACCGCCCCGGATCTGATACAATGATCATGTTGAAAGGAGATGGTTCCGATGGGGATCGAAGCCCCCGGCCCGCAGGCAGGTGCGAAGCGGGCCACATGGGCGGGAGGTAAGCACCCAGCCGGTTGAGGAGAGGGCCCCCAAGACCGGCAAGCGAACCTTGGCAAGTGAATGGAGGATGGCCACCGCCTTAAGAAGCCCCAGGGAGGCTGAAGCCGATTGCGAGAGCGCAAGTTGCTCGTGTAAGACCTTCAAACTCGGGAAACGAGGATGCCCCGAACCCTGTTGATACAGAGCCGAACGGCTCTTTTTTTATTGGCCGAGCGTGCGCGGGCCACACGCTCGGCATTTGGGATCAGCTAAGGGTTCAGAAAAAAAATTTTGCAAATCGGCCAAAAAAGTGTTGACAAATGGCTCCCGTTATGGTATTCTATACTCACCGGAAGGGGTTAGAGCCCGGGGCCACGGGTGCCAAAGCCGATGGAAGGAGCTACGCGCGGAGCGCCCCGCGCGCGGAAGAACCCGGGGGGTTGGAGTAGCGCACCAAGGGCCGAAGGCCAAGGCCGGATCTCCCGGGGCCGAAACTACTACGTTGAGGGTAGGCAGAGCCGGAACATCGGGTAGCCGAGCCGGTGGGGCCCATGAGAGCCTGTAAGACCTCCCCAATGAAACGACCGCAGGCCGAAGTCCTACTCTGCGGTATACGGGGCGAGGAACCCCGGGGTCCGAAAGGGCTCAAATGTGCGGGCAACAACAGGGGAGCGTCTGGGACCCCGGGGCCAGTAGGATGGACGCAAAGGGTGGTAACCTGCCCGACGAAGAGCCGGGCTTGAGACCTCAAGTGCGAGGACGAATAGCCAACAGAGGGATCAGCTGATCCCCCTTTTTTCATTTGAGCTGGTCGCGGGCGGCCGCGCGCGACCAGTTTTCACGCTTCAGAGAGGATCCAGAAAAAAAGATTTGCAAAAGGCAGAAAAAAAGTGTTGACATCGGCTCCCGGATGTGGTATTATACTGTCAGAGGGAGAAGGCAGTGAACCGGCTGACACTCCTAAAGGGCGCCGAAAGGCAAGTGCGAGCCCCGCAAAACAAAAGTCACCGGCACGGGCGGGTCCGAACCGCCCACAAAAAAGTTGTTGACAGATCATAAGGTCTGTGCTATAATGAAGCCATCAAGAGAAGGGAGCTAACCATGATGAATACCGAAGTTATCAAGGCAATGCAGGGCAACAAGAAGGAACATAAGGCGCGCAAGTGGTGGCACAAGAATGGTTACAAGGTCATGCGCGTGATCCTGTTTCCGTTCTGGATCGGAAGTATCCTGATCAACAAGTGCCGGGCATGGCTCAACAATCGGCAGGAATGGAGCGAAGA